>Ga0180433_10001704_pt1 | contig 36293 bp, 32 predicted proteins | sample SS_ome_8_FD_132980 | JGI IMG/M metagenome (GOLD analysis project Ga0180433, IMG submission 132980) | Hypersaline lake sediment archaeal communities from the Salton Sea, California, USA - SS_1_D_1 metaG | ecosystem: Environmental > Aquatic > Non-marine Saline and Alkaline > Hypersaline >... | reverse complement strand
GCGGCTGGAAAGCTGGCCAGCCCTAGTGGCTGGTCGCGACTCCGCTGGGGGCGCTACGCGGCCGGGGTGGATTCCCGCCCGCCATAGGCGGGCAAAGCTTCCCGCTCAGCGTCCCGCGCCAGGCGCGCCGAATGGGCGGTGAGGGTGGTGAGGGACTCCAGGCCGAAGCGGCCGCGGACGCGGTCAATGGCGGAGTAGAGCTGCTGGCGCTTTATCCGGCGCTGCCACTCAAACAGCGGAAGCTGGTGCAGGTCGCGCGTAAGCTGCGCCAGGCGGATGCCCACGAGCCGCACGCTAACGCGCCGCCTGAATGTGTCGCCCAGAAGCTCGCAAGCGACTTTAAAGATAGCGTCGTCGGAAAACAGCGCGTCCACGCGCCGCTGGTGCGTGTGGGTCTCGAAGTCGGAGTAGCGAAGCTTCAGGATGATTAGCCGCGCGGTGTAGCCGCCGCCGCGCAGCCTGAAGCCCGCCTCGGCGGTGAGCCCGGCCAGGATGGCGCGCAGCTTCGCGGGATCGGCGGTGTCCTTGAACGTGCTCTCGTGGCCGATGGTTTTGACGGTGCGGGTCTCGCGCGCGGTGATTACCTGCTCGCCCTTGCACTTCATGCGCAGCGCCTCGCCGTGTTTTCCCAGCAGCGCGCGGAGCATAACCAGCGGCACCCGCGCCACATCGCCCAGCGTCGTCAGCCCGCGCTCGGTGAGCATCCGCTCGGTGACGGGTCCGATGCCCGGCATTTTGCCAAGCGGCAGCGGCGCGAGGAAGGCGGCTTCGTCGCCCGGCGGGACGACGCGGTAGCCGTCGGGCTTGGCCTCGCCCGAGGCGACCTTCGCCACGAGCTGGTTCGCCGCCAGCCCCAGCGAAATGGGCAGCCCTGTGTGCAGGTAAACCTTTTCGCGGATGCGCCCGGCGAGCTTCGCCGGATCGGGATGCAGCCGCTCCATTCCCGAAAAATCCAGCCTGAACTCGTCTATGCTCATCGGCGCGACATCGGGCGTGAAGTCCAATAGGAGGTTCTTCACCAGGCGGGAGTAGTAGCCGTAGTACTCACCGTGCCCCCGGACGAAAATTGCCTGGGGGCAGAGGCGGTAGGCGTCCCGGGCAGTCATCCCCGAGCGCACGCCGAAGGCGCGGGTCTCGTAGCTGCAGGCGGCGACGACTCCGCGCCCGTGCGGGTCGCCGCCCACTACCACCGGACGGCCGATGAGCGAGGGATTCAGCAGGCGCTGCACGCTGACGTAGAAGGTGTCGAGATCCGCATGGACGATGAGTGGCTCCATAACCGGCTCCGTTGCTATACGCCTGTATAGTAACACGAGATGCGGCGCGTGTCAAGGGGTGCTGCTATAATCTGGTCGGTGATTCCTTCCTGCAACAGGGCGCTTTACGGTGCGGCCAAGGCGCTGCTTCTGGCCGGCGGCAAGCTGATGTTTAGGCTCCGCCACGAAGGAGTGGAGCACGTCCCGCGCGAGGGGGGGCTGATTATCGCCAGCAACCACCAGAGCCACCTGGACCCGCCGATGATCGGCGTGGGCGTGCCCCGGTTCATCCATTTCATGGCCAAGCGCGAGCTTTTCAAGAACCGCCTGCTGGGATGGTTCATGCGCAACGTGGGGGTAATCCTCGTGGACCGGAGCCAAGGGCGCGGGGCGCTGGAATCGGCGCTGGCGTGCCTGAAAGAAGGCGGCACGGTGATGATATTCCCCGAGGGGACCCGCAGCCTTACCGGCCGGATAAACCGGGGGCGCAAGGGAGTGGCGGTAATCGCGCACCGAAGCGGCGCCGCCGTGCTTCCTGGCTGCATCGAGGGATCAAAAAAGTGCTTTCCCGTGGGAAGCAAAACCATCAAGCCGGGCCGCATCAAGGTGCGCTTCGCCAAGCCGTTGCGGTTCGAGCACATTCCAGAAGGCACGATCCCCGAAAGCGTGCTCGCTGAAACGACGAAAAAGATAATGGACGCCATCGAGGAGCTGGCGCCGCCCGAGATGCGCCCGCTTCCCGAGGAGAAGGCGAAATGGTACCGCGAGGAGGGCGCGGCATGACTGAAGTAATCAAAGTTGGAATACTGGGAGCGGCCGGGCGCATGGGCCGCATCATCAGCGAGGGCCTGAACGCCGACAGCGATTTCAAGGTGGAGAAGCTGTGCGACGCCATCGCCGGCGAAGTGGAAGGCGTGGGGCCTATCGCGACGTCGCTGGACGAGTTTTTAGCCTCGCCGGTCACGCACGTGGTGGACTTCTCGCTGGGCCCGGCGGTGGACGAAAACGGCGCGAAGGTGCTGGCCGCAGGCAAGCATTACGTGGTGGGCGCCACCGGCTACGCGGAGGAGACGGTGGAGGCGCTGCGGGAGGCGGCGGAAGAGGCTAAGGTTTCGTGCCTTATCGTCCCCAACTTTTCCATCGGCGCTAACCTGATGATGGAGTTTTCGCGGCGCGCGGCCAAATTCTACCGCACCGCCGAGATAACCGAGCGCCACCATACTGGCAAAGCCGACGCGCCCAGCGGCACGGCGCTGGAAACCGCGCGGCTCATCTCCGACGCGGCGAAGATGAAGGCCGGGCCGGTGAACGAGAAGATTGACGGCGTGCGCGGCGGCGGCTACGGCGGAGTGCGCATTCATTCGCAGCGGCTGCCCGGCGTGCTGGCGGAGCAGGCGGTCGTGTTCGGCGCGGACGGCGAGACGCTCACAATCGAGCACCGCTCCATCAGCCGCGAGAGCTTCCTGCCGGGCGTGAAGCTCGCGCTCAAGGCGATGGGCGGCTTCACGGGGCTGCGCATCGGGCTCGCGAGCGTGATGGAGGATCTCAGGTGAGGATCGCGGTCGTAGGCGCAACCGGACTGGTGGGCGAAGTGCTGCTGGGGCTTTTGCCCGACTCTAAGTTCGCGGACGCGGAAATCCTCGCGCTCGCTAGCGCCGAGAGCGCCGGCAAATGCCTCCCCTACTCCGGCGGCGAGCTTATTGTGTCCGAGCTTACAGAGGATTCCTTTAAAGATGTAGACCTGGCGTTTTTCGCCATCGGCACGGCGCTTTCGCAGCGGTTTGTGCCCGTAGCGCTGGACGCCGGCGCGCGCGTGGTGGACAAAAGCAACGCCTTCCGGCTCACCGAAGGCGTGCCGCTGATGGTACCGGGCGTGAACGACGGCGCGCTGGGCGACGCGCGGCTTGCGGCCAATCCCAACTGCACCACCATCGGCTTCACCCACGCCATCGCGCCGCTTCGCCGCTTCGGCATCGAAGAAGCCGTCGCCGCAACCTACCAGGCCATCTCCGGCGCAGGGCGCGAAGCTGTCGCCGATTTTTGGGACGGCGCGAAACAGGCGCTCGCGGGTGAGCCGGACGCGTATTCCAGCGCGGCGGCGGAAGCGTTGCGCATCGTGCCCGCGATTGACGATCTGGTGGGCGGCGTGCACCGCGAGGAAATGAAGCTTATGCTGGAATCGGCGAAGATACTTGGCCTGGACGCCGGGCATATCTTCGCCACCGCGGCGCGCGTGCCCGTGCTGACCGGCCACAGCGTGGCGGCGCACCTGAAGCTGCGCGACGAAATCGGCGAGGAAGCTGTGCGCGGGGCTCTGGCGGACAGCCCCACCCTCATCGTGCTGCCCACCGGCGAGACGCCGACCAGCGCCGACGCTATAGCGCACCGTGACCGCGTGATTGTGGGCCGGATCCGCGTGCGTCCGGAGCCGCGCGTGGTGGAGCTTTTCGCCGTGGCGGACAACCTTCACATCGGCGCCGCGCTGAATGGATTGAGGATCGGGGAAATGATGGCCGAGCTGTAGGGCGCGGACTTGTACCGCGCCGTGGCGGAATCACGGGCAAGCGCCCCCGCCACCAGCTAAGGACGGCGGCCATAAATAGCCGCCCTACAGTAGTCCCATGCTACAATAGTCACAGCCTGATGGGGGCTGGCGGCATAAGCCCCTGTTCAGCGAGGAGGAGCCGAAATGAGCATCCGCAGCATCGTTCGGTGGGTTGCACTCACGATTACATCCTGCACGTTCGCGCTCGCGCTCAGCACGTGCGGCGGTGGTAAGAAAGGATCGGTAGTCCAGGGCTTTAGCCCTGGTTTTTCGGTTGAAAGTAAGACCAGCCCTGAAGGTTTACCCGCCATGGAGGGTTTACCCGCCGAGGCGGGGCTGGACTACCCCGAATCAGATTCCCTCGACGACGCCCTCGTCGAGCTTGACGCGCTGGAGCGCCCGCAAGGCGTGGATGAAGCCTTATGGACGGAGCTCAAGGATGCGTTGACATCCCAACTAGAGTCGCGGTTTTCTAACCGCGATTCTTCGTCGGCCCACTCGCGACTGGAAAGTCGCGACTCTAGGTTTGGGGGCAAACTTGTCTCCACGCCGCCGACCGGCGAAGCCAACCGCGTCACCGATCTCGCCATTACCGACAACGGCGGCGGAACCTACACGCTTTCCTGGCATTACCGCAACCTCGGCGACTACGACCAGAACGGCACGGTGGGCATCTCCGACATCACGCCCATCGCGATGCATTACAACGAAACCTACACGCTAACCGACGTAAACTGCCTGCTCGCCGTCATTGACGGCAGCGGCAACGGCGTCGTCGACATCGCGGATATTACGCCGCTGGCGATTAATTATGGGGTGGATTGCGAAGGTTATAACGTCGAAGGCGATGATACTTGGCAAAGTCCTTTCAATGAAGTGGATACCATCAGCTTAGGCGAAGCCACCGGCGCTGAGCGAAAACAGTTCGCGTACATGCTCAATCCACCCGAATATGATTACTACCGTGTCGTGCCGAAAGACAGCGTGGGAGTGTCTGGCGAGCCCTCCTCCATTGCGGCCATTCACGGAGGCGAGGGTCCATCCATCATCAGCGTTTCTCCAACAGCGGGCTTGGTTGGCTCGGAAGTAACGTTTACCGCTGAAGTTTCGGGCGACGCGCCGTTTATCTACCAATGGAACTTCGGTGGCGGAGCAACGCCCGATACATCAACCGAGCAGTCCCCAACGGTAACACTTGGCGACGCTGGAACTTACAGCGCATCTGTTAGTGCATCGAACGCGTTCGGTGACGACATCTTCAACTTCGCTCTAGTTATCACCGATGCACAACCTCCTAGCATTTTGGCGGTCAGCCCAACGGAGGGCGACAGCGGCACCGAAGTCACGTTCTCCTGCGCCGTTTCTGGTGACCCCCCGTTTACGTACAATTGGGACTTCGACGGCGGTACGGAACCCGATACTTCGTCTGATCCTACACCTTCGGTCGTGCTTGGCTTGCCAGGTGAGTATAACGCCTTAGTGAGTGTAGAAAACGTCGCTGGCGAAGATACATACCCATTTGCCTTGACCGTCAATAGCAGCAACAATCCTCCTGAAGTACTATCGGTAACACCTACTGAAGGCGAGAAGGATAGCACGCTGCAGTTCTCAGCGCTTGTTACCGGCACGCGTCCTCTCTCGTATGCTTGGGATTTCGGTGGTGGAGGAACACCGAATACAAGTTCTCAAGCTATGCCGGCTGTAACGCTCGGCGATTTCGGTGAATACGACGCGTCCCTAACAGTCACTAACGCTTTTGGAAAGACAATCTACCCATTTGCCCTTACAATACCAGCTCGTTACGAAGAGTGGATGCATACCTGGGGCAGGGATGGCTGGGACCACGCTTTTGGCCTAGCTGTGGATGGCAATGGATGTGTTTACGTGACCGGTTACACTGCTGGTTTGGGAAGCGACCAAAGTGACGTTCTTCTGCTCAAGTATGATTCAGTCGGTAGCCTGCTTTGGGCAAAAACCTGGAGCGGGAGTGACGGTGACGCGGGAAGCGCGCTGGCGATTGACGGAAGCGGGAATGCTTATGTGACCGGGTATGCAGGGAGTTCCGAAGCTGGCCCTTCGGATGTCATCCTTCTTAAGTATGATCCCAATGGGAATCTCCTTTATCAGAAAACGTGGGGGAGTGGTGCCTTCGATTATGGTTATGCCCTAGCACTTGACGGAGATGGAAATGTATACATAACCGGATGTACGGAGAGCTTCGGAGCTGGTGGCCACGACATCATCCTTCTTAAGTATGATTCAAGCGGTGCCCTTCTCTTGCAGGAAACCTGGGGCGGTAATGGCAATGACCTTGGCAATGCTCTAGCTCTTGACCGAAATGGAAACGCTTATATAGCAGGATGGACGAACAGCTTCGGAGCTGGCTCATCAGACATCATTCTTCTCAAATATTCCCCAAGCGGTAGCCTTCTATGGCAGAAATCCTGGGGCGGCAGTGAGCAGGATCATGGGTATGCCTTGTCGCTTGACCAAAGTGGAAACGTTTTTGTGACGGGAGATACGGCGAGTAAAGAGCCGAGCGGCTATGACGTAGTCCTTCTTAAGTATTCATCGAGCGGTAGCCTGTTGTGGCAGAAGAGCTGCGGATGTAGCGAGTATGACACAGCCTACGCCCTTGCCATTGATAGCAGTGGCTACGTTTACGTGGCAGGTTACGTCGTGCCCAACAGTAATGGCGAAGCACTCATACTCAAGTTCGATTCCAGTGGGAACATCATATGGCAGAGAAGCTGGGGCGGAATAGGTTATGACTGCGTCAGAGCCCTTGCCCTGGACGCAAGCGGAGTACCTTACGTTTGCGGTACGGCACCGAACGTTTACGGCGAATGGCAGGACCTTGAGGGAACCACTAGTGAACCCCTTGGCTCAACTTCCTCTCCCGCTGGGACCGTTGGCGTGCCTAGCGGCACTGAAGACTCGCCTGAAGGAATCGAGACTGCACCTGTCGGGGTGGAAGACACAGGCGGCGGGTCTGATGACTTCCTCATAATGAAGCTCGATCCACTATATCAGTGAGTATTCGCTTTCATGTTTCCGATTTAGGGTGAAATACATGAAGAAGAACCATATATACTACTTCTCTGGAGTCGTGCATCCCGAGCGCGCGGAGATGTCCACGCGTTACGACATTAGCTCAATCGAATGCAAGAGCACTAATGGAAATGTGAATGGCACCCTGGATGTTAGTATCAGGGACTCTCAAATAAGCGCTATTTTCAGGTCGCCAGGTCAAATTAATGACTTGACGGACGTGAGAAATGCGCTTCAAGAGGTTATCTCATCAATCGTAGATTCAATAGGCTATTATCAGGGATGCGGCTATACGGTTGAGATCAGGCATGTATCCTGGCAAGAAGACAGTAATGGGAAGGTGGCTCGCCAGTTTTTCAGTACTGATATATATGATATTCAGAAGAGATATGAACCCACTGACCGAGAGATGGTAATAGAAGATATCCCCAAGCTCATCTCGAGAGCGTTAGACCTGTTCCAATTATCTAATGGCGAAGCCGGTCTGTGCTTCAGATTGTGTCTAGCTGATCTAAGAATGGCTATCTTGTCGAACGTTCAGACTCCTTTCTACTGCTACCGGGCAATTGAAGCTCTTTGCCAGCACTGTGATGAAATCGCTAATCGAGGGCACAAGGGAGAAGCACTGTGGAACGCGTTCTGGAGGTTTATCGGCGATGATGGGACCTACGAAGAATATGTGCGTAATGAGCTTAAGCCCGCAGCGGACGACGTAAGGCACGGCAATTATTTAAGAAGGGAGTTTGATAGGGGTAAGGCTCTCAAAATAACATGGGACGTAGTGGACAAGTACATATCTGAATGTTAAGCGCGAAAAGAACGGCAGGACATTAAATAATCCGTGTGTTCTGAGGCGTCCGGTGGGGATGAATCCCCGCCCCACCACAGGCGGGTAAATCCGCCATAGGCGGGTAAACCCTCCACAGGCGGACAAGTCTCCAGGCTGCGCGACGTTTAAAGGAGTGGCGACCCTCCGGTCACGCGCGAAGCGTGATGGCGGGTAAACCTGGAGGTCGCCACTCCAGTTTTATAAGCCAAGAGCCGGGCTAGTGACCCTCCATAGGCGGGTAAACCCGCCATAGGCGGGTAAAGCCCGGCGTACTCAATGGGGAATACCCAAGTCGCTGAAAACGGGCACAGCATGCTGTGCCCCTACGAAGGAGCGGCGGAGATGAATCCCCGCCCTATAAAGGGATCACAAAACCCGAGCTGAACGCGCTCCAGAGCCGCTTTCAGCGCCATTGCGCGTTCGCTTTACTACACAAAAGTTGCGAAAACAGACCATAATCCCAAAAACGCCCTATTTATCCACTTGACACCCAATTTCTCCCAGATATAATGAGCGGGCGGGGATATGTTCAGGGGAACTCACAGCAGCAAAATCGACTCCAAGGGAAGGCTGCTCCTTGGCGCCAAATACAAGGAGGAGCTGGGCGACAAGGCCATAGTGGTGCGGGGCGAGGGCCCCTACCTGCGAGTGTTTCCCCTGGGGCATTTCGAGAAGATAGAGCGGCGGCTGCGCGCCGCTTCCGACCTGGACACCGAAGTCGGGATGCGCATGTTCTTCGACGCGAAATTCCAGAATTACCTGGCGAACTTCTTCTCCAACCAGGCCGAGGTTGACGTTGACGAGCAGGGGCGCATCGTGCTGCCCAAATTCCTGTGCGAGCAGATAGGGCTGGTAAGCGACGTGGTCGTGCGCAGCGCGGGCAACCACCTGCAACTCTGGACGCCCAAGGACCACTACCAGCGGCCGGACAACGAGACCACGCTGGACGCGCAGGGATTCCAGGAGTTCATTACACCTAATAAGGACGTAACGGCGGGCGGCGGTAAATGAGGCGGGTCTGCACCGCCTCCCGCCGGGACGGATAGGCATTTGCCGTGAACGAGATTGTTCACCGGCCGGCACTTTTGAAAGCAGTTTTGGAGCTGATGCAGCCCCAAGAGGGCGAGACCTTCGTGGACTTCACCCTCGGCGGCGCCGGGCATTTCGCAGCCTTCCTGCCCCATCTGGGGCCTGAAGGCCTGGCTATCGGGCTTGACCGGGACGGCGAAGCCATCGCCCGCGCTGAGCGGCTGCAAAAGGACTGGCCTCCTTGCAGGATTATCCTGCGGCAGGCCAAATTCTCGGAGGCGGAGGACATCCTTTGCGAGCTGGGCGTTGAAGGCATTGACCTGGCGCTATTTGACCTGGGCGTATCCGCATTCCAGGTGGACGACCCGACGCGGGGGTTCAGCTATCTGGCTGACGGCCCCCTCTCGATGCAGATGGGAAGCGACAAGAAAAAAGCGATGGAGCTGGTAAACGGGCTGGGCGAGAAGCAACTCACCCAGATTATCTCCACGCTCGGCGAGGAACGCTACGCCAGGCGCATCGCCAAAAGCATCGTGCGCAAGCGCGAGGAGGCTCCCATCAACACTACTTTAGAGCTCGTAAGCGCGGTGGACCGCGCGGTTCCCCCGAAGGCGAAGCGCCATCTCAACGCCATCCGGGCGCGCGTGTTCCAGTCCATCCGCATCGTCACCAACGACGAAATGGACGAGCTGCATACGGGGCTGCTGGGCGCCATCAGATACCTGCTCCTGGGCGGGAGGATGGGCGTAATCTCCTGGCAGTCGCTTGAAGACCGCAAGGCGAAACACACCTTCAAGCTCTACGGGGCGAAGGGCGAAAAAGAGCAGGAATGGGTCCTGCTCCCGGCGACCCGAAAGCCGGTTACCGCCGATCCCGAGGAGCTGGAGGCTAACCGCCGTGCGCGCAGCGCGAAACTGCGCGTCGTCACCAAGGTTCAAAAGGAGGGGGCCTGATATGCCAGCCGAACCTGCAGAAGCCAACATCCTGCGCAGCGACCGCATCTACGACTACGACGAGTTCAACGAACTCAAGGAGCGCTACGGCGGCAGGCCCCGCCTGCGCACGATAATCCCGTTCCTCCCCCGCAGGCGGCTGGGCCCGCTGGTGCTCCGGGTGCGCTACGAGGTGGCGCTCATCGCCGGCGTGCTGCTGCTGCTGGGAGCGCTGATTACTTATGGAGTGCTGGCAACAGCGGTGGTCAACGCGGATTACCGGCTTACCCAGACCGACAAGGGGCTGCATAACCTCTCGCTGGCGCTGGACGGCCAGGTGCTGGCGAACCGGCAGACGAAGGATAAGCTGGTCTACGACCAAAATGAAGCGACGGCACTGGGATTGGTGCCGCCCATCAAGGCGACATATATCGTGCGGACAAATATCCATCCGGTGAAATCCGGCGCGAGGACGGTGGACGAGCTGTACCCGTTGAGCGACCGGATACTCGAAGTGAAACCGTGACATATCTTACGGGACAATCCTGTCACTCAGCGCCAAAGCGGCGCATAAGATTCGCTACCCTTCCTCCTGGCGGCGGCCGGGGAAACTCGGCCGCCCACCCTTTTTCGCCTGGCGGGCGAGGCAAAACAGCTACCCTACCTCCTGGCGGCGGCCGGGGAAACTCGGCCGCCCACCCCTTTTCGCCCGGTGGGCGAGACAATATAGCTACCCTTCCTCCTGGCGGCGGCCGGGGAAACTCGGCCGCCCACCCTTTTTCGCCCGGCGGGCGAGACAATATAGCTACCCTTCCTCCTGGCGGCGGCCGGGGAAACTCGGCCGCCCACCCTTTTTCACCTGGCGGGCGCATAAGATTTGCTACCCTTCCTCCTGGCGGCGGCCAGGGAGGCCTGGCCGCCTACCCCCTTTTGTAGGAGCCCGGACACTGTGACATAGGTACTGTGACGTTAGGTATGGTGCACCTGCACGAATGGAACGCGGCTTTGGCGTCAAAGCAGTTTTGCTATATATCGGGGTGCTGCTGGCACTGGCGGCACTGAGCCTGGTTAAGGTTTACTACATCCAATCCGCCCAAAGCGAAAGCTTAGGACAGCGCCTTTCGACGATGTGGGAACGTAAGCTCTCCCGCCAAGCGCAGCGCGGCTGCATCCTCGCACGGGACGGAGAGACGGTGCTGGCGGGGAACGTCAAGCTGGCGCGCGTCGTGGCCGAGTTGCACCTGATAAACAAGCCACAGGAGGTAGCCAACGGCCTTTCGCCGTTCGTGGGAGTGAGCCCGGAGGAGATTTACGCCCGCATCACCGACGAATACGCGCCGCACAGCCTGGAGCTCGCCTACGACGTACCGGTGGAAGTGGCGGAACAGATATGCGACCTGAGGCTTCGCGGCGTCTTCATCCGCTATTACTACCAGCGCCATTACCCGTATGCATCAGAATTCGCTGCGCAGACCATCGGCTACTCCTGCTGGAAAACCGGTTTGGAAATCGGGCTGGAAGCGGTGTTCGATGAGCAGCTGGTGGGCGCCGGCGGCAACGAGGAGTTCTCAACTGACCGCTTTGGGCACATCATCCCCGGAACACTGAAGAGCAACGATCCCGCGCACGGCGTTGACCTGGTGTCGACGCTGGACGCGGCAATCCAGCAGATCTGCGAAGACGTGCTATCGAAGCGCTTCGCCCGCTACCGCGCCAAGTGGGGGCTGATTACCGTGATGGACCCGTGCACCGGTGAAATTCTGGCGGTGGCCTCGCGCCCCACGTTCGATCCCAACGAATACGCGCGCGAAGGAAGTAAGGGAAATGAGGCGAATCCACTTGTCCACTACGCTTTCGAGCCGGGATCGGTGATGAAGCCGCTCGTTGCCGCCGCGGCGCTCGACCGGGGCTGGCTCAATCCGCAGGAAACATTCCACTGCACGCCGACCCTTAAAATCGGCAAATACACCATTACCGAAGCCGAGCACGACAAAAATCCCGCAGGCTTCGGCGATATTCCCATACACAACATTATCGTCCACAGTTCGAACGTGGGCATCGCGCAGGTAGGGCTGAAGCTCGGCCAGCACCGGCTCTCGGATATCTTCTCCACGTTCGGGCTGTACGAATGCTCAGGCATCGAGCTGCCAAACGAGTGCGATGGCATCCGTCCGAAAGGCTATGAGCACGCTAAAAAGGGCGAAGTCTGGCCCGACGTGGCAGTCGCCAACGCGGCGTTCGGGCAGGGAATCGCGGTCACGCCTTTGCAGCTTATGCGGGCTTACGCCGCTATCGCGAACGGCGGCTATCTTGTGCACCCAACACTGGTGACGGAGCCCGAAAAGACGATGAAGACCGCCGACATGGGCACGCTTACGGTTCCCCTCGACGAGGGAGAATCGCTCATTGGAGATTCCGACTCGGGAATAGCCGCGAGATTGCAGGTGGCTTCCGACGCCTACCGCATCATCGGCGAGAGCACTGCCGCTGACATAAGAGCCGTATTGCAGGAAGTGGTACGCGACGGAACAGGCAGAAAGGCTGCGCTGGATAACTTCTCGGTAGCGGGCAAAACCGGCAGTGCGCAAGTTGCCGGCAAAGGAGGTTACGCCGAAGGCAAGTATGTTTCGTCGTTTATCGGATTTTTCCCTGCGAATGAGCCGGAATACCTCGTGTTAGTAACGCTCGCCGAGCCGCGCGGCGCGTATTACGCCAGTGAGGTCGCCGCGCCAGCCTTCCACGAAGTCGCCGAGCGCATCGCCATGGCGAAAGAACTGCCGCCGGAGAGAAAGCATGAAGCTCAGTGAACTCCTCAGCGGCATCGAGTTCAGCGAGCTTGCAGACGCGGACGAGAGCCTGGAGATCGAAGCCGTAACCAGCGACAGCAGGCGCGTGAAGCCGGGCACGGTGTTTGTTGCGATGCGGGGCACATCCTTCGACGGGCACATGTTCGTTGACGACGCGCTGCGAAACGGCGCGGCATGCGTCGTGCACGAAAAACCTGTAGAGGTACCGCCGGGAACCTGCCACGTGCGCGTCCGCGAAACGCGCCGGCTTTATCCGCTACTCGCATCCAGGCTAACGGGGCATCCCAGCGAGAAATTGCGTGTCATCGGCGTGACCGGGACTAACGGCAAAACGTCAGTCACGCTGCTTCTGGACTCCATACTGCGCGTTGCGGGGCACAAGAGCTGCGTACTGGGAACTCTGGGGACGCGCCTTCCGCTATCGGCAGACCAGCCAGATCCGCTTGCCTTCACCGGCAGAGGTTTAACCACGCCGGACCCGTCCGACTTGCAGTCCACAATTAATACTTGCGCGCAGCAGGGCGCGACTCACCTGGCAATGGAGGTTTCGTCGCACGCGCTCGACCAGCGGCGCGTGGACTCGGTTCACTTCCGGGGACGCATCTTCACCAATCTGACACCGGAGCATCTCGACTATCACGGCACGATGGAGAATTACGCGAAGGTGAAAAGCGGTTTCTTTGAGCATAGCGAATTCGGCGCCGCGGAATACGCGGTGGTAAACGTGGACGACGAGCTGGGGCAAGAGATACTGAGCGCAGCGCAATTCCCGGCGCTCAGCTATGGCTTCGGCGAAGCCGCCTCGCTGACCGCTCGTGTTACCGGGCGCGACCTGAACGGCATCGAATGCGAGCTGTTTTTCCGCGACGGCAACGACGCCGGATGGCCCGACGCGGTCACGGAATTCAAAACCACGATTCGCTCGCCACTTATCGGACGCTACAACGTTTCAAACATCCTTGCCGCGGTGGGAGCCGCGCTGATGGAGAACGTGGGCGCGGCGGAGGTAGCCGCAGGATTGGAGGGAGTGCGCGCGATCCCCGGCAGACTGGAGCGCGTGGAAAATCCAAAGGGATTGCACGTATTCGTGGATTACGCGCATACGCCTGACGCGCTGAGCAATGTCTTGCAGACTGTCCGCGAGGTTGCAGCCGGTGCGCGCATAATCTGCGTCTTTGGCTGCGGGGGAGATCGCGACCGCGAAAAGCGCCCACTTATGGGGCAAACCGTGGCGGCAATGACAGACGTTATTATCGTGACTAACGACAACCCCCGCAGTGAGAGCCCGCGGCAAATCATCGACGAAATCCTCGCCGGCATTCCGGATGACGCGCGAGCGCGCTGCACCGTGGAGCCCGACCGAAGGCGTGCTATCGAAACGGCACTCTCGACCGGCAAAGCCGGTGATATCGTTCTCATAGCAGGGAAAGGACATGAGGATTACCAGATATTCGCCGACCGAACGGAGCATTTCAGCGACGCTGAAGTGGCGCGCGAGTTCCTTAATTAGTTGCGCGCGCGCCGCGTAAGGAGTAACATTCATATACGGTTCGAATTATGTTACTGACTTTTTATTAAGGAATACTTATGGATTACCCTTTCAGGGTTAAAGATGTACTGGCCCCGTTGTCCGGCAAGATCGTTTTCGGCGAGCCTGAGGCCCGATTCGCAACGTACTGCATAGACTCGCGCTTTGCGGCGCAGAACACGCTTTTCGTCCCGCTGATGGGGCAGAAGCGAGACGGGCACAATTTCATCCTAGACGGCTTCCAGAACGGCGCCTCGGCGACGCTCGTACGCAGCGGGCACCATCTTGTGGGAGAAGTGCTCCGAGTGCTTAAAGATTCCCGCGGCTACGTATCGGCTACTACCGCCCGGGACGTGACCGTCGTTGAAGTAAGGCATACCCTAGTCGCGCTGCAGAAACTCGCGAGCTGGTTCCGCCGGCAGTTCGACCAGCTCGATGTTGTAGGCATCACCGGCAGCGTCGGCAAGACGCAAACCAAAGAAATGCTGCTGCACATTATGAGCCCGCTCTGCAACACCGTTGGAACCGACAAAAATTTCAACAATGAAATCGGGGTTCCCATAACCCTCTCGAAGCTGCGGCCCGACACGGAATGCGCGGTTGTGGAGATGGCAATGCGGGGGCGAGGCGAGATATCGCTGCTGTCGCGCATTGCACAGCCCACGCTCTGCCTGGTCACCAACACGCTCGGCAGCCACATCGGGCGCCTAGGCTCCGGCGCGGAAGTCGCACGCGCCAAGGCGGAGATCGTGGACGGAATGAAGGCGGGAAACATGCTCTGGCTTAACCTCCACGACCATAACCTGGCGACGTTGCTGCACGAAATACGCGACAAGCAAGCGGTTGAGCGGGGCCTGAATATCGAGTATTTCGACGTGTCGGCTGCAACAAAAGCGGCGCCGCAAATGCCGCCGCTTCTCATACCCGGCGATGACGAGAGCGATGCCGGGCCGTTTCCATCGGACGTAGAGCCTTCCTTGTGGCTTGACGACGTTGTGTACCACGGGATTGAAGGCTCAAGTTTCGTTTTCTGCACTTCCGAGGGCTGCACGCCAGTTGAACTGCGCGCGCCAGGGAGGGGCGCAATTGAGGATTTCGCCAGCGCCGCCGTGCTCGCCCACAGCCTTGGCGTGGATTACGCCGACATCGCAGAAGCCGCAATAGACATCGAGCCTACCCCGCAGCGGTTAGTGCCCTACGAGCTGAAGCCCGGCGCTATGCTCATCGACGATACGTACAATTCCAGCCCGGCATCAACACAGGACGCTATCGAGATACTTGCAACGTTTCCCCGGACAACGCGGCTCGTGGTTATCCTTGGAGATATGCTGGAATTGGGCAAATTCGAAACGCTGTTACACCGGCAGATATCCAAGCAGGTCTACAACTTACCTCCTTCGCTCGTTATCGGCATCGGGCCGCGAATGTCCGCCCTGCGCGAGGTGCCGGTGCCCGAGGGCTTCGAACTCACCTGGTTCCACGGGATTAGCGAAGAGGATGAGAAAATCGCACAGGGCTTCCCTCCCACGCGCCAGCAGGATCGATCGGCAAACCACGGCGAGATGGTGGACGATCTCACGATTGACCGTGTAACTGCGCGCGTTTTCCGCGAGCTGGATGGAAACGAAAGCGAGACCGTCATACTGGTCAAGGGCTCACGCGCCCTTCACCTCGAGCGCGTCGTTGACCGTCTGCTTTCCCACTTCGGCAAGGAGGAGCAGATACTTTGACCGAGGAGATTACAGCGGCAGGAGTATCTGCGCTGCTTAGCCTGATCATTATCTACCCGCTTTATCATATGCTGCGGCGAAGCCTTATCCACAGCTTCCGCGAATGGGGGCCGGAGCACCACAAACAAAAAGGCGCCACACCGACCGGCGGGGGCGTGCTTTTCATAGCTGTGCTGCTGATTATCGTGCCGCTAGGGTTTTTCGCTTTGGGAGATATCCTGGAACTGAAAACATCCGACCTGGCACCGTCCATGCTCATCTTATCGGCGTGCACCGCCTTCGCGCTGCTCGGGTTCATTGACGACTACATTAAAGCCGCCACCCGGTCGTCGCGGGGCTTTCTCGCGCGCTACAAGCTCATCCTGCAGGTGATTATCGCTGTAGCGGCGATGTACTTCGCCGCGCAGCTTAACACTCAGGCGTTCCTGCCGTGGTCCGCGGAGCCGGTGGCCCTGCCGCCATGGTTTTACTACACAGTGGGAACGTTCCTGCTGGTCGGAATGGTCAACGCGATGAACTTCACGGATGGATTGGACGGGCTGGCCCCGGGAATGGCTGTAATCAGCCTTATCGCGTTTGTTTTCATCCTTGGAACGAAAGCCGCCGGCAACGTGCTTGCCGGCCAGGAAATGCCGATGGGATTTCTTAGCGCCGTCGTGGCAGGAGCCGCGCTGGCGATCCTCGTTGTGAATTTCAAGCCCGCGCTCATTTATATGGGCGACACGGGCAGCTATTTCCTAGGAGCATTCATCGGCAGCGTGGCCATACTAAGCGGCCTAATCATCTACCTGATACCCCTCGCCCTAATCTACGGACTGGAGATATTGAGCGTGATGGCGCAGGTCGTTTACTTCAGGCTGACGGGCGGGAAGCGGCTGCTCAAGATGAGCCCGCTGCACCACCATTTCGAGCTTTCGGGATTTAGCGAAATAGCCACCGTGCTGACGTTCTGGGTCGTGCACGCGCTGGTCTGCGCCGGAAGCGTCATGCTGTTTTACCGGAACGCGCAATGATGGATCTGGGCAACAGACGCGTCGGCGTATTCGGGCTGGGAATAACCGGCAGGGCGGTGCTGGATTACCTGCTGCGGCACGAGGCCCGTCCTGTTTGCGTTGACGAGGTTACCCAGCCGGAGAAGCTACAGGAGTTGCAGCACCTTACCGCGGAACAAAGCGTAGAAGCGCATTTGGGCGAAATACCGCGAGACGCGCTAACCGGATGCGAGTTTGTCATCGTCTCGCCGGGAGTGACGCTGGATAATCCGGTGCTCGCGGCGGCGCGCGGGGCCGGCGCAACGTGCATCTCCGAAATCGAGCTGGCGTACCGCAACTGTAACGCGCAGCTTGTGGGCATCACCGGCAGCAACGGAAAATCCACGACGACGATTCTGCTGGCGCATTTACTTAGCGGATACCGCAAGGCTCTAGCTGTAGGCAACATTGGAAAGCCGTTTATTGGCATCGTCGACGAAATTGGCGCGGACGATGTCGTGTGCTGTGAGGTGAGCAGCTTCCAATTAGAAGCCAGCCCGGAGTTCCATCCGGGCATCGCGGTCTTCACTAACATCACGCCGGACCACCTTGAGCGCCACCACTCATTCGCCAATTACGCGGCGACTAAGCGCGGCCTTATAAAGACGATGGCCGAGGGGGACAGCGTTATCTACAACGCCGAGGACGAGAACCTGCAGCCGGATGAATTCCCCCCCCGACCGGTGACCTTCCTGCCGTTTTCCAGCGTGGGTGAAGTGGGGCCGCCCGGAGCATATCTGGAAAACGGCGAGCTGATCGTGGACGCGGGCAACGGCGAGGTGCGAATCGCCCGGGACAGGCTGCGCCTTCCCGGGCTGCATAACGTTGAAAACGCCCTCGCGGCGACACTCGCCGCCCGCCTTCTCGGAGCAAAAAAAACACACCTGGAAAAGGGCCTAAGGAGCTTCGAGGGTTACGAGCACCGGATCGAGTTTGTGCGTGAGCTTGACGGCGTGCGCTACTACAACGACAGCAAGGCGACCAACCCAGAAGCCGCCGTGACCGCGCTCAGGTCGTTTCCGCAGGCCATCGTGTTAATCGCCGGCGGGCGCGACAAAGGCACCAACCTTGCAGAGTTCGTATCGCAGGTGAAGAAGCATTGCAGCCAAATCGTGCTTCTGGGCGAAGCCGCCGGGCGCTTCGAACAAGCCCTGCGCGAAGGGGGATACGACGCTATTGCCCGGGCTGACAGCCTGGGTGAAGCGGTGGAAGCCGCGCGGGGCGCCGCCGAGCCGGGCGAAGTAGTGCTTCTGTCACCCGCCTGCGCGAGCTTCGATATGTTCGAGAGTTTCGAAGAACGCGGGAACCTGTTTAAGGAGCTGGTGCAGAAGCTGTAGGCCACAGGAACGGCGGGGCTCTCGCCGGATGGCGCAATAAAATGACGCAGAGCAGCCGGACAATTAATACACGACGCCGCAAGTCTCAGGTGCAGAAGCGGCAAGAGGAGATCCGACACTACTCGCGCCACATCGCCTTCGTCACCGTAGTCCTGCTCGTGTTGGGCATCCTCGCGCTGTTTTCCGCCAGCACCGCCCCGCTGGCGGCACGCGGGCAATTCCCCTACTCCACCGTGCTCAAGCAGGTAATGTTCATCGGCATTAGCTTACTGCTGGCTGGATTCGTCGGTGCTGTTGTGCTGCCAAAGCTGTCCGAGCGCGCGCTGAAGTTCCTCGTGCAGGCGGCGTTCGTCTTCAGCATACTTATGCTCCTCGCTGTCCTCTTCACTCCGCTGGGCCACGAGGTCAATGGCGCTCTCAGGTGGCTGCGCATCGGCCCGGTCCAGTTCCAGCCGTCGGAATTCCTGAAGATTACGCTCGTTTTATTTATCGCATCACTGCTGCTAACCGCGGGGAAAGCTAAGATGTTCGCCAGCTTCCGTACGGAACGGGGAGAACTGATGACCATCAGGCGCGACCGCCTGCAGCTTATTTGGGTGTTGCTGGCTGTGATTCTTAGCCTGGCGCTCGTAGCGGCACAGCCCGATCTTGGAACCACCGCGATCGTGTTTGCCGCGTCATTGGTGACGATGCTCCTGGTGGGCGTGCCGATAAGGGGATTCGTAACATTCGGCGTGCTGCTTGTTGTTTTGCTTGGCGCAGGCTACCTGTTCGAGCCCGAGAAGTACGCGTACGGTTTCGAGCGCATATACACCGCATTCCACCCGATGGAAGACGTTACCGACGAGGGCTACCAGATCGTACAGTCCATGGGCGCCGTATCGAGCGGCGGTTTGATTGGGCGCGGTTATATGAAAAGCGAGCAGAAGATGAACCGGCTGCCGTTCCATGACCGCGATTTCATCTTTGCCATATGGGTCGAGGAAACCGGCATGTTGGGCGGGCTGCTGGTCGTGGGCCTATTCCTTTACTTAGCGTTCGTGTGTTTGCGCATCAGCGTACTGCTGCCGTTCTGCTTTGAGGGCGTCGCGGTCTTCGCGCTCGGATTCAACCTGGCGCTCCAGGCAATCATCAATGTGGCGACGAACGTCGGCGCGCTGCCGGTGTCGGGGCTGACGCTGCCGTTCTTCAGCAGCGGGGGCACTTCGATGCTGGTAAGTCTGCTCATCATCGGCACGATTCTCGGACTCGTTAGGAGGAAACTCCCCACTCCCTCCGGGGCGTAGGGATGGCGCGATATCGCTGCAAATACGGGCAAAAACGACTATAATTGCAGATCCGGGGCGGGTGTCCGGTTATATCGAAGCGATTCGGCCCCAAATTGACCTCAAATGGTCCTGACAAAGAAGATTAAGCGCATTCATTTCGTCGGCATCGGCGGCGCGGGAGTATCCGCGCTGGCACGCCTGATGCTCGATATGGGCTACGAGGTCACCGGCTCCGACGTGTTGCCGTCCGAAGTTACCGAAGAGTTGAAAGAACTCGGCGCGATTATCTTCGACAGCCATAATCCCCGCCACGTGCGCAAGGCCAACCTGGTTATCATCTCCACCGCGATACCGGACGACAATCCGGAAGTCGTCGCCGCCAAGGAGCAGGGACTGCCCGTGCTTTCGCGCATTGACTTCCTCTCTTACCTCGCGCAGAAGAAATACTCGATTTCGGTGTCCGGCAGCCACGGAAAATCCACAACGAGCGCGATGATCTCGGTCATCTTCTACTATGCGGACACAGATCCGACCATCGTGCTCGGCGGCAGAGTGAAGCACCTGTTCGGCAACTCGCGTCTCGGGCGCAGCAATTACTTCATCTGCGAGGGCGACGAGAGCAACAATTCCATACTGCTCTTCGCTCCGCGCGTCGCGGTCGTCACCAATATCGACGACGACCATATGGACTTCCACAAGAGCCTGGAGAACCTTCGCACCAGCTTCCTTACGTTTATGAACAGCCCGCACCCGGACGGAGTATGCGTGCTCTGCGCGGACGACCCGGTGCTCAAGGAGCTTTACCCCGAAGTCACGCGCCCTACATACACTTACGGACTGAGCGAAGATGCTGATTTCCGGGCGGTGGATATCGAGCACGAGCCAGACGGCTCCCGTTTCACCGTGGTGAACCGCGAAGCCGGCGAGCTTGGCCGCATTACGCTTCGCCTGCCGGGGGTATACAACATATTAAACGCGCTGTCGGCCATCGCGGTCGCCCAGCACTGCGGGATCGATTTTGGCAAGACCGCGTTCGCGCTGGAGAACTTCCCCGGAGTTGCGCGCCGGTTCGACCGTGTGCTGGAGCGAGATGACATCCTAATTCTGGACGATTACGCGCACCATCCCAGCGAAATCGCCGCGCTTCTAGAAGCGCTGGCGGGCGATAAGAAGCGCCGCCTGCGGGTCGTGTTCCAGCCGCACAGGTTCACGCGCAGCCAGAGGCTCGCGGCGAAGTTCCCCGAAGCGTTCTCCGCCGCCGATGAAATAATCCTGGCAGACATCTACTCGGCGCTGGAAAAGCCCATTGAAGGTATTTCTACCGAGTATCTCTACAGCTTCTTCGAGCGCGCCTATCCTCCGGGCAAGGTTAAGGTCATCCTGCGCAAAGAGGAAATACTCACCTATTTGAAGAAAACGCTCGTCCAGGGCGACATCGTGCTGACCGTGGGCGCCGGGGACGTTTACCTGGTGGCAAGCTCGCTGGCTAGCTACCTGCGGGACAAGAAGCTGTCCTACGCGGGCAAGCCCAGGCGGGGGCCCGAAATGCCGGAAGACAAATCGGCCGACCTGTTTGAGACCAGGCGGGAAGTTGACCACTGAAAGAAAATCTGGAATAGACCTGAGAGAATTGTCCACCTGGCGCATCGGCGGAAGCGCGGCGTCCGTGTATTTCCCAAGCGACTTCACCGAGCTTGCTGAATGCGCGCTTAGAATTAGCGAGAGCGGAAGCGAGTACTTCCTAGTAGGCCTGGGAAGCAATTTGCTCTTCAGCTCGGAGTTAGTTGACGTCCCGCTTGTCGTCACAAGAGGAATGGACGCTTGCGGGGCTTTTGGCGAAAGCCACCTCGCGCGCTCCGTTTTCGCACCGGTTGCGGATTCAGCAGGAAGTCCTGAGCGTTTACTCTACGTTGAAGCGGGGGCGCCCAATACGCGAGTCATCCAGCTTTGCATCGAGCGCGGGCTGGGCGATCTCACTTGCCTGACCGGAGTGCCCGGGAGTTTCGGCGGCGCAGTGGCGATGAACGCCGAGAGCGTGGTCGAAGTGATGCACGAGAATATGTGGCTCGCCGAGGCCAACCGGGAAACCGGCGAAATGAGCGTGAAGCCCGCGCGCGAGCACACATTCGATTACCGCTACTGCTCAGTGCAGAAGTCAATCCTCGGAGCCGTGCTGCTAAGGCTGCATCCCGCCGACAGCGGGGAAACGCGCCGCACCGTTAAGGAGCGAAACGAGAAGCGCGCGCGCAAGCTGCCGCTCAACTGGCCCAGCGCCGGCTGCGTCTTCCGCAACCCGCCGAGGGATTCTGCTGGCGCACTGCTGGACATGGCGGGAATGAAAGAAGCAGCGCGCGGCGGCGCGATGTACTCCGAACGGCACGCCAATTTCATCGTGAACGTTGGCGACGCGACGAGCGGCGATGTAGTGGAGCTTATGACCCTGGGCAAGCGCGCTGTGTGGGAGACGTTCGGGCGCAGCCTGCAGCCGGAAGTCAAGTTCGTGGGCCGCTTCGACGAAGAGGCGCTAGAATACCTGCATACAAACCTGGAAGAAAACGATGGAAGCTGATCCCGCAAAAACGATAAGTCCCGCGCTCGGCGCTAATGAGCTTGCGCTCCTGCGGAGGCAAACATCCGAAGCATCAACAAGACTCGAAGCGCTGCGGGTCGCCGTTATCTGCGGGGGGGATACCGCCGAGCGCGAAGTCTCGCTGACCAGTGGCGGAGGCGTGCGCGACGCGCTGGGAGCCGAGGGCATAAGCGCAACGCTCGTTGACCTCGATTACGGCACTCTCAACCGCGACACTCTCGCGGATTACGACCTCGCTTTCCTGACGCTGCACGGCGGGCGCGGCGAGGACGGCAGCTTGCAGGGCTACTTCGACTCCATCGGCGTGCGCTACGTCGGCGCGGGGGTGCTCGCGTCGGCGGTGGGGATGCACAAGCCCACGTTCAAGGCTTTCGCGCGGGGGCTGGGACTAAAGGTACCACGCTCGGTGGTTGTCCACCGGGGCGAAGGCGCGACGCAGAAGCTTGAGCCGCTGACGGATTGCGCCGAACTCGTTCTCAAACCTGCAAGCGAGGGAAGCAGCGTCGGCGTGAAAATCGTCTCCTACGAGCACGCACCCGACGCTATCGCCGAGTCGCTTAAAGCCTACCCTCTCATGCTGGTGGAAGAGCGCATTGCGGGGCGCGAAGTTACCGCGAGCGTGCTGGGACGCCACCGCCAGCCGGTTGTGCTGCCGCATGTGGAGATTGCGCCGGTGAGCCGCGAGTTTTACGACTACCGCGCGAAATACACCGAGGGCGAAACCGATTACATCATCCCGGCGCGACTGAGCGATGAAGTAAACCTGCAACTCGCGCAATCGGCGGCGCTGCTGCAGGACGCGCTGCATCTCGCGCCGTATGCGCGCATAGACACCATCATTGACGAATCCGGGACTATATACTTTCTGGAAGCGAACACTCTGCCGGGCTTCACCGCGCTATCGCTCGTGCCCCAGGCGGCGGGGGCGGCGGGGGTGAGCTACGGGGAGCTTTTGCGCATCCTCGCGTACCTTACTCTGGAGGAATAACGCTTTGCGAAGCCACGGACGGGCAATGCTGCTGGCAATCGCTATAGTAGCGTTCGCCGCGCTGACCGTCCTGGCCGTGCTGCACGTGTTGCGCCTGCAATCGTTCTCACTGAAAGGCGTGCGGCGCGTAACCGTCGTGGGCAACCATTTGCTGCCGGCGCGCAAAGTGCTCACGCTTGCGGGATTTCCGGAAAATCCCCGCGACCAAAAGCTAAGGCCCGCGGCGATGCGCGCGGCGCTGCGCGAGCACCGTTTCGTGGAAAACGCGTCCGTGCGGCGGCAGGGAAGCACCGTAGTTTTCCGAACGACAGAGCTGCGCCCTTACTTCCGGCTCGTGGTGGGAAAGAGCAAGTACTGGCTGTGCCGCGACGGCGAGATAGTGCCGATGGACGTGGAAAAGGACTTCGGGCTGCCGTTTGACGAGCTGCGGCTGCAGGTATCCATCAAGCTTGCGGGGATGCAGCTAATTGAAGACGACCCGGCGATGCTCGCGCTAATTTCGTACGCCGCGATACGCTTAGAAGACGTGCTGCCGCGCCAGGTGGAGGAAATGCGCGTGGACTTGAAGCACAAGTGCCAGCTAATTTTGCGCGGCGGGATGACGGTGGACTTGGGGATTATCGAGTTTGACAACGCGCGGGACCTGAACGATAAGCTCAGCGTGCTCGACAAGACCGTCCGCGCGGCTAAGAATATGGATAAGCCCGTGCGCGAGATTGTGTTTCGCGATGCGACGCACGCGGTGTTGATTACCGAGGGGGCGTGAGAGGCTGCGGCACATATAAGCGGAGCAGGCGTATTCCTCTCAAGGTATAATAATGCTGCGATGAAGTTTGAGCGCATAACCATTGACCCGGAGAAGATGGGTGGAGTGCCCTGCATTCGCGGGCTAAGGATACCTGTTGCGACCATTGTCGGGCTGGTAGCGGAAGGAATGGCTTTCGACGAGATCCTGAAGGCCTATCCCGACCTGCAGCCGGAGGACATCAGCGAAGCTCTTAAGTACGCCGCCGAAGCGGTTAGAGAGCAGACACTTCCGCTTGTTAGCTCCTGATGAAGTTTCTGGTTGACAACGCCCTGTCGCCGGTCGTCGCGCAGGGGCTGCAGTCGGCGGGTTATGAAAGCGCTCACGTGCGCGATTACGGACTCCAGAGCGCTTCGGACGCCGAGATTCGCGAGACTGCACTGCGCGAAGGGCGCATTATCATATCGGCGGATATGGACTTCGCAAGGCTGGTGTAGGAAGATCCGGCGGCCAGGCTGAGCGTCATACTCTTCAGGGGCAAGCCAAGGCGGCCCGAAGGGCAGCTCAAAGCGCTCCTTTCTAACCTGCCTGCGATTGAAGAGCACCTGGCAAAAGGGGCTATCGTTGTGATTGAGGAATCACGCATCAGGCTGAGGCCGCTGCCACTCTAGGAGTTGATTGCGTCAGACACGTCGCGGTGTTGATTACCGAGGGGGCGTGAGAGGCGATTTAAGCCGCTGCTACAATCCGATCGACCATCGCTTCGAAATCGCTAGCTGATACTCCGGTATCGGCGCGTTTCAAGTGCAGGAAGAACTCCTTGTTGCCTTTGGCGCCGGCGGGCTGTGCGAGAAGAACGCGCCTTACCGCGAAGCCGTCCCCTACGAGTTGCGAATAAGCCTTCAGCAGCACGCGCCGATGCAGCGCGGGATGGCGCACTACGCCGCCGGCGAACCACCCTTTGCGCTCGTCATCTTCGTCGGGCTCGCGCTCAAACTGCGGCTTTAGCAGCAACAGCCCCTCGGCGCGCTCGGCGAGCAGCGGCACGATCACGGGACATAGGCTAACGCCGGAGATGAACGACACATCAACGGTGAACACGCCGCACGGTTCGGGCACGTGTTCGGCATTGAGGTTGCGCGCGTTCACGCCTTCGAGCAACATGATGCGCTCGTCGCCGCGAAGCCTGCCGTCGAGCAGGCCCGTTCCCACGTCCACCGCGTATACCTTCGCGGCGCCCTGCTCCAGCAGCACTTCGGTGAAGCCGCCGGTGGAGCTTCCGACATCCAGGCAGATAGCGCCTGCGACATTCGGCGCGTCGCTGCCCAGCGTGTCCAGGCAGTGTTTTAGCTTCAAGCCGCCGCGCGAAACGTAGGGGCATTCAGGCTCTTTAATCTCAATTCCGGCTTCTTCCGGTACCGCCGTGCCCGGCCCGGTTACCGGCTTGCCGTCCACCAGCACGCGCCCCTGCATTATCAGCGAGCGCGCGACACGCTCGTCATCAACAAGCTTACGGGATAGCAGAAGGTCCAGCAGCCGCCGGCCGCTCACGTAAGGTTCACCACCATCGCGTACGCCACGAAAAAGCCGATGGCGCCACCGATGAACACTTCGATCTGGTTGTGGCCCAGCAGTTCCTTGAGCACCTTAAAATCGAAGTCGCGCACCATCTTCCCGCGCAGCAGCTCGGGGATGATGCGGTTCAGCACCTGGGCGTGGTTGCCCGCAGAGCGGCGCAGATTCGTCGCGTCGTATACGACAACCGCGGCGAACATCGCGGCGATGGCGAATAGCGGCGAAGCCACGCCGTACTGGTAGCCCACTGCCGTCGCCAGCGCTATCACACCCGCAGAGTGCGAGCTCGGCATCCCTCCCGCGTCGAACAGCTTAGCGACGTTGAGCTGGCGCTCCGCGTACAGATAATACAGCGTCTTGGCCATCTGGCAGATCATCCAGGCGATAACCGGCGCGCTGATAAAGACGTACGTGCCCAGGAATTCGGACATTTCCTGAAGCGATTATAGCAAAGGAGTTCGCGCGCGCGGCTCCCCAGCCGCGAATAATGGGAATTACTCCATATTCGGCCCGGGGAGGGGGGATGGGGGGAGGGGACCCCCGGGCCGAGAGTGAGTTAGGCTTATGCTGTGAAGCAGCACTTCGCCTATGGGGCACCTCTCGATGACCCCAGAGAGCTGTTGGGGAGGTCAGCCCTCAATATAAGTATACCCTCTTCTGGAAAAAATTGCTTGATATTTCTGCACATTTTTGGATAATCCCGCGCCTGTCGCGCCTTCGCCATAGGCGTGGTAGAATCGCCCGCGAGAGGTGAATATGGTACTTGTCGGCCCTGAAACCATCGTCCCCAAGGAGCAAGTCGTATCCGTTGTCTCGGTCAAGGAGGCCGATGGCGGGATGGAATGCAGCTATCAGGTTAAGCACCCGCTGACCGGCAAGGTTTATCTGCACTCGATCACCCTGCCCCGCGACGTGACGCCGCTCAGCCCGGAGTGGAAGGAGCTCGACGCCGTTTTCGCGGAGTTGTTTTCGCGCCGCGAGTACATGCTCTCCTACCGCGACACCGCCAAGGCGGCTATCCTTGAAGCGGTATACAAGCTCGTCAAACAGCCCCCGCCGAAGAAGCCCGCGGCTGTTGAAGAGAAGCAAGAGGTCTGACGCCCGGCGGCAAGTTTTTCGCGCCAGAACCGCCCATCCCTAAGTCCTTCGCGTCTGGCGGCCCGGCTTCCGGCTCGCCAGTGTCCGGATGCGGCACCAGGCCCGGCGGCGCGAGCTGCTTATCCGGCCCTCCGTTGCCTCCGGAATGGCGGGCAAGCCCGCACGTCCTTGATGTAGTGGTCCCGCACGCGCTTTAGCGGCGCCTTGCCCCTGCGAAAGCCCGGCACTTCCGCGTCCGCCTTAAGCTCCCGCACCACCTGCGCCACGTGCGCCGCGATATCCGGCTTCCCCACGCTCGCCGCGACCGAAATCCGCCCCAGATGCGGCCGGTCCACTCCCAGTTGCAGCGTCAGTAGTTGCATGTTCTATCAAGCGTTCCCCCGAACGCCAATATCAGCGGAGTCATGTTCCCGCTCCTCTTGTCGGCGCTCGACTTCACAACAATGTCTCGGGCAGCTGGCACTAAACGTGACATTCATCCGGATCAGCAATGCACAAGCGCCGTTTTGCCTACTCCCTTTCATAGGCAGCTAACACTCGCACTGTTCGCAGAACGCCTTTAGTAAACACTGCATTCACTACAAGCACGGTCCTCTCAGGCTTCTCACCGGCCAGGAAGCTCCACTGAACATAAGAAGGTATTTCTGGATAATCGGATTCGCGTATGTAAGCGCTGGGAGAACCTAGAACTTCGCGCATCGCCCAGTAGGGCCCAAACAAGGGTAGGTCCCCTAACTTGAACTCAGAGAGGCTTGTGTACGGACTCGACGACAGAAGGTCATCCACGTTGACGTTCCTCTCAGCAAGCAACTTGTACAGGCGCTCCCCCGCGTATTGCACAACAACACAGTTGTGATCCTCTGTTGATCCTCGAACGGGCGTGATCGCCGGAGGACGATACAGCTCCCAGCCGTTGTCTGACTCCATTGGTGCTCCCCACAATGCACTCAGGCCTCCCCAGTCCAGCATATCGCTTGACATGCCAAGCGCCTCCAGGCTCGAAATCCTCTGAAGTCGAATTCCCTCCCCGTCGGTGATCACGCCATCGGTCTTCCCCACGACTATCAGCCCAGGTTCCCCTCTGGCAACCTGCTCAAACGACAGTACGTGGTCGTGTCCATATACGAATTCGGCTTCGCTGGCCGTTGCACATCTCAGGCAAACCACAAGCATGCTAACGCCAGTAATCGCTACCAGGACTAGCGCGATAAACCAATGGGCTCTTCTCACCATGCCGGACGCGGTATGTCGACTCCTACTTGTTACTCTAGTCGTCATTGAACCTCCATTTGCACCCGAGAATAAGGGATGTTCATGGCGTGGAAAAACCGAAATCTGGTTCCCAGCTGCTGATGCAACAGCATTCGTCTACCGCATCATTGAACACCGAGCTGTATGGCTCACGTATTGGCATTCCAATCTTAGCTACAAGGTCCATGCAGGTGTCTAAGCATAGCCCGTAGCACACTTGCGTCTTCCAAGCGATGTCAAAGATATTGCTAAAGTCCTTGTTGATGTGGTCGCAGTGCTCCGCTAAGTTGACAGAATCCCTGCAGAATCCCGCGCAGTACATACCTGCCGCCGCCCTGAACTTGCTCTTCAGAACACAGAAGCAGTGCTTGTACAGCCCGAGGTACTTGGATTCTCGTACTTCTACCTCGTAACCTGGCGGGCAGCGCGGGCAAAACCCCCAATGCCAGCCCATGTCTCTTTCTAGAGGTGGACCACCCTCGCCCTCATCCTTATCCAGTTTGAAGACATTACGCAGCGTCTGAATCCCTGGCACTCGGCTCAAACCATAAACCTTCAACGTCCCAACTGCCTGTATCGCTCGTAGATCTACAGCTATCCCGGCCGTGGAATCGCTCGTAGACTTCTGGCTAGAGGGCGGGCACTTGCATGGCGCACAATATATCCCACAGCGGTCGCAAGGGCACTTGGCCTGCTCCTCTTCACTTTGCCCAATGCAGTGCCCACAGACGTAGCAGCAAGCTCTCCATGGGTAGCCAGCGGTGCATCGTTTGTAATCGCATTCGTTGCTCAGCCCGAAAACGTCATGCAAAGCGCCAAACGTGAATAGGCAGCACAGAAGCTTGGCGAATTCACACGGCCAGGCGGGATGCCAGGATGGTACCTTGGGCCAGCACCCCTCGCAGATTTCCTGTATCGTGACTTGGTTCATCCCCTCGGCCTTCTCAATAATCGCCTGGGCGCATGGGTCGTTGGCAAGCTCATGGGGAGTGTCAGGCGAGTTATTGATGGAACTGCCGTAACCGCGCGCGTTCTGGCCCAGGAAGAAGGGCTTAGCGGCGGCGATGTAGTAGTCACCACACATGTAGTAGTAACCATCGCCTCTCCCCATGGGATTCAAATCCCTCCCCAGGATCGAGAACTTGACCCTCGTGACCTCATACTCTAGGTCCGTCTGCACTAAATTTAAGGCATGGTTGGTGTAAGGGGTAGAGCAGCGGTCAGCCCGCCATTCGGCAGAGTTGGGCGGGTAAACGTCCAGTGTAATGGCGCAGGCGTCCGGGAGCGTCCAGGCCTGGCCTGAGGCGAAGTATCCGCTGTTTTCGGGCTTTGCTCCCACGCCCCTCTCCGCTGCCCTCATTATACCAGTAATGTCCCACGAGTGCGCGGACGCAATGCCTATATCCTTAGCCGCGCGCCTACCACACTCGACGTTGCGCGGGTATAATAGTCGTAACCTCATGCCAAGCGAGGAAACTATGCTCGTTCGCATTGCTCTGACCGCAGTGTTGCTCGCCGTCGCGCTCAGCGCCCAGGCGCTGGCCGGCCCCGTGCGGGTGCACGACAACCAGCTCATCGTGAAGATGGCAGCCGGGCGCCAGGCTTCGGCGCTGGAAACGCGCGGCGCGAAATCGGTAAGCCGCGTGCGCAGCCTGCCGCTCTCCTACGACACCTATGAAATCGTGCGCGTGCCCGAGGGCGAGGATCCCTTCGAATACGCGCGGCAGCTCGAAGACTCGGGGCTGGTGGAATTCGCCTACCCCAACGTCATCAAGACGGTGACCTCGCTGGAGGAGCTGGAGGCGGGCCCGTCGTTCATCCCCAACGACACCTACCTGCTCAATCCGTACTCGGCGTTCGCCCAGGCGTGGGAGAATCCGCGCGCATGCCAGTGGGGGCTTTTGTGGACAAACGCGCCGCTGGCGTGGCATTACACGACGGGAACGAGCAACGTCGTCGTGGCGATGATCGACACGGGCATCAAGTTCGGGCACCCGGAGCTCCAGGGACGGCTGTGGGTGAACGCCGACGAAGTCCCCGGAAACGCCGTTGACGACGACCAAAACGGATGGGTGGACGATATCTACGGCTACGACTTCTCCACCTACAACGTGGAGCAGCAGACCGGCGGCGATCCCGATCCGGCGGACACGCAGCCGGACGTCAGCGCGCACGGCACCGCCACCGCGGGAATCATCGGCGCGGCTTCCAACAACGGCGTGGGCATCGCGGGCATCGCGGGCGGCGGCAAGGGCGGCGACTCAGGCGTGCGGCTGATGATCCTGCGCGTGGGCACCAACGCCAACATCACGGTGGACGCCGAAATCGCGGCGCTCGACTACGCGGCGCAAAACGGCGCCAGGATAATCAATATGAGCTTTGGCGGGCCGACGGGCGGGCCGCCAGAAGCCAACGCCGTCATCCGCGCGTGGAACGCGGGCGCGCTCATCATCGCCGCAGCGGGCAACTATCCCGCGGGCAACCCCGACGGCATCGACCTACCGGCCGGCTTCGACGAAGTAATCGCCGTCGGCGCGACAACCATATTCGACAGCCGCACGGTGTATCCCACTACCGCGCTCATACCGGAGACGGTTGCGGACTACAGCAAGGTCGGGCCGGAGCTGGAGCTGGTCGCGCCCGGCACGCACATCATCACGCTGCTTGGCTCGTCGGGCTACACGACGGACTCCGACATCCAGTTTAAGGGCACCAGCGCCGCCACGCCCATCGTCACCGGCTTCGCCGCGCTGCTGGCAAGCTACCTGCCGAGCCACTCCAACCAGCAGCTCCGCACGATGATGCAGCGCTCGGTAGTAGATATGCATCCGATCGGATTCGACCAAAACTCCGGCTACGGGCGCATTGACATGGTGAAAGCCTTCCAGGACTACGAGCCGCCCGAAGTCGAGCTTATCGGCGACGCCAACGATGACGATGTAGTGGGCGATGGCGATCTGGAAGAGGTAAAGCTGCGCTACGGCTACAGGAACGGCATCCCAGGATACCGTCCGACCGCCGACACCAACAAAGACGACATCATTGACGAGCTGGACATCTTCCTCATCGGGCTGAACTGGGGAAAAACCCGCGACGACCTCTAGAGTTGGCGGGGTAGCGGCGAATCTCCTGCTCCGGGTGCTCTGCGCGCGTAAGCTCGATCCATTCCTCGACCGCGCGCCCGCCGATTATGATTCCCTGCGCAATCTCCGCCAGCGGCACGAGCACGAAAAGCCTGCGCGTGGCTTCAGGGTGCGGGATGACGAGGCCGGGCGTCTGAAGCGTTAGCTGCCCGTAGAGGATGATGTCAATATCCAGCGTCCGGCAGCGCATCTGCCCCCCTCCCCCATTGCGTTCGCGCCCGAACTCGCGCTCGATGCGCTGGCAATGCTCCAGCAAAACCGGCGGCGGCAGGCTCGTGCGCAGCTTCACCGCGCAATTGAGGAAGGGATGTTCCAAGCGATAGCCCACGGGGCTGGTTTCGTAAAAGGCGCTTACGGCGGCGACTTCGGTGTGCTCAGGCTTTCCCAGCTCGTCTATCGCGCCGCTCAGTGCCGCTTCGCGGTCGCCCAGGTTCGCCCCCAGCGATAGATACGCCTCGTGCATCAGCGAATGATAGCACGGGAAATTTTCTTTTGCGTTACGAGCTTTTACTCCTCGTATCTCCCGCCCAAATGCTCCGCCAGGAATTTCTCGGCGCGGCGATAAAAATCCAACCGGTTCTCAGGCCTGTAAAAGCCGTGCCCTTCGTTTTCGTAAACGACATACTCCACCGGCACGCCGCGCGCCCGTAAAGCTTCAACGAACTGGTCGCTTTCCGACTGCAACACGCGCGAGTCGTTAGCGCCCTGGGCGATGAGAAGCGGCGCGCGCACTTTGTCCGCGAAATACAGCGGACTGCGGCTGCGCAGGAATTCCATCTCGGCGCGCTCTTCCTCCGTCCATTCGGCTTCCGGTTTGACTTCGCCGGCCTTCTCGTCTACGGCGTATCGCGGAAGTTTGCCCACACGAAGATCCCAGAGATGACGCCGGTTTAACTGATATGGGGGAAGGTTCGCCAGGTGAGTAATTAGGCTTGACGGCCCGAACATATCCACGCCACAGGAGTAAAACTCCGGAGTAAAGCTTAGCCCGCACAGCACTGCGTAGCCACCATAACTCATGCCATAGATAGCGATGCGTTCCGGATCAGCTATGCCTTCATCAATCGACCAGTTCACCGCGTCAGTGAGATCGTCCTGCATCTTGCCGCCCCATTCGCGGTTGCCCGCGTTGAGGACATCCTTGCCGTATCCGGCGCTGCCACGGTAATTGACCTGCAGAACCGCGTAGCCACGATTCGCCAGCCACTGAGCTTCATCGTTTAACCCCCAGTAATCGCGCGTCCACGGTCCGCCATGGACGTTGAGCACCATCGGTCCCGGCGGCTCCCAGTTGTGCGGTAGGCTTAGATATCCGTGAATGGTCATACCATCGCCCGCGGTGAAACTGATGGGCGCCATCGGCACCAGCGGCTGCCCCGCCATCCCCTCGACTAGGTAGAATAAGAGTTCCAGCTTTCCAGTTTCGCGCTGATACGCATAGTAAGCCGCAGGATGGTCGTCGTCTATCACTAATACAAGCCACGTCAAATCGTCTAGCGATCGTTGGTATATCCAGATATCGCCATCGGCCTGTGCCTTTAGCCTCTCTAGGGCTAAACACATATCATCATTTAGCCCTTCCCACTTAAAACGCTCACCTGCGACAGCGACCGCGTCAATTTCATGAGTTACCGGATTCGTCGTGGAATATAGAATGTCATACTGCGGGTCGGAAGCAAACGCCCTACGCTGCCCGTTTACGCGACGCCATTCTACTAGCGCCGTCGAGTTTCTGTCAGCGCTATCGAGCATATATAGCCCGCGATTGTCGGGAGTGAAGCCGATTGGCTTGCTGGTTACTGAGTCCTCGGAATCCCATTTGAGAGCAGGCTCGAATTCACCTTCATCCCCTTCTCGCAGCATGAGCGTCAAGCTTCCATCAAGCTCGCTTCGCACGTATCCGCGAACGTTTAGTTCCCAGTCAACGAGCCAGCCCGGATAAAGCGTTATCCCGGATTCGCCTTGTGCGGCAAGTTCAATCTCACCCGTTTGCACGTTGAGCAGATACGCGTCATGCACACCGGGATCGCGCAGATTCAATCCGATTATTAACTCGTCGGGGCGCTCCGGGATGCCGCCGAAGATGCGCGCCATGACGCGGTGGCCGTCCTCGGCGTCCTGCGGTGTAAGAAGCTTCACCTCGCCGCTCTCCACATCCACTGAGAAAAGCCGGTGGTTATCGTCACCTTCGCGGTCCTGGCGGTAGATGACCTGGCGGCTGTTGAAAGCCCACTGATAGGACCAGATTTCGCGTTCCGTGTTCTTTGTTAGCGGCCGGTCGTCCTCTGCTTCAATGGTGCGTATCCAGATGTTACAAACGCCTTCGTACGGCGCTACGTAGGTGAGGCAATTGCCGTCCGGCGAAAGTTGCGGAAAGCTCCTATCGGGATCGCCAAACAGAACCTCCAGCGGAATGAGCGGCACCTCTTGCGTCGCTCGCTTAGCTTGCACAGCTCTCACCTCCTTCCCTGTTGCAGAAAACAACACACACGCGACGGCCAAACAGCTCAGTAAACCAATCCACAATCTGCTAGTCATAGTAAACCTCCCTTAGCCAGTTGTCTACGGCTAACGGTTCCGCTGATTTTCTCCAAACGGCGTCACCTTGCGGTTCTCCTTGATGATTCTACGGACTTGTCCCCGGTCTGAGCCCGCCCTGTCCGCGTGAGGTAAAGAAAGTATAACATAATTACCCCCCCCCTAACAAGAGGACAGGATAAGGAACCTAGGATTTGGGCGGGATAAGATGAGGGCAGGAATGGAAGAAGGCGGGGCGCACTTCGGCTTCGCTCAGTGTCCTAAGCCTGTCGAAGGACGGAGACCCTGCCCTACACAAGACAACTTGGAGAAGCTCCACCGCGCCTTCGGGTAGAATAGCGGTGTGAGGAAGCGCTGGGAGAGTATCTTGCGCTCCGTGCCGCACGCGCCGGGCGTCTACGAATTCAAGGATGAAACCGGCCGCCCGCTTTACATCGGCAAGGCGGTCGACCTGCAGGAACGCGTGCGCCAGTACGTTTCGCAGACCGACAGCCGCGCCGCGATGGTGCGCCGACTGATGAGCAAAGCGCAGGATTTAAGCTTCATCGTCACCGGCAGCGAATACGACGCGCTGGTGCTGGAAGCGAACCTGGTGAAGCAATTCAAGCCGCATTACAACGTGATGCTAAAGGACGACAAGTCGTTTCCCTACGTCAAGCTCACGCGCGAAAAATTCCCGCGCATACTGCTGACGCGGATATGGGTCGCGGACGGCGGCGAATACTGGGGGCCGTTCACCAACGTGCGCGCGGTGCGCTCGACGCTAAAATTCGTCGCCGGGCTGTTCAACGTGCGCACGTGCAACCTGGAAATCGACGGCAAGAGGCGCTACCCCAAGCCGTGTTTGGACTACCACCTGAAGCTTTGCTCCGCGCCGTGCGTTGATTACGTGAAGACCGAAGATTACCGGGCGCAGTGCGACGCGCTGGCGAAGTTTTACTCAGGCAGTTACGCGGACGTGCAGGCGGCGCTGAACGGGCGGATGCAGCTGGCGTCGGAGCAGCTGCGCTACGAGCAGGCGGCGCGCTACCGCGACTTGCTGCGCTCGCTGGAAAAGGTCATTCACAAGTCGCACGTCGTGGCCGGCAAGGGCGTGGACGCGGACGCGCTGGGCTTCGCGGCGAGCGGCGACGCGCTGATGGTGCTGCTGCTACAGGTGCGAGACGGGCGACTCATTGGCGACCGCGAATTCGCGCTGGCAAACGAGGCCGAGCGCACGCGCGAAGAGCTGCTCGCGGACTTTATAAAGCTCTACTACTTCCACCCGACGAACGTGCCGCCGGAAATAATCCTGCCGTTCGAGCCCGCCGAATGCGAGTTGCTGTCGCGCTTTATCAGCGAGAAGAAGGGAACGGCGGTGAAGCTAACCGTGCCGCAGCGGGGGCATAAGCGCCAACTGGCAGGCCTTGCGGCGACGAACGCGGCGGAGCGCCTGCGCGCGCATCTGGTGCTGGCGCCGAAATCGCGCGAGCCGGGCAACGCGGCGCGCATCATCGCTGAAACGCTGAATATGGAGCATCCGCCAAGGCGCATCGAGGGCTACGACATTTCCAACATCCAGGGGCGGCAGGCGTCGGGCGCGATGGTCGTATTCATTGACGGGCGGCCCCAGCCCGCGAGCTACCGCCTGTTCAACATCAAGCTCAAGCAGACGCCGGACGATTTCGCGATGATGCGCGAGGTGCTGCGCCGAAGGCTGCTGCGGATGCTTACCGACGAAAAATGGGCGGACGCGCCGGACTTGATACTGCTCGACGGCGGCAAGGGGCAGCTTTCAAGCGTGCTAACCGTGCGCGACGGGCTGATGGAGGATCCTTCGTTTTCCACCGAGCAGCGTGAGAGCCTGGAGCTTTTACGCATCGCCGCGCTCGCCAAGCGCGAGGAAACGCTGGTCACCAAGAATAACGGCGAGTTTTGCGAAGTGAAGCTTGACGAGGCCGACCCGGGACTGTCGCTGCTGATTGCAGTGCGCGACGAGGCGCACCGGTTCTGCCTGAAGCAGCACCGCGCGCGGCGGCAGAAGGCAGTCGTGCATTCGTTGCTGGACGACATTCCCGGCGTCGGGCCGGTGCGGCGCAAGCGCATGCTGAAGCAGTTCGGGTCGCTGGAAAAGATGCGCGAGGCGGGCGCGGATGAGATTGCGCAAGTTCCCGGCGTGAGCCTGGCGCTGGCGCAGCGCATCTACGCGGCGCTTCTGGAGGACGCGTTCGTGGAAATCGCCGTCGAGGAAGCCACCTTCCGCCGCCGCATGCGCCTTCGGCCCGTTGAGCCGGATGTGGAGGAGTGAATCCCGGCTTTTCTATGACACGCCCTACGGGACTGTGTTATAATAGGAGCATAGTGTAGTGTGTAATCTTGTGACCCAGGAGGTCAAGGATAATGGAAAAGCCTAAAAATGACAGGGGGGGGGCATGCGCTGGTATGGGCGCTTAGTTTTGCCCTATTGGTAATGGTCGCGTGGCTTGCCGTATCTTGCGGCAACTCCGAGAATAAAGCCTGAGGGGAGGGGCGGATATGCCTGTGAGATTGACACTTGTGGTGGTGCTGGCGGTGATTGGCGCCGACTGGATGTTGAGCACGTGCGGGGGAAGACAGTCGTCAGTCCTCAGTCGTCAGATGGGAGTGGCGGTCAGCCGGATGGGCTGGTAAACTTCCAAGCCGCCGAAAATCCCGCCGGGGAACCCGCGTCACAATCCCTTGAAGACGCGCTGGCGGAATTGGAGGCGTATCCGTGCCCGGAGGGCGTGGATGAGGAGTTGTGGGTGGAGCTGAAGGATGCGCTCAAAGAAGCGTTGGAGGAACAATCAAAGAGTACGCGGGGCTCACTAGCCCCGCAAAGGCAAGAGCCGGGCTGGTTAGCCCGGCGTACTCAAAGGGAGCGGAATCACGGGCGGGACGCCCGTGCGACCAGCGATTCTAAAGGTTGGAGTGGTGGCCAGCCAAAAGGGCTGGCAAGTCTCCAGGTTTACCCGCCAGCGCGCGCTGCGCGCGATCGGCGGGCCACCACACCTTTAATCGCGCG
>Ga0180433_10001702_pt1 | contig 36318 bp, 34 predicted proteins | sample SS_ome_8_FD_132980 | JGI IMG/M metagenome (GOLD analysis project Ga0180433, IMG submission 132980) | Hypersaline lake sediment archaeal communities from the Salton Sea, California, USA - SS_1_D_1 metaG | ecosystem: Environmental > Aquatic > Non-marine Saline and Alkaline > Hypersaline >... | reverse complement strand
CAGGGGTGGCGGATCGGCGGGCTGGCGACGCGCAGGTGAATCTCGGTGGCGCCCGCAGCCTTGAGCGCTCCCATTTTGCCACGTGTCGTCGTTCCGCGAACGACTGAATCCTCGACCACGACAAGGCGCTTCCCCGAAACCGCCTCTTTGATCACGTTCAGCTTCATCTTGACAGCCAGGTCGCGGCTGGATTGCGCCGGCATGATGAACGACCGTCCTGCATAATGGCTGGTGGTGAACGCCCGCCCGCTGGGAATGCCGCTCTCCCGGCTATAGCCGATGGCGGCACACCGGGCACAGGTGGGAACGGGGACGACCAGGTCCGCGTCGACCGGGGCTTCCTTCGCCAGCCTGCGACCCATGGCCAGCCGCGCCAGGTGCACGTTCTCGCCGAAGACCAGACTCGACGGGTCGGCGAAGTAGATCTGCTCGAATATGCACGCGGCTTTGCGCCCCTGCGATTCGCCGCCGAACCGTTTTGACTCCACGCCCTTTTGGGTGATAGTCACGATCTCGCCCGGCTCTATCTCGCGCTCGTACTTGGCGTCGACCATATCCAGAGCTTTGCTCTCAGAAGCCACCACAACCGCCCCGGACTCCGTTCGCCCGATGCAGAGCGGATGGAAGCCCAGAGGGTCTCGAGCAGCCACCATCCGGTCGGGAAACAGAAACAACAACGAATACGCCCCTTGCAGGTGGTTGAGCACGTGGGACATCGGCGAGCCGATTCCCTGGTGGGCATGTTTGGCCAGCAGGTGGATAATCACCTCGGTGTCGCACGTGGTCTGGAAAATGTGCCCGAGTTCCTCGTACATACGCCGCAGCAGAGCGGCGTTGATGAGGTTGCCGTTATGGGCGATGGCCACCTGTCCGCCCATGAAGCTGAACAGGAGCGGTTGCGTATTCCCCGATGTACTGGAACCCGTCGTCGAGTAGCGGACGTGGCCGATCGCGACCGGAGCACGGATGCTCTCCAGATTTCGCTTATTGAAGACCTGGTTGACCAGCCCCATGCCCGCGTGGCGCATCAGTTGCTCACCGTCGGTCGAGACGATGCCTGCGGACTCCTGCCCGCGATGCTGCAAAGCGTAAAGCCCCAGATGCGTGAGGAAAACAGCGTCTTCGTGGCCGAAGATGCCGAACAACCCGCAGTAATGCTTCATTGATGGTTCGTCCACTGGCGACGTTGAACGCCTCTTCTATATGACCTAATCGATGGACCAAAGCAGGTTAGCACCATGACCACCGACCGTCAACAATCAGCCATCAGCCGGCAGCTGTCAGTGGGGGCTCCATCGCTTCAGCGATGGGCCACCCTGGGATGAGGCGACGGCGCGCTTTCGGCAGTCTATTCCCACTCGATAGTGGCGGGGGGTTTCGAGGAGACGTCGTAGGCTACGCGGTTGACGCCGTCCACCTCGTTGATGACACGCGTGGCGATCCGGCCCAACACCTCGTAATCGACGTGGACCCAGTCAGCGGTCATGAAATCCGTCGTTTCGACGAAGCGGACCACGACGACATGCTGACCGGAGTAGCTCCGATCATCGCCCATAACGCCCACAGAGGACACCGGAAGCAGCACGCCGAACGCCTGAGCGATCTTGTTGTACCATCCGGCGGCGCGGATTTCCTCGATGATGATGTCGTCGGCCTCACGCAGAGTGTGCAACCGCTCGCGCGTCACTTCGCCGATGATGCGAACCGCAAGCCCGGGCCCGGGGAAGGGATGGCGCCAAACGATCTCCTCGGGCAATCCCAGATGCTCGCCAACCCGGCGGACCTCGTCCTTGAACAGATCACGCAGAGGCTCGATCAGCTCGAAACCCAGCTCAGCCGGCAGACCGCCGACGTTGTGGTGCAGTTTGATGTTGGCAGCCTGTCCTCCAACACTATGACCAGACTCGATTACGTCCGGGTAGAGCGTCCCTTGCGCCAGAAACTTGGCGCCGGGTATGCTCTTGGCTTCGTCTCGGAACACCTCTATGAACTCGTGACCTATAATGATGCGCTTCTGTTGAGGGTCGACCACGCTGGCGAGTTTGTCGATGAACCGGTCTGCAGCGTCCACGACACGCAGGTCAATCTTGAAATGATCCTTGAAGGTGGATTCGACAAGGTCAACTTCGCGGTTACGCATCAGGCCATTGTCCACGAAGATGCAGGTTAGGCGATCGCCGATTGCGCTATGGATCAAAGCGGCCGCCACGCTGCTGTCCACACCGCCGGACAGGCCGCATATCACCCGGTCCTGTTCGGACACGCGCCGGCTGATAGACTCGATCGCGTCGTTGGCGACGCTGCCGGTCCGCCAATCGCCCTTGCACCCACAGACTTCGTAAAGGAAGTTCCTGATAATCTGGCCGCCGGCGGGGGTGTGCGTCACCTCCGGATGGAACTGCACACCGAAGACCGGTCGGGTCCGGTGTTTGACCGCCGCAACCGGGCAGCTTTCCGTCCGGGCAAGAGGGATGAACTCCGACGAGAGACGCTCAACGATGTCGCCGTGACTCATCCACACCGTAGTGTGTCCGGGCACGTGGGCGAGAAGCTCGTGATGGTCCAGGACGGTCAGCGGCGTTCGGCCATATTCCTTTGAGCTGGTCGGCTTGACGTCGCCACCGAGGTATTCGCAGGCGAGTTGCATGCCGTAACAAATGCCCAAGATCGGCAGCCCCATGTGGACAATTTCTTGTTTGCAGCGAGGGGCACCATCCGCATAGACGCTCGACGGACCGCCGGAAAAGACCAATCCCACGGAGTTCATATCGCGAAGGTCGTCCACGGTGATGTCCGGCCCGACGATCAGGCTGTGCACGTGGTTCTCGCGCACGCGACGGGCGATCAGCTGGCTGTACTGGCTGCCGAAATCGACAACGGCGATGGTCGGTACGTGCATGGTCTATTATCTCCGGTCAATCCTCCAGTGTATCCGCAACGGCGGAATCGTCCACTGGGCCCGCAGTCCCGACTCCCTCCGCAGGCATGCCGGACATTAGCGAGTCGTTCGCCACCAGCGGCGGCTCTATGACTGTTAGCGGGGTGTATAATTGGGTATACTGGGCTAGAAAGATCGCACTTCGGCGCGACAAGTTGAGGCTCCGGAGGTTTTTCTCGAGTTGCGTGTAAGATTCGTCATCCATCCACGACTTCATCCCTGGAGGGCCAGATGGCAGGTGCCCCATTCTTCGCGCAGCGAAGGGTGGGGGATGGCGACGGAGGCGTCTTGCCTGTGAATAAGGCCCGCCTCGGCCTTATCGAGGGAGGGCAATCATGCGCACAATCATCTTCATGCTTGCAGTTCTCTGCCCGGCGATGTGTCTCGGGCAGATCGAATTACCGGAAGGCTTCGAGATCGTGGACGTGGTCAGTGACGGCGACACGGTCCGCGTTCCAGCGATCAACAATTGCGGTGAAATCGTGTTTTCACAAGCTGCGGTGGAGCACGAAACCAAAGAAGTCTACCACTACGACAACGGGCGGTTTGAGCGTATCACCTTCGGCGGCGGCGTATTCCCCGACATCAACGACCTTGGAACAATGGTGTGGTGCTGCGGAACGTCCATCCTGATGCTCCAGGACGAGCTTGCTTACCTTGGCAGTTGCGCGGCTTGGCAAGCAACGGTTAAGATCAACAACCTCAATCATGTTGCATGGTTCTGGTTTGAGCCTGTAGGATGTGCGTATCCATCGACGATACTGCTCTACGACGGCGAGGACGTTACGGCAATCTCCGACAGCGTCTTCTCCAACCAAGCCCCAGAACTCAACGACTATGACGACATAGTGTGGACCGCGCACGATTTCTGTCAGAGTCCTTGGACTTACGAGATAATACTGCACACCAAGAGTGGGGAGGTGTCATTGCCGAGCGCCGAAACTCAGGGCGGCGTACCCAGCATCAACAACGCGGGCCAGGTTGTGTGGACAGCAGCCCACACAATCGAGTCATGGGAAGAGGGCGTAACCACGCTACTTACCGACTGGGGTGACAGTCCATCTCTCAATAACCTCGGTGACATCCACTTCATACGCTGGCACGATGAAATCGACACGTGGCAGGCATGGTACTATCAGGTGTCGACCGGCACGCCCACGTTCACCGCCTCACGGACGACAGTCGCGTGCACGACTGTGGCGACATCAACGACTATGGAGAAGCCGTCTGGTATTCCTTCGCCGATGGTTACCACCCCAACGATGATTGTGGGCTTCACTACCTGCGTCGCATCCGCAATGGCGACGTTGATTTCGACGGTGACGTCGATCTTGACGACTTCGCGACATTGCCGGCCTGCATGACAGGCCCCATCGAGACCGACCGCCTCTGCGACTGCCGCTTTTTCGACATGGACCACGACCGCGACATAGACCTAACCGACCTGACCTTGTTCCAAACCGCCTTCGGTGCCGTGCCGTAGCAGATAGCTAAATAGCGCCCGAGATTTGTGTCCCCCACGGCTAAAGCCATCGGCCACCAGGCCATGGCCCATTGGGCCTTCAGTGCCGCAGCGTAGCTACCGGGACACCGGTTGGGACCCGATGCTATAGTGGATCTTTCAGGTATTTGCGAGTGCTATGCGCGCGTTACGTTTGAGCATGTCGAGTGTTGCCCGTTTCATTGCGCTGCCGGAAAGATGTTCGCGGTAGTCCTGCTCTGTCCAACTCAGGATGTCGCTGAGGTCAGGGTTTGGGGCTGGCGGGCGAACGGCGAAGCGGGGTTCCTCGGCAATCGGAGCACGGCCCTCGCGGTTGTAGGGGCAGACTTCCTGGCAGATGTCGCAGCCGAAAACCCATCTGCCCATCGCTTTGTGTATTGTCTCACAGATCGCTTCTCGCCGTTCGATCGTCAGATAGCTGATGCAGCGCGAAGCGTCCATCTGATATGGCGCGACAAGTGCCCCGGTCGGGCAGGCATCGAGGCATCGCGTACATGATCCGCAGCGATCCTCGACAGGCGTGTCGGTCGCCAAATCGAGCGTCGTTACCAGCGCCCCGAGCACGAAGTAGCTGCCGAGCTCGCTACTTAGCGACATGGTGTTCTTGCCGATCCACCCGATTCCCGCCGAGGCAGCCCACTCCCTTTCCAATAAGGGTGCGGTGTCAACGCAGGCCTTAGCGGTGAACGGCTCGTCGAACTCGGTCCGCATGGCGTCAGCCATCGCGTGCAGCTTCTTTTTCACAACGCCGTGATAGTCGTCGCCCCAGGCGTACCGGGCCACCAAGCCTCGCGGATTATCGGGCGTGTCTGGTGGTCTGGCGGGTTGCTCCCGGTGATAGAGCAACGCCACAACTACCACGCTGATAGCACCATCTAGTAGACGCCGCGGGTCGACCCTCTGGTCGAAATAGCGGTGCATGTAGGCCATGGTCCCCGCTCGCCCGGTGTCGAGCCATTCGCGCAGATAATCTCCACGTCCTATAGCTTTGGCCCTGGCGATACCGCAACGGTCGAAACCGTGGTCCTTCGCAAGAGCCCTGACTCGGAAGGCACGATCTTCGGGAGACATGGACACATGGTACCGCCGGTGGAAGCCGATACAAACCACAACGGCGGTTTGTGCATTCCGGCAGATGGCGGTTGACCCACCACCGGAGAACGTTTAGCTTGCTTGGTTCGTGTCCGGAAACACCTTCGACCGTACACGCGGCGAAAGGCGGAATCACCCAGATGTTCGACTACGATTGGTTCCATGGCGCGGCGTTAGCTCAGCAGCAGGAAGAGGCCATGTGGCGCTGCGCTTCGGTCCACTTCCCCGACCTGGTCCGCGAAGAAGCCGGCGACAACGAAGACGTCGCTGCCTTTCTGGGCGAGCTTGAGACGCGTAGCTTGATCTATCTCCGTGATGGGTTCAGCTATGAAATCAAGGCGTTTGCCGGCGTTTCCAGCAAGGCGAACCTGACCTTCGAGTGTGAGCCGGTGGACGAACACTACCGCGTTGGCGCGTTCATTGTGACGGTCCCCTTTGAGGAAATAGTCCGCGTCGAGGTCTTCGCCGTGCATCCGTCAGAAAAACCTGAGGATTCACCCCAGATTACCGGATTCAGGGCGCCGGGAGATGTCGTGGGGAACAAAGACGGTCGGTCGCACCCCGCGCTGACCCCGATGTCCTCGGACCCCATAACCACGCCCTAGCGGGTCTTCCTATATACACAGCCGTGAGTAGTCGGGTAGCCCATCGCTTCAGCGGTGTAGGACTCGTCCAGTGGCACGCGTGTTTGCTCAGGTGCTCCGGGTCTGGCGTGCGTCGGATCACTTCCGCGGGGTCTATGCTCCTGCATCCAGGTTGTCGCTGATCCGCTGTTTGATCTTTCGCAGCACCCTCATGAAGTCATTGAGGTCCTTTGGGGAAAGGGCTGATAGCGTATCGAGTGTGGATGATAGGCGGGTCGACCTGTATTTCTCGTAAGCGCTGCGACCTTCGGGCGTGATGGCGACGTCTATTCTCCGGCGGTCCTTGGCGTTGATCGAGCAGTGGATGTAGCTTTTTGGGGTACGATCTTCGAGGCCCTTGACGATGCGGGACATCTGGGCGGGGACCACACCGATGCGCTTTTGGATCTCGCCGATGGTTACGGGTTGATGTTTTGCCAGAATGTCCAACGTGAGAAATTCCGACTCGGATACCTCGCCGGATCTGCTGGAGCGGCTACGCGCTCGGCGGATAGACGCCAAGGTGGTCAGGTCGAAGATTTCCTCAGCCATCGAGTTCAACGCTGTCTGTTCGTCCGACAAAACTGCTCTCCCGGCGGTTTCCCGCCTGCCCTATCCCCGGCACCCAACGCCACGGGCCACCCAATCAACGGTGGGGTACCCAACCCGCGACTTCAAACGTGTTGGGGTACTCGCAAACGCCTCAGCACGGGCGATTGTACTTGCAGGCTTGAATAACCGCTACAATAGATTTCACAATACCAACTATTTCATCGACGAAATAGACATGTGATCGTGAAATATCGGCGTTTGTGCTCCGGCGCCTTCGAGTGGCAGGGCGATCGGGGTGTGCGGTTCGGCTGGTTGGCTATAATGAAATCCCGCGTTCGTCTGCGGCAGTGTCCTGGCGTTCGGACTATCGACCGTGGCGATGGGCGTGCTAGAGCAAGGTCCAGTCTTGTGGAGCGGTCGAACGGTGCTTCTCTGCTGAACGGCGCAGCGAGCCGACCGCCACACCCAAACCGGGGATGCTCTGGGAGTTTGCGATGTCCGAACCGACTATCGGCCAGAAAGGCGACGACTGCACTGTCGCGATTCGTGTGCGCTATGCGGAATGTGACTCGATGGGGTATCTCCATCATGCCAAATACTGGGAGTATTTTGAGCATGCGCGCACAGAGCTGCTTCGGCAAAACGGGTTTCGCTACAGGGATCTGGAAGCCCGAGGGATCTGCTTCGTCGTTTACAGGTTGGCATGCACGTACAAAGTGCCGATTCGATATGACGATTTGGTCGACGTGACTGTTCGGGTCGAGCGCATGACGCGAACACGCGTCGACCACAGTTACCGCATTGATCGGGACGGCAAGTTGATCTGTGAAGCCACCGCGACGCTGGCATGTGTCGGGAGCGACGGTCGGCCCATCATCATGCCTGACTCATTTTGGGGCGACCAATAGAGTTTTCGGGGCGGAAGTGGCCTTGGGTGTGAGCCTGATCGCCCGCCACTTTCAGGAGAGTGTTCTCAGTGCCATCGGCGACTTGTCCACAAGTGTGTCACGTGCCGACGACAACACGCGACGCTAGCCCTTTTAGTTCTCCGATGGCGTCTATGCACTCCTGCAGAGCCCGCGCCTTCGCCAGACGCTCGAGTCTCGTGGCGTGTTCAGTCAGAATCGGATAGCCAAACCCGCCACCACTGCCCTTGAGTTGGTGAGCTGTGGTTCTCAGCGTGTCGAAGTCACTTTGGCGCAGGGCGTCCTCCATGTCTGCGAGGCGGTCCTTGAGACCCTCCACGAAGGTGACGACGATGTCCGCATAATCCGGATCATCCTTCACCAGGTCCGAGGGAATTGGGTCGTTGGAGCGGGGCTTGTTTTCTTCCATATGATCAACCTGCACAGAACGCCAGTTTGAAACGTCGACCCCGACCCCAACATCGTTGTTCATCGTCAGGCCTTGCGGCTTGGTTTGGTTCTGCGCCGAGCGAATCGGCGATTGTGACGCGAGCCTCTCGGCGGAATCGTGAGGATTACCGGACCGTGCGAGGGCGGGTTCCACCGGACCGGTGAATGGGTACTTATAACATTTTCGGTTCTTGTGTGGAGGCCGTCTTCCTGCACGGTTCAGCAGAAGAGCATCGCTCGACCGCTACACAAAACTAGAACAAGTTCTATCTTGTCGTAGCGTCCGGAAGTCGATTTCTTCTTGAGAAACTTCTAGTCCGGACGCTACAAGATGGTTGAAACTGCTATAGAGCTTGCTCTGGCTGGGCGAGCTGCGCGGAGGTTGCTCCCGATGCTGTTCGGTCAGTGCGCTGGACCGACAGCACTGTGGGGGGCTTTATACGACGTGGAGTCTGTCGGGTGCGCAGCCTGAGAGAAGCCCGCCGACAGTTGAGTTATGCCTCTGTGGCGTAACGCGCTACCGACGGGCTGCTCCCGTTCATGAAGGAGGATTATCGGACAGCCGGTTTTCAGGCGGCTAAGTACTGTTCTTCAAGAGCGCCCTTAATTTTCTTAAGCGCCTTGTTTTGAATCTGTCGCACTCGTTCCTTGGTCACTCCGATGATGTTGCCCACTTGCTCAAGCGTCTTGGGTTTGGGCGTACCATCTTCGGTGATCGGGCCGATAGCGAACCTCTCGTGAATCACGGTTCGTTCCACCTCGCTGAGTTGGGCGAGGTTCTTTATCAAGATCTCCTTGAGCTCGTCGACACAATCCTGTTCGACAAGCCCGCGCTTTGTCTCGATATAGACGCTCCGCTCCATGGTGGGGTCGAACTCTGTGGGGAAGTGCCCACGATAGCGACTGGACCTCATGGCGACGCGTGAGAAGCTCTTCAGAATTGCCCGACAGGCATACGTGCTGAACTTGAACCCGAGCGAACAGTTGAACTTCTCGACGCTGCGAAGAAGAGCCATGTTCCCTTCACTTACCAGTTCGTTGAAGTCAATGTTGGTAAGCCGGGTACGCTTGGCCATCGCCAGTACCAGCGGGAGGTTCAAGCGAACGATTGTGGTCCGGGTGTCCAGCACCCGGTGGCCCCACGCCAGAAGACGGCGAGTGGCGGTCTTGGTCAACTTCCTGCCGGCGAACTCCTTGAGAATCTTCGCGATTCGCAGTCGCGAGTAGTTGTACCGCATGAACAAGTGTTGTTCCTGCTCATGTGTGAGCGTCGGAATCCGCTGCCCTTGGGCGACATCGGGGGTTATCGGTGGGGGATTGACGAATCGGGTCCCGCCGTGAGCGAGTTTGTCCCAATTAGCGCCCAAAAGCTCTCGCTCGACGCCCGGCTTGTCGAAGCCATTGTGGGCAACATGGTCCACAGGCTCCGATAGCAGTTTTGTCAGCAGCACTTGGTCCTCCGGCGCAAGCTTGTCGACAACATCCTGACCCGGAGGTCTGGCGGTCGGCAGCGTCGCTGAAGACGTGCTGGCCTTTGAGCTTTGGCTCGCTTGGGCAATCATGGCCCACCTCCTTGACACTCGGCGGGGCCGACCCGGCTGATCGTCGATCCATGCCGAACAGCCCCGCTACCACCTAATCATACGTCGCATGCACCAACAAGGTGCGTTATCGGTTACAAGTAACCACGTTTTCCACCAGTGCGGGAATACGCGCAGACACACCTTAATACGATCCGCTGGGGTGATCGTTTCCTGGGGGGGCCTGGAAAGGGGGGCTGATCACCATTCGAATTATACAATGCCCTCGCCCTAAGGCCAACTGCAGCTGCTCTAACGGTGTTCATGAGGCAGAAAACAGTCCTATTGCATCAGGACTGTAATCGATTGGAGCAAGTGTCCAGCCCGGGGTTGGCCTTGCTTTTGCGGGATTGGGTGGCGCATGTCCTCTGGCAGGCAGTCCTGAGGTTGTCTTGTAGATGCCACTGGTTGCCTGCATGTCGGTACGGAGTCGGCAGTCGTATTTGTGGACAGGCCGATGATGGCACTTTTCCCTCGTGGGGTAATTGCCCATCGAATGAAGCTCTTCAGACTGTGTGCAACGTGGCTGGTGGGTTACTCGTAGCGCAAAGCTTCGATGGGGTCGAGCTTGGCCGCCGAGATTGCCGGGTACAGGCCAGACAGCACGCCGATCAGGACGGAGAGGCTGAAGCTCAGCAGAACAGACCACAGACTGATGATGGGTTGCCATTCGGCCCAGCGGCTTAGCATGGTGGAGCCTGCAAATCCCAACAGCACACCGGTGACACCGCCGGCAGTCGAGAGGACGACCGTTTCGACGAGGAACTGGGCCCGGATGTGGGCTTGTCTGGCACCCAAGGCGCGACGTATGCCTATCTCGCGAGTGCGCTCGGTGACGCTGGCGAGCATGATGTTCATGATCCCGATTCCGCCGACCAAAAGAGAGATGCTGGCGATTAGCCCCAGGATTTTCTGGTTGTTACGTTTCTTCTGCTTGGCGAGTTCAAGCCTGGCAAGCGGCACGCGAACCTCATAGTCTTGCACCGTGTGGTTGTGTTTGAAGACGCGTTTGATCATCTCCGAGACGGGCAGCACATGTTCCTCGGTGTCTGCGGCGACGTACAGACCGGAGTACTCGACTTCGGTAAGCTCCCGTGAGCCGGCTGTCTGCTTGAGGGTGATTGCCCCAAACTGCGCCTTCGCCGCCGCCAGGGGGACGAGCACTTCGCGGTTGAGGTTCCGTTCTTCAACACCGCGTGCCGGTGTGCCTGCGGTCTGGACTTCCTGCAACACGCCGACAACGGTGAACGGAACGGCGCTGAGTGGGGCTCGGACAGCCATGATCGTAGCGCCCATCGGCTCTTCGAGTTGGAAGAGTTCCCTGCGGACGTCGGCTCCGATGACACAGACGTTGCTGTCCGGGCTCATGTCCGTGTCGCACAGAGGACGACCCTTCGCAACACTGATGTTCACGACGTCGAAGAAGTCCGGCGAGACTGCGACGACTTTCGAGGGACTTTGGTTCTCGCCATATCGCACGCCGTGTGCAGCCACCTTCAGCGGAACGATGTGGTCAATGTGCGGGATGCTGGCTTTGATTATGGACAGGTCGGTATCGGCAATGCCAAAACGAACCAGGTTGGTGTTGCCCTGGGATACCTGTGTGCTTTGTTCCGGCTTGATGGCGTTGACGATGATGTTTCGCGTACCCAGCGCTCTGAGCATGCGCAGTTCGTCGGCTGATGCTCCCTCGCTGACCGAGAGCATGCAGATGACCGCAGCCACGCCGAAAATGATGCCCAGCGATGTCAGCAACGACCGGAGCTTATGCAGCCGGAGGTTGCGAATGCCGAGCAGAAACGTCTCGAGGCTAAAGAACCTCACGCGGAAGGACCTCCGCCTGTCACCGATCACACGTCGCCCGCTCGCGCGGGACAGCTTACCTGATAGATGCAGTCTATCCGCAAGAGGCCCACTGGCTCAAGACGCTGTGATTGTCTGAAATGGTACGGTACAGTTTTGCGTGCTGCGCGGTCTGGCTTTCTCGGAGGCAGGGGATGTGACGGCTCTACCGGTACGCTGCAAGTGCTCAGACAGAACCAGGCACCGTGTCGCATGACCCGGTTTCCGGCTGACACAGATGTGTGGACGAGCCCGGAACTCAACGGGACTCTTCCGCCGAGGTCGATTCAGCCAGTAAAGCGTGGTCATGGTACGCCGCATTCTACCACAGAAGATGACCACACCTATCCTCCATCGAGCTTTCACGTGAGGTTCCTTGCCTGGGGAATCACTCGCCTCGTTGACCACGCGATTGTGCGTGGATAGACTCGGTTGGACGCAAGCGGCAATACTCGGCGCGGGCGTGTGAGGGAGCACGTGTTCGCGTGGGGCGGCAGGACCGGGGTTGCGACTTCCGGCTCTGGTGTTCCTGTCGTGCGCAACAGCGCTTTTTTGTCCAAGGGTGGTGTCCGGATCGGGATATCCCCGATGGAAGACCGACTCCCACGTACTGCGCCAGGGCAGAACTGGTTCTAATCCCCACTCCGGAGGCGATCCACGATGGGTCAGGCGGACGGCATGAAGCCAGAATCTACCGGTGAACGCGCCGGCGCCGCCGAGACCCACGTCGGAGACCCTGGTGTGGATGGTGCTGCTGCCGAACGTCAGGTCCCAGCCGGTGAGTCAGACGATATGGGGCACGGGTCTTCGGGCGACCAGACCAACCGGTCCGCCGCCCATGCGGGTTCTGCCGCCATTCAGCTTTCCGGACCACGCGTGGTTGCCACGTGGATCGTCTCGATCGCAGCCCACGCTCTGCTGTTCCTTGTCATGTTCCTCGTGCCTTGGCTTTCGCACATCTCGGCAGATAATGAGCTGCCGATTCCCACCGTGGAACTGGTTGGGGAGGTGGAAACCGCCTCGTTTTCCATGTCCGCATTGCCGGACTTTACCGAACAGGCGTCAAGCCCCAACACCGACCCGATGAAGTTCAGCCCCGACAGGTTCGACCGGCTTGCGGGTCTAGCGGCCCATGAAAAGCCCGACATCTCGATCATCGGAATAGGTGCCGGCGGCGGGGACTTCTCGAAGTTTGGCCTCAAAGGCGGCGGCGACGCGGCTCCGAGTTTTTTCGGTCAGCGTGTCCAGGGCGCGCGGCGTATCGTATATGTTGTCGATCGTAGCGGATCGATGACCGACACTTTCGGGTACGTTAGAGATGAGCTCAAGCGTTCAATAAGCAAGCTGCGGCGGAGTCAGAAGTTCCATGTGATCTTTTTTAGCTCCGGTCTGCCGGTGGAGAATCCTCCCAGGCGGTTGGTCAGTGCGATCCAAGCCCAAAAGCAGCAGTTCTTCAGCTTCCTCGATACCATTTATTCCGAGGGAGGCACGCATCCCGACCAGGCTATGGTCCGGGCGTTCGAGGTAGACCCCGACCTGGTTTACTTTCTCACCGACGGGGAGTTCAACCCCAGCCTCCTTGACAAGCTGGACAAGATCAACAGGAATCGCAGTGTCCGCATCTTCACTATCGCCTACTTCGACCGACGAGGCGCGGAGTTGCTGGAGAAGATCGCTCGCGAGCATCGCGGCGAGTTTACGTTCGTGGGCGAAGACGACATCCCGTGAAACCGATATTCACCAAACTCCCTCGCATCACATTCGCGGTCCTGGTGGTCGTTGCGCTTGCGCCTGCGATTGCGGATCAGATCGTAATCGGCGAGCTCAGCTATCCTCGGGCTCGGGTGGTTGCTCTCGAAGAAGGGGTAGTGCAATTCCGTCTGGCGGATGGGGCTGAGCGGATCGCCTGGCTTAGCGACATTGACATGCTCGTCGTCGACAGCGTTGCCGGATTCGCGAACTTCAATGAGGCTGAACAGTATCTGAATGATGGATCGCCCGGCAAAGCCATCGTTCGTTATGAGCGGGCGCTGCGAGCTGGCAAGGGCTTCTGGACGGATCTGATCGCGTCGCGATTGGTCGTAGCATGTGACCGGGCTGGTCATATCGACAGGGCAGCTCTCAACTTCATTCGTGTTGCCCGGGGTCGCCATACGGGCGTATCAGCTGCCGCCAGGATCATCCCGTGCCATTGTCCGGAGAATCGCGATGCGTCCGTTGTGCGTGCCATAGAGCACCTGGACACAGCCATCGTCCAATCGGGCAACGACGTTCGAAGTCTCCTGTTTCGCTTGTTGCGTTACGAAGTGCTCCGAAGCTGCGCTGACAGACGGACATCGGCAGAGAGGATTGCCGTCGCTGGTGCGCCGATACCCGAGGAGCTGCGCTGTCGGCGCGTCTACTCTATCCGGTTGGAGGCGATAAAGAGCCTCCTTCAGTCCGGCGCCTCTTCGATTGACCTGACAAGTGTGGATCGCGATATCGCCGACTGCCCCGAGTCTGTCCTACCGGGTTTTCTGCTATTGAAAGGAAGAGCGCTGCTGGAGACGGCATCGACCCGCCAGCAGGTCATTCGGGCGAGCTGGCCTTTGATGCGCGTTGCCATACATATGCCTCATAGCGCCGAGGCTGCGGAGGCGCTATACTACGCCGCCCGCGCTCTCGAGCGTCTGGGACGACCGGACAAAGCCATCCGGCTGCTCAAGGAATGTCTCGAGCACCAAGGGCTCGACCCGGCGACCCGCCGACTGGCGCTGGAGGTGGTGACCCGCCTTCAACCCGATCGCGCCGAGTCAGAGTCGAACACGCAATAGGAGATATGTACAGATGTTGCTGCGGATTTCATGCTTGACATTCATGATTACGCTGGTGTTGTTGTTTGTCACGGGAACGACCGCGTGGGCTCAGCCCGCCGCTGGTGAGGCTTCTTCGAGCGATCTTAAGTGGTTCGATTTCTTCGTGCTCAAGGGCGGTTATATAACGTTGGTGCTTATCGCTCTTTCGGTCGTGACCATTGCGCTGACCGTCGAGCATGCCCTCTCGATCCGCCGCATGACCATCGTTCCCGCAGAACCCACCGAGAAGATCAAGGGTCTTATCGACAAGAAGAAATACGTGGAAGCGGTCAAGTTCACGGCTGAGGAGCCGAGCATGATGGGTTACGTGCTCAACGCCGGGTTGATCGAAGCCCCCAACGGATACGCGACGATGGAGCGAGCCATCCAGGAATCGCTTGATGATCGGTCGTCCAGGCTTTTTCGCAAGATTGAGTACCTCAACGTCATCGGCAACGTATCTCCGATGATCGGGTTGTTCGGCACGGTGTATGGGATGATCCTGCTCTTTGCCCGAATCCACCGGCAAAACGCGTTCCCTCCGCCTCAGGAAGTGGCTAACGACATCTCGGTAGCGCTGATCACCACGTTTTGGGGGTTGGCGGTGGCAATACCCGCCCTGAGCGTTTTCGCCATATTCCGTAACCGTATAGACGTGCTGACGGCTGAGTGCGCCATCGTTACCGAACGTCTCTTGTCGGTTTTCAAGCCGGGCGCCGGCGCATCACAGCCTGTCACACCGCGTCACGGAAAGGGATAGGCTCGAACGGCCATGTATCAGCCGCACACAAATCGACGTATCCCCAGGGCCATCGGGTTCAACGCCACACCGATGATCGACGTGATTTTCCTGCTCACGGTTTTCTTTATGTTGGTGAGTACGTTTGCCCGCAAGGAAAACGCCCCGATGAAATTGCCCGACCCGTTGGCAAGCCGTGCAAAGGACATCGACCTTCCCGATCGCATCGTAATCAACTGCCGTCTCGGCGATCCTTCCGCATCCGTTGCGGGCGCAACCCTGTACAGCATCGGGCCTAATGCTCCGGAATCGCTGGATGTCATAGATCGTCGGTTGGCGGGTATGAAACAGCAATCGCCCGACATCAAGGTGATTATCCGAGCCGACCGCAGGCTCGACTATCGGGACGTCCGGGACGTCATGAGAGTTGTGGCTGCCAACGATATCAAAATGCTTAATGTGGCTGCTCACACGGGCGAGGGGGAGTAGCGGATGACGCCGCGAGAATCGAACACCGGCTGGCGAACCGTAGGTCGTCCCGCGGGTAACGAACTGCCGGCGCCGCGTCCGCGCACCCGCTTCCGCAAGCACCGCAGTGTTCCCATCGCGGTCAACATCGCTCCGATGATCGACGTCACCTTTCTGCTGCTTATCTTCTTTCTCGTGACGACGACTTTCGGGCGACCGGAAGGCATCCTGGCGTCGAAGCTGCCGTCCGACACGGGTGCGCCAACCGTCGCGCTGCCCCTGGCCCCGATCGTCGTGCGGCTAAGCCCCGCCGGATCGGATGGCTGCAGGATCGACATCGACAACTACTCCACCGTACCGGAAGATTTCGAGCAACTAGCTGTTTGTCTTATGGAGATTCAGAAGCTGCCCGGCTTCGACTCCGAGACGCCGGTGGTCATAAAGGCCAACGACGACGTGCAATGGGATCACGTGGTCAATGCCTGGAATGCAGCCGTGCGCTGTGAGTTTACGAACGTTGCCTTCAGCGACTCCGGTGGTTCGCCATGATCGAGGAAACACCCTCAATCTTCGTGATGACCGACCACCTCGAGGTCTCCAGCGTGCTTGCAGGCCCGATCATCCACAGCCGCAGAGGAACGATTCGATGATGCGATCGGCTCGACATCTTGCGGTTTCGTTGGGCTTGGTGCTGGCGTTCTGTATTGTCCGACCCGCGTATGGCGAGGAAGTGATGGCCGGCAGCGGTACTGCCGAGAAGACCGCCGCGACCAGCGCCGACATCCCAGCCGAACAGAAACGCCTCGATACTTCCACGTTCCGCAGAGGGCTCAAGGATCGTGGGCTCACCGAGCTGCTAGAGCTACATCTAAGCGACTACCCGCCGAAGAGCCTGACTGCCCGCCTTCGTTTTCATCGCGAGCTCAAGCTTGCGCGCTATGCGGACTTAGCCCTCCCTGTTGACGAGCGATTGGCTGCCCTTGCCGAGGCCAACCGCCTGTTGGAACAGCTCTTCGACGCCTCAGACGATCTTATGGAACGATTGGAGTGGGGTATCGCACTGGCGCGATCACTCATCTATGAGGAGGGCGAGCCCTATTTCAGCAGCATTCTATACCGAGGCGGAAACTCCCAGGACCGCCGGCGTCTGCGTCAGGTCACGACGCGGGCCCTTCGGGCGCTTGACGAGCTTCGTCAGCAGCTTGTCGGGGAATACGAGCGAATCGATACGATGCGTGTGCGTGAGTTTGAAGCCCTGGAGCGCAGCGGATACATCGAGAAGGTCGACAAGCTGGCCCCACAGATTGACTACCTTTTCCTCTGGACACTGTTCTATGATGCCCTCTCCCGCAGCGACGCCGACCCCGCACGTGGCGAGCAACTTCACCGGATTCTGGAACTAATAAGCCAATCGCCCGGGCTCCTTGAAATCCCGCACGACGAAAGCCACGTCCAACTCCAAGGACTCCTCTTGACGGGAATGACCTATCGCCTGCTCAACAACCACCGAGCTGCCCGCGAGCACTTTGATCGAGCGCTGTTGATTGCAGATCGTCTCGCCGACCCGCATGAATTCGCAGACGTGCACTGGGCGATCTCTTTGACGCACGTTGAGAGGATACGCAACGAGATCGAGGACTGCCGATTCGACCAGGCGTTGGAGTTGCTGCAAGCGTTTCGCCTATGGATATCAGAAGACCGGGACCAGGACTTCGGACTTCGTCTGGTGGCGGCCCTCCTCGAACGCTCAGTTTACAGGACCCAAGCAAACCGCGCCAGGAGCTTCCACAATGTCGACGACGCCGAGCGGTATCGAACGCTCAGTTGGAAGCCGCTTGCTGATCTTGCCGTGCATGACGTGGCCCGCCGCGACCATATCTACGCGATGCTCTACGATATGATGGAAGCCGACGTCGATCCGGCGGCGCTCGATCCATTTGAGCAATGCGCCCTTATCGCGGGGTTGTTGTTTGACGCATCCAGGACCGGCGAACAGCGATCGCCGGACGCGGAGTCCACCGACGAGTTGCTAGATCGGGCGGTTGCGGTTGGTGAGCTTTTTCTGGAAGGGAATTCGAGAGCTCGGGCCATTCTCGTGCCCGAGGTGCTTTTCAACGTGGGTGTCGCCCATTATCGCCGTGGACGCTCCGTCGAGGCCGCCGTGAAGTTCCTCTCCGTCGGTCGCGACCACCGCGATTTCGAAAAGGCGCTGAGCGGGGCCACACTCGCTGCCCAGATATGTGCCAAGCTCCACGCCCGACCGGAGTTCGCTCAAAACCGACAATTGAGCGATCTTTATCTTGAGACGCTTGCGGTGGTGGTCACGCAATACCCAAAGACCCAGGAGGCTCGCTATTGGCGGTTTTTCTACGCCCAACTGTTGGATGAGCTATACCAATTCGACGCCGCCGCCGCCCAGTACGTTCTCGTTGATGCGGAGCATGAGCGCTACATCGAAAGCGTCTTCCTGCGCGTTCGCTGCCTGGCGCGGGCGCTTCAACGGCGGGCGGGGGACGACCCGGATGACAGGCTCGATCTTCGCCGCCGCACGAACGAGTTTACCACCGCCCAGCGTGAGTTTATCGCACTGGCCTCCTCTGGCTCCGCAGCCGAGTCGAATCAGGAGCGGACCGCTCAGTTGCGAAGTCTCTCGGCGCGGGCGATGCTGATTCTGGCGGAGGTGCAGGTTCTTCCGCACGTGGGCCGAACCGCCAAGGCTCTCGAAACCCTTGAGGAGTTTGAGGCCGAGTTTCCCGACGAGACCGAGCTTGTCGGTCGGGTGCTTCGCGCCAGGCTGGTAGCATACGAGAAGCTGGGACGCCTGGAGGAAGCCGCCAGAGCAATCCCCGCCTACATCGCTGCCGATCCTGACGGCGCCGGACCGACCCTGCAATCGCTGTATCGCGCTATGGTTGCCGACATCGATCGGTTTGAAGAAGCCGGCCGGCCTGATCAGGCTCAAAGCAAGGCAAGGGCGGCTCTGTTGCTCGCGAAACAGATCACCGATTGGTCCAAAAGCGCCGACGATCCGGCGATCAACGATCGCTTGCTTGCTCTGCAACTCGCGGAGGCTAATCTTCGGGCTGGCTTTTTCGAGCAAGCCCGCGCCCTGTTTGCCGCTCATCTGGGCGTCGACGATAAGCCGTTGGACCTCGACGCGATCGGCGACCACAGAGCCCTGCTCGGGTACGCCGAGTCTCTATACAAGCTCGGCAAGTATGTTCCCGCACTGCCGCTGTTTAATCACCTGGCGGTTTCGCTTCCTGTCGGCGATACGCTTCACTTCCGGATGCTCCTGCGCGATCTTCAGTGCCGCACAGCCCTCAACCACCCTCCCGAAGACGTCATCAAGGTGATTGAGCAAAAGCAATACCTGCATCCGGACATGGGCGGGCCGGAGCTGAAGAAGGCCTTTCAGGAACTGCTCCGCGAAAACCGGAAGCGTGCATCGGAGTAGTGGGGATGGCCTCCTTGCGGGTAGCCTGATGGGTTCTGTAGCGCTGTCAGTGTTCTGTCGCACGTGGTTTGACCGGTGCCGCCGGCAGGGTGCGTGATATGTCTGAACCGAACCGCGACCGTGAGGCAGCGGAAACGCAAGGGATGACAGCCGCAGGTGGAGGGCCGCTTCCTGACGGGCGCGGTTCGGATAACACGCAGAAACACGTGTGGTGCGACACTAATCCTCCGACCCGGCGGTGGAGAGTTTACGGATGCGTTTGGTGGCGGTTCGGAGGTTAATGCGGTTTTCGGTCTCGTGCTCGATCACGCTGTGGTATAGCTCCAGCGCCCTGGCGCGATTGTGCAACTGATAGTCGTACACGTGAGCCGCCTGGTATCGCGCCGGATGCGGCGTGTCGGGGTTCCACGTCCAGGCCCGCTCGTACCACCTGACCGCGATTACCGCCTGGTCCGGCAAGTAGTCGCTGTGAATCTCGCCAAGGTAGAAGGCTGCATCGTCGATCTTGTCGCTGCTGGGATACCGCTCGATAAGCTCGCGGAACTCGGCGCACGCCCGGATCATAAGGTCCTGGTTATAGAAACCAGCCATCCCGTATCCTGCGCGGCCCATCAGGTCGCGGGCACTCTCAAAGAGCAAGTCGGCTTCGGGGATGGTGTCGGTCGGGGTGAGATTATTAGATGGAATCTCCGCGTCGAGCAGATACTTGAACGGCTTGACCAATCCAAGACCTTTGAGCTCGAACTCCGCCCAGCTTTGCTTCGTGACGAACCCATGCGACTTGTAGTAATCGCGCAGTTGTCCGAGGTGGCGATGGTAGGCGGCCCGGTGAATCAGAACAGCCTCGACCAGGTCAACTTCCCGGGCTTCGACGACGCTGATGTCCATGGCCAACTGCGACGGATCAATGCGATCTGGATGGGTCGGCGAAGTCACAGGCCCCTTCACCGTTTGCCGATCCCGAAACATCGGACCGACGTTGCACCCGGCAATGGAAAACACAACCGAACCCAAGATCGCGATAATACAAAATGAGCGAAACATGACTACTCCTCGATTTGCGTGGGGATACGAACGGAGCCTCTAACCTCAGGAGTATTACACTCCCGGCGCGCCCCGGCGTCAAGGCACGCACAGGTTTGACCGGACGCATCCCTACCACTGTGCTTCTTCAAACGCCCCCAAACGTGGAACCGCCTTCCTGGGGGCCGCCTTCAGGATGGCAGCCGCCAAGGCTAAGTCTCCTTTGGTAGTGATCTTCAGGTTCCGCGCGTCAGATATTATGACCGAGACGGCGTGTCCCGCGCGTTCCGCAAGCTCCGCATCGTCGGTGACGTCCGCCTCGCTCTCTCCGATCTTGGAGTAGGATTCCAACAGTATGTCCCTGCGGAATACCTGCGGCGTCTGGGCCTGGTACAACGACGTACGGGGTACCGTTTCTTCGATTATCTTCGACTCGCCGACCTTCTTTACGGTTCCGGTGATCGGATCAGCCAGGATGGCGGCTCCGCTTTTGGTCGCCTCCGCGAAGACCGCGTCGATCATGCTTGTGAGCACACAAGGCCTGGCTGCGTCGTGCACCGCTACAAACTCTGCATCCTCGGAGACTTTCTTCAAAGCGGCGGCCACCGTGTCCACGCGCCGGGCGCCGCCCTCGACCAGCGTGACACCCATAAAGCCCAGATTGGCTCCATAGCGGGACTTCATCTCCTCGATGTCCTCCGGCGCCACAGCCAAGATCGTCTGGCAGACGTCCTCCCGGTTGATGAAGTGCTCGACAGTGCGAAGAAACACGGGTCTTCCGTCGAGCTTGGCGAACGTCTTCTTCTCCGATTTGCCGAAGCGCTCGCCCTTACCCGCCGCCGGTATGATCACTGCGTACTTTGCCATAATCGTAAACCTGACCTCCCCTCGTGATGTACGCCACCACAACCCGTCGTCCAGGTGTATCTTCCATGCGACCGAGTAGCAGCCGCTAACGAGGCTTGTTGCGCTCGTCGCCCTCGCCTCCTCCTGCTCCCTCGGCACGCCCGAAGATCATCCGCCCAGCCGACGTCTGCAGCACGCTGGTAACAGACAGGCCGATGGTCCGCCCTATGTGTTCGCGACCGCCTTCCACCACGACCATCGTGCCGTCTTCGAGGTAACCCACGCCTTGGCCCACCTCCTCGCCCGGTTTGATCACCTTAATCGACATGGCTTCGCCGGGCAAAACGACGGGTTTGAGAGCATTCGCCAGATCGTTGATGTTGATCACGGTTACGCCGCGAAGCTGGGCGATCTTGTTTAGGTTGTAGTCGTTGGTAACCACCTTCCCGCCCAGTTCCATCGCCAGATCGATGAGCAGTTCGTCAACTCCAGCATCAGTTGAACTGCGCATGACCTCGACATCCAGGATTTGGATGTCGACATTTTCGCTCGTCTGCAGCTTGTTGAGCATGTCCAGGCCTCGCCGACCACGAGTCCGCTTCAGCTTGTCGCCGCTGTCAGCAATCGCCTGCAACTCCAGAAGAACAAACCGCGGGACGATCATCTCCGTCTCGATGATGCGCGTCTCGGAAATATCGGCGATGCGCCCGTCGATGATGACCGACGTATCCAGCACGAGCGGTTTAACACCTTTGCTCTGCTTGGCAAACTCGACGTACGGAATCACAAAACGGACATCGTCTTTGGTCTGAAGAACGAAGCTCACCGAGAGATAGCAGCAGATCACGCCGATGGCCATCCTTATGGCGTTTACCGTCACGCTGTCAGGATCGGTCCTCACGACGTCCGCCACCATGTTGACTATGAGCGACATGCCGTAGGCGAACAGGAACCCAACGAGCAAACCGAAGAAGGTCCCCGAGATGGTGCCCAGCGACTTGCGCGGAATGAATATGTCCAGCGAGATTACCAGCAGCGCCACTCCAAGCAACGCGCAGAAGACCAGCTCCCTGTTCAGGCCGAACCACCCCACCGTATCGGCGGGAGAGGCCAGACCCATCCCTACCGACACCAGGGCAAGCGTGAACATCGCCCGCACCGCCAACAGAAACAAACCGCTGCTTCCGGGGCGACTATCCGCACGCGCCAATTGGGGTGGCAAGGGTGTACCCATCATCACGCTCCCAGGTGATTCTCATCATGTCGAACAGCCACTGTACGACCGCCGCTGTTGATACCGACCGACCAGCGCCGCTGGCGGCTGAGCCGGCGATGGCCAAACGCCGCACGCAAGCACCCGCATGCTCGTCGTGTCGCTGAGGAGTATACACGGGCACCGCCGACCGGGAAACCTCCCGGTGTGTCGTCGCCCTTGGTTATGCTATACGTTGCCTCGTCCAAGTCGGTGATAGTATCATCTAGAGCAAGCTCTATCCAATCGTCGGCGTCGCCCGTGAGTTCCTCGACTCCGATCGCTACGTTTGGACTGTTTATGCTATAGGTTTTCGATACCGACAGACAGGCGTAGCAGGCCACCGCTGATGTGTGCCCACATTCGTGCCGCAGGACCCATGCTCCGCACGCTCGAAGGGAAAGGTCGAAGTCTAGTGGGTCGGGGGTACGATCGCTCGATCCACGCACGCACGGTCGCGGTCCGGCCGATTTACCACGGGATGTCGAAGACGGACGTTCAGTTCCGCCGTCATTGCCTGAGTGCAGCGGGCGAACATGCGGTTTGTCATCGCACCGTCCGGAAGCGACGTGATTACGCCACCATGCAATGTGTCCGCGTGCAGACGTGCCGCAAGCTCGCTTGGCACCGTCAATGATCGCAGATGTTCTCTCCTGCCTGCAGAGTCTCGGCCAAATACGCAGCGGCCAGTTGTTCAGGCGTGTCAGTCGGTGCGCCGACGACGACTTTGATGCCATTCTGGGCGAACAGCTGTTGCGCCCGCTGACCCATGCCGCCTGCAATGATCACGTTGGCGCCCAGTTCGTGTAGCCAGCGCGGAAGCAGTCCTGGCTCGTGTGGCGGTGCCTCGTGCATGGTCTTTTTGAGCGCAGTTTCGTTCTGGTCGTCGACCTCAAATACTGCGAATGCTTCGCAATGACCGAAGTGGGCGCTCAGGTGTCCGTCTGCTACGGGAATTGCAATCTTCATCTGGGTACTCTCCTTGTTACTGCCCATGTGTCTTGACTGTGACATCGTTGCGTCTAGAAGTGCCTGAAATGCGTGGCACGGTATTGACGAATGCTGCAACCTCGGGTGGTCCTGGCGTGCTCTTCGCTGAAGGCCTCTTGAGCACGGTCTGTCGCTGCAGCGGGGTATTCAAATACGGAGGCCATGTTTGCTTCCTATGTTCTTCAGATTGGTCCAAAGATCGCGAATGTCGTCAGCGGCCTGACATCTGCGCTCGACGGTAGCCTGTGCCTGAACCTGTGCCGTCGTTACCTCCGTGTCATACCGAACGCGTCCGGCAATCTCGGCACCGGCAGCTCTTGCCTTGTCCTCGATTCTCTCTGCCATGGATGGGTTCAGATCCCATTTGTTGACGCACACCGCAGCTGGTATGCCGAAGCCGCTGGCGAGCTGCAGCACACGTTGGAGGTCGTGCTCGCCCGACAGAGTCGGTTCCGTGATCACGAGGACAAGCGAAGCTCCGGTCACCGAGGCGATCACCGGGCAACCAATCCCGGGCGGACCATCTACGATGATCAGCTTGCTACTCTCATGCTCAGCCAGCTGTTTTGCTTGGGTCCGCACGAGGCTGACCAGCTTGCCGGAGTTCTCCGCCGCTACGCCAAGCTTGGCATGAACCATGGAGCCGCGACGAGTTTCTGAGACAAATAGCTCGCCGTTGACAACCGGGGCAAACTCAATGGCCTGCTCTTCGCAGAAATGTGCACAGACCCCACACCCCTCGCACGCAATCGGGTCGACTCGGTATGTCTTATCCACTTTCCCATTGGCTGGTCCATCGTGGCTGATAGCGTCGAAGCGGCACAGCTCTTGGCACTTCCCACAGGCTATGCAGTGCTGTGACAGGATTGCGGCTTGGGAACCGCCTGAGAACTCCTCTCGGTGTGTGACGGCCGGTTCGAGAACCAGATGCAGGTCAGCCGCGTCAACGTCGCAATCCGCCAACACCGCGTTTTCAGCCAATGTGGCAAACGAGGCGACGATTGAAGTCTTACCCGTCCCACCTTTTCCGCTGATGACAACCAGTTCTTCCATTGGATCATGTCCTTGTCGAAGGCGTCGCTGTCGCGGTCTTCAGCAAGCCACTGAACAACGCCACATACTCCGGAAGGGCCTCACAAACTAGCTCTCCTCGCGAATAGGCCTCGGCAATCCGCCGATCGTCCTGGATCTCCGCCAACAGGTCGATTCCCTCGCTTTCGCAATAGGCATGCACCCTTCGATCACCGATGCCCGCTCGATTGATGACGACTCCAAGGGGTTGGTTCAAAGCACGGACCATCTCCACGGCGAGCTTCAAGTCGTTGAGACCGAATGGCGTCGGTTCGGTCACCAGGATCACGAAATCGCAATCTCGTGTACCTTCTATGACGGGGCATGACGTTCCCGGTGGGGCATCAACGATCACGATATCCACACTTGGTTCAGCCTCCCTGACGGCCTTAATCACAGGCGGGCTTTTCGCCTCGGAGATGTTCAGCGTTCCCTGGACAAACTCGATTGGTCCTGCTTGCCCAATCTCAAGGAGCCCCATCTCGCGGGGAACTTCCTTTATCGCATAGTCGGGACAGACCAGCGAGCACCCACCGCAGGCATGACAGAGCTCGGGGAAGACCAGCACTTTCTCCCCGAGGCAGACGATCGCACTGTACTGGCAGATCTCGGTGCACTTCCCACAGAGAGTGCATCTCGCCTCATCCACTTGAGGGACGAGGGTGCAGACCGGTTCACTGTGTGCAGTTTCCGGTTTGAGGAAGATGCGGCCATTCGGTTCTTCCACATCACAGTCGAGATACGCCACACTCTGGCCGTTGCGCGAAGCCGCGTAGGCTAGGTTGGTGGCTACCGTGGTCTTCCCCGTGCCGCCCTTGCCGCTTGCAACCGCTATCCTCATGATGCTCGTTTTCCTCCCTGCACACGTCCCATTAATCGTCACCACTCACGGTGCATTCGTGCACAACAGGGCAGTCAGTTGCCAAGTGGAAAGTGCCCGACGCCTGCCCGGCGAAACGCGGCACGCACTCAAGGTAGGTTCACATCGATCGTGTACATTCCTTTCGAGGAGGTGAAACTCACCTGGTTTACCGGCTTCACGTCGGGCCGTTGCAGACAGTCTTCAAGGAGCGAGCGAAGTACTTCTTGTCCGCTTCGTAGTGGCACATTTTGTACTTCTTGCCGCTGCCACACCAGCATGGATCGTTGCGGCCTAGGTGTGCGGCCGCATCCGGCGGTTTACGGTGAAGTAGTTTGTGCAGGAATCCCATGTGTTCCATCCCTCGTTGTTGTCCCGTGTCCGCAATAAGCCGGGAACGTCTTGCCCTTTCGATCACATTGACGGCTTCGCAATAGCGATAGAGGGCTTTAGCCCAACTTGATTGCGCCGTTCGGGCACGCGCCGACACAGGCGCCGCAACCGCAGCATGCTTCCGCGCTTATCTTGATTGCAGTATCCCCTAGGCTAATCGCCTCGGTCGGACAAACATCCTGGCAGACGCCGCAAAGTGTGCAGGTTTCTGCATCGACGCGTGCTATTGGTGTGGCCTTTCTGTCTGGCGTCGACACTGGAGCTGTTGGCAATTGTGCTATCTGATTGCCCGCGCCTGCTCGGATGTGTCGCCGCATGCGTTGGTCTTGCCTGCGTCCCATTCCGCGTCCGCGTCCACGCCCGCCGCCTCCCCCCGGTCCTGTTCCGTCACCTCGCGGCACGATCAACCTTCCTTTTCTGTGGACGCTTCCATTACTGCGATTCGTTTCTTGAGCCCACCAAGCATACCTTCCAGTTGTTCCGCCTGGGCTCGGAGTGCTTGCATCTCATGCTCACCTGACGGTGTGGCGTAAGACGGCTCCTCGATCGGAGCACTCGTCGCATCGTATCTGTTGCGCCAACCACGACCCTGGCCGCCGCCTCGACCCAATCCGCGGCGCATTCCGCGTCCTCGCCCGGGCATCGGGTTCATATAGCCAGGCGTTGTGAACCCGGCGCAAGTTCCCAGTGCTCTTCCCGTCATCGATCCATGGCCCATGGGGCCCGTTCCATCACCTGCTGGCATTTTGATTGTCTCCTCATTTCTTGCCCGCTACTTGCGGGCGGGTTATCGGTTGCCGTTGTTTACATCCAATGTCCGTCCACGTTTGCCTGGTCAGCACACTGAAGCCGACCTTCTTTGAACTGTTCCATGGCATCGTGTACCGATCCTGTCGCACCAATGTAGGGTTTGACATTGCCCGCTTGAAGTGCAGCGAACGCCTTCGGGCCGACGTTTCCGGTAATGACCGCATCCGCTCCCAAGCTCACGACGTTCCGGGCGGCTTGAATGCCGGCGCCCTGAACAGCATTGAGATTCAGCGCGTTGTCGTGGGAGGCGAACTCACCTGTCTCGGTATCGAAAAGGACAAGAAACTTGGCTCTGCCGAACCGTGGATCAACGGCGCTGCCCTCGTCCGCTCCCTGTGAAGTAACAACCACTTTCATGCTGTGTCTCCTTGCGTGTCCAAGCTGCGTTGGCCGCTGTGGCGCTGGCCTCGAAGGCGACGTCTTCGACCGCAGCAACCCGGCATCACGAATGTCTGATCCGTCAGTCGCCCAGACACGAATGCCTGGAGCACCTCTTCTACCGGTCCGCAAACGTGCAAAATCACCTGAACACCTGCCGCGACCAGCATGGCTTCGAGCGGTACGGAAACCGCACCGCAGATCAACACCTTCACACCGAGCTGAGCCACGCATCTCGCACGCGGGGCAGGTTGGGTTTCTTCGATGGCTGCATCGAACCGGCCAACCTCCTCGCCGTCCTTGACATCCACTACGAGCAGGTGTCTGGCGACATCGAAGACCGGCGAGATTCTGCCGCTCCAGGTTGGAATTCCCACCTTCATCATCACGCTACGTAGCAAGACGCGCGCCAGTCGGAATTCGCGCGACTGGTAGCATTGTAAAGCATTATTATGACGTGAGTTATAAGAATCCGACTGTCGAGATGACGAGATCGCCATCTTGCATTATGCAATGCTACCGGGGGGCGAAGGCTCGCACTTTGCAATGCTCCTATTTCGACTTCTCGGGTCCGCCTTGGGCTGGCAGGTCGATATCGAGGGACTTGATCTTGCGGAACAAGGTACTTGGGTTGATGCCCAACTCTCTCGCGGCGGCTGTTCGATTTCCTCCGTGTCTGTGGAGGGCGTCTATGATGTGCAGGGTCTCAATCGCTTTCAATGTGCGTGCACCCTTGATTTGTGGGCTTTTGGAATTTGCGTTTCCGTATAGTGTCGGCGGCAGGTGGCGCGGTTCAATCATACCGGCTTTGCAGAGCACGAACGCGTGCTCGACGATGTTCTCCAGCTCGCGGACGTTACCCGGGTAGTCGTGCTCCATGAGGATCACCAGCGTCTCCTCCGAGACTCCGGCGACGTCTTTGTTCTGGAGGTGATTGAATTTACCGATGAACCGATCCACAAGTAGGGGGACGTCTTCGCGCCGGTCGCGTAATGGCGGCAGCTTCAGCCGTAGCACATTTATCCGGTAGAAGAGATCCTGCCTGAAAGTGCCCTTGCGTACCAGCTTGCTGAGGTCCTGATTTGTGGCAGCGATGACACGCACATTCGTTTCGACCGGTTCGACCGATCCGAGTGGTTCGAAGACCCTCTCTTGAAGCACTCGCAACAACCGAGCCTGCATCGCATTAGACACGTCACCGATTTCGTCGAGCAGGATGGTTCCGCCGTGCGCGATCGCGAAGCGTCCCAGCTTGTCACGCCGGGCATCGGTAAACGCGCCGGCCTTGTAGCCGAACAATTCCGATTCCAGTAGGGTATCCGGCAAGGCACCACAGTTGATCGCGACGAAACGTTTGTCGCGGCGAGGTGAGAGGTTGTGGACAGCCCGGGCGACCAGTTCCTTTCCCGTGCCGCTCGCCCCTTCGATCAGCACGGTGCTGTCGCTGTCTGCCACCTGCGGAAGCAGGTCAAAGAGCTGGCGCATGGCGGCGCTGCGGCCGACGATATCCGCGAAGGAATAGGTTCCCTCTAACTCCTTCCGCAGTTCCTCGACCATGCTGAGGTCTCGAAACGTCTCGACACCGCCGATGGCGTTGCCGCAGGCATCCTTCAATACGGCTGCCGAAATACTTATGGGAAGGCGCCGGCCTGTGGCGTCGAGGATGTAGATTGCCTTATTGATCGTCGGTCGGCCAGTGTCGAGTGTTTCTTTCAGAGCGCATTGGTTCTCGCAGATGTTGGCCCGAAAGACGTCGCAGCATCGTTGCCCAAATGCCTCTTCGCGGGGCACGCCGGTGATCCGTTCGGCGGCTCCGTTGAACGACGTGATCCGCCAATCCTTGTCGACGGTGAAGACCCCGTCCGCAATGGACTCCAGGATCACATCTTTCTCTTGCTGTCCAGGCGACTCGCTCATGGTGGTCATGCGGGGTCACTATCCGGGGCCATTCGTCCGAATGCAGTTGATCAGGTTGGTTGCGTTGGGACTGACCACCTCGTAGTAGACTTGTTTACCCTCGCGGCGCGGGGTAACGATTCCGTTGGAGCGCATCTGACCGAGATGCTGGCTGACAACTGGCGGGGCGAGCTTGAGCATTGACGCCAGCTTCTTCACCGACACCGACTCATTCAGCAGGATTTCCACGATTCGAAGGCGGTGGGGATGAGCCAGAACCTTGAGTACCGGAGCCACCTCTCGAAGAGTCCTGGAGGGAATGCGTTTGGATCGTCCAACCTCGGCCATGGAAGCTCCTCTGTCTAGACCAACCGCGCATTATCGTATCCCAGCCCCCAAACGTCAACGCCCGGGCTCCAGCTCCCGATTATCGCCAGTCGCCACAATGGTCACCCATCGTACCGGAAACGCTTCACCTGCCTGAACCAGTCAGATTGCAAATAATATCACCTATTGACCTGTTGACCTATCTAGACGATACTTCCAGTGATTGGTGGGCCGATTGTGTCCTCGCGGTGGAATTCATGGCGTTCAGGCCGCGCCGACTCGTGAACTTAGACGAGTGGCTCCCGCCGGGCACATGAGGAACACGAACGACCCTGGGTTCGGGAAGCAATCCTGCACAACAGCGAATCCTCCGGTTTGGTGCGGGATGGACGAAATGTGATCGCTCCGACTTGACCAAAGCGACGGGCTTGACCAAGCCGTGGGCCTGTGCACGACGTAACCGAGGCGAATAGGGAGACCAAGGCATGTTGAGGCAAAACGCGGTTTTCGGATTGGTGGCGCTGGGTCTTGTGCCACTTTTATGCATGGTATTGGTGACAGGATGTCCTGTTCCACCGGTCCTCGAGTGCACTGGCGATGCGGATTGCGCTCAGGGTCAGGTGTGCGAGAACGGCGTATGTGTAGATGCGCCGACTCCCGAGTGCGAGACGGACGCGGACTGCACGGCTGGTCAGGTGTGCGAGAACGGCGTATGTGTAGATGCGCCGGCTCCTGAGTGCGAGACGGACGCGGACTGCACGGCTGGTCAGATGTGCGTGGACGGTGCGTGCGTGGAGGGTACGCCAGGGCCCCTGCACAAGACGTTCATCTCCGACTATGAGGGGACGCAGACGTGTCTAGTCTGCCATTCCGAAGACGCTGCTCACGTTATGGAGAGCGGTCACTGGAACTGGAGCGGTGTGGTGGATGACATTGCGGGCCTCGAAGGACAGACACACGGCAAAGTCGACCTTCTCAACAATTACTGAGTGGCTATCAGCAGCAACGAGGGTCGTTGCACGCAATGTCACATCAGCTATGGTTGGAAGTCGGGGATTGACACGGAGACGTTCTTCAACACGCCCGAGAACATCGATTGCCTTATCTGCCACGATACCACAGGCACCTACCGCAAGCACCCGAGTGCTAACGGCGGCGGCGGCCCCGCTTCACTCACGGTTGAAGGAGCAGTGGTGCCAGTAGTCGAGATGTCTGAACTCAACGAGGTGGCGTACAATGTCGGGTCGCCCTCTCGCGCGAACTGCGGGCTCTGCCACTACCATGCCGGTGGTGACGACAACGTCAAGCATGGCGATCTTTCGAGCCATATGAACGACGCGACCAACGAGCAGGACGTCCACATGGGCGGGCTCGATTACTCCTGCCAGGCATGCCACGTTGCGCAGAGTCATAAGATCGCCGGTACCACGGCGCTACACGGCGACGAAGGCGAGGTGGCGTGTACTGATTGCCACAACGTGGCCGATCTGCACAGTACAAACCCGCTGCTGAACAATCATACGGATGCCGTGGCCTGCCAGGTGTGCCACATTCCGGCGTTCTCCCGTACGATGGCCACCAATGTCGCCTGGTACTGGGATGAAGCGGGAGAGGACCGTGAAGATGTTCCGCTCCAGTTCGACAGGTCGACCTACAGCAAGAAGAAGGGCCGGTTCGAATGGGATATGAACGTCACCCCCACGTACCTGTGGTTCGACGGCGAGTGGGCGCGGAAAGTCGTGAACGTTAGCGATACGTACACCGAGGCGGGTACTGAGGCCGACCCGGTTGTCTTGGCGATCCCGACCGCCACTGCCGCAACGGAAGGCGCAATGATCTACCCGTTCAAGAAGATGGTCGGTCGTCAGCCGGCAGACCCTGTTAACCAGCTGATGCTCGTGCCTCACTTGTTCGGGACTGGTCCCGGCCCGGATCCCTACTGGCTTTCATTCGACTGGGGTCTGGCTGTGGCTGAGGGTGCGGCTTATGCCGGCCAGGACTACAGCGGCGAGTATGAATTCGTCAATACTGTGATGTATTTGAGTATCAACCACGAGGTCGCTCCCGCCGCGCAGGCGCTGCAATGCACGGATTGCCACTATGGCAACAATCCGGGCTTCTGGGAGCACCTGGGGATTGACGATCCGATGGGTGGTTAGTGCGTAGTGTGACGCCGTGCCGGCTGGTTTGGCCGGAATCGGTGTCCGAGGAGGATCTTCTCTGGGGCAGACATGATCCTTCGGGTTTCTGCCTGCCCCAGTTTGCTCGATTCGCCGTCGAGTCCTCTGGCATGGAGGAGTCTGTGCCCAGACGTCGCCGTGTTGGATGGCGGATCACTTCGTGGTATTCTCTACGTGTGACTGGCGACCAGTACGGGTTGCGCTCGAAAGATGCGTGACCCGTGCTGGAGTCGGTTGTATGGTATAGCGATTGCTTGCCCAGCGAACCTGCGTTGTTCGAATTGCGGGCTTGTGGGAAGTGTTGGCTTAGGTAGAGGGTCCTTCTATGACACCCCGGATTATTGTGTGCGTTGTGGTGGTATTCCTCGGAGGCGGATTGCTGTCGCAAACGCACGCCGAGGTGCAGCAAGCACAAACCTGTACGGACTGCCACGCTCGTGACGGGTCATCCACTGGCAAGACGGTTCCGGCCGAGTTACTCGCCGGGTCCGTTCACGCAGACCTGGACTGCACTGATTGCCACCAGTCGATCGCCATCGAGGAGGTCGACGCCGCCGCCGCCCGACCACATGGTGATGTCGTCGAGCAGGTCAGTTGTGCCGAGTGTCATGACGAGGAGGATGAGGTCTATCAAGGGCATGGCCGCATGCGCCGCGGTGAAGACCCGGATTTCCCCACGTGCTGGAGTTGTCACGGTTCACATGACGTCCTGTTGGGTTCCGACACGCGCTCGCGCGTACACCCCATTAACCTGCCAGATACGTGTACGGCTTGCCACACAGACGTGGATGTTGTCAAGCGGCATGAGTTCATGCGCGACGCACCGGTGAAGCTCTACAAGACGAGTGTGCATGGTCAGTCGAGCGTGGGTGGAGTGTACGTGGCTGCCACCTGTAACGACTGCCATTCCGCACTGGATCCTAGCGGAAAGCGCACGGCGCACCGCATTCTGAGTGCCGGGAGTCAAGAATCACCAATCAACCACTTCAATATTCCCGACACATGTGGCAACTGCCACGACTCCGTGACGAAGGACTACTGGGCTGGGATCCATGGCAAGCTGGTGAAGCGCGGCCAGGTCGACGCGCCGGTCTGCACGAACTGTCATGGAGAGCACGGTATCATCAGGACGAGCGATCCCCGTTCGCCGGTCAGTGTCGCGCGCGTGGCAGAAGCGACCTGCTCGCCTTGTCACGAATCTGAGATTCTCAACGAGAAGTACGGTATTCCCACGGCGCGATTGAGATCCTACGTTGACAGTTATCATGGTCTGAAAGCCAAGGCGGGCGACGTTCGGGTGGCAAACTGCGCTTCCTGCCACGGCGCCCACCGCGTCCTGCCTCACACGGACCCTGGTTCACAGATCCACGCCAACAATCTGCGAAGAACCTGCGGCGATTGCCATCCGGGGATTTCCGCGGAATTGGCCCATACTCCGATCCACGACACCGCCACCGGAATCAAGACCGGTTGGCCGCGCGTCTTCACCATTGCCTATATGTGGCTCATCGCGATTACCATCGGCCTGATGGTCCTGCACTGTCTTTCTGACCTCATCCGCCATATAAAAATCATGCGACGCAAGCCCTTCGTGGTTCGGATGACCCCCAACGAGACTATTCAGCACTGGTTGCTCGCGATTTCCTTTGTTGTGCTGGTGCTCTCGGGTTTTGCCTTGCGATTCTCGGAAGCCTGGTGGGTCAAGATACTCTTCGGTTGGGGAGACGGTGAGGGGTTTGTCTATCGCGGTGCGGTTCATCGCGGCGCTGCGGTGGTCTTCGCGCTATGCTGCTTTTGGCACCTCATTTACCTGTTCAGTCAACGAGGCAGGCATGCTCTACGGGACATGATCCTATCGAAGCACGATTTCCTGGACATCAAGAACAACGCTCTGTTCTTTCTCGGTCTTCGAGCCGACAGGCCACGCTTTCTGCGGTTCAGCTATATGGAGAAATGCGAGTATTGGGCTCTCGTATGGGGTGCGGTGATCATGTCGGGAACCGGCCTCCTGCTGTGGTTCGATGATTACTTCGTGAGCCGGTGGGGCCTGCCAAAGGGTGTACTTGAGGTGATGCTGGTCATCCACTATTACGAGGCGTGGTTGGCAACACTGGCCATCGTGGTCTGGCACGGGTATTCCACAATCTTCAGCCCCCACGTGTATCCCATGAATCCTGCATGGATAAGTGGCACTATGCCCAAGGACATGTACACGGACGAGCATCCGGATGGGCCGAATCTGAAGGCTCGAATCATGAAACCCCAAGTCGCGGAAGAAGTGGAAGATGATGACGACGATCCTCCAACCGCATCAGACGTGACCGAGAAGAAGTGATCCGGTCGGCGTTCTCGGTATCTCCGCGTAAGCGGCAGCCGTGCTTTGACTCCGACCGCTACGTTTGGACTGTCTATGGTATAGTGCTGTGTCCATGAAGGCCGTTGCGGTTTCGTCAGGGCCGCTCCCTCACGGTCGCGGTTCGGCTTGAGCATCCGCGTCATCGAGACATCGCTCGTGAAGTGCCTGTACCTTATTGGAAACGGCACGAGTTTCTGCCAGGGACAGCAACGTCTCGACGGTTGTGATCGCTGATGTGGTCCAAGGCGGCTGGGGCGCTGGAGGATCTGGGTACCTTCCTTCCTCTGTGGTTGATGATCTGCGGACTGGATCCGGGCGGGCGCGTTCTAGCGGGGCGGCCAGCCAAGTTGATGGTCTCGCGGACTAAACTGCATCCTTGATCCTGGGTTAGGATCGGCGATAATGACCTCGGTTGTGTAGGGGCACCTTGTGCGCATGACCCTAGCGACTATGACTACCATCGACGGAATCCTGAGATCCGGTATCTGCTGCTTAATGACATCTTACGAGGTTCTCATGGGGAGTGGATAGGCAAGCACTGGGATGCCGATACCGTCCGTTGGCGATCTTGGTAACGGAACGTCGTCGAATGAACGCCAACGAGGAAACTGATCGACATCCTGTCGAACCGTCAGACGGCGACCCGAAGCGGGCCCTTCGCGGGTCTACGAGCGACCTTGCACCATACAAACCCAAACACGAACCTCTCTGGAACAACTTCGTTACGAAGGTCGGCCTGTTCTTCTCGACCGTGGCGGTCATTCTGCTGCTCACGTTCTTCCTCATGACACTCGTGAGACCGCAAACGAACCCACGACGGTTGACGCCATCGATGAGATGTGCATGGCATGTCATGATGACGAATGGGAGAGGTTTGAGGGTATGCTCGCATCGTGGAAGACCTAGTCCGAACGCCTCCTCTCGGAAGTCGAAGCGACAGCCGATCAATCTGTGCTTCGTAAGCTCCGGCAGGCCGGACCGGTGCACAACATGGGGGGCGACCCGAGTAGTCGCCGAGAAACTGAGGAACCAAGGGCCATGACCTCACGCCACAACAGACTCGCTTTTATCACTGTGATACTGCTCGGTTGGGCGGTATCTCCGGTGTGCGGCCAGGAGAACTCTGATTGTCTCGACTGTCATGCCAGCGCGGGTCTGAAGGTTGAACGGAATGGGCGGGATGTTTCGCTTTACGTTGACAGCGGGCGCTTTGCAATGAGCGTCCACGCGGATCTGGACTGCATCAGTTGTCATCAGGACCTTGACGGCGTGGAGGAATGGCCGCACGCCAGGGAACTGGATCGTGTCGCCTGTGGCGATTGCCATGATGAGGATGACGACTCCATCGCCGCCTTTTGGAACAGCACGCATGGACGGAGTGTGCGGGACGGAGATGAGGATGCGCCTGTTTGCCAGGACTGTCACGGAAGCCACTATATTCTCCCTCTGAGAGACCCGAACTCGGCTGTTTCGCCCTTCAACATCCCGCAGATGTGCGCGCAATGCCACGCTGAGGGAGGGGTGGAACGGACGCACGATATTCCACAAGAGCAGATCGTTCAGCGGTACAGGCAGAGCATTCACGGCGAAGGTCTGTTCAAGCAAGGCCTGGTTGTTACTGCGGTCTGCACCAGTTGCCACACGGGCCATAACGTGTTGGCGCACACGGATCCTGCCTCCACGATCCACAAGGACCGGGTTACCGAGACTTGCATGCAGTGCCACGGTCTGATCGAGGAGGTTCACCGCAAAGTGGTGGCTGGGGTTTTGTGGGAAGCGGAGGGTGTTGTCCCCATTTGTGTGGAATGCCACCTTCCCCACGAGGCCCGGAAGGTATTCTACGACACGCAGATGAGCAACGCGGACTGCCTGTTATGCCACAGCGACCCGGCGCTCAAGGCTAGCGATGACGGACGGGCGCTCTTCGTGGACCGCGATGTGTTTGACCGCTCGATCCACGGCCGCAGAAACCTGTCCTGTGCCCAGTGCCACACTGGTGTGCAGCCATCCGAGGAGCGGTCATGTGAGACGATCACCGAACGAGTGAGCTGTGCCTCATGCCACGAAACGGAGGTTGCTCATTATGATCGGGGCCGGCATGGGCAACTGCATAACCTCGGGGACGTCAACGCGCCGCACTGCACCGATTGTCACGATCCCGAAGCTCGACACGACATCATCGAGCACGAAGTCCCTGAGGGGGTTCCTGCCTGGCTTACCAACATCATCCGCGGATCGGTGACGTATAGTCGCAATGTTCCCAGCCTATGTGCCAGATGCCACCGTGATGGTGGGGAGGCTGCGGTTCGCCGCCCTGGTCTGGAGGAACACATCGTCGAGAGCTACACGATGAGCATACATGGAAAAGGGCTCATCGAAAGCGGGCTGACAGTTACGGCGACCTGCGCGAATTGCCACTCGGCCCACAAGGTGTTGCGTCGCGATGATCCGGAGTCGACGATCAGCGAGCAGAATATCGCGTCGACCTGTGGTCAATGCCATGACGGTATCTTCGAGCAATACCAAAAGGGTATGCACTCGCGCGAAGGGAATCCGGATTACGAAAGCCGGCGCACAGATGGGATGCCCGAGCGCCTACCGACCTGTGAGGACTGCCATTCCGCGCATACCGCTGCGCGCACGGACATGCCCGATTTCAAGCTCGGGATCATGCAGCAGTGTGGGTCATGTCATAAAGAGGTGACCGAGAGGTACTTCGATACATACCACGGCAAGGCGTCTGAGTTGGGGGACACTACCAGGGCCAAGTGCTATGACTGTCATGGTGCCCATGCGATGTTCTCATCATCGGACCCGCGCTCGCGTCTGCACCGGGACAACATCGTGGAGACATGCGGTGAATGCCACGAGGGGTCCCATCGCCGTTTCGCCGGGTACCTGACCCATGCCACGCACCATGACCCGGACAAGTATCCAGCACTGTTCTACGCTTTTT
>Ga0180433_10001701_pt1 | contig 36318 bp, 41 predicted proteins | sample SS_ome_8_FD_132980 | JGI IMG/M metagenome (GOLD analysis project Ga0180433, IMG submission 132980) | Hypersaline lake sediment archaeal communities from the Salton Sea, California, USA - SS_1_D_1 metaG | ecosystem: Environmental > Aquatic > Non-marine Saline and Alkaline > Hypersaline >... | reverse complement strand
TGTTGAACCAGAAAACCTATGATTTCAATCATAGGATGTATATACAGTTTCTGGTTCAACAGCTGTTGCCTCACCAAGAAAACCGATGGCTTTAGCCAGCGGATGCACAGAGGCAACATTATGTTGAACCCAAAAACTGCTGTTTTAAAACAGTAGATGGATGCATAATTTGGTTTCAACAGCTGTTGCCTCACCAAGAAAACCCCCGAATTTATTCGGGGGATTCATAGAGGCAACATTATTAACGCAATAAACAGCCACATCTGGAAAACGGCTAAAGTATTAAGTATTAAGACCGAATTATAATGTGAAGGGATTTGTTATGCTGGACATAAAGCTCATACGAGAAAAGCCGAAGGAGATCGAGAAGAACGTCAAGCGCAGGCATGACCCTGAAAAGCTCAAGCTGCTCAAGGAACTGATAGCAAAGGACAAGCGAATGCGCAATGCCATAAAAAAGGTTGAGGCCCTGAAGCACGAGCGCAATGTTGTTTCGCGTGAGCTGGCCAAGACCAAGGGCAAGGGCAAGGCCAAAATCAAGCGCATGCGCGGCATAGGAAAGGAGATTGTTGAGCTGGATGGCAAGAGGATCAAGCTTCAGCAGGAGACCCGCGGCATGCTCCTTCAAATACCCAACCTGCTTGACAAGTCAGTCCCATATGGCAAGGATGACGACGACAATAAACAGATCAGGTCATGGGGCAAGCCACCCAAGTTCTCATTCAAGCCAAAGAACCATTTGGAGATACTGGAAGGGCTTGGCCTGATTGACGCCGAAAGGGCGGCCAAGGTGGCTGGCCACGGTTTTTATTATTATAAGGGAGGCCTGGCAATGCTGGATTTCGCGCTTATGAAGTATGCCATAGATTTCATGGTCAAGCGAGGCTACACCCTGATAGAGCCGCCATTCATGCTTAAGAGAAAGCCGTATGAGGGTGTGACTGACATGGCAGCCTTCGGCGACGTGCTGTACAAGATCGAGGGTGAGGACTTGCATATGATAGCCACGTCAGAACATCCCATGGCAGCCATGTACATGGACGAAGTGCTGGACAAGCAGCAGCTGCCAATAAAGCTTGTTGGCGTGAGCCCCTGCTTCCGGAAGGAGGTAGGCAGCCACGGCAAGTATACCAAGGGGCTGTTCCGCATGCACCAGTTCAACAAGATCGAACAGTTCATATTCTGCCTGCCCGAACAAGGCCAGAAACTCCATGAGGAACTGCAGAAGAATGCTGAAAATCTTTATCAGTCCTTGGGGCTGCCATACCGCGTAATGAACGTTTGCACCGGCGACATCGGAGATATCGCAGCCAAGAAGTATGACACTGACCTGTGGATGTCGGACGGGAAGTTCAGGGAAGCCGGCTCCAACTCCAACTGCACCGATTACCAGGCCCGCCGGCTTGGCATCCGTTACAGGGAAAAGGAAGGCGGGCCGGTCAGGGGAATGGTTCATACACTCAACAACACAGCCATTGCCACGAGCCGCACCATGGTCGCCATCCTTGAAGTCAACCAGCAGAAGGATGGTAGCGTAAAGATCCCCAAAGTTCTGCAGCATTATACTGGCTTCTCGACCTTAAACAAACCGAAATGAGCCGAGTGTTCAGTAATGGGTGGGATAAAAAATCGGAGAACCCCGCCCGAAAGGTTTAATATAAACAAGAACAATTCTATCTCATGAAGAAACCTGTTGTATATCTGATTCTGGATGGATGGGGGATCGCGCCACCCGGCAAAGGCAATGCCATATCACTTGCCAGGAAGCCCAATTTTGACAGGGTTTGGAAGGAATACCCACATACACAGATAGGAGCAGGCGGCGAATCAATTGGTTTATGGAAAGGCCATCAGGGAAGCAGTGAGATTGGTCATTTTATTATTGGCGCTGGCAGGAACGTATACCTTCCAAACGGAATCGTAGCGCATGAAATATCCTCAAAGAATTTCTTCAAAAACAAAGAGTATTTGAAGGCCATGGATTACGTCAAGAAAAACAATTCAACCCTTCACCTTGCCGGACTGGTCTCTGATAAAGGCGTGCATAACTATGATATTGCTATACATGCTCTGATTGAGATGGCCGCCAAAAACAATGTCAGGGATCTGGTTGTCCACTTTTTCTCTGACGGAAGGGATACGCTGCCGCATGAATCCAAAAAATACCTAAAGAGGCTTGAGTCGGTAATGAAGAAATTTAAGCTCGGAAGGGTTGGAACGGTAATGGGCAGATACTGGATAATGGATAGGGACCATCGATGGGAAAGGGTAGAGAAGGGCTATAACGCCATGGTTTTTGGTGAATCAGAATTCAGTGAAAGCAGTGCCAAAGATGCAATTGAAAGCTCCTATAAAAGGGGTTATAAGGCAAAGAAAAACAAAGAGAATTTCATTGAAAGCGATGAGTTCATTAAGCCAACGGTTATAGTTGATAAGAACAACAGGCCCGTTGGAAGAATCAAAGACAAGGACGCGCTTATTTGGGTTAATTTCAGGACCGACAGGGCAATTGAACCAACACAGGCTTTCGTGGAACCGGAATTCAACCATTTTAATCGCGGAAATAATCCGGATATACATTTTGTATGCACCTTCAAATACTATGACGGTGTGCCCGCTCCCTATGCATTTGAGAAGGTTATTCCAAAGAATACCCTGGGCGAGGTCATAAGCAAGGCCGGACTGAAACAATACCGCGTAACTGAAACTGAAAAATGGATTTATGTAACCACCATATTTTCAGGCATGCATGAAAAACCGTTTCCAGGAGAAGAAAGATTGCTTATCCCTTCAGACAAGATACCTACATATGACCTTAAACCCAAAATGCATGCGATTGATATTGCAAAAAGTGCTGCCAAGGCAATTGAGTCTGACAAATACAATCTAATTATTATCAACTTCAATAACCCTGATATAATCGGCCATACAGGCAACATAAAAGCTGTTATAACCGGGATAGAGGAATGTGATAAGGGACTGGGTATTGTAATAGACGCTGTTAAGAAAAAGAATGGGCTCGCAGTAATATCAGCAGACCATGGGAATGCCGAAGTCATGATAGCCAAGGACGGCAGTCCCCATACACACCATACAGCAAACGATGTACCATTTATAATTGTAGATGAAGATCCCAAATACAAAAAATGCAAACTCAAGAGCGGAGGCGCTATAAAAGACGTAACGCCTACCATATTGCATATCCTCGGTGTGAAAAAACCAAAGGAAATGGACGGAAATAGCTTAATAAAGAATTAATCATAATCAAAGCCCTTCACATCCCGGATGAGCAATGCCTTGCCGGGGAATGCCTTGTTCGCGCGGCGCAGCAGCTTGTTCAGCGTGTTTGCAGTGAAGCGCGCCTCTGGCTCCTTGAAGGCAACCTGCATGACCGGCGAATGGGGCGGGGCCGGGTAGTTGGGCTTTATCTCATCTGACAGGTTGTTGCCTTCCATCTGTATCAGAATCGAAACCCCGGTGTCCTCAACCCTGAAATGGACGCCGTCTATCTCGATCCCGGTAAGCCTTACCGCAATGTCGGAGTAGTCAAAAACCCGCGACTTGATGAGGCCTCCCTCCTCAAGCTCCACCACAACTGCCTCCAGGATTAGCTTCATGAGAATTACTTGTTCTGATTCAATATAACATTTATATACCCAAAGCCGAAATAATTCATAAGTCGGAGAAAAGGGAAAGAAAGAAACAACGTAACATTGACCGAACTATAATTAAAGGAGGATAAGGACTTTAGGATGTAATTGGGTTCTTGAAGGGTTATGCCACAGCCAATGCCGCCTTCTTACATGGCGTATGACAGGACAATAGTAGTGTTTTCGCCAGACGGGAGGCTGTTGCAGGTAGAGTATGCGCGACAGATGGTCAAGAATGGAAGCACATCGCTCGGGCTAAAGATTTCTGATGCAATTATCCTTGGCGCGGTGAAGCCATCCATGCCCCTCGCAGTGACGGAGTCTTACAAAAAGATCCATGAGGTGGACAATCACACAGGCATAGTGAGCTCCGGGTCCCTGGCCGATGCCAGGGAGCTGGTCGAGTATGCAAGGGTCAAGGCACAGGTGAACCGAGTGACATACGGCGAACCGATTTCAGTCAGCTCGCTTACAAAGCAGATATGTGACAGGAAGCATCTGGTCACGCAGTATGCCGGCGTAAGGCCATACGGCGTGGGCCTGCTGGTAGGCGGCATAGACGAAAACGGCGCAAGCCTGTTCGAAACAGAGCCATCGGGAACGATGATCGAGTGGAAGGCGCATGCGATCGGAAGGGGCGCTGACAAGGCAAAGAAGGTTTTGAACCGCGGCTACAAAGACGGGATGAAGACAGAAGACGGCATAAAGCTTCTTTTGAAGGCACTGAAAACCGGCGAAAAAAACGCAACTGCGGACAATATGGAAATAGTTGTAGTAAGGAAAGACGGAATGAAAACTATTTCCAAAGAAGAGATGAAAAAGCTCATGTAACCTTTTCTGAAGAACCGAATTTAGCAAATAACTGATAAAATTGATGTTTTGGTGGTGCTTATGGTATCGATAGATAAGGCTGTTATCGCCCGAATCACGAAGGGCGGAGAGCAATTCGAGATATATGTTGATTCTGAAAAGGCACTGGAGTTCAAAAAAGGCAAGGAATACTCCATGGAGAACCTTCTCGCAACCAACGAAATATTCAAGGATGCCAAGAAAGGCGACAGGGCCTCTTCAAGCGAACTGGAAAAGGCGTTCGGGACAAAAGACGTCTTTGAGGTCGCGAAGGTAATAATCAGGGAGGGTGAGGTGCAGCTGACGACCGAGCAGCGCAGGAAGCATGTTGAAGAGAAGAAGCTGCAGATTGCAAACATCATTTCCAATCAGGGTGTGAACCCCAAAACCAAACTTCCCCACCCGCCGCAAAGGATACTAAACGCAATGGACGAGGCGCATGTCTCAGTGGACCCGTTCAAGCCTGCGGATGAGCAGGTAAAGGCAGTGCTGGATGCCATAATGGAAATACTGCCCATATCATTCGAAACGATTGAAATAGCTGTGAAGGTTCCTGTTGATCATGCAGGCAGGGTAAGCTCAGTCATGCACAACATAGCCCCCGTAAAGAAAGAGGAATGGAAGTCAGACGCATGGTATGCTGTCATAGAGATACCCGCAGGCAGGCAGAATGAAATATATGAAAAGCTCAACAATCTTACGTCAGGAAACGCGGAAGTGAAGGTTGTTTCAAGAAAGAACATATAAAAAGCTATTGATCATTAAATTGTTAACGGTGGAAATATGGTTCCGGAAAAAGGTACAGAAAAAGGCTCAGAGAAGGACTCGGGAAAAGCCCCAGAGAAGGACGCAAAGAAGGAAACCGAAAGCAAAGAGGCTAAAAAAGATGGCATAGAGCAGCCAAAAGAGACCAAACCAGAAGCCAAACCAGAAGCCAAACCAGAAGCAAAGCCTGTTGAGGGCCTGCTCAAGCAGGAAAGGGAGTTTGTCATACCAGGCGACAAGATAGTCGAGACAATGGACTACCTGCCCGGCAGGAACTGCTTCAGGAAAGGGGATTCGGTTTATGCAAAGAAGATAGGTCTGGTGAGCGTCAACGGCAGGGTGGTTTCTGTAATACCGCTTAACGAGGTTTACATACCAAAGGCCGGCGATATGGTACTGGGCGAAGTGAAGGAAATTCAGTCCAATGGCTGGATAGTCTACGCAGATTCGCCTGTCGAGGCATACATGCCGCTTTCAGGTGTAAGGGAGTTCATTGATACAACAAAGACAGACCTTTCAAGATACTACGCCATCGGTGATGTCATATACGCAAAGGTATCCCTTGCGAATCATAATACAGTTCATCTTTCCATGGATGACAACAGGGCAAGAAAGTTCAGGAGCGGAAGGGTGATAAAGATTAATCCGGCAAAGGTCCCCAGGCTGATAGGAAAGCAGGGCTCAATGATATCGCTTATAAAAGGAAAGACCGGTTGCAGGATAAGCGTGGGCCAGAACGGCATGGTCTGGCTGGAAGGTGAGAATGAGGGGCTTGCGATAGAAGCAATAAACATTGTGGAAAATGAATCATACGTCGAAGGCCTTACAGACAGGGTTTCCAGCCTTCTTGACAAAGCAGTTGGCACTAAAAAAGAGTTGCCCAAACCAGAAGCCAAAGAAGCCAAGCCAGACACCAAAGAAGCCAAGCCAGAAAAAACCGGTAAGGATTAGTTAAAGGAAAGACAGCTTGTACGAATGGCATAAGCTGTCAAGGAGAAAATATGAAAAGAGAAGACGGAAGAAAAGTGGATGAAATACGACCTGTTATAATAAAGGCAGGCGTTGTGCCAAATGCCAACGGCTCGGCAATGGTTTCGTTTGGGGATACAACAGCCATAGCCGCTGTCTATGGGCCAAAGGTATTGCACCCAAGGCGCATGCAGGTCCCTGATAGGGCATACCTGAAGACTGTTTACAATATGGTGCCGTTCTCAACAAAGGAGCGGTGCAGGCCAGGCCCGTCAAGGAGAAGCAAGGAGATATGCAAGGTCACAAGACATGCGCTTGAGCCAGCGGTCTTCCTTGAAGAGTTCCCGAAGGCTGGGATAGAGGTCTACATAGACGTGATAGAAGCAAATGCCGGGACAAGGACAGCAGGCATAAACGCAGCCTCGGTTGCCTTAGCCGATGCCGGCGTACCCATGAAAGGCCTTGTGGCTTCAGTAGCCGCTGGGAAGATAGGGAATGAATATGTTCTTGACCTTGCAGGCAAGGAGGAAGAAGAAACTGCATGCGACATGCCAGTCGCTTACATGCCGGAGGAAAACAAGATAACGCTGCTTCAGATGGACGGTGACCTTTCACCAAAGGATGCCAAAAAGGTCATGGAGCTTGCAATAAAGGGATGTAAGATGCTTTACGAAATGCAGAGGAAGGCGCTTGAAGATCGATGGGTGCCAAAGGTGAAAAAATGATATTAAGAGACCAGTACATAACAAGCCTCGCCTCAAAGGGCGAGCGCATGGACAAAAGGAAGGTAGATGAGTTCAGGAAGATAGACATAGAACTTAGCCCAATCGCTAATGCTGAGGGTTCGGCCAGGGTAAAGATGGGCAAAACAGACGTCATTGCAGGGGTAAAGATGGGCATTGGCGAGCCGTTCCCCGACAAGCAAGACCAGGGCGTTCTCATGACAGGGGCCGAGCTTTCGCCACTTGCATCACCGGATTTTGAATCTGGACCGCCCAGGGAGGATGCCATAGAGCTGGCGAGGGTCGTGGACCGTGGCATAAGGGAATCGGGCATGATAGACACAAAGAAGCTGTGCATAAAAAAGGGCGAGAAGGTATGGATGGTCTCTGTTGACATTCAGATAATCAACCATGACGGCAATCTCATAGACTGCGCTTCACTTGCTGCAGTGGCAGCATTACTCAATGCGAAGATGCCCAAGCTTGACGGCGATCGGGTCGAGTTCGGGACAAAAACAAGCAAATCCCTTCCTGTAACATGCAAACCAGCAGCAGTCACACTTTCAAAAATAGGCGATAATCTTTTGGTGGACACAAATGTCGAGGAGGAGAAAACCGCCGGTGTAAGGCTGACCGTAACAACAAAGGACAATGGTAATATATGTGCATTGCAGAAGAGCGGCTCAGAGACGCTTACTGCAGAGGAAGTAGAAAAGGCATTTGAGCTTTCAATAAATAAGGGCAAAGAGCTTAGGAAGCTGCTGAAGTAGGGGCAGAGTATGCCAAGAACAAAAAAGGTCGGCATTGCAGGAAGATTCGGGTCAAGGTACGGAAAGAGGGCCAAGGACCGGTTCAGGGATATACAAAAAGCGAGCAAGAGCAAGCACAAATGCCCGAACTGCCTTAAGCCCGGATTCAAAAGAAAGGCAAGCGGCATATGGGAATGCAGTAAATGCGGCCATAAGCTTGCAGGCAAGGCTTATAAGCCTTCGTGATATTTAATTAATTGTTCGTTGAGGTTCAGCATGTACAAATGCATTAAATGTGGAAGGGAAATCGACATAAAACTGGAAAAGGCAAGGAAGATACAGTGCCCCCACTGCGGATACAGGATAATAAGAAAGCTGAGACCCAAGCTCACAAAAAGGGTGCATGCCCGCTGAATTGGTGATAATATGGATGAAATCCCAAGAGAGTCGCAGCAACTTTTGCAACATGCCCAGGTATACCAGCAGCAGATGCAGGGTTTCTTGGTGCAAAAGGAGTCACTGAAACTGCAGCAGATGGAGATAAAGAAGGCCGTTGAGGAAGTGGAAGGTTCCAAATCAACGGATATATACAAGTTAACCGGACCGCTCATGATAAAGACAAGCAAAGCCGAAGCACAGAAGGAATTAAAGGAAAAGCTTGAGCTCATAGAAACGAGGATAAACACGCTGGAAAAAAAGGAAAAGCACATAAAGGAAAAGATTGAAGAGCTTAGGGAAAGGCTTACAAAGGGTACTGGGGGCGGTAAAGCTGCTGGCTAAAAACGGTGGTTGCATAAAAATGAGTAAAAAACAGGCGTGGTCGTATGGACAGGAAAATGGTGACAGGGCTGATACAGGAGATCTTAAGCGACAGGGGCGTTCCGAGGAACATCAAAAACTCGTTAGAGGAAAGTGTAGGCATCCTTGGCACCAAAGCCTCGGACAACGAAAAGCTTTCGCAGATAATATCCATACTCGATGAGGCAGCAAACGACCCTAACATGAGCATGGCAGCCAGGACACTGATATGGAACACTGTTTCTATGATAGAAGGCATGGAAATCGAGGCTTAACGTCCCGGATAACTTTAAAAACCTAACTTTCAATTAGATAACACTTATTGGGGTGTACTGATATTTGACGAAGCTTCGGCTTCTGATATAAAGTGGAGGTGTAAGATATGGGTTTTAGGCTATTTGGCGGAAACGGAAACAGCAGCGACATTACAGAGCCTGCTGAGGAATTCATCGAGGTCAATGTCATGGATTCTGACGACAAGAAGACAGGCCATCTTGGCATAAAGGTGGAAAGGTTAGCAGAATTCCCTGACACCGAGAGGGTGCTGCGTGCGGTCCGCGACGGAAACGTGGTTTTCCTGAAAATCAAGAGCTTGAAGGAAAAAGACATAGGCGAGCTCAAGCGAGCAGTTGACAAGCTGAAAAAGACGGTCAGCGCGAACAACGGGGACATCGCAGGCGTTGAGCAGGACTGGCTTATACTGACACCAGAGTTCGCAAAGGTCATGCGGGAGTGATTGTTTTTTATTTTTATACCCTTATTTGCACTCCTTCCTGTTTCTGGTAACTGGTTGTTAGGTTGTTATAATCATTCAGGCAGTTTACTCAGAATAAAAAAGTGATGATTAGGTTTCTGCTTGAAGCGGTAATCATCCAATACCTCAAAGCGTTCGGATATTATGCGCTTGACTTTTGAATACGGAGTACCAAGCCAGTCTATCTCCCAGTAGTGAGGCAAAGGGTATCCTATGCGCTTCAGGATCAGGTTCTTTGTTATTGGTTTCGTTGCTGAACTAGTCCTTGGCAGTGTTATTACAGCATATTTCCTTGTCACCCTGCAAATTTCAGATATCGCTTTTCTAAAATGTTTAAACGGTATGTGCTCAAGGACCTCGGCGCAAAGAACCAAATCAAAGCTGTTTTCCTCAAAAGGCATACCCCTGACGTCAGATACTATATCAGGATTCAGCTTCTTGTCTATGTCTAATGTGACCGTACTGTATCGCGCCTTGAGATTCTTAGAAACATCGCCATTACCCACGCCGATTTCAAGGACTTTTTTTGGCTTGAGTTTCTTTATTTCCTCTACCTGTTTTTCATGACTTGGGTTCATCTGTCCGGCCTCCTTGTTCATGGACATCACTTAAGCCTTACAGTCTCCATGTTCTTCGGGGCCATTGTTTCGCAGCGGCATATCTTGTGCAGGTCCCTTGCAAGCTCTGTGCATTTCCTGCTCTCTCCGTGGTCAATGATGATGCGCTCAGGCCTGCTTGCCAGGTGCCTGACAAAGTTAATCAGCTGGTTCCTGCCTGAGTGGCCTGTCAGGCCGTGGATGGTCTCGATGTTCATTTCTATCGGCAGTGTCCTGGTCCTGCCGCTGGCGTCCTGCATTGGGATTTCCCTCCACCCCTTCTGGATTCGGCGGCCCAGCGTCCCTTCGGCCTGGTATCCGACAAACAAAAGTGTGTTCTTCTTGTTGGGTGCAAGTCCCTTCAGGTATTCGACTGCCGGCCCGCCTATAAGCATGCCTGATGTTGCTATTATTACCGCAGGCTCTGCCGAGTCTATCACACCGTTCCTCTCTTTCGGGGCTACCCTGCGGAACATGCTGGCAAGGAAGGGGTTTTTCCCATACTTGAATATGCTCCTCTGAAGGTAGCGCGACAGGTATTCAGGATAAGCCGTATGTATGGCAGTCGCGTCCCAGAGCATGCCTTCCATGTAGACCGGGTATTCAAACGATGGGTTGGAACCCAGCAATGCCATGGTTTCCTGTGCCCTACCCACTGCGAATGATGGGATAAGGACTTTGCCGCCGTTCTTCATTGTCTCGTTTATTATCCTGAAAAACTGTTCCTCGGTATCCTTCCTTGGCGGCAGCGTGTCTTCGGCAGAGCCGTATGTTGATTCCAGTATAAGGGTTTCAATCCGCTGGAAATCAGTGAATGCAGGCTCAAAGAGCCGCGAAGGCCCGTATTTGAGGTCGCCTGTATAGAGTATGTTGTGCAGGCCCTCCCCAATATGCAGATGGACGAGGGATGAGCCCAGCAGATGCGAGGCTGGCTGGAGCGTAAGCCTCATGTTCGGCGTTATGTCAGAAACCTCGCCGTAGTCCAGGGTTATGGAGTGCTTGACCGCCTTCTCGATGTCCTTCTTGTTGTAGTAAAGCTCCTTGCCCTCATTCTGGCATACGTCTATATAGTCCATGCATAGAAGGACCATGAGATCCCTGGTTGGTGCGGTGCAGTACATGGGGCCCTTGTAGCCCTGCTTGTAGAGGTAGGGTATGAAGCCAACATGGTCGAGGTGGGCATGGCTTGCAATTATGGCATCCAGATTTTCCATGTTAAACTCGGGCAGGTTCAGAAGCGGTGTTTTATCAGAGCCCGGGTCTATGCCACAATCCAGAAGAACGTTCGAATGTGGGGTCTGTACGAACACAGCAGACCTGCCGACCTGCCTGAATCCACCTAAAGCGGAAACCCTTACCCACTCATCCCTCTTGTCAAGCTCTTCCGTTACAGGCGTGTTTATCTTCATCCCGACTTTGTTAAGGAATTTCTTCCTGTAGTCAATCTCCGAGTGCAGGAAATTCCGCACAGCACGCACGACATCAGAGTCTATCGCAGGCGCCCTTTCTATCTTGGGCAGCCAGTATGTCTCTTTTTTTATTCTTTTGAATGTTTCACCACCCTTTCCTATGACCAGACCGGGCTTCTGCGCCTCTATTACAACCTTGCCCATTTCAGGCTCGAAGTATACGGCCTTTATGCCCGCGTCCTTAGGTACTATGTCCATTATAGCCTTCTTTGTCGCCTCCATGTCCGTTGTTATGGAAAGGTCCGGCCTTACCTCTATCCTTTTCTTCAGCCCCTTAACCAAATCCCTGATGTAACCCTCGTTGTTGCCGAAGAATTCCTTGCTTTTCGTGTAAATCATGATTTCAGAGCCCTCAAACTTGACCTCTGAAATCTTTGCGTCATGTGGCAGCTTCTCCTGCAGTTCCTTAAGAATATTCATTTTAACTTTCCTCGTTTTCTTGACTATGCGTTAAATAAGATACTTGATTATAATCTACAAACCATGTGATGCCATACGATATGCGTTCACAAACAATCCCTTACCGGCTACATCTTATTGAATTCTTCCCCTACAGCCTTGTGGAAACCCTTTGAGTCAATGACAACCAAGTCAATACCGCTCCCACCGGACGCTATATCCCTCTGTATTGCTGCCTTTATCGCCCTGACCACGAGCTTCTTGGCATCCTCGATTTTCATGCCCTTTCTGAAGCCGTCCTCCAGAACACCGAAAGCCATTGGGGACCCGGACCCCGTGGAAAAGTACTCCTTCTCTTCCATAACAGATCCGTCAGGCGCAAGCGAGAACATGCTTGGCCCCTTATCATAACCACCAATAACCAGCTGCACTATATAAGGGTACATGCTCCTGGCGTAAAGCATGTTCGCAACAAGGGTCGCAGCCGACTTTACTGGTATTTTCCTCTCCTCCCTTAGCTTGTAGAGCTTCAGCTCGGCCTTGATGTACCTGTCCAATGTCTGGGCATCCCCCACAGAGCCGGCTATTGTCATGCCTATGTGCTCGTCTATCTTTAGGATCTTATCCGCAACCTTGCTGGCTACAAGATAGCCCATGGTCGCCTTCTTTTCTGCGCCGAGAACAACAGCACTGTCACAAATAACGCCAACAGTGGTTGTCCCGGTTTTGAGTTTTTCTATTTTATCTTCCATAATATCCACAAACAGCCCTAAACGCCGGAAGAAATGATTATTAATGATTGAGTTCTTTGGGTTTATAAATGTTTATTTGGCCTTTCTCCCACCTTTTTCAACTATCTTACCCTTCCACCTCTTCATTATAGTGGTAAGGTCTATCTCATACCTCCCTGAACCAACCCTTATGATCACTGGCCTCTGGTTGAACAGGGTGGTGACATCAATCATGTATTTCCCGGGCTTTATTATCCTTATTGCTTCCAGGTCAAGCACAACAGTCTCATCCTGCTTGGCCTCTTCGGGTATTATCTCCCTGACATCCTGCTCTATCTCCTCTACCTCTTTCTTTGTCAGGTCCTTCGTATCCTTCTCCATCTGCTGGAGGTGCTCCTCCTTCACGTAGAAGAAGAACTTGTTCCCGCATTTGTCGCATCCGTCCAGCAGGTATTTGGCATCGTCCGGATGTATCTTCCCGCACATGGTGCATTTATTCGGCATAATGACATGACCACTTTAACTTAAGGCAAGATGGCTTGAATCGATTTGAATTAAGCCATCATGTCTGTAGCGAGTCGAGTGGCCTTTCCCTCCTTACATATAAAGCAAAAGCTCTTCAGGGTTCTTCCGTATCTGGCGCACGGTCTTCGCCGGGCCTATTATGGTCAGGCCGCGCTTCTTGCCTATTATCCTCTCAATGATGGCGTTCTTGAACTTGCCAATGCCGTCCATGCTCTTTCCGTTCGCAAGCTCCAGCGAGTTCAACTCAATACCAGAAAAATGGCCGGATACCTTTTCCATGGTCTCCTTTATGAGGTTGGCCTCCTCTTCGGGGGTGAGCTTGGCATCTATTAGTATTATGGTATTGTCCCTCATGCTGCCGAGAAACCCCCTGAGGTGGTTTTCCTTAAACTTCTCATAAGGCACAAATCTTATCTTCAGATTCATATGCTTCCCCCTTTTCCCTGCCATAAAACACTCAAAGATTTTCAAGAAGATGGTTATAAAGCTCTTCTGTATTGAAGCCTGTCTTTGCGCTTATACCGATTGTATTGTAATTGGGAAAGGCCTCCCTTACCCTGCTGGCCTGAGAGCGCTTGAGGTCAACCTTATTGGCCACTATAACGAAAGGTATGCTTCTTGCATCAAGGTTCCCGAGTATGGTTATATTGACCTGGTCCAGCGGGTCCCTGCTCGAATCAAGAACAACAAGAACCATGTCAACGTTGTCCAGCCATTTTATGGCCTCTATGACGCCCTTTGTCGCCTCCCTGGCCCTCTGCTTCGCTGCCTTGTTCTTCAATCCATATTTTATGAAATCCTCAAAATCAATCTTCGTTGCAATGCCCGGGGTGTCCACAAGGTTGAATGACAAGGACTTTCCACCATTCTCAATCGTTACCTTCTCCTTCACCTGTATCTCCCTGGTCTCATGGGGGACGACGGATGCCTTGCCCAACTCCTCGCCCAGCCAGTCCATGCACATCTTGTTGGCGAGCGTGGTCTTCCCAGAATTCACCGGGCCATAAAGGCCTATCCTGACATCCTTCTGCTTCCTGAATATCCTGGAAACCAAAGACCTTAGCTTTTTCCTTAGCCTCTTCAGAACCATTATGAATCACAACTAAACCGAAATATTGGTTAATTCTTGTAGCTATGATATTTAAGCGTTATCATAAAGCTACCATTTCCTCAACCTCTTCTTAATCCTGTCCTCAGGCCGGGCAACCAGGACCTTACCGTTAACCCTTACCTTCTCCCCGGTCGGCAGCGTGAATCTAAACAAACAACTATCCTTGGCAAAGCTCTTCTCCCCTTTGCCCGTATCAATAGTCAAGGTCTGGCGGCTCTCGTCTGTCACATTCCCCTTTATCCCGACCTGCGACTTGTTGGTTGAACCAACCACTTCCACGGCCAGGCCAATAAGCTCATGCCTAACCAGATCTTTCGCAGTTACCATGTGATATTATTTAAATGTTTTTCTTAAAAACAACAAACATGCCACACGAGGATATAAGATATATTGGGATTAGACCACCGGACTCTTGCCCATACGCAAACAAACCGAAAACAGAACGGATTATTGCCGGGGAAGAGATGGATCACCACAAAAGGCTGATATGGCCTGTAGAAAGGGACCCATACCCCTGGGTAACAGGTATCAAAGGATTCCTTGATTTTCAAGTCTTGCAGGAAGATATATTGGGGTTCCCATACATGTGCCTCGGGATGCTGGGCATAGAGCCGGACTACCAGAATGATGGCTATGCACAGGATTTAATCCGAGCAGCAGAAAATATAGCAGTGGGTAGGGGAATTGCAGTGGTAACAACCAGCGGAATGAAGAGCGATAATGATAAGATGCTGCATATAATAGAGAAACTGGGCTATCAAGAATGCTTGGACGGTGGGTTGTATAGCATGCCGTGGAGAGATAGAAAAATAGCATCAGACCCGATTTTTGATGTGTTCTTCATAAAAGGCATTGTAGCTGTTTCTGATACAGAACTAACGCTGGCGAAGCTTGGAAGCAGGTGAACTGCTTAGGAAACCCATGCACCCATACCAGCTTTAGCTTATATCAATCCTGTCCCCCGGGAACCCCAGCCCTACCAGGATGTTCCTGACCTTGGACTTGTGGTCGCCCTGGAGCTCTATTGTGCTGTTCTTCAGCGTGCCGCCGCAGGCCAGTTTCCTCTTCATCTCCTTCAGGATCTTCTTAAGGTCCAATTCCTTGCTTATACCGTCGATTACTGTTGTCTTCTTCCTGAAGCGGCGGTCGACTGTGTACACACGTATCTTTTCCTCTTTCTTTGCCATTACCTCGCAAGTGCACAGCTCTCGCGGAAGACCGCATTTCGAACAAATATCGCTCATTCTTTCCCTTCTGCTCCTTTTACTTTACCCATTGAATCAGATTTAGATTTTTTTGACTGCCTTTTCGCTTCGTTCTTAACGGTTAGAATCCTTGCTATGGCTCTTCGTATCTCCCTTATCCTGCCGGGAGAAGTAGCGGACGCGCCTATTGCAATGTTTGCCCTTTCCTTGGTCAGCTCAAGGCGCAGCTCATTCAGCTTCTTGTCGATGTCTTTTTCACCCAGCTTTCTTATTTCCTTGGTTCTCAATACGGCCATAGAACTATATGTTATATTTCTCCCTTTTATTTAAATTACCCTATCACCCCTGTTTCTTCCCATGCCCCTTTTTGTCGGCAGGCGTCTTTGCCGACTTCTTTTCCTTTTTCGGTTTTGCTGCTTTGTGCTTGTGTGCAGCATGCTTTGTGGATTTCTTTTCGCCATGCCCCTTGGCATGCTTGTGCTCCTTCGTTGCTTTGGGCTTTTCCTTATGCTTTGCTTTGTGTTCTTTGTGCTCTTTCTTCGGTTTCGCTGCTTTCGGCTTCTTTGCAGCATGCTTCTTTTTCTTAGTGGTTTTGCCTTTTGATTTTTCTGACTCCTTTTCCTCTGCCTTCTCGGCAGCCTTTTCCTCTTCCGCCCGTTTTGCCTCTTCTCTCAATACATCATGAGCCTTTTGCACGTAGCTCCTCTTCTCACCAGTTATATCTATGAATTCCTTGAGTATCTTCACCCTCACGCCTATCTTGCCGGGCCTGGTCTGCGCCTCCTCAAACCCTTCGTCAACAAGCTCTTCAACAGGATGGCCTGCGTGCTTGACATATCCCTCGGTGAATTTTGACGTCAGGCCCTTGCCGCCACCAAGCTTACCTGAGATTACTATCTGCACACCGATCGCGCCGGACTGGATAACGCGCTTTATTGTCAGGTTGCCTATCTTCTTGTAGTTGTACCCCCTTTCCAAAGCAGAGGCAATCTGCTTTGCAACTATCTTTGCATCAAGGTTGGGGTTGTTTATCGTCTTGACGTCCAGCTGTGGGTTCTCAAGGTTGAACTTGGCCCTAAGGGCCTCTGTCATTTCGTTGATGTTTTTCCCCCCACGGCCGATTATCCGGCCTGGCTTGTTTGTGTATATCACAATCTTTATGCCGAGCGGAGTGCGCTGCAATTCGGTTTTAGAGTAGTCTCCAAGCGGGAAGCTCTTCCTAATAAACTCCTCTATCTCGACTTCCTTGATGCCCTGTTTGACAAAGTATTCCTTGAACATAGCTATCATTTCTCCTCCATCACTATCTGCAGGTTTGTTATTTTGGCTTGCCTTCTTGCAAGCTTGAACCTCCTCGGGGTGCGGTAGGTGAAGCCCTGATGCGCTGATGCGTGCACCACCATCCTTTCGGGGTCCATGCCCTTGAATTCGGCGTTGCTCCCGGCCAGCTTAAGCAGGTTCAGAGCCTCGTTAACAGTCTTCGTGTAGTACTTCCCGCCAAGGCTGACCCTTTCTTCAATCAGATTTTCCAGCAGCTTCCTTGCCTTGCTCATTGTGGTACCTGTTATGGCCTTACAAACCACCTTCGAATGCTTTACAGATATTCTGAGGTTCCTGCCGTAAACCTTTACCGACTTCTCCGGCTTTGGGTTGTGCGCGTATTTCAGCATGCTATCATCCTGTCCTTACCTTTCCTTACATCATTTGTTAATATCACTTCATCACTCATTACTTCAGCGGCACATACTTGCTGGACTTTGTCGCACCGAAACCCGGTGCAGAGTGCTCGGTCTTCTTCCTGGTGATGGCGAACTCGCCCAGCCTATGTCCTATCATCTCCGGCTTTATCTCGACTATGGTATATTCCTTGCCGTTATGCACGCCTATCTTCACACCCACAAGTTCGGGGATTATGATCATCTGCCTGCACATGGTCCGGTGGAACTTCTTGGGGTTCTTATTTATCTTGAGCAGCAGCTTCTTCTGGTTCTCGGTGAACCCCCTCTTGAGTGCCCTCCTCGACCTTGCTGGGAGGATATCCCTGAACTCCTGCAGGCTCATGCCCTCTATCTCTTCCCATTCCTTTCCTCTGTAAGTGAATTTCTTTACCATACGATCTTATCTCCTTTTGCAGATACATCATGATACATCATGCATAATTTACCTTCTCTTCCTCTTTCCTCCCTTCGGTGAAATCAAGCCAACCTTTGCGCCAGTTGGCGTATGCCTCGAAACAGGCGACCTGACCTTTCCGCTACCAGAACCGCCATATGGGTGGTCAAGGGCGTTCATGGCAACGCCGGATGTTCTCGGATATAACCGGCCCCTTGCTTTCATCAAGTGGTATTTGCTTCCTGCCTTTAAAAATGGCTTCTCCCTTCTCCCTTCACCTGCAGGAATGCCAAGCGAGGCCCTGCACCCGATATTGACCTTCATTGTCTTTTTGGATGGCAACTGGATTACGCAGACTTTCCCGCTTTTTGACACCAGTTTTGCAGACGAGCCTGGTGCCCTGCACAGCTTAGGCCCTGAATTGGGCGTGGCCTCTATGCAGGATATCTGTGTGCCCTCGCTTATGTCCATGAGCCGCTTGACCCTTTCCGAGGTAACGTCCCCAACCTTCATACCCTCGATTGCCACTATGAATCCCGTGCTATTGTCATCATACCTGACCTTGGCAAGCGGGGAGTTCCGAGCAGGGTCCTTGACTATGTCAACGACCTTGCCGTCATTGTCCTTATACGTCAGCATGGGCATGAACTTCCGGGCAGGAGCCCTGTAGGTAGGCGATCCCTTCCCTCTCCTCTGGCTCCTCAACGGCTTGCCCATACAAAATCTCCTAAAATTATATCATCCCCAGCCTTGTAGCTATGTCAGCTGCGCTGTAATCTGGGGCTAGCTTTACATAAGCCTTTTTGTGACCCTTCCTTGTTATGGTGACATTGACTGCCAAAACCTTGACGCCGAATCCCTTCTCAACGGCCTCCCTTATCTTTCCCTTGCTGGAGTCGCGCCTGACTATGAAAATGAGCTTGTTCTCCATCTCCACCATGTTCATGCTCTTCTCAGCCAGGTGGGGATACTTGAGAACCTTCCAAGGGTCATACCCTTCCACAACCTTCATGGCCGGCTCTTTTTTAGCGGCTTCTGGTTTCGCAGCCTCTTTCTTAGGTTCTTTCTGCTCCTTTTTGGCTTCAGATGGCCTGTCTTTGGGCTGTTCTTTATTTTCCTCAGCAGGTTTTTCTTTCTCCTCAGACTTTTCTTCCGCCTTCCCTTCAGACTTCATGTCATTGACAGACTGGTCTATCATCTCGTCGAGTTCCTCTTCAGAGATTGCTTGACGACTTTCTTCGGTTGGATTAAGTCGTCCTTTCTCCTTCGGTTCTTTTGGCATAGTTTTACCTCAATGGGGGATATACCGATAAAACAAGTTCGTAATGGCGGATAGACCACTTAATCCAATATGCTAAAGTGGTCAAACCCTTTTGTACCCATCGAACAGTTTTTATCGGGTTGTGAATACTTTAAAGCCTGCTAGGTTTATAAAGGTTCCACAAAAAACGAAATGTTGGGACGCATAAGCGCCCCATAAAAAACAAATCAAACAACCGGATAGTGAGCAATAGGCTGCCTTACCTTGGTCGTTGTGTTATCAGCAACCAGTTTGTCCATCCTTCTGATAAGGGCCTTCAGCCTGACCAGATGGTCGCCATCACGTTTCCTGGTCTGGTATATGCTCAGCCTTGGAACTTCAATGTCATTGGTTACCAAAACAAGATCCCCGCCGTTTTCCGGCTTTCTCTTGCCTGGTTCCTTGTCGAGCCCTGCCACAACCTTTCCATATGCTGTGCTATCGACGGGTATGCTCTTCACATGGAAGATATGGCTGCCGACCTGCTTGTACATGTGCTCTGTCTGGCTGGGCGGGTTATCATTGCTGAATCCAGTAAACCCAAGAAGTTCGTTTTCGAATTCGGATACCATATCAGCGTAGTCTTTGCACAGGCTGCATGCTTCAAGGTATCGCCTTGCATTGCTTTCGGTCAGTTCATATAGATCCATACCAAGAGGCACCACAACAGAGTCCATGTCAACAGGCATATCTGGCCGCTCGGCTATTGACACCTTCACGCCCTTTGAGGTGACTTGTCTCTTGTTCTTGCCGATCATCTTCAGGATATCATTGGCTGAAATGTATGGCTGGCCTTCTATTGTCAGGATACCGACAGGCCTTTCATCAGCTTTGTATTCTGCAAGCCTGGTCCTCAGATAGCCATCGATCTCCTCAAAGACGTCCTTGTAGCCCGGCCTTTTCTTTGTAGGCGTGACATGCATGACGAATTTCATGTCACCCAAATCGCAGGTGACTTCCATCTCATCAGATGGTATGTTATCGTCGTCATAATCAGTGAACTCCTTGAGCGATTCCTCGAACGGGTTTATTATCTCGCTTGATAGGAATGCCTTCCGCTGGCTGGCCTTGTAGTAGTTGTCTCCGCTGTCGTCATCCAGCCCAGTGTATCCAGGCAATGCTTCAACGGTTATTGGTGTTGCATTCATATTCATCCCTCCTTTTCTCAATATTCATGTGTTGGCAGAAGAGGTATGTCAAAATTACATCCCCCATAGGGGGTAGAATTAATTACATTTTTAAGATGGGAAATCAAAAAATATACATGGAAACCGAAAGGCAAGACGTAGGCTCTGCCTACGTCAAACCAGCCGACGCTTTAAAGAAGATTGGCCTTACGAATGGAGAGGTTAAGGTCTATTCATCCTTGCTTGAGCTCGGTCCGAGTTCATCCGGCCCTATAGTAAAGGATGCCGTCGTTTCCAGTTCTAAGGTCTATCCCATACTGGATAAGCTGATAGCAAAGGGCCTTGTTTCTTACATCCGTATGGGAGGCAAGCGCGTGTTCCAGACCACATCGCCCAGCAAGATTCTGGAGCTGCTGGAAAAGAAGGCAAAAGAAATTGAGGAGCAGAAAAAGGAGATTAAGGACATTATCCCAGGCCTGATTCGTCGGCAGAAAAGCCTTGCAGCCAGGCACGAGGCAACCATTTATGAAGGCTACAAGGGCGTGAAGACCTATTACAAGGGATTGCTAGCCAGTTTGAAAAAAGGGGACGAAAGGCTCGTATTTGGCGCGCGCTCAGGCTACCCGGTCGCAAAGGGCGCGCAATACTTCTTCCAGTCTTACCACAGAGACTGGGTCAAGAAGGGCCTGAAAACCAAGATTATATTCAACCGCGACCTCAAGGGCCACAAGTCTGTCCAGTTCTATGAACAGGCTGGCCTCACGCAGGTCCGCTACCTGCCGCAGGTCACGCTATCAAGCATCGGCATACAAAAGGACATGGTGGACATGCTGGTCTGGACAAAGGAAACGCAGCTAGTTTTCGTCATAAAAAGCCACGAGGTGGCAAGGACATTCAGGGAGTATTTCGGCATGCTGTGGGGGATGGCCAAGTAATGAATATCACACAAGATATGTTTTATCCTCTACAACGGTCATTGATTAAGTGGCGATTTCGTGTGCGATTGGATTCTGCGATAACCCCCACTATCTGCCTCCTCGATATAAGGTGGTCCCCTTTTATTTGCGATATAATATTGCATGATTGTATTGATTGCCTTTGGGCCAAATGTAACGGATGTTCTAAGATCTAAATGCTGTTGAATAGTAGATATATCAATAAGATCATCCTCATCGAACAACTCTATAAGCGGTGTTCTTTCAGGTTGTGTTGTCAGCCGATAATACCAAAACCTGTAGCGAGGTTTGGATTTCAACAGTGCTGCTTTTGGCAATGGATTTGTCCCACGAGGCCGGCCAGGTTGTTTGGACCGAGGTTCTCGGACTGCCCCTCCAAACAGTTTGTAATAGTTTTGGTTGAGCTTAAATGTGTCGGCACCGGCTCTCTCAAGTGGAGCGATTTGATAATCTTCGAATCTGCCTCTGTTATAGTCAAGAATAGTAGTAGCGCTGGGCCGAATACCTGCGTTTTTCTGAATCACACCAATGATCTCATTTAGAGTCCATTCTACATGATCTTCTTCATCAAGCGCATATTCCAGGTACCAGTCGATGTGCTTTCTGAAACGGGCCCATTTGCACTTATACGCTTTCTTGTTGCCGGTATTCATACGATTATTACCAACTTTCTTATGTTGAACCAGAAAACATCTGCTTTCAAGCAGATGATGGATGCATGGTTCTGGTTCAACAGCTGTTGCCGAACCAAGAAAACCCCCGAATTTATTCGGGGGATTCATAGAGGCAACATTATAATGTTGTCTCTCAGTAAGATGGCATATTATTTTAATATGTACCTCACCAAGGGTGGTGGTAATAACAATAGTTATATATGATAAATGCCTAAATTCAGGTATGGATACGGAGATACTGGAACAAATCGGACTTAGCAAGAACGAAATAAAGGTTTACTTTGCATTGCTGGAACTGGACCAGTCAACTGCCACGCCGATCGTAAGAAAATCAGGCATACCCAACTCAAAGGCATACCCAACCCTGGAAAAGCTGATAGCCAAGGGACTGGTATCATTCGTGATAAAGAATAACGTCAAGCATTTCCAGGCATCCGACCCAAAACACCTGATTGGCCTTCTGGATAAGAGGGAATCCCAAATAATCAGGCAGAAAAAGGAGATAAATGAGTTGATACCGTTGATAGAGCAGAGAAGAAAGGTTAAACAAGAAATGCAGGAAGCCACTGTTTATGCGGGGCTAAAGGGGATTAGGGCGGCGTTTGATAATATACTGAATTCGTTGGATAGTGGAGAAGAGTATATTGTCTTCACGCTCGGGCATGAGCTCGCTAGAAAGGAATTGAAGACGTTTTTCAGGAATTTTCACATGAAAAGGATTAAGAAGAAAATTGGGGTAAGGCTGATAGCTAGTGATAAGATAAAGGCAATTTTTAAGAAATATCATACCTACAAGGGAATGAAAACGCGTTTCAGCAGGCTGGACCTGCCCACAGGAATATTCATATACGGCAATAATGTAATGACTGTTGTCTGGGGTGAGCGGCCTACCGCATTTGTTATAACATCAAAGGAAAATTCGGACAGGTATAAAGAGTTTTTCGAAGATATGTGGAAAATGGCGAAGAAGTGATTCAAACAAAAGAGAACAGTGTTATAGGTATATTGACTACATTATTTTCAAATGATATTCTGTCAACATTCGATATCACTATTCCATGTTTTGACTTATATTTAATAATGGCTTTCAATACCTGGCCTTTCCCCTTTTTCCCAATGCTCACTTCTACAGGGATTATTTCATCTATGCCCCTTTGCATGAGAAAATCCACGCCCCCTTCACTGGGGTCATAAAAAATTCCTGTTGGTAGGTTTACTGTTTCCTTCATCCTCAAGAAATATGAGGCAACAAGACTTTCAGCAAAAAGCCCCAGCATATCTCTGTTCTTCATATCATAAACGCCCAGTTTGAACCTTATAGCGGCGTTTATGCATGGGGATAAAAAATAGTATTTCCATGGCTTCCTCACTACCTTTCCTGCGCCCCCATACGGTTTTATACTGAATACAAGATGTGTCTTTTCAAGTACATCAAGAATATCCCTCACTAGTTTTGAAGAGGTTCCGGTTCTTTCTGCCAGTTTAACGTCAGAAGTCCCTCCCGGTTTTTGCAGAGCAAGGTAATATAAAATCCTTGTTATTATGTTTCTTGTCCCTGTATTGAATGACTTTATTGTAAACATGTCCCTTTCCACTACCCTGTCTATCATGCCGAATATCCTTTCGTAGGCATTTTTTTCATTTAACTTCATGCTGAATGGGAATCCGCTGGAAGTCATGAAATATTCAAACTGCTTTTCAATCGGTCTCCCCAAAGCCAACGTTTTCCTCTTTATTTTGTCCCACTTCCCTGCTGCGTATTTCAATGAATCGCCCGAAGGATTGAAAATCAGTTCCCTGATGCTTTCAGCTGTGCTCTTTGGGGGGAAGATATTATGTCTCAGTATAAGGTATTCAGAAAAATTCAATGGGAACATTATTTCCTTTTTTGCTCTTCTTGCAAGGTCAATTCCCATTTCCATGCTTAAAGCGGATGATCCTGTGAGCAATATGAAAGCCCTTTTTGTCTGGTCATACACGACCTTTGAAGATGTGCTCCAATCCTTGTCGAAATGTGCCTCGTCTATGAGGATGAATATCTCCTTATCAAGATTGACTAGTGATGTTTTGAGTATGTCTTCTACGTAGACTTTTATTACTTCGGAAATCTTTGCTCCCAGATAATCCTTCAGTTCATCAGCGGAAAAATAAAGAACCCGTTCCTGCTCAATATTTTTCGACAAAGTTAGATATTTGTATATCTGCAACGCTGTAGTTGTTTTTCCGACACCCCTAAGACCAGGTAATACAATTATCCTGTTTTCGATGTTTCCTAATTTCTCCCCAAGCAAGAAATCGCTTGCATATTTCTTTAATCTGAAGAATCCCCTTCTGTAGCCGAGTGATTGATTCTCTTCTTGTGTTTTCTCCCTTGCCAATACTGGAGCCTCGGCTAATTTTGCGGTCACATAGTTCAATATTTCCCTTCTTTCTGCCATTATTATCACTTCTGCTTTACTTATTTATTTTTGTAAATAAGTATTTATAAATGTTTATTTACTTTTGTAAATAAGCTTGATTTCCGTCTTCTGAAATTCCGGGAATATTTCAATGTGTTATGGAAAATAGCCAAGAAATGATGCATTTTTATTTCTTTGCGCCAAAACAACACAATGGGAAAAATACAAACTGGTATGGAGGAATTTACTGCTGCCGACATACATGTTCCAGATGACCTTCAAACAGCAGTGGCTATATATGTGGATGATATTTTGCCAGGCGAAAACCAATCTGCGATAGGGTTTTATTTTAGCATGATGCAAACAAAATTTCCTGGTGTTGATATAAACAAAGCAGTTAATGATTACAGTGAATCCAGGAAGAAAATGTAGAGAATGTTTTTCGCTTTTTTACTTAGCAGTCTTTGCCAGGGCCTCAGCAGCAGACTTCGTCCATACAGCAATCCTGCCCGGATGCGTGCCTGGTGCGAGCATTTCCACGCTGAGGTTGGCCAGCGTTGTTGCCTCGACGCCTGCGATGTTGCGCGCGGCCTTGATTATGCCCTTGTCTTCCGCGACAATGATTACCGGGCCTTTCTTTTGGCTGGCCCGCCTGCCGCGCATCTTGCCCCTTCCAGCCTTTTGCTTTTTCGGTTTCACCCGTTCGAGCTCCTTCCCAAGCCCAAGCGAATCCAGGGCCTTCCTGACGTCGCTGGCCTTCTCCAGCTCCTCCAGCCTGTCATCAACAATGATAGGAAAATGCTTTGCGTTGTGAACAACATGGCCCCTTGCTTCGGCAATATCCTTGTCAGAGCTGGCTGCGATTGCAGAATAGAGGGCGCCCAGCCATTCCTTCTTGTTTATCTTCTCCTTCCAGACCTTCTCGGCCTTTGGTGGGTGGGCTTTACGGCCCTTGGTTGCCTGGGGGACAAACCGTGCTGTGCGAGCAAGGAACCCAACATTACCGTGTATACGCTTCATCCGTGCCATTTCCCTGTTCATCATGGTGTAACGCAAATGCCGCATGCCGTGGTAGTGTGCTGACGTGCGTTTGCCTGCCAGCGGGTCTGTGCCGTAGGCCTGCCTTTTCTCCGAGCGCTCGGCAAGCACTGCCCGCCTGATAAGGTCTGTCCTCACCGGACGGGAGAAAGGCCTGGCTAACTGAATTTCACCCTTCTCCTTCCCTTCCAGGCTGTATATATGCGCTTTCATGGTTATCATTGACTACTTTTGGTAATATAGCACGAAGTTATATTTATATACTTAACAGTTATTTAATGTTAATACCTTTAACGGTATACACATAACGTAATAGTCAAATGATCCTTGTGCGGCACACGTGCGGGGGTATGACTGCTAGGATGGCTTGACCGCCTGATAAAGGGATTGACGCAGGTTTCACCTGCGTCGTGCCTATGATAATGCGGTCTGTCTAAGCTATTTCTGCAGTCGGTTGTTTGGCTGTTAAATGATTCGATATGTTCAGTAAATTGGGATAAGTTGGTTCATATGGGTTCAGACCAGGAATTCAAGAAGCTGGAAGCGAAGCTGAGGAAAAAGGAAGAGGGGAAGGACGGTCAAAAGGCTACAAAGCCGGCTAGCAAGGACGGGGAGGAGGCTGGTGAAAAGAGTCACAGGCCAAAGAAAGGCGACCTGAAGTCCCAGGATATAATAAGGATTGCGGAGACCAACCTGGACGGCGCGAAGAAGGTTTCTGATGCAATACGCAGGATACGCGGTGTCTCATTCATGATGAGTAATGCCATTTCCAAGCTTTCCGGGTTCGGTGAAAAAAGGCTTGGTGAGCTGTCTGATGAGGAAAGGAACAAGCTCGAGGACATGATAATGAACCCCCAAAAACACGGCGTACCTGTATGGATGTATAACCGCAGGCGAGACCCGACTACAGGGGAGAACAAGCACCTTGCGGTTTCAGAGCTTGAATTCACACAAAAGATGGATATAGGCTTAATGAGGAAACTCAAGACCTACAAGGGAGTGAGGCATTCGCTTGGCCTGCCGGTAAGGGGCCAGCGGACACGGGGCTCTTTCAGGAAGGGCAAAACCGTGGGTGTTAGCAAGAGAAAGCAGCAGCCAGCGACATCCAAGAAAAAGAAATGAGGTGTAGGAAATGCGAAAGATCAGAAAGAAGTTCAAGCGGCCAAAGGTTTCTTGGGACTCGGATTCCATAAAGGAGAACAAGAAACTTTCGTTAGAGTATGGCCTCAGGAGGAGGAAGGAACTGCTCATATCACATGAAATACTCAGGGGATTCAGGCAAAGAACAAGGCAGCTTATTGCAGAGAGGGACGAAGAAAAGGAAAATACACTGACAGAAAAGCTTGCAAGGCTAGGCCTGCTCACAAGCGAGAAAAAAGACCTTGATGATGTGCTGGCGCTTACCATAAGAAACCTTCTTGACAGAAGGCTACAGACCATTGTTTTCAGAAGCGGCCTTGCAACCGGCCCGCTTCATGCAAGGCAGCTTATAACACACGGGCATATAAGGATCAGGGGAAGGAAAGTGAAGTTCCCGTCTTATTTGGTGCAGGTGGCTGAGGAAAAGGCCATAGAATTGGTTTTACCAAAGCCAGGGCACAAGAAAAAGGCTCCGAAGGAAAAGCCAGAAGCCAAGCCCGCAGAAGAAAAGGCAGATGAAGAGGCACAAGAAAAAATAGAAGAAAAGGCAGAAGAGAAAGCAGAAGAAAAGCCCGCAGAAGAAAAGGCAGAAAAAAATACTGAGGGAGAGCAGGCAGCAGAAAATAAAGAGGAAAAGAAGGGTGATTCATGATGACAGAGAAAAAGGCAAAAGCCAAGAAGGCAAAAGCAGCAGGGCATAAAAAAGCAGCCAAGCCAGAGAAAACAGATAAAAGGAAGACCAGGAAGTCGGCGGGCTCAAAGCCATCAGCTGCAAAACAAGCGGCCAAGAAGGCTGCTGATGTAAAGAAACCCGAGCATAAACCCAAGAAGATTGACATTGCCATGCTAAAGGAGAGGGCAAAAAAGGTTGAGGCAGAGCTAAAGAAAAAGGAAAAAGAGGCAGATGCCGCACCAAAGCCATTTATCAAGTCACCCGAAAGGGGCGCTGCGAGGCCGTCCAGGCCAAGGCCTGTATTCAGGAGGCCCAGGTTCTTAAGCAAGTGGGGAATAGCCCACATATACTCATCAGAGAATAATATCATAATCCATATAACCGATGTGACAGGCGCGGAGACGATTTCAAGGGTTTCAGGCGGCATGGTAACAAACAGGGACAAGGACAAAGGCAAGCCGTTCCCTGCGATGTTGGCCGCAAAGAAGGCAGCGCAGGATGCATCGTCAAAAGGACTTATTGGCGTTCACCTGAAGATCAGGGCACCCGGCGGAAACAAGAAAAAGATACCAGGCCAGGGCGCCCAGCCAGCAATCAGGGCACTGGTCAGGGGAGGCCTCAGGGTAGGTTCAATAAAGGATGTTACACCCATACCCCACGACGGAACCCGCAAAAAGGGCGGAAGAAGGGGACGTAGGGTTTAGTTACTGGTGATTCTGTATGGCAAAATCACATAGTCCAAAGAAAGGGAGCAGGGCGTTCTGGCCAAAGAAAAGGGCCAGGCGTATATACCCGAGGGTTAAGACCCGACCTGATACAGAAAAGGTTGGACCGCTTTTTTTTGCCGCCTACAAGGCCGGCATGAGCAGGGCAAGCATTGTTGACACAAGGAAGGACTCTGTCACTTCAGGGCAAGAGCTGGTGAGGCCGGTCACCGTCATGGACTGCCCGCCACTGATAGTATGCGGCATAAAAATGTACAAAAAAACAGCATATGGCATGAAGGATGCAGGGACTGTGTGGATGGACAAGCTTTCAAAAGACCTTTACAGGAAGACAAACATACCCAAGTCAACAGACAGCAAAAAAGGCATGGAAGAGGCAGGAGCAGACATGGACAATATCGATGATGTCAGGCTGATGGTTCACACAAAACCCAGGGAATCAGGCATAGGGAAGAAGAGGCCAGAGCTCTTTGAGATACCGTTGGGCGGCAAGGATGTGAATGATAAATGGAAATATGCCAAGACCATGCTTGGTTCAGAACTCAAGGTCTCTGACATATTCAGTGCAGGCGAGACGATTGATGCAATCGCTGTTACCAAGGGCAAGGGTTTTCAGGGACCTGTCAAGCGGTTCGGTGTAAAGATAAGGCCCAGGAAGCATGAAAAGAAGAGAAGGCATGTCGGCACAATAGGGGCTGTAACCCCAGGAAGGGTTTTCCCGGGTGTCATAGCAATGCCTGGGCAGCTTGGTTTCCAGACAAGAACTGAATATAACAAGAATATAATCAAAATCGGCGAAAAGGGTGAAGAGGTCAATCCCAAGGGCGGGTTTGTCAACTACGGCCTCGTAAAAGCAGGCTATCTAATACTCGCAGGTTCTGTTCCAGGCCCCAAGAAAAGGCTGATAATGCTAAGAAAGGCCATCCGGCCCCCAAAGGAAGCCGCCCCAGTCGAGTTCAAGAAGCTTTTCCCGGATTCCCAGCAATAGATTGAACGAATCCAACAAATATACCATAAGATATCATTGGATATCAAATAATATTAAGAGCTTTGTAGAAGAGCCGCATGAGGATTTTTGCGGGGATATGAGGGAAGAAAGCTTGGTAACAAAGACCGGCTGGCTGCACTGCGCAGGCTGCAGGAATTTTTCTGATTATATGGTTAGTCCTTCTACCTACGGTTCCCAATGAATCACATCCGTGAAGAACACGGCTATTGGTATGAGAATAAGGATTATTATTACAAGGATTATCAGCAAAAATATGTCAGCCTGCACGCTGATGCCGTACGCAAGTAGTGAAATCAATGCAAGGAAAACAATAGCCAAAAAAACCAGGGAGAAGAATTTCTCTTTCTTATTCCTATACCTTTCTTTCAGGTGTTCCTTTCTCTCGCCGCGCGACCATTCCCTGGACATGCTTTATAATTGTATGTATAGAAATAATAAGCTATTTGTTTTTGGGCTGTTTTTTAGCCTTGGTAGCCTTGGTTTTCTTGGCCTTGTTTATTTTCGCAGGCTTGAATGCCTTCTTTGCTGATGATCCTGATTTGCCCTTTGAATCCTTCCCTTTAGCCTTTTTCCCGCCCACGAAGCCGCAGCGCACGCATAGCTTCCAGGGCCGCTTGCCGCTCGCCTTGACAGAAACAACATAAAGGCCGCATCCCTCATTCTCGCATTTCTCCCTCAGCACCTTTACCATGCCGTAGTGTGGGAGCGAGAAGGTCTCAGTGCATTTGGGGTAGCTGCTGCACCCTATGAATCGCTTGCCCTTTCGCGACCTTCTTATTATCAGGTCGCCCCCGCATTTGCATTTCCCGACCGTATTCTCTTTTTTATGCTGCTCTATAACAACCTGTAAAAGGCCTTTGCCTATATCAACCTCGTTCTGCTTGAAGTTTTCAAGGGTCTTGCCTAGAGAATCTTCTGCCTCTTTTACAACATCCTGGCGCTTTTTCTTGCCTTCCTGTATAGCTTCCATCTCCTGCTCAAACTGCCGCGTAAGCTCGATAGAGATGACTTCAGGTGCGTATTTTTCAAGGGATTCTATAACGCTTTGCCCAAGCTTTGTAACTATTACGTTCCTGTCCTCGATATAGCCTCTGTTGTATAGGGTTTCTAATATTAGCGCCCTTGTGGCTTTTGTCCCCAACCCAAGGGACTCCATCTCCTTGAGTACGGTTGCCTGGGTGTATTTCTTGGGTGGCTGTGTTTCCTTGTCCAGGATATCCAGCCCCTTGACCCCAAGCTGCTGGCCCTTGCTTACCTTGGGCAGTATGTTTTCCTTGAACTTTGCATAGGGCATGTAGAATTCCATCCAGTTCTGCTCCACTGTCCTTATCCCTTCGGCAATGAACTTCTCACCATTCACCTCAATCACCACCTTCATGCTTTCCCGAACCGCTGGCTCGCCGAAAACCGCAAGGAAGCGCTTGACAATGAGGTCGTATATCTTCTTCTGGTAGGCATTGAGCCCCTTGGGGCGGTTTCCTGTCGGATAGATTGCCGGGTGCGCCGGATCCTTCTTCTTGCCCTTGGTAGGCACCAGCCTGTGCTTCTTGAGCAGCCTTCCGCACAATTCGCCGTAATCTAACTGGTTGCCAAGGTTCTTGATTATGGCCTTGTAGCCTATCTTTGCCGGTATTTCCTGGCTTGATGTCCTTGGGTAGCTTATGAGCGCCTGCTCGTAAAGCGATTGAGAAATGTCAAGAGTCATCTTGGGTGAATACCCGAAGCACCTGTAGGACTCGCGCTGCATCGTAGTCAGGTCGAACGGGAATGGCGGGTTTTGTTTTTGCTGCCTGCTCTCGATCGAGGCTATCACAGCCGGCTTGTCTTTGCATTTCTTATGTATCGCAACTGCCTCACCCTTTTCCCAGAACTTATCCTTCTCATGCATGGCTGTTATATCTTTTCTTTCAGCTTCACTTTCCCTCTCATCTACATCTTTTCCATCCAATCCAGCCGAATCCGTAGTGCATATAAGCTGCAGCTGCCAGAAAGGCGTTGGCTTGAATGCGTCTATCTCCTTCTGCCTCTTTTCCAGTATGCTCAGCGTTGGCCCCTGCACCCTTCCTGTGGAAAGCGTCTTGTAGCCGCCTGCTGCTCTCAGGGAAAGCGTGAGCGCCCTGCTCAGGTTTATGCCCCAGAAGTAGTCCAGCGTGTGCCTTGTAAGGCCTGCCTCTATCTGCGGGAAGTCCAGCTCAGGGGACGCCTGTTCATATGCCTGCACCAAGTCCGCTGTAGTCAGCGTAGAGAACTTCATGCGCTTTGCCTTCTCTGTATTGCATATGAACCTGAGTATGTTGTAGGCTATGGTAGAGCCCTCGATATCATAATCGCATGATGATATGAATTCGTCGGCGCCTTTCACCAGCGATTTTATGTTGTCAAAATACTTCTTTGACCAAAGCGCATTATTACTGTTCTCAAACGTAGGCTTCCATTCAACACTAAAAACAGGATAAGTCCATGAAGAGCCGGACTTCTTTTCGGCAAGTACGAACAGATGCCCGACTGCCGGCACAACGACAATGTCCTTGCCGCCGCGGCTTATCTTGAACGAGCGGACGCCATGGTCTATCTCCTCAACATTTCCTTCTGCAAGGGCGCTGGCTATGCGCTTGGCCGCGCTTGGCTTCTCGCTGATCAGCAGTGTGTATGGCATAATTAACCTTTAAGACATGGACAGACTTAAAAACGTTAAAGTCTGTGCATATACTGCAAAATACCGTAAAATCCCACATTTTCCAGGTTTGTTTAGTGTTTGCACTACAAAAACCCAAAAAATCCCGGAGAAAAGCAAAAACGCTGAAAAATAAAAAAAAACACCAAAAACACCCCCATTTTCAGGCTGTTTTTTTATTAACTTTTAATAGGGGAACCGGGCCAATAATTAATTATTGGTGGGGTTGCTGTTTAGCGATAAACTGGTTGCACTACATTTTTTACCTTTCAGGGTAGCTGAATGGTATACAAGAAATACGTAAGGAAGAGGGGGAAGCTTTTTGGTCCTTATTACTACACCAGCGTACGCCAAAGTAACGGGACAGTCAAAAGCGTTTATCTGGGAAACAAGCCTCCGGCTGGCCATGATGGTTATGAATTCGAAAATGGAATACAAACACCAAGAACACCCAGATTAACAAACATAAATAAGGAGAACAGGATTAAAACAATAACCTTAATCACTGTTCTGGCTGTTATTGGGATTTCCGCCGGGCTTTTCCTTTCCGGCGGACTCACGGGATATCTTATAGTGCAACCGACAGGAACAGAAACAAAGACGCTTTCAACCTCAACAAACTGGACCTTCGATGGCATAGCTGAAAAGACCGTTTCACTCGAAGGCCCGCCCAAATCCCTTATGCTGTCAGGCTTTGTTGAAGGCAGCGGCGCAGCCAGGATTTACCTCCAGTCGGGCCATACCAGCCAGAAATACCTCATATTCGAAACAGGCCAGATAATTAGCGACGAGTCACCCGAGTCACCACAATCATCACCAACACCCCAACCATCCACACCAATCACAGGCATGGCAGTGGCACTCAATGAAACCCCTCACAATGACTCTGAACCCACGAATGAGACCGAAATCCCAACCCAAGCCATAAATGAAACTGAGACCATCAACGAGTCAGTGCCCGAGCCCGCACCCGAACCAGAACCTGATGTGGTGCAACCGATAAATGAAACAATTAATGAAACAACCAATGAGATCGTGAACGAAACCATCACCGAAACCGCAAATGAGACCGTAACAGTAGAATCCAATGAGTCAGCCAACATCACTGCCACGGAAAACGCAACAGAACCATCAATAGAACCCCCGGCAGAGCCCCCAACAGAAGCAGCAGAGATATCGCAGTTTGACCTTGTCTGTGTTGAAACATGTATGCTGGAGAATGTCAGCGAAAACATAAGCATAATAGTCGAGGTAGAGCCCGGCACGGTTGTTAACATCACTGAAATAACCTATGAAACAGAGATACCAGCAGAGAATATGGCAGAGACAACACCAGAAACCGGTGATGCAGCCGATAACCAAACAATTGAAAACGAAACCATTACTGAAAACCAGACATATGAAAACGTGACAATGAACGTAACTATAAACGAGACCATAAACATCACAGAACAAATACCCGAGGCCATGAACGAAAGCATAATAAACGAAATCCTAAACGAGAGCGTAGTGAATGAAACCACAAACGTAACAATCAACGAAACCATGAACGTTACAAACGTCACAGAAATGCTGCCAGCCAATTTGACAGAGAACATCACAGAGAACACCAGCTTGTATGAATACGCAGAAACAATCCAGCATGATGCAGTCATAGGGGAGCCTGTAAGGTGGACTAAACTTGTAAGGCTGAAGGAAGAATTGGGTAATGTGGCTATCAGCATCAAGCCCGGGTCCAGGCTGATATCGGTAAGGGAAACCAAAAAGATTGACGAAACTGAAAAGGCTGCCAAGGCAGCCATGTCTGATGATACCACCAAGCCCGAGGGGCCTGTCAGAGACATCCTTAGCAAGGTTAAAGTCGTCAAGAAAGGCCCGAAGAAGGCAGCAGGGAAAAGGCCAAGTGATTGGAAGTCCGTGGCAATTGAGGAAAGCGAGCTTTTGCTGATTGAAGACAATGTAACCGAAGTGGAGATAGAGTTTGAAACAGAGCCGCCGCAATTGACAGAAAACACAGTAAACAGCCGCAAAAAAACCCTGACCGTTACATCAGACACTCATTACAATAATATAAAGGCATACACCAGCCTGCCGACCGAGGCACCTGCAAAGATGGTGCACTTGTACTGGCTGGTCAACGGCTCCAGGGTTAGAGTGGATATTGACAGACAGGACACGAACGGCAACGGCCTCATAGACTACATAGAATGGGTTGTGCCCAGCCTGTCAAGCCAGGCATATGAACTTATCATAGAAATCACAAAAGCAGAGCATTTGGATTCGAACAGGTCCTTCATTGAGGATATCTATGATTATGTCAAGGAAAGGGATGATAATTGGGCAACCATCCCCCCAAATGATTATGTAAGGGTTACATTCGAGAAGGCATTAGACAACACAAGGGACATAACCATCTATGCAAGAAGCCCTGGTCAGGCAGACATAGAAGTCTACACCCAAGACGATGACACGCTGATAGCCAAATTCGAGGATGTTTCCGTGGAAGGCAAGCGCAAGATTTACCTGACCAACCTGCCCCAAGGCGAAAAACACGAAACATTTGACCTGAAGGTCCTGAACGCGCCAGTGGAATTTGACTACATTGTCGACCCAGGCACCCTTACCATAACAAACGGATCCACTATCACCATATGCGGCTATAACGACTCATATGACAAGATAGAGGTCATAAACGGCACACTACAAATATGCGCATTCGGGGCACCTGTAAACTGCTCAAGTGGCATAAACCAGTCCGGATGCGGCTATGCGAACATAAGCCTGGGCAGCAACGGCAACTTCACAGTATTTTCTGCAGGCACTGTGGACGGCTCAGGAGAAGGCGGAAAGGGCGGGGATGCCACAACTTTAACATCAGACCCTGCCTGGCAAGGGGATGACGGGGACACATTCTCAGCAGGCGCACAGAGCAGATCTGCAAACGGGGGCGGAGGCGGCGGAGGCGAAAGGACCAGTACTAGTTATAGTGGTGGTGGTGGTGGTGGTGGCTTCGGAGGCGTTGGAGGAAAAGGCGGGGACTCGTATGGCGGTGGCGCTGCCGAAGAGGGTGACCGTGGAGAAACCTATCTAAGTGCAAACAGCCAAAACTTGCGCATGGGTTCTGGAGGCGGAGGAGCTGCAGGGGACAGCACCATATACGACGGGGCAGACGGCGGTGCCGGCATAAAGGTAGATGTAGGCTATGGTGTGATCAACATCCAGGGAACAATAAACATGAATGGGGCCAATGCAGTCGATACAACCTCTCCTTCAACAGATAGGTCAGGAGGAGGCGGGGGCAGCGGTGGCCACGTAATCCTGATGGCAAAGACAATGAACCTGAGCTCTGGGACAATCACGGCAGACGGCGGCGACGGCGGAGAGGGTACTGGCAGTACCGATGATAAATGCGGAGGCGGCGGAGGCGGCGGAGGCAGAATACTATATGTTTATCAGACACTCTATCAAACCGGGCTCACGAACACAACATCTAAAGGACTCAAAGGAGAAGGCGAAGACTTCAATTGTGACCCTGGTTCCGCAAGTGAAGCAGATGATGGCGATGTTGGGACAATATACTACAACCAAACAGGTTTTGACCCGGCCTTCTCAGGCCTTGTAACCAATACAACCCCTAACGAGGACCAGGACGTTGAGATGAATGTAACAATAACAAGCAACTCATCCGTGGTTGACACAGTGATAATAGAGATAACCAACAGCACCAACACAACCAACTACACAGTAGCCACCAATGTCTCGGATGAGTGGTATTTCGTGTTAGGTGATGGCAACTACACAGCCCATGACGCCATAACATGGTACTGGTACGCCAATAACACAGCCGGGGATTTGAGCATATACGAGCAGCAGTCTTTCACCGTAGCCAACCGGGCCCCAACCACACCCGTGCATTCCTCCCCCACCAATGACACCCATTTCTCATCAGATAACGTGACACTGGAATGGTCTGCATCAACTGATGATGACGCAGAAGATACCACCTTCAACTACTACATCTACATAAGCGACACGTTAAACACGTCAACAAATTCCACATCTGTGAATATAACCTTCCCGGAGGGCCAGTATAGCTGGAACATGACAGCAGACGATGGGTATGACAATTCATCACGTTCATCCTACTGGTTCTTCACAGTGGACAAAACAGTCCCTGACGTAAGCTTTGACAGCTCAACCGCTTCGAACGGAACCCAGCCAGAAAGTTACATATTCGTGAACGTAACTGCCAACGACTCCCTGGCCAATGTCTCAACGTTCATCGACTTCAACAACAGCATGGTCGGCTGGTGGAGATTCGACGAGATAAACGGCACAGGCGACCCGACCGACTACATGAACGGGAACAACGGCACTGCTTTTGACAATGCCACACAAACGGATGATGGCTACATGGGCAAGGGCTTTGGGTTTGATGGTGATGGTGATTATATTGAGTTTTCAGACACAACCGCCAACCTAACATATAATTTTTCCTATGGTGCCTGGTTTAAATTTGATGGTTCAGCTCAGGGAGGGGCCTCTGACTGGCCAAGAATCATGGCCAAAGGAGATAATGAGCAGTATTCGTTATGGTATAGTTACGTAGTCACTAATTTGTATTGCAGGGCTGTTGATGGGGGGAATATAAACGCTTATTATGCACCGGACATTGGAGATAATGCCTGGCACCATGCAATGTGCGTCGTCAACAGCACAGATGTTGCCATATATGTTGATGGCTCCTTTATCAATGCAACCAACCTTGTTGATGGTGTTTTAGATGCTTCAACAGATCCTTTGAGAATAGGGCAATGGGGATCTCTCGGAATTTCAAGGTCTTTCAACGGCACCATAGACGACGTAATGATCTTCAATCGCCCGCTGGCAGCGGCAGAGATCGCAGCCCTCTACGCCAACACGACCACCAAATACCTCGAACGCAACTTCACCGCCCTAGTGGATGGCAACTATACATTCAAGGCATATGCGCAGGACATTGCAGGGAATGTGAATGAGACTGGAGAAAGGGAAGTAAAGGTCGATACAGCAAAACCAACATTAACAATCCAGCGCCCAATCAACATAACCTACACCAACAATACAATCTGGTTCAACATGACAGCAGACGAGCCAATCGACTGGTCAGCCGTTGAAATAAACAATGACGGCACCAACCACACCCTAACCAACCAATCC
>Ga0180433_10001700_pt1 | contig 36322 bp, 23 predicted proteins | sample SS_ome_8_FD_132980 | JGI IMG/M metagenome (GOLD analysis project Ga0180433, IMG submission 132980) | Hypersaline lake sediment archaeal communities from the Salton Sea, California, USA - SS_1_D_1 metaG | ecosystem: Environmental > Aquatic > Non-marine Saline and Alkaline > Hypersaline >... | reverse complement strand
GATTCTAGTTATAATGCAATTGTGGATAAATTAAGAATAGCAAATGAATCTATTTATCTAAATGTTTACGAATTGAGTAGTGCTTTTTTATGTGATGAGTTAATCAAGTGTCTTTTGAGAAATGTTTCTGTAAATATTTTAATTGAAGGTAAACCAGTTGGTGGTGTGGGCGATACACAAAAGTTTTTGTTGAAAAGAATTAAGTCTTATGGTGGAAATATTAGAATAAAGTATTCTGATGTTGAGAGTAAAATATATCCCCGTTATAGATTTAACCATGCTAAATATATAATAGTTGATAACAAATCAGTTGTTGTTGAGAGCTGCAACTGGGGGGATACTGGTGTTCCTTATGAATCTAGTTTTGGTAACAGGGAATGGGGAATAATTATAGAAAATAAATCTTTATCAGATTATTTTGTGGATGTTTTTTTAGATGATTGGGATCTAAATTTTTCTGATACACTTTTTTTAGATGAAATAAATTGGGATATCCCATATGATTTCTATATGGATAATAAATACTACAAAGGGTTTTATAAACCAGTTTTTAAATCAAATGTTTTTTTTGGTAATTTTTCTGTTCAACCTGTTTTTAGCCCTGACACTAGCTATAAAGCTGTTTATGATCTTTTAGATTCCGCAGAAGAAAGTATCTATGTGGAGCAACTTTATATCTATAAAAACTGGTCAGATAAAATAAATCCTTTTGTAAAAGTTTTAACTGATAAAGCAAAGAGAAATGTTGATGTTAGAGTGATTATGAACTATAATCCGTTTTATGATAGTACAAACGAAAAAATTAATGAGACCAAGAAGTTTTTAGAAGAACATGGTATAAAAGTTAAATTGATTTTTACTAATTGGTCTATTTTTACAAATGTTCATAATAAAGGTGTTATTATTGATAATAAATCTGTTTTAATCTCAAGCATGAATTGGAATGAAAATTCTTTTATGAATAATAGAGAAGCAGGAGTTATTGTTTATAATAAAAATGTTAGCAAATATTATTCAGATGTATTTTTTTATGATTGGAATTTAAAAGAAAAAGAGAAAAATACTCCTATCTTTGAAATAAGCGTAAATAATGATAAAAACACTATTTATGTAGTTGTTATATTCACTATGACTTTCGCGTTTGTAATTCAAGATTGGAGAAAAAGAAAATGGACATAATAATACAGGCCTTATCACCTATATCTATTGGAATCATTGTTTTTATTATCGCTGCCTTAATTGCTGCTTTTTATAAAAAATGGATGATTACTTTTACAATTATTGTCATAAATTTTATAGTATTTGTTCTTTCTATTATCTTTTCAAATGTTATTAATGATCTTGCCTTCAAACCTATTTATCTTACTGTAGAGCAGATACCACAGATTTATACTATTTTTACATCTATGTTTTTACATAGTATTAGAGATTTTTTTCATATTCTTTTTAACATGTTTATGTTTATTCTCATTGCCCCAAGTTTTGAGAATAGGATTGGTGCAAAAAAGTTTCTTTTAATTTATATTATAACTGGTATTTGTGCTGCTCTCTTTCATTCTTTAGTAGCGCCACTTTTAACTGGAGGGTTTAACCCATATATCGGCCTTATAGGCGCCTCTGGAGCTATTTCTGGTGTACTTGGTGCTTATGCTACAGCTTATCCTAAGGACCGTGTGTTTTTCCCTGTATTTTTTATAATTAGAATGCCTGTTTTAGTTGCAGGTTTAATATTTTTGGCTATGCAAACATTTTTTATTTTCGTGGGTGGAGATCCACAGGTTGCATATCTAGCTCATGTCGGTGGTTTTTTTAGTGGAATTATTCTTGCAACAATAATAATTAGAAGAAAAGGTCCAGGGCTTTATGAACAGGTGCCTATAGAAAAAAGAACCTATGATTCTTATGCTCCTGAGAGAAAAAGAAAAATTGATTATTCTAATCTTAGAAAACTAGCAGATACACCTGAGTTAAAAAAGATGCTTGATAAAATCGAAAAAGAAAATGTACCTCAGGTTCAGGATATATGGCTTGAGCATTTCCTTGAAAAAGCACGCTGTCCCAAATGTTCTTCTAATCTTAATCATTTTGACAGACGTGTATGGTGTGAACATTGCGGTTTTAAGGAGAAATATTGAATCAGACAGTTTCATTTCTTCTTATAACCAAATTTTTTATTATATTCTATGTGATCAAATATATCCAATACAAAAGCAATAATTTCAATCTCTGTTTCTCCATCTCTTAATGTATATAACATTCTCCAATAATTCGGCAATTCAATTCTAAATAGATTTGATATTTCATATTTCTTAATGTATTGTTTAGGAATGAGATTTTTAGCAATTGGATTACCATAATGAGGATCTGATTTGACCAATTTAATCTTCTTTGTTATCGAGGAAAATATCGTTTTTTTCTGTTTTAGAAGAAGTTGCTTTTCTTTTCAAATCGTTATATACTTCGGTTGCATCAGATGATAATATTACTCGTATTTTCTTCATATTTCAAGCCCTTTGGAAATTTCTTTCCGTAAACGTGGACTTGGGTTATGAATCCATGTTATTCCTTTTATAGATACATGAATTTTATTGGATTTTTCTAGGTAGGAAAGTATTATCATCAGTGTTCTATGGTTTACTTGCTTTGGCAGTTTCTTCTTTAGGTCTGCAACAGTAAAAATGCTTTTATCCATGCCCATCATTGTTTTTTCTACCATTAGAACAGTATTTAGTGTTGGTGAATGTTCGAGTTTATATCCTTGCTTTTTTGACATTTATATCACAAATTGTTATTAGTTAATAAATATATGTTATTAACTTATATTTATATTTTTCCACATTTACGTCAGAAAAAAAATGGTTTTCAAACTTTATTAACGCTTATTAGAGGTCATTGAAAGTATTAATAATAATCAAAATATAATTTTATATGCATTATAGTAAAATTACTTTTTAAAGAAAAATATTAAAATGGCAGGGCTAAACCTTCAAGTTCTCCATATAAGATAAGACTCGAGATGATATAACCAAGTATTGCCCCGCCACATAAAAGAGGCAATCCTGCTTGTGGTTTTCCTTTCATTACAAATGTCATTAGAATAAAAAAACCAACCAGAGTCCCAATAATTATTCCAATTGATAATAAAAGGCTGTTTGGTATACTATTATATACTGAAGCAACTAGTATACCTGGCATTACAATATCACCTAACCCCATAAAAAAAGCGTCTCTTTCTTCTCCATCTTTTAGTTTTTCTTTTAATCTCTTTGTTTCTCTTATGAGTGAATAATTTTTAATTTTGGGTATAACAAGAAGAACAGGTAATTTTAAATCCATTACAGTATCAGCTAGATCTATCATATGTTTTGTTTTATAAACAGATATTGCATCATATATAGCTAGTATTATCAACAAAACTATCACAAGTAAAACACTTAGTGACATACCGAAGATAGCTATCGCACCAGTTCCGATTAATATACCAGTAAGATCAATGATATACCATTCAGGATATTTATATAATATATATACAAGTAAAACAGCTAGTATTAACGAAAGAACAATAGTTATTGTGATTGGTACGTACACACTATCAGATACATATATTTTTATTCCAAAAGAAAGAGGCCTAAATAGAGAGAGTAGTGGATATATAACATAGGCAGCAGTATAACCTATCGCACCTAGTATTAAAACCTGGATGATTTCTTTTTTCCAAAACTTTGATATAAGTAAAATTACTAGAGTAAAAACAAGTAATATTACAAGAATATACACAATATTCAAAGGGTTATTAATATCTTCAAAGGCCGGTTCCACACCCGCTTTTATAAAAGGTTCTGTGACAACTAGAGCCAAACCATGGATAAGGATAAAAAAACCACCCATTAATATAACAGGTATTAAATCATTTTTATCTTTTTTATTATCAGACATTATTTTCAAAGAATGAACTTTACATATTTAACTATTATAATTTTTTAGATGAACTGATAGCCAACAAATATGTACCAGATGAAAAGGCCATATCCAAATAGCATAAATACTCCTTCTAGTCTTGATATCTTATTTTGAGTATAAACAATTGGTACCATTAAGAAAGTAACAAGTAAGAGAATCAAAATATTGTCAAAAGATTCTATTGCATTTAAAGGAATAAAAAAAGCTGCAACCCCTAGAATTAAAAGCATATTAAAAACATTTGAACCAAGAACATTACCCACAGCTACATCAGATTCGTCTTTATATGCTGCAACAGCAGATACAACAAGCTCAGGTAAGGAAGTTCCTATCGCAACCATTGACATAGCGATAACAAAGGTTGGTATACCTAAAAGATATGCGATGGTAACAGATGATTCAATCAGTAAATAAGCACCAGCAACAACACCGATAATTCCTAGGAAAATAAAAATAATACTTTTCCACGTGTCTGATGATTTATATTTTTTGTTTATTATTCTCTCTTTTTTTGCACATCTAATAAAAAACCATATAAAGATTATAAATAAGATTAGAAACAAAAATCCCCCATAAAGTCTATAATTGTCTAATAACCCAAAAAAAGAGGAAAACAATAAAACAATTGTAGCTCCAAGTGTAATTGGCATCTCTCTTCTAATTATTCCTTTATTGATTTTTATTGGTTTTATAATAGCGCTTATTCCTAAAACAAGAAATAGGTTTGCTATACAAGACCCTATAATATTTCCAAGTGATATACCAGTTTGTTCTTCAACGGGCACACCCACTTCTTGAGCAGCAGCTCCAACAGATATTGCAAACTCTGGCGAAGATGTACCAAAACCAACTAGTAATACTGATATAATAAGAGCAGAGACACCTAGTTGAGCTGCTGTTTTTACAGTTCCATCTACTAAAACATCTGATCCTTTGTATAGAAGTATAACTCCAAAAATAAAAGCTGGAATAGCAAGTAATTCATATCCGACAGGAATCATTATGATGTATAAACAAAATAACTATTTATAAAACCTATTAAAAACAAAAGTTTTTCAATATCAAATAATTCAAGAGTTTGAAAATAACATGAAAAATGGAAATCTAACTTTTATCGGTTTAGGACTTTATGACGAAAAAGATATTTCTTTAAAAGGTTTACAAGAAATTAAAAAAAGTGACAAAGTTTTTGCAGAGTTTTATACATCTAAGCTTGTTGGTTCAAGTATCGTAAAAATAGAAAAAACGATTGGTAAAAAAATTAGTGTTTTAAATAGAGAAGAAACAGAGAAAGGAGATATAATTCTTAATTCAGCGAAAAAACAAAAAACAGTTTTTCTTGTTGCAGGGGACTCTATGACTGCTACAACCCATGTCGATCTAAGGATAAGAGCAATTAAAAAAGGTATAAAAACAGATGTTATTCATGGCAGTAGCATTATAAATGCAGTACCCGGTCTTTTGGGCCTTCAGAACTATAAATTTGGTAGAACTACAACAATTGCATATCCTGAGAAAAAATATTTTCCAACAAGCCCTTATAATGTTATAAAGAAAAATAAAGAAATCGGTCTTCACACCCTAGTTTTACTTGATATAAAACAGGATGAGAATAGATATATGACTGCAAATGAGGGCTTGAAATTATTAATTGAAATGGAAAAAAAACATAATGATAATTTAATAAAAATGGATACGGTTTCTTGTATAGTTGCAAGAGCGGGATCTAAAAACTCAGTTGTAAAAGCAGATTTAATAGAAAATCTATTAGATTTTGATTTTAAAGAGCCCTTGCACACTATAGTTATTCTGGGAAATCTTCATTTTATGGAGATTGAGGCTTTAGAGGTACTTGCACAACTACCTGCACAACAGGTTAGAAAATTACAAAAACTATAAAACATATAGCGTTTATTATTCAATAAAATAGGGGATATTTGATGCCACAGAATGAAAATGTTGTTGGATACATATACGGAGACGTCGGTTCTACTGAGTTTAATTTTGCAGTAAACGGACAAGGAATTAGAAAATTTGATTACATCTTTGCTCCACATAAAGAAGGGCATATGTTAGCTCAAGTTATGGATATTAAACAGCATTCTGATCTAAAGTTTGAGGATGCAACATCTATTATGACCGGGGAACACGTTCCAGATATAAAATCAAAGGTTTCTGCTTTTGCTGATGTTATAGGATATAGAGACAAAAAAGGACTATTGCAGTCACCTCGTACTCCTTTTAATGCTGGAAGTGCAATTAAGGTTGCTGATGAACGTCTCATTAGACAAGTTCTTGGGCTTAGTGCCTCTAGAGAAAACGGAGCGTATCTTGGTTTATTAAAAGGTCATAACCTACCTGTTTATCTTAATATTGATGCACTTGTCCAGAAACATATATGTATTCTTGCAAAAACAGGTGGCGGAAAAAGCTATGCTTGTGGTGTTTTAATAGAAGAACTACTTAAGAAAAAAATCCCTTTAATAATTATTGATACCCATGGTGAATACAATTCATTAAAAAAATCAAATAAAAGCCGTAAAGATAAAAAAAATATGGAAAGATTTGGTGTTAGTAAAAAAAATTATGCAGGTCAGATAGAAGAATTTTCCCCTGTTAGATCAAGTGGAGAGATAAAACATTTGACTTTAAGCGGGTTGAATCTAGAGGCTAGAGAAATAATTGATCTTCTTTCTGCAAAACTTTCTGGCCCGCAGATAGGTGTACTTTATCAGGCAATTAAAGAGGTAAAGGAGTATAAATCAGTTTATAATCTTCGGGATATTATTGATGCTGTAAACCGTTCCAAAAGTAACGCTAGATGGAATGTTATAGCATCTTTAGAGTCTCTTGACTCTATAGGTGTTTTTTCTGATTCTGGTACTTCTCCTGAAGAAATTGTTAGAAAAAGTAAATGCACAACTATTAACTTGAAAGGGGTACCTCCGGATGTACAAGATGTTGTTGTCGCAAGGCTCACTAAAGAACTATTTGATGAGAGAAAAGCAGGTAAGATACCGCCGTTTTTAATGGTAGTTGAAGAGGCACATAACTATTGTCCCGAAAGAGGTGTAGGAAAAGCAGTTTCTTCAGCTATTTTACGTACTGTTGCTTCAGAGGGGCGTAAATTTGGTATGGGTCTTTGTATCGTATCTCAGAGACCTGCAAAGGTTGATAAAAACATTATTTCTCAGTGTAACACTAATATTATTTTAAAAGTTACAAACCCAAATGATTTAAAAGCTATTATAAACTCAGTCGAGGGCCTTACTAATCAAACCTATAAAGAGATTCAGAGACTGCCAATTGGCGTAGCTCTTATATCTGGTGCAGGTCTTCAGATGCCTGTTATGACTGAGATTAGAACCAGGGAAACTAGCCATGGTGGAAAATCTGTTACTATTTCAAAAGGTGGTAAATCAAGCCCACCAAAAATACCAAAAACCCCAGAGCCACCGAGACCAACACCTTCTTCAAATGAACCAACGGTTAAGATAGAAACCCCTGCTAAAAAAGACACTGCAACAGATAAAGCAAAGAATGTAACAAGAGTTGCTAATAGACTCGGTTGGGTTAATACAGATGATCCTGATGAAGCAATGAAGCTCCTTACAAAAGAAGCAGAAAAAATGAATGAAAATGTTTTCAAATATTTAGAATCACTTTCAAAACTAGGGATTAACTTTTGTACAGAACAAAATCCAAAATGTATGAGCTGCCCGATGAATAAGGGTTGTCAGTACAGACAAAAATTAGGCGAACAAAAAAAGAAAGGATTATTTAGAAGATAAACAATGTTTTTGTTGGATGAGATATAAAAAAACAATAATCATATTGCTTATTTTTCTAGTTTTATTATTCAGTGGATGTACTAGTTTTTTTGAAGGAAATAATACTGTAACTTATTCTGCGCAACCAACAATAATAAGCTATGTGATAAGCTATGGTTATAGTATTAATTGTAGTGGTAGTGGAACCTTTAAAATCAGTTATGACTGCGATGATCCTGAAGTTTTAAAGGGTACAACTTTTATTGAAAAAGTTTTAGGGAAGAATTATACGAATAAAACAGGTATTGCTACTTTTAATGATATGAAAAGTTGGGATATTAGTAAAACAGGTATATGTACAGCTTATGAACTTGGGATTACTGCTAGTATCTATTCAGAAGCTTTGGTTGTAAATGATTTAACCGGAGAAAATGCTTTAAGTTTATCTGAAATCAAAAACAATCATCAAAATTTTGTTGAAAGTTATTGTAAATCCCAGAGCAATAAAACAACTGTTTTTATTGACCCAAATAACCCTGAAATTAAAAACAAAGCATATGAGATATATAACAGTGCAGAGACAAATAATTCTTTTATACTTTCTAAAAAACTTTTTATCTGGCTTAAAGAAAACACTGAATACAAAACACATTTAGTAAAAAATAATCCTCAACCAGCAAGTCTTACAATGAAATTGAAAACAGGAGATTGTGATGATTTAACCTATCTTTATCTTTCAATGTGTAAATCCCTTGATATACCCTGTAGATTTATCAGAGGTTTTCTTATTTATGAAAATACGGCTGTACCTCATGCATGGGCTGAAGTGTTTGTAGGTGGAAACATCGGTGATAATGGTTGGATTCCTGTGGAATGTGCTGGTGAAAGAAAAAACATTGATGAGATTGATGCAGAGGTTCATCAGAATTTTGCACTTGAATCGGCTGACCATCTAAGACTTTTTAAGGATGATGGATCAAATGAATCACTTAACATATCTTTGTCAGGTATTTCTTATATGACTGATCAAAATGTAAATTTTGATTCCCCTGTTTTTTTTAATGTAATAACAGATTATGAAAAAATTAGTTCAAAAAAACTTTATATTGATGAAAACGAAAATAGAATCTTCAAATAATAGGTTTTGAGGAGAGATTATTTGAAACAAAAAAGAAAAATTAGTCTTTCATTAAAGGTTACCTTACTTGTAATAATTGTTATTCCAATTGTTGTATTTGCTAATTTGTTTATTAATTTTGGAATCGAAGAGAACGATCCAAATAATCCAGTATACGAATCACAATATGATAAAGCAGATGTATTAATTTATGGTTTAAATCTATCTGTATCAGAGAATTTAGATAATACTAGTTTTCTAAATAATGTAATTAAAAAGTTTATTGATTGGAACGATGAGATAGTAAATGTGAATATTAATACTTTAGATTCTCAAGATAATTTACTTATAAAAGGATCAAGTAATGAGAGTTTGATCGGCGAAAAAGCTAATTCTTATATTGTAGATAATCAAGATTATAACAAAGAATGCTGCGAAGAAAACAATACATATTACATACCATTTCCAAAAGCATCGATTCCTTATATGGTAATACTCTCACCAATAGAAAGAGGCGGTGAAACTGTTGGTACATTTGAAATTATTGTATCTATGGAAAAAGCGTATCAATATATAAAGGATTATAATGAAACAAAAACACAGTACTCGATAATACTCTCTCTAATCTTACTTTTTTCATCAATTGTTATATTTTTGATTCTTCTAAGAAGAATTATTGTTCGGCCGATTACAAAATTCAGGGATAAAGCAAAGACTATTGGCTCAGGAGAGCTTGGTGCAAAAGTTGACATTAAATCAAGAGATGAATTTGGGGATTTGGCAATTACTTTTAACAGGATGGCTGAAGATTTAAAGAAATCACGTGATAAAATAGAGGATTATAACCGCATTCTTGAAAAACTTCTTGAGCAAAAAGATGAGTTTATTGGTCAGCTCGGTCATGACCTGAAGAATCCTATGCAGCCTCTAATTGGTCTTTTACCTATTTTAATTAAAAACGAAAAGAACCAAAAAACCAAGGAAATGCTTGAGGTGATGAATACAAATGTTGAATATATGCATGATCTTATTTTCGATACTTTGAAGCTTGCTAAACTTCGATCTGATAATATAGATTTTAACTATGAAGATCTAAATCTAAAAGAGGTTTCAGATAAAGTAGTTGTATCTCAAAAACCAATGCTTGAAGAAAAAAATATTAGAATTGTAAACAAAATAAAAGATGATATAAATGTTTATGCTGACAAGCTCCGGCTTTCTGAAGTATTTAAAAACCTTATTAATAACTCTGTTAAATATACAGATTCCTCTGGTGGTACGATAACTATTGATGCAGAAGAACAAGACAAAGATTTTGCTAAAATTAGTTTAAAAGACACTGGAATTGGCATGAGCGAAGATCAACTCAAAAAAGTTTTTGATGATTTTTTCAAAGCTGATAAACAAACTAGTGATTATCATTCAACTGGGTTGGGCCTAGCGATATGTAAAAGAATTGTTGAAAAACATGGTGGAAAAATATGGGTGGAAAGCGAGGGTCTTGGTAAAGGTAGCACGTTTTATTTTACATTAAAACTTGCGAAAAATAAATAAGAAAATATATAATACACATTAATTGGTGGAATTAAGGGATGACAAAAAAAATAATGATAGTTGATGATGAGCCTGGTGTTATATACACTGTAAAGCATGGCCTAGAGGGTATGGATTCTGATTATGAAATTCTTCCTGTTGAAAATGGTAAGAAATGCCTTGAAATTTTAGAAAAAGGTGAGCTTCCTGATCTTTTACTTTTAGATATTATGATGCCTGGTATGAGCGGATGGGAAGTTCAACAGCAGATAAGAGAAAAGATACCTGAAGAAAAACTGCCTATTGTTTTTTTAACAGCACGAACAGATCGTATCGCTAAAAACGCAGGTAGTTTTCTTGGTAAAGACTATATTGAAAAACCATTTAAGATACCAGAACTAAAAGAAAGAATCGATAAAATCTTAAAAAAATAAAAAAGAGTTCAAAAAAATACGTAGTATCCTATGCTTTATCTAATTAACAAAGTTTTAATAGTTTTATTTTTATTTACTTAATTTGAGGATTGAGTGAGGACACTGTAGAGATGGGAATAAAAAGTAATATTTTAAAGGAAAGTAGGATTTCAAATAAAATCCTATGTTTTTATATTATTTTTGTTCTTATTATTTCTATTCTTCCTTTTGCAGGGCTTTCTGAAAAACCAGAAATTTGGTCAGATGTACAAGGAAACATTTCAACTTCGAATGATTATGTAAATTTCACAGTTAATATTACTAGTTCTGAAAATGTTTCTAGTTTTATTGACTGGAATAGAAGTCTTGTTGGTTACTGGAATTTTGAACATTTAGATGAATCTGTTCTGATTAAATATATTTATGATAATTCTACTTGGAATAATAATGCAACAATGATAGATAGATATTCAGCTAACAAAACTTCTGGAAAATATGGATATGGTCTTTATTTTAATGGTTCAGGTGGTGGAGAATTACACATCAATCATTCTGATGAATTTAATCTTTCTAGTGAACTAACTCTTGAACTATGGTTTAAAGAGTTTGAAACAACTTTTAATTTGTCTTTTCACAATACATCTGGAAATTATCATGATTTTGGTTATGCTGTTGATCAGACTAGTGATGGTGGATATATATTCGCTGGTCAGGGTTCCTACGATCAAGGAATAGCTGGTACGGGAGATATATTCATTTCATTGCATGATTCCAATGGAAATATTTTGGATGAATTGGGGTATAGTACAGCTGAGGAAGATGTAGCATTTGATATAATAAAAACAAATGAGGGTAAGTATGTATTTACTGGATGGAGGGGGGGTGATAAAGGCACCCTCCTCGTGGGAGAATATTCTTTTAACGATAGTTCAAAAAATTTAGAGCTTACACAACCAATATATACCAGCGGTGGAGAATACATTGAAAGAGGTTACTCTATAAAACAAGCAAATGATGGAAATTATATTGTTGCAGGTCAAACTAACTCATTTGGTAATCCAGATAATCCTGATATGTGGCTTCTCAAATTAAACAAATCAGACCTTTCTGATGAACTAATAAATAACACATTTGGTAGTTCAACTTTGTCTGAAATTGCTTATTCGGTATGTGTGACCAACGATGGAAATTATACATTAGCTGGATCAAGAAATACTAGTAAGACAGATATTGTAAAAATTAAAGCAAATAACACAAATAAAACTTCCTGGAATCAAAAAGTTATTTGGTGTAACAACGATACGGGATGGTCAAATGCCGATGTTGCTGTAGATATTATCGAAACAGAACCAGATTATGATTTTTTAATTGTAGGTTATTCAAATTGGAGCAGTAGCCCTAAAAATAAACAACATCTATTTATCCAAAAAACAAATTCAGCAGGTTCTAAACTTTGGAGTGCGACCTATAGCAACAACGAAACAGGGAAGCTTTTTAATAACGGCTATTCTGCCGATCAAACAAGAGACGGAGGATATATAATAACCGGTTATACAGGAACAGATAATGATTATCTTTATGATTCTTCAAGAGATCTTATTTTAATAAAACTCGATTCAGATGGAATCGAAGAATGGAATAGAACCTTTGATATATCCGGTCAACAGGAAGGACGTTGTATAAAACAAACAACCGACGGAGGATACATAATTGCAGGTTTTACAAATAATTCAGATAGCAATTGGATGGAATTTTGGCTTTTTAAAACAAATATTACTGGACACTTAACAGAGAGTAACAACAATCAGAGTTTAAATAAAACACTTATCGGTAAAGGAAGAGATTCTTATCAATTAGAACTTTGTAATGGTACAATTACTGGTTATTTAAACAATGAAACAGTTGTTTCCAATAGCAGCTTTGATCTATATAACTTATCGCAAAACTGGAATCATCTTGTGTTAACATATAATAAAAATGCAATTGGTGACAAAACAAAATTATACTTAAATAAAGAGTTAGTTGATTCGAACAGTACTTTTTCAGATTTTATTTTAAATAATACAAAAAATCTTACAATAGGTAGAAATTTTAGTGGCATTATCGATGAAGTAAGAGTTTGGAACCGGGAACTATCTTTTGAAGAGATTTGTGCATCATATAATATTAGCTCAGGAATTTATAACAAAAATTTTACAAACTTATTCTCTGGTCTATATAACTACAGTATACATGCAATAAACTCACAGGGTGAAGAAAATAGATCAAATGGAACAATTACAATTAACCTACAAGATTTGGATCTACCAATAATAACAACAAATTCAAGCACAGGAGTAAAGGAAACAAACGCAACATTAAATGGATACCTACAAAACAACGGAACCGCTTCAACCACCGTAGGCTTTTGGTATGATACAACAAGTGGAGGCGCAACAAATAACAAAACTATAGGCACAATATCACAAGGAACAGAATTTAATTATAATGCTACAGGTCTAACATCGGGTCAGCTTTACTATTTTAAATCATGGGCATATAACAGCGAAGGATTTGTAAATGGAACAGAAAGAACATTTCTAACAAAACCAAACACAACAATATCTGGAAGTTTTCATGCTCAGACTAATAGCTCATCAATAATCTATTTAACCTGGACAAAGGGAGAGGGAGCAAACAACACATACATAGAAAGAAACATAACCTCAAGCTGGCCCCGTGGTTCTGGAACAGAGATATACAATTCAACAGGAACAAAATATGAAGATATCGGGCTAAATACAGGTACAACCTATTATTATCAAGCATGGAGTTTTACTAATTGGACTTACTACTCAACAATAAATCAATGGTCAGATAATAATGAAAGTACTAGTAACACTACAAATAATATTCCAGTTTTATCAAACCAAAATCCATTAAATGGATCTTCAGATATAAGCTTGAACCCAACTCTTCAAATTCAGGTTAATCATAGTGATGGTTACCAAATGAACATAACTTGGTACTGGGGAACAAACGTTAGTTGCTCAAATCAAATCGGAATAAACAACTCAGTTCCAAATGGAACATATTATCAGCTAGACACAAATGATAATTTTTCATCAAATAGTAAAAAATATTACTGGAAAGTAACTGTAAATGATGGACAGGGTGAATGGACCAATGAAACATATTACTTTACAACAGAATCAAGTGGAACTACACCGGGAGGAGGAAACCCACCAGACGCAGATGAACAAGATGATACAGATAACGAAACAAATAATGTAAATGACACCACAGGACCAAGTATTACAATTATCACACCAAAAGACGGTGAGATAACATTTGATAAGAAACCAAAAATAAAAGCAAGCTATTCAGATGAAACCGGGATAAATACAACAAGTATAGTTTTCAAACTAGACGGAAAAATAAAATCCCCAACTATTTTCTCAAGTTATTTAACATACTTACCAAGTTCAGATCTATCAAGTGGAGCACATGATATCTATCTAAAAGTATCAGATACTCTTGGAAATTCAAATTCAAAATCATGGTCATTTAAAATAAATCAAAGCATCTACCACGAATCACAAAATATAACAAATACTACAAAAGGAAATAAAACAATAATAGACCCAACAAATAAAACAAAAACAATTGTAGATGGAATTGAAATCACGCCAAATAAGAACTATGAAAATATAGAAATAGAAATAACAGATTTAGGTGAAAACATATCAGTTGATATTAAAACACCAGAACCGCCTGATATAAACAAGACATATATTATTTATAGATACTTAGATTTTAGAATTAAATCTAATAATACATATATAACAGAAGATATCGGAGATATAAAAATAAATTTTACAGTCAACTTAACCTGGTTAAAACATTACGAAATAAATATTTCAAATGTCACAATGTTAAGATATCATAATAAAAGTTGGGTGAAACTAGATACAAATTTTACAAGAAAGATAGACAATAAAACATTATTTCAATGTAGTACCCCTGGTTTTTCAACATTTGCAGTAGTAGGAAGTAAAATAGTAAAAAAAGAAGATACATTAGAAAAACCTGAAGAAATACCTTGGATAATAATAATAGGTTTTGTGATAGCAGCAATAGCAATACTAATCCTAATATTATTTAAAGCTGGATATATCTATATAGAAAAAGAATAAAAAAATATTTATTTTTTATTAATAGTAATTGTTTTCCATTGTATTATATGAATCTCCTAAATTCAAAGATGCTAAACCACCAACAAATGTATTTGAGCCAGTTATAAATTGTTCAATTACCATATTAGCATTACTACCACTAATGGATTGAGAATAGGTGCTACTACCTTTACCTGTTTTCTTTGCAAAATAGGCATGAACTACGGTATCACCATTTATAGTAATTGTTTTAGGATTAGAGCTCCCACTTAAAGCACCACCCCATCTATCAAATTTATTTCCAGAAAGTGGAACTGCAGTCAATACACATGTTTCTCCGGAATCAAATCTATATTTTGGAGGGTTTCTATTAACAGATCCATTTCCATGGCAGATCGTGGTCAATGTATAATCTCCACCAAAGCCAAAATCGTTAGTTTGGGGATCATTTTGACCATTTAAAATATACATTCTATATAAATTTAAACTTACAAATAAATTTGAATTTATTTCACTTAAAGAAAATGAACTTTGAAAGCTATTATAATTTGTAATTTCTGTTGATACTGAAGATCCAGAATTGACTTGAGTTATAGTATCAATAATATTATTTTGATTATTTGCTTCTGTTGAACTACTATCGTCTTCTTTTGTTTTAAAATGAGCTGTAACTGTTTTGTCAGAATTCATAGTAAGAGGGGCAGGATTTGATGTACCTGATAAAGCTCCAGACCAATGATCAAAATTATATTCACTTTCATACTCGGGTCTAACATGTGCCGTTAGGGTCACAATTTGACCATCATCATAAAAACCTCCAGGAGGATCTGTAGCAACAAAACCAACGCCATCTGGAACTATAACATAATTTACATTATAACCCTCATCGTTAGAATCTTTTGAGAAATAGGCAAACACATTCATATGTTTATAAATTTGAAAAGTTGTTTGTGATGCCTTTCCTGTAACATCTCCTCTCCATTCATTAAAATACCATCCATCATCTTCATCGGGTAATGCTGTAAGAGTAATAGAGGTTCCTTCAATATAATAATTATCACTACTGGTAGGATTGACATTGATAGAACCATTTCCCTCTGCAACTGAAACAGTTAATTTATATTCATTTACATCATCACAAGCATCCCCGATTCCATCGCCATCAGAATCCTCTTGACCGGGATTAGAAACTAAAGGACAATTATCATAACTATCTGGAATTCCATCGCCATCATCATCTGAATCGCATTTATCTCCTTTGCCATCGCCATCTGTATCTGTCTGATCAGGGTTGTAGATTTCTGGACAATTATCTTCATCATCTGGGATTCCATCACTATCAGAATCTTGCTCACAACCTTCATCTACCTGTCCATCACAGTCGTTATCTACACCATCACATTCTTCAGTGGCACCTGGATGTATACTTGCATCATTATCATTACAATCGTTGATTTCAGAACAGTAACCATCATTATCACAATCTGTACAAGAATCACAAGCATCACCTATTCCATCGCCATCAGCATCTTCTTGACCAGGATTATAGTTAAAAGGACAATTATCATCCTCGTTTGGTATACCATCACCATCGCTATCTGGTGGATCAGGATTAATATCCCAATCAGGATCATCAGTTGGAACAATTCCAAAACCTATTTTATTTAATACAACCTCAAATTTTGTACCATCACAAAATTTATTCAAATAAGTTATTATTTCTTCATTAGTTGTAGTTGAACTCTGAGAATTATCTTCTGAAGTATCACTATAATCATCATCTGAAATATCATCATCACTATCATCAGGTATATCATTGTTTTCTGAATCAGAATCATCTAATTCATAATCATTATTTGAATCATCTCCGCTATCAGAGACAACGCTACTACCACTATCATCTTCTTCATCTGAAACTATATCATCACCATCATCTAAACTACTGTCATCATCAGTATCTGTATCTTCTTCTCCACTAACATCATCAGCACTACTATCATCTTCAACATCATCAGAAGCTGAATCATCAGCAATTTGTTTACTAGATTCAAAATCATTACCACTAGCCGCCTGAGTTTCCTCTTCAACCTCAGAACTTACACTATCATCAGGTACAAGGCTATCTGAGGATAGAGAATCATCTACAGCGGTAGCAAAGCTACTAGAGCTGATCAAAATTATTAACACAAACACAACCAAATACCAGGTCTTTATTCTCATCTTTTTTTCACCACCATCAAGCACTACTCATTTGTTTTCTTAAACAAACAATGATATACGTTTCTAAAAAATCATATATAAGCCTATCGTGTTAGTTTAACATAAGTTGGAAAATACGTTTTTGAAAAAATAACACAACCACCAAAAAAATTAAGAAAATATTTTTTTATACTCTAGAAAACCAACATAAGGATTTATATATTAAAAGTACATACAGCCTTAATCCTTATCATATAGGTGAAAAAATTGGGCAAAGGAATTAACGCAGCAAGAAAACTAAAAAACGCAAGAAAAAAACAACTATGGAATGACAGACACTACAAAAAACGTGTCTTACATCTAAAAGAAAAAGCAGATCCACTGGAAGGAACAGCGCAAGCCAGAGGAATAGTAATAGAAAAAGTAGGAATAGAAGCAAAACAGCCAAACTCAGCGATAAGAAAATGTGTAAAAGTACAGTTAATAAAAAACGGTAGACAAATAACAGCCTTTGCACCAGGTAACAACGCAATCAGTTTTATTGATGAGCATGACGAAGTCATGGTCGAAGGAATAGGCGGACGTATGGGACGAAGTTATGGAGATATCCCCGGTGTCAGATTTAAAGTAATAAAAGTAAATGATGTAGCCTTAGAACAAATGATAAAAGGAAAAATCGAAAAAGCAATGAGAAGGTAATATGGCAGATAAAAAAACAAAAAATGATAATAAATTCTTTCCAATCCTTGGAAAATACAATATGGAAGAGTTAAAAGTAGAAGACAAGGGTCTGGAAAAATACATGAACCTAGAAACAGAGAATATATACCTCGGAGGAATTTATTCAAACAAAATGTTTGCCAAATCAAAAACACCGGTTGTAGAAAGACTGATAAACAATATTATGAGAACAGAAAACTACAACGGTAAAAAAACAAAATCCTACAAAGTTCTAAGAGAAGCATTTGAAATAATAGACAAAAAAACAAAAACAAATCCTATGCAGGTGCTAATAAATGCTATACAAAACTCAGCTCCAAAAGAAGAAACAACCAGACTGCGTTTTGGGGGGATAAGCGTACCAAAAGCAGTAGATGTCGCACCACAGAGAAGAGTCGATATAGCAATAAGAAACATTGCCACAGGAGCAGTAAAGACCACACATAAAAATAAAAAAAGTATGCCCCAGTGTCTTGCAGATGAAATAATAAAAGCAAGTAAAAACAATGTTGAATCATTTGCAGTATCAAAGAAAAATGATATAGAACGTGTGGCAAAATCAGCTAGATAAAATTTATTTATTATAAAGAATTGTTTGAGGTTGAATTAGTATGGGAAAGAAAGAAGACAACATCAAAAAAGCAAAAAACTTGATGAACAAACTAAATCGTATAAGAAATATCGGGATAGCTGCACATATAGACCATGGAAAATGTGTATCGGGTGATTCTTTTATCTCTTTATCAAATGGAGAAAATATAAGAGCAAAAGATCTATTTGAAAAATATAACAAGAAAGAAAACATAGTTAAAAAAGAAGAGCAAGAAACAGTTGTAAAAGTGGATAATATCAAAGTAAATAGTTTTGATAAAGAAACTAAAAAAATTACAAAAGGTAAAATAACACATACTTGGAAATTAAAAAAAACAGATCCTTTGGTAAAAATAGAAATAGAAAATGGCAGAAGTATAAAAACAACACCAGAGCATAAGTTTTTGATTTTAGATAAAAAAACTGCAAATATAGTTGAAAAAAGAGCTGATAAAGTAAAAAAAGAAGATATAATAATATCTGCAAGAAAACTTTTACATGAAGATATTTCAGAAGGGAAATTAAAAGAAAAAATAATTAAAAACCTAAGTAAAAAAGAAGAATTCTACACTTATTTATCTGAAAATTTAAAAGAAAACTTACATAAAAAAATATTACAAAGAGGAGTAAAAAAAGTATACAGCAAGATAGATACAAGTGTAAAAGAAAAATCATTTTACCATATGGTTTGGAGAGGAGAATACCGAGTAAACATTTTAAACCAGATCTGCCAAATACTAGATTTAGATTTCTCAGAGGTTTATGACAATCTTAAATGGATCAACTACAGAAATATTAAATCAAAAGGAAGTAAATCTTCATTAAAAATGAAACTACCTAGAGATTTTAATGATTTTTATTATTTAGCAGGCCTCTTCCTTGGAGATGGAGACTTAAATGGACATATAACTAATAATAGTCCTTTTATCCAAAAAAAAGTTAAAAAAATTGCTAATAAACTAGGATTAAAATGCAAGATTAGAACGTTTAATGACAGGGCAACTAGAATAGAAATAGGAGGGTTAACTCTAAACGGATGTTTAGAGGTATTATTCAATTACCCTCTGAAAAGAAAATCACAAAATATTAAGATATCAACATTTTTAGAAACATCTCCGAAAAAATATATTGCTTCATTTATAAGAGGATACCTTGACGCTGATGGAACAATTGAAAAAGGCAGATCAGCAGTATCAATGGCTTCAGTTAGTAAACAATTTCTAGATAAAATGCAACTCTTATTTTACAAGTTTGATATTGGAAGTATCTATAATGAGAAGAAAAAAACTTTATATATATCTGGAAAAAGCTCTCTTGAACACTTTAAAGAAATCGGTTTTAGCATCCCAGAAAAACAGAAAAGATTTAAAGAGTTGTTAGACAAAAGTACTGTTTCAAAAATTGACTATGTTCCAATATCTGGCAGTGTACTTAAAGAGATTAGAAAAAAATTAGATATATCTGCTAACACTATATCAAAATACTATCGTAATTATGAAGAAAATGTCGTTGGCCTTTCTAAAAAATCACTTGGAAATATTTTAGATAGATATTCTGATTTAAGAATCCAGAGCCCAGAGTTATCAAATCTTAGAAATCTTACGTGTGATGATTCATCTTTTATGAAAGTAAAATCTATCAAAAGTTCCAATAAAGAAGAATTTGTCTATGATTTTACTGTTGAAAAATATCATAATTTTGTCGCAAATGGATTCATTATCCACAATACTACTCTGTCAGATAATCTACTAGCAGGATGCGGTATGATAAGTGAGGAGCTTGCAGGAAAACAACTAGCACTTGATTTTGATGAACAAGAAGAAGACAGAGGAATAACTATCAATACCGCTTCAGCATCTATGGTACATGACTTTGAAGACAGCGAATACTTAATAAATCTATTAGATACACCTGGCCATGTTGACTTCGGTGGAGATGTCACCCGTGCAATGCGTGCTGTCGATGGCTGTATTGTAGTGGTATGTGCTGTAGAAGGTGCGATGCCTCAAACTGAAACTGTTATAAGACAAGCCCTGCGTGAAAAAGTAAAACCTATTTTATTTATAAATAAAGTAGATCGATTGATAAATGAACTAAAAGTTACACCAGAAGAAATGCAACAAAGATTCATAAAAATCATTACTAAATTCAATGAATTATTAAATAAAACAGTACCAGATGAATTCAAAAATAAATGGAATGTAAAAGTAGAAGATGGAAGTGTAGCCTTTGGATCAGCATATTACAACTGGGCAATTTCTGCACCATACATGGAACAAAGTGGTCTCACATTCAAAGATATTTATGAATATTGCAATCAAGAAAAACAAAAAGAACTTGCTAAAAAAACACCTATACACGAAGTAATACTAGATATGGTAGTAGATCATCTCCCTCCACCAGATATTGCACAGAAATATCGTATACCACATATCTGGAGAGGAGACCAAGAAAGCAAACTTGGTAAAAGCATGATGACTACAGATGAAAATGGACCACTAGCAATTATGATCACAAAAATAGTAATGGACCCGCACGCTGGAGAAGTAGCAGTAGGAAGATTATACAGTGGAAAAGTGAAAAGAGGACAAGAAGTATTTGTCGTAGGATCACCTAAAATAAATAGAGTTCAACAGGTTAATTTAATGGTAGGAGCAGACCGTATACCAGTAGAACATGTTAGCGCTGGAAATATTGTTGCAGCAACAGGTATAAAAGACGCGATAGCCGGTAGCACTGTTACTGAAGACCCTGATACAGACCCATTTGAAAGAATCATACATGTAAGTGAACCAGTGGTAACCGTAGCAGTTGAAGCAAAACATACAAAAGATCTACCTAAACTAATTGAGGTTTTAAGAACTGTATCAAAAGCAGATCCAAGTATAGAAGTAGATATAAACCAGGAAACCGGTGAAAACCTAATGAGCGGTATGGGAGAGTTACACCTTGAAATTACAGAATATCGTATCAAAAACGAATACAAAGTTGATATTGTAACATCCGAACCAATAGTAGTATACCGTGAATCGGTATCTAAAAAAAGCCCTAATAAATTCGAAGGAAAATCACCTAACAAACATAATAGATTTTATATAGAAATGGAACCACTCGATGAAAAAATTGTAAAAGCAATCTACGACAACGATATACCTGAAAACGTTAAAAAATACAAAAAAGACGTAGAAAAAAAATTACAAGAACTAGGGATGGACAAGATAACTGCGAAAGGCGCTTTTGGAATAAATGGACTTAATCTAATAACTGATGTCACAAAAGGTATCCAGTATCTTCATGAGACAAGAGAACTTATAAAAGAAGCTTTTGATGAAGTAATGAAGAGTGGACCTATAGCTGACGAACCATGTAGAGGTTTACTCGTAAAACTTGTAGATGCAAAATTACACGAAGATGCAATACACCGAGGACCTGCTCAGGTAATACCAGCGGTAAGAAATGCAATATATGGTGCGATAATGGTATCTGATCCTATTTTATTAGAACCAATACAAAAAGTATTTATCAGCACCCCACAAGATCTGATGGGAGACGCGAGCCGTGAACTAAACCAGAGAAGAGCAACCGTACGTAACATGGAAACAGACAAGGATATGGTAAACATTGACGCAAAGGCACCTGTTGCTGAAATGTTTGGATTTGCAGGTTCAATACGTAGTGCTACAGGTGGAAGAGTTCTTTGGAACACAGAAAACATGGGTTTTGAACCACTTCCAAGAAACCTACAAAAAGATATAGTAAAACAAATTCGTGAAAGAAAAGGATTAAAACCTGAACCAAACCCGCCACAGTATTACTTAGATTAAATAAATCCTTTTTTAATCTTTTATCTAAAAACATCTGAAAAATCTTTTTTTATAAATCTAGAGTTACATGGTGATCTATGCGTCCAATAAACTGTCATTTCTTTAGGCTCTATAATCCATGCATAAGCAGTAAGTTTAGTAGCATTTTTATCAGGATGCCTACAAATATCGCTTGAATCTTTTTCATTTCTATTTGTACCCCCGCCATGATCTCTACATATCTCTTTACATGTTTCAAGAGTTATATTACCATAATTTTCTTCAAGTAATTCATGAGCCCTTTCGTTTCTATAAAAAGATTCCATGTATTCATCTGGAAGAACAGATCCTGTAAGATTAGGATCAAGCCAAATATGATGATTTGCATGCCACAATATATCTTCAGAACCACCAGTTATATCTGTTGAATTTCTAAACGCACTTATAATATAGCTATGAGTTTGCTCTATTACTACAATTCCTCCTTCTTTATCACAGAAAACTTCAGTGGATGCATCATAAACATTACTCCATGAATAATCTTTTTGATTTGCTCTCTGCATATTATTCCAGAGATTAGCTGCCTCAGAAACATTTTTACATGTCATCATAGTAAGTCTTTCTAGCATAGTTGTAGGGATTCCTGGACCTTCATCAATCTTACTTTTATTATCTGTAAAAATCGTACCAGGTGAACCCCATCCTAAACCTTTTTCATTTAAAATAGGGAGCTCATAGAGAATAGGTATACCAAAAAAAGCATAACTATATCTTAAAGTAGCTATTCTAACAACCCAAAATTTGTAAGATATTATTCGGTGAAATAGAAAAGCGGAAAAAAATTGTTTTAAATTATCAAGAGAAGGATCGATATTAAAAGTTAGAAACGTTTTATTATTTTTTGTTGCCTTACCTGTACAAGTCGTAGCAGTACATTCCCCACAAAAATTAGAAGATATAAAATATGCAATATTTGATAAACGTTCGATTTTAATGTCAAGACCATCAGAAAGACCTTTAAATTCTTCATAAAATATCGGACACGATTCTTTCAAATATAAAAGCTGGTTTTCCCCTTCTTTTTCAATGATTTTATTTTTTGTTGAAAATAACGATAGAATATTAAAAAATGTAAACAATGGACGATATGTTCTACCTACTTTAAACCCGTAGTCATATGGATCTGATGCATAAATATAATGAATATTTCCTAATGGTTCATTATCAGATAAACTTGTAATATTTCCTGAAGAAGCTTGTTCACCCTGAATATATGGAAAACAAACTGAAAATAAAAATAAGAAAACCGTAATAAGAGATATTATCTTTATTTCCATAGCATCCACCATATACTATTATTTAAGCCTATAATAATTATTATGTTATATGGTTTATATAATTTATGTTATCTAAATTATGCTTTTCAATAAATATATAATAGGAATTTAAAAATTAAAAAACATTATAAAAAAAGGTTGTATTACATTGTATTTGAGGATGCACTATGGAAAGAGGAACCATACCTATAAATAAAAATTTTGAACTAGAATACAGATACTACGATAGAGACACAAATTACAAATATTTCAATAGAAGATTTGAAATATATGTACTTGAGAAAAAAACAATCAGGAAAAACTATGTTTTACACATGGATAACGCAGATAAAAGACAGATGATGCCAGGTTTATACAAAGCATCAACAGGTAAAAAAAGACACGATTTTGGAATAACTACACTAAACTGGAATGATATCAGAAATACTTTTTTAGATTACATTGTAGATGAAATCGGAAGTAAAAATAAGGAAAAAGCAAAAAAAGCTATAAATAAGCTTAATTCTCCAAAAATCTAGTACTCGGTAATCTTATATTTACCATGTACAGGCTCATAGATTTGCCCATTACGTTTAAGTCTATCAAGGGCCTCTTCAACCTTATTTGATTCAAGACCACTTATCTCTCCTTCTCGAACAATATCGCCACGATCAGCATTACCATCTTTTGATTCATTACTTAAACGTTGAATAATATCCATAATATTACGCATACGATCATGCTGGCTATGACTTATACCAGTTGCAATAATATCAATATCAATCTTTCCAGTCTCCTTATCCATGCCTACCCGGCGAAGATACTGCTCAATTATATAAATCGCTCTTTTAGCATCCTCAATTTCCACGGAATCACTTAACCGAATTCTAGCGGAAGCTTCAGCTAAACGAACAAAAGCCTCTAACTGCCTAGGAGTAAAAGTAACTGTTTCTTCAGATTGATTCCTATAATCTACATAATAGTTTTTAATAAGATTACTAGCATCATCGGTCATAACAGGAAACACATTTCTTTTAGCATATGCAACATATTTACGTAAAAAATCGGGATTAAAAACTGGTTTAACAATCTTCATGAGTTCATCTTTTTCCTTAATAGAAAACCTACTTTTCTTAGATCGTCTAATGCTTTCATTAACTTGGCCTGCTTTATGAGTAAGAAGAATATGAGAAGCTAATTCAGTATCCCTAGTACGATCAGGCCTATCAAGAATAGAAAAAATAAGATCAAAACGAGAAATAAGAGCAGGCGGCATATTAATCTGTTCATGCATAGGAATAAACTCATCAAACCGTCCAAGTTTAGGATTTGCTGCTGCAAGAATAGCACAACGAGATTTCAAAGTAGCATTAATACCTGCTTTTGCAACACTTATCTCCTGTTGTTCCATTGCCTGATGAAGACTACTACGATCCTGATCAGCCATCTTATCTATCTCATCAATACAAGCAATACCCATATCAGCAAGAACAAGAGCACCTGCTTCAAGGGTCCACTGACCTTCACCAAATTCATCACGAACTGCTGCAGCGGTAAGACCAGCTGCAGACGATGCTTTACCAGACGCATAAACACTACGAGGAGAAAGCTTAGAAATATAAGTAAGAAGTTGAGATTTAGCAGTACCAGGATCACCTACAAAAAGAGCATGAATATCACCACGAATACGGGTCCCATCAGGCATCTCTTTTGCAGTACCTCCAAACAACTGCAAAATCAAAGCATCTTTTTCCACAGCCATACTAAAGATAGTAGGAGCAATACTCTCCCTCATTTTTTCATAAATCTTAGGATCCTTACTAACTTTTAATATTTCTTCTTCATCCTCAGGACTGATCTCTACTTCCTCAAACGCAAGCTCTTGAGTCTCCACACTACGTGCATCCATAGTTTTTGCAAAAGCAGTCAAACGATAAGTACCACGACGCCTCTGAAGAGAATGAAGAATACCATTAGCAATAACCCTATCACCAGGTGCAATCTCACCAACAAGATCATCTTCTAAATAAACACTTATACGCTCAGGCTGAGAACCACCTCGAAGACCCTCAGGATTCTCCTGAATTTCAATCTTCTGAGAATCAATAAACTTAGAAAGGCTGGAAATAAGTTTAAAAGAAGAAACACGACCACAACCACCCTGATCTTCATAACACTCAGAGGGTTCCTTTAAAATATCTTCCTCCTGCTCCACACGGAGTACAGCACCACATTTCTGACATTGGAAAGCTGCCACCTGTAGTTTTGGTCTAACCTCGGTTCTTTTTTTAACAAGACCCTCAATAGACATAAATTTACCGAGATGACTAGACCGGATTTTACGAATAACAATCTTGTTAGAATCAGGAAGATTTGTCACTCTAAAATTAAGTATTAATTTATTCTCTGAGGCTACATCAATATTTTTTAAGGCCTCCTCAGCGTTAAAAATAGACTTATAAGGTTGATCTAATAGAGTTTCTGCTAGTTCAGAATCTACTTTATCAATATCCCAATAATCAACATACAAACTTCTTTTTTCAGGATAATCCAAAGCAACAGTTTCAATATCTGATTTGCAGTTCTCCTCAAAGAATTTTTGCCATTGAGCAACTAGATTCTGATCCTTCAATAACTTAACCGTACTCATTCCCCCAAAGGTAAAAAAATGATAACAAACTTCTGCTTATAAATATTTTTAGGGGGTCACTAAAAGTTTTTTAGCGGGTATAGGAACTCCGCGAGTGGGTGCACACCTCATCAGTTGACTGCCCATCTGCATCCATCAACCCCGTTGACCCTCCGAGCATCGGCAGTTTATGGTAAGGCTGCTCACTTCCGTGCCTGGCCCGATTTCCACAACGAAGACGGCTATATAACCCTCCAGTTATATAAGACCGGCACCTCCGATCCCAAAGGACAGGGTATCATCGTCAACAAATGGATCAAAAGACGGATGTAACACCGCCTCTTGGGTTCGACCTCTGCATAAAGACGATTTCAGATTAACAGGGAACGCCTACCTCCCCAGTCTATCCTATACCTATCGCCAAACTAGATATCTATAAGGATCTACGAATAATAGTAGATATATTTCTAATTAACTGAACAAAGATCAAGGCAAGAGCAATAGACAGAAAAGTTACATCACGCGCAATCAAAAGCCATTCTTCGTTAACAAACTCTAATCCTCCGACATATAAACAGTCCCTTATAAGAAGATAAAAAAACAAACCAATTATAAAAAACAATATCAAATTAATATAAATAGACCATTTATACCATGTTTTCTTACTAGTTTTCCTAATTAAATCCTCAACCATAATATCCATACCTCAAAGATATTCTAAACAAGAAGAATATAAAACAATAGATATAAGAAGATTATGCTTAAAAAAAATCATCAAGACGAGTGGATCTAATCTTATCACTCATAAAAAGAGAATCAATTGATTTTTCAACAAGAACGATTCTCTGGCGAGCATAAGGAGAAATATTATAACGTTTAGCAATTTCTTTAGATATATCAAGATATTTTTTAACTGATTTTTCATGAACAGTAAGAGTAAGCTTTCCACCACACTTTGTACAAACACCTTTCAAAGGAGGACGCCGGTAAGTAATATTACAAGTCGGGCATCTAACAGACTGTTTACTAAAAGCACGTAAGTTACCAAGAATATCAGGAAGAAAATGACGCTCAATAACCTTATACGCAACATCAGCTTCATCCACGGCACGAATCATTGCGGCTAGATTAAGCTGAGCATTCATCTTATCCATCATTGTTTTAAGTGATTTATATCTTGAAATTTTTGGACCAGCAGATATATCAAAAGAGTCATGAGTAAAACCAAATTGTTCATACTGAAAATCTGTTCCTATACGAGAAGATACAAGATCCATTTCAGATTCCAGTTCTTTTGAATGCTCATGTCTTATCGTAGCTTCATAAAAATCAAGTGGGTAACGAAAGAGTGTATCGACATTATGAGCTTCTTTATCAACCTCAGATGGATCAAGACGTGTCGTAAGAATCAGAGGTAAATCCATTTTTCCACCACGTTTATCAGGGATATATGCATGAGAAAAATTTAGAAGAGCATCCATTAAAAGCATTTGACCATCTTCGTCGCCATCACATCGAATTTGTATAAGTTGATTGTGCCAAAAAATCGCTTTATCTTCTAAACTCTCACCTTCAACATCTAAGCAATAAGTATCTTCATTTGCAACAGAGATATGTTTAGTCTCTGTTACAAAATCATATGTATAATCTGAATAAGAAACCGCAGGATAATATTTATGATCGTATTTAATCAGACGTCTTGAAAACGGAGGTTTTGACAAAGACATCTTAACAGCTCTTTTGCCTTTCTTCAAAGAAACAGGTCTAACAAATTTTGAAAAACTATATTTATCCTCACCAGTTAATACGAGATGAAAAAGAATATGTCTAACTGGTTTTTTACCAAGCTGTTTATATTTTTCAAGTACTTTTTTTCCAGGTAATCTTTTTTTAGTTTTTGAAAATCTAGCAAAAATATTTTCTCTAGTGAGAAGATTAGCTATCCCCTCAAGTAATGTTTTCGAAACAGAATAAAATGTTACCCTATCTGGATTTAAACTAATTGAACCGTCGCCATCAAAAAAGGCAGAAATAAATTGCTGGACAGCTTTCTTATCACCTTGATATATTATATTTGGCACCTTTTTTTTGTAAGCACTAGAACCGGCATCCCACACTTTAGTAAAAAGAATATTCAGTAATTTAGAAGAGTATACAAGTTTTGATTCATTAATATAAGGTTTTAAAGAAAAAATCTTTTCCATTTTTGATTTGATATGTTGTTTTATATCATCATCACAAATTCTAAAAGAAATTTGATGGGCACTTTTATTTGATCTTCCCCATCCCTCTGCACAATATAGTCCAAGAATCCAAAAAAAAGATGAAACATCTTCAATATATACTGGAAGATTAACATGATCCCTTCTAAAACCAATTCCAGCATTTAAAGGTAAATCATCTAAATCATAATTTGTATTTTCACAAATTCTAATAAAATGTAATAATGGTACACTTTTATACCATTTAGATAAACTGTGTTTAAAAGAATCTTTTATTTTACAAATCTCAAGTATATTTTCTCTACCTATTTGTGTTACAATTTTTTTGAAAAAATCCTTAGCATTTCTGATTTTAATGTTTATCAAAATATTAGCTGGAAGAGACTTTAAACTTTGAGCAAGATTTATTTTATGAATTGATCGCTCGTAGGACAAATGTGTTGCAAGAGGTACTCTCTCTCCTTTTTTAACATTGATTGCTCTTTTGATCTCTATTTTACCTTCTTTTAAGATCGCAATGTTATGATCTGGAGTTACTTTTATTTCTCTATTAGTAGAAGTTTTAATTTTAACCCACAAATTTGTTTTACCTTTAATAAAACATTTTACTTTCTTTTTAATAAGTTTTCCAGACTTTCTATTAAGAGTATACGCAAATAAGTTACTGGAATGATCTACATCACATTTTAGAGTGCCATAAGAGTCAATTTTTTTTGGGATTTCTTCTTTTATAAATTTCTCTACAATAGGACCTATTTCATCAGTAATAAACTTATTTTGATTAGCATCATAAAGAAATACTCTTTGTGTACTAACAAAACAATTTCTTCTTTTTGCTGCATGATAAAAAGGATGCGCATAACAAACTTGTCCATCTGTAAAACCAATAATTCGAGACAAAGAACCGCCAGAGGTATGTGGGGCTAGACCAACTGTTAGGTGCCCTGTTAGGTTTTCAAGTTTTCTAATATTATAAAACCTTTCCATTCCATAAAATTTTACTAGTAAATCATCTATGAATCTTGCAACTTTTGTAAAGTATTCTGCACATTTTTTTGAAATTATTACATCTTGAGGTTTTAATTCACATATTTGTTCTGCGTTTTTTAATTCATTTCCTTGATAATCTTTTGTGTATCCTAGTTCTTTTAACCTTTCAACTGTGGTTCCTATCTCTTTTGGTCTAAAATGTGTAAGTGGTGCATCTGTCATATCAAAACGTGTTGTTCCATCCTTAAAAACATAAACACCATGTTTTGCTCTTAGTATTCCTTTTTCCAGTGGTTCTGGTGTTTTGTGTTTTGATATTGTTCCTATTACTCCTTTTATTGTTTCTGGGAGTCTTCTTTCTTTTATTTTCTTTTTTGCTTTTAATATATCTTGACTCAATTTTATGTCATGTGTTTCTATTTTTCCTTTCTGTATTCTTGTATGTGTCCCGCAGTCACATGTTATTTTATATGTCTTTTTTTTACATTTGGGACATATCCTTGTTCCTGCTTCCACTTCTATTTTACTTTTTTCAGCTGCTTTTCCAAGTAATCTTTGGTTTCCACCGTAATTTCCAACTGGAAACAGTACATGTGGTGGAGGGCGCATTTTTCTTTCTGCTGCTTTTTCTGGTCTACCCATTCTTGTACCTATTCTAAATGGAGCCCTTGGCCTGATTTGTATACCTGATAGTTCTGATATTGTTTGTATTATGTTTTCTTCTTTTTTTGTGTTTTTTATTTTGTTTTTTTCAACTATTTTTTTATCTTTTATTTCAAGTCCCAAGCATGTTATCAATGGTTGTGTGTATCTTTCAAAAATTAGTTTTTCTTCTCTTTTTTTGTGTAGTGCTCCTATTTCTATAAGAATATTTTTGATATCTTTATCATCGGGTATAGTAAGTTTTTCTTCTTCTATTTCTCCATTGTTTTTTATATATTCTCTTAGTCTTTTTAGATCTTCTAAAGTTATATCATGCCAAAATAAATTGTAATAGGGATGCAATGGAATTTTGTATTTTTTTGATAAAAATATTGCTTCGTCCCATGTTGGTTTTTCTAGATTTATATCTTTTTTTTGTTCTTTTTTTATTATTTCTTTTGTTTTTTCATCTGCTTTTTTTATGTTTTCAAATGTGTTTTTCTCTGGTAGTATGTTTAGTTTTTTTTGTAGTTCTTGTATCCACCATTCATGTACATAGCTTGAATCAGGTAAAAGAGAGTTATTTTCTATAAATTCACCGTATGGTATTAGTATTTCTCCAAGATCTATTATTTTTTTAATTTGTGCTTTTTTTAGTTGATCTATCTTATTTATTTGTACAAGATCTCCGTTTTGTAGTAGAACTATTGGCCCTTCGATTGTATCACATGGTGTTCCTATTGTTCCTTTACCTGGTCTTTCTGTTTTTATTTGTGTTCCAACTGCGATAAACTCGTCCAGTATATACATCGTAGCTGGGTTTATCGCTGTTGATGCAAGTCCCGCGGTTCTTGCTCTTCCATATCTTAGTCTAAAACCTCCTTTTCTTGAGGGATGTGAAAAAACTGGTCTTCCTGCTATTACTTCACCGATGTATTTTTTCGATGGTTTTATTTCTGGTATTTTCTTTGTTTTTTTATCCTCTGTTTTTTTTCCTTTGTTTACAAATATATCTAAGAATTCCCATCCTTTTAATTTTAGTTTTTTAACGTGTTTTAGTATCTTTGGTGCTTTTAGGCATAGCCCTTCTGCTATTACTAGACATGCTCCTCCTCTAAGTCTGTTGGTTTGTATTCTTGGTAGATCTCTGTAACCTGTTACTTCTTCTTTTTCTGTTCCTTCTCCGTTTACACATATAGGACAGTTTGATACTATTTTTTCTATTTCATCTACACTTGGTGTGTATTGTAGGTGTTGTGCTCTTTTGTATAAAGGTATTTCTTCTTTGTATCGTTCGATTTCTCCTTTGGTTGGTTTGTATCTGTCTATGTTCATTTCTCGTCTTACTACATCAGCGATAAGTACGCTCATTGCTTGTCCTGTTCCACCTGCGCTTCTTATTGGTCCTGAAAAATATAGGTCTACGTATGTTGTTCCATCATTGTTTTTTCCTAGTTTTACATCTACTATGCCTTCTAGAGGTGCTACCAAAACTCCTTCTGTGAGTATCGCAAGCCCAGTTCTTGTTGCTTGTTCTAATGCTTGTTCTTTTGTTTTAAAATTGTATTTTTCTTTGTTTTTTGCAATTTTTTTTGCTATTTCTATGCTGACTAGTTCTCTATTTTTGATTTCTCTAGTGATTTTTCTTATTTCTTCGGATATTTTTTTTGGTCCTACCAGTTCTTCTACTCTTTTTGCTAGATCTTTTGCCTGGGGGATTTCTACTTTTTTTTCAGGATCTAATCCTTTTTTTCTTGCTCTCTCTGATATTTTGTAGCAAATGTCTATGTTTTTTTGTAAATCTAGGAAATAGTTTTGCATTTCTTTACTTGCTACAATATCTTTTGATAAATCCCCGCCCATAGTCTACATGTCCATTAAAACTAGGTAAAATTCTATAATGCAAATATTGTGTTTAAAAGTTTTGTAAAATTCTAAATTTTATTACCATAAAACTTTTATATGTAAATTCCATCATAAAAATAAAAATATACAAATAAAATTACTAAAGGTGCAAAATATGAAAATACTAAATAATAAGGATAAAGTCCTTTTTGTATTTATATTGATTATTATCAATTTTTTTGTATTGATTCCAACTATAAATGCATATAACACAGAAGAAGTCGTTCTTAAAAATACAAATATTTGTGCATGCTCAAAACAAATCGGAGAGAATTGCATACTCGCTCAAGAAATTACAATGCCTTCTGATGTTTTTAATCTTACTAGAGTTGGTTTTATGTTTGACCAGATTGATGGAGGCAATATGCAGGATAGTATAAAAGTGGGAATCTATCATGGTACCGAACCGACTGATCCAGATAATACAGAAACGTGGGATTCAGGAAGCAAATGGAGTTATATATACATCAAAGAAGCAGAAAATCAATGGATTTACTTTTTTTTGTCAGGCTTAGCTGTCAACCCCGGTGAGACTTATACCCTACTAATTCTAAATTATGGTATTGATAATTTGAGATGTCAGGTTTCAAATGATGTTTCTGATAACAATATTGGAGATATGAAATATTGGATTGAAGATGAAGGATGGATTGATGAATCTAGTTATGATACGCGTTTTAAGTTATTTGGAAATTATATAGAAGGCGGCAATCCCCCTATAGCAGAATTCTCTGCAAGTCCCACAGAGGGAGATGCTCCATTAAACGTCCAATTCACAGATAAAACCACCAATAACCCAACCTCATGGAGTTGGGATTTTAATGGTGATGATATCGAGGATTCTACAGAACATAATCCGACATATCAATATACTGAACCTGGTGTATATGATGTTTCACTTACCGTTGTTAATAGTAAGGGTTCAGATACCAAAACCAAAACTGACTATATCACTGTAACAGCTGAAGATAACGATGAATATACACTGAAAAAAACAATTGTCGGATGTGGAGATATAGACTTAGATCCCCCAGGAGGGATTTATGAAGAAGGAACTGAAGTTACACTAACTGCAATTCCTGGTGATGGCTGGTGCTTTAATCACTGGGAAGGAGATTTAACTGGTTTTACAAACCCAAAAACAATAACCATGAACTGCAACAAAGAGATTATAGCATCATTCGAATACGAAGAAAGCGAAGAATTAAATGTAGATGCAGGTGGTCCATATATAGCCTCAAAAGGTAAATCAATTCAATTTTATGGTGAAGTAGAAGGCGGAACACCACCTTATAAATATAACTGGGATTTCGGAGATGAAACCAATTCAAACAATCAGAATCCAACACATTCATATTCTGAAGTAGGAGTATATCAGATTGATCTTAAGGTAGAAGATAGTACCGGACAAATAGCATCATATTTTACATATGCAGCAATAGGAAACAGTTTTGAAAAAAGAAATGCAGTCATACTAGTCGGAAATGCATTTGGTAGTCCCGCTCATTATTATGATATGGTATCTGCTGCACAAAAGATGTATGATTGCTTAACATCAGATAGGTATGGTTTCAATGATAATGAAATACATGTTTTGTCCCAATATGATTTTTCAGATATTGTTGATAAAACATCAACAAAAGAGAAATTAAGAGAAACATTAGATAGCATAAGAGATTCAGATTTATTTTTATTTGCTTACATTGGTCATGGCGTATTTGAAAGCTATGATTCACCACAATATTTTCTTTTAAAAAATGCTGAAAAACTATACGATAGTGATCTTCAGGATTATGTAAGAGATATAAAAGGTCAGCATATTTATTTATTACATGCTTGCAACAGTGGCGGATTCATACCTGAATTATCAGATAGTTCATCTAATAGAATAATATGTGCTTCAACTGGACTTGGTTACTTAACAACAGATTATATGCTCGAAGGATGGATACACTTTTTTATAGATGCTTTGAATGGAGAGGGAGAAACTTTAAACGATGGTTTTATAAGTATAGAAGAAGCTTTTTATTACGCGGAACAAAAAACATACCGAAAGTGCGATCCATTAAACGGAGATCTTGGTCAGGAACCAGTCCTTGATGACAATGGCGATAATAAAGGACACAGCCCACATACAGGTGAATATACTAGGATTCCTAACAATCCAGAGTACGATGGCCATTATGCATCAGTGAATTCACTTAATTTAGGTCCAAAGGAATTAAAAACAAAGCAAAAGACAGCTGATCAAAATCCAGAAAATATCTTTCAAAAATTACCGGAAAACTTTGAATTTATTAAAAATTTAATTCACAGATGCGCATTCATAAAGGGAATACTCAATTTACCAAAAAATATCATTTACTAAAATCCATCATTGTAACATTACTTGTTTTCAGATCTACAATTGGTAGTTTTGCTGAATCTGGTATGAAGTTTAGCATTTTTTGGTATGTGGTTTGTTCCTGCCAGCTGGATGCATTTAGTAATGTTACTCCACGGTAGTCACCAATTTGTGCGAGATGTACGTGTCCAGTTACAAATATATCTGGTATTCTATCTATTACCATATAGTCCATGTGTTCTGGTGCTAGTGGGGTGTACCCGCCATAGGTTGGTGCCAAATGATGTTTTTTTAGCATTACTTTCATTGTTTCTACTGGTTGGTTGTATTTTAGGTGCTGTATGTTTGTCGCATAGTCAAGAAGACTTTGTCCGTGGTAGGATAGTATTTCTACTTTGTTTAGTGAAAAATAGCAGGGGTTTCCAACAAAAGTTATGTCCATATCTGTGAAAAGATCTTGTATTTCTTTTTCAAAAGCTGGTTGTGGCTCTGCTGGTCTTACCGCGTCATGGTTGCCTGGTTGCATTATTATAGATATGTGATCTGGTATGTTTCGAAGTTGCTCTGCTAGTGTTTCGTATTGTCTGTATACATCTATTATTTCTAGTTCTTCTTCTTGGTTTGGATATATTCCTATCCCGTCTACTACGTCTCCTGGTATTACTATGTATTTGATTTTACTTGCTACATCTCTTTGTCTAGTATTTCCCATTTGTCCGTTTATCCATTTTATAAAAGAGTTCCATTGGTCTTGCATGAATTTTTTACTTCCAACATGTATATCTGAAAGAAACGCTGAGTATACTGGGATTTCTGATTTGTGTTTTTCATTTTGTATACTTATATCGGGGTATACTATACTATTTATTATTAACAAATCACCATTCTTGCTTAGTTTTCCGTTGATTCCTATTATTTCATCTAGTATTACTTCCTGGGCTATTGAAAAAGAATCTCTATTTTGTTTTATTGAAATACATGCTATTTCATCTGTTTCATCTTCAAGAATTATTAGTCTGTGACCGTTTTTTGTGTTTCTTACTTCTTTTACGATTCCTACAAGTTGTACTTCTTTCATACCTGTTTTTTTTATTCTGTTTATAGGTATTGTATTTGCCAGTTCTCTTCTTTGTTTTTTTAAGATTTTTTTTACTGAGTTGAATCTATCTTTGAAAAGCTTGTTGAAATCTGTTGTGTTACCTTCACATATACTTAAACCTGTTACATCTTTTATGATTTTTATTTCTGAATCGTATTCTTTTGCTACTGGTTTCCAGGATTTTACTTTTTTTATTGTTATTGGTTTTGTCTTTGTTTTTTCTTCTATTTCTTCTGGTATTTCTATTAAATCTTCTTTGTCTAAATCTTCATAATCAAGTTCTAGTTCTGGTTGTGGTCTTAGTTGTTGTTTGTATATCTCTGATAGCATTCTTGACTGGATTTTTTTCTCTATTAAGTTTTTATCTTTTGGTTCTTCAACTTCTTTTTTTTGATTATCTATTGCTTCTATTTTTTTTATGTGTTCGATTGTTAATACAAGAGGATATTCCTTTAGATTATTTGCGATAAAAGTTGTAAACTTGTGGGGATCTTTTTGGGATAAAATATATTCTAATGTATCAGGCTGTACTAGGGTACCATGTTCCGAAAATGATTTAATTATTGTATCCATCCAGACCTATCCCACGAAAAACTAAATTTTGTACAAATGGTATGAGTTCATGTGTTTTTATTATTGCGGTTATACAAAAAATTTGTGGATTTGTATTTTTTCAAGGATACCTATATAAATATTTTTCCATAAAATTTTTGATTTTTGTCGAAAAAAAAGTTTTTTTGTAAAATTACATTTTCCATGTTATAAAAACAACAATTTTTTAGACCTTTTTTAGGCATTGGGACAAAATTAACCAGGGCGGACACGGACAGTAAAAATATTATGTAAAACAGCAATAGAAAAACAAGCCATCTCCCGTCGATCCTCACGTCTCTGCCGTATCACACCACCAAAACG
>Ga0180433_10001699_pt1 | contig 36370 bp, 30 predicted proteins | sample SS_ome_8_FD_132980 | JGI IMG/M metagenome (GOLD analysis project Ga0180433, IMG submission 132980) | Hypersaline lake sediment archaeal communities from the Salton Sea, California, USA - SS_1_D_1 metaG | ecosystem: Environmental > Aquatic > Non-marine Saline and Alkaline > Hypersaline >... | reverse complement strand
ACGGGTACATACCGAAACCGTTCACGCCGGACGAGCTCGTCTCGGCTGTCAGAACCAATATTGACAAACGAGCGCTGACGATCGAAGCCAGACGACTTCGCGAAGAGCGTGAGAGGCGGTTGCTGGAATTGGCGTTCGAACGCTCCAAGAGCAGCACCATCATCAACTGTATGATCGACGGCGTACTCGTCGTGAACAGCGATAAGCAGATCGTTTTGACAAATGCGGCAGCGGCGCGGCTTGTTCCAGAGTGTGCGAATCTCCCCCCGATAGCCGCGCCGCTGGACGCTCTGGAGTGCGCCCCGTTACGCGAGTTTCTGAGGGAAGTGCTGGATGCAGGGTCGGAACCTGCCATCGTATCAAAGGAGATCGCGCTCGGAAAATCGGTGCACATGGTAAACGCCAGTCCGGTCGTGGAGCCGAATGGCGAGACGCTCGGAGCAGTAGCGGTTCTGCGGGATATCACTGCGCTGAAACGATTGGAGCTGGCGAAGTCGATGTTCGTCTCCATGGTTGCTCACGAGGTCAAAAATCCCCTTGCGGCAATCGAGGGATACTTGAACGTGATCCTGAGCGGCGTTGCCGGCGACGACCCCGTACGGGATCGCGATATGATGCGCCGGGCGCTCGTGCGCGCCGGGACGTTGCGCACGATGATCTCAGAGTTGATGAGTCTGACGGCCATGGAAACAGGCAATTTTGTTATCAAGAGATCACCGCTCGATGTGGATGAGGTTGTCGCTGAGGCGGTGAGGTCATGTCAAGAGAAGGCGGCAGAAAAGGAGATCGAGGTTTCCGTGGGTTCAGATCAGGAGGGCGAGCGGGTGCTGGCGGACCGCGCGGCGATGCTGCGGGTGTTCACGAATATCGTCGATAACGCGATCAAGTACACCCCCGAGAAAGGACATGTGGACGTTTCCCTCGAGCACAACAACGCGTATGTGAAGGTGATGGTCCGCGACGATGGAATCGGGATGAGGCAGGAGGACGCGGACAGGGCATTCGAGGAGTTTTTCAGAGCGAAAAACGAGTATACGGCTCGCGTGCCGGGAACGGGTCTCGGGCTGAGTCTCGTGAAGCGTCTTGTGGATATGCACCAGGGAAACGTGACGCTCGAGAGTAGTCCGGGGAAAGGTTGTACGGTCACTATTGTGCTGCCTGTGCTCAATGGAGCGCGGACGTCGTGAAGGAGAGAGAGAACGCGAAACATGATACACACTGACCCGGTGCCGACAATTCCGGCAATTCTACAGAGGACGGCAGACCTATGGACATAACAGTTGGGCTATTCCTGCTGCTCTTCGGGCTGGCATTCTTTTGCGAGTTTGTAGATTCGGCATTTGGCATGGGGTACGGCACGATTCTGTCGCCAGTCCTGATCATTATGGGTTTCGACCCCCTTGTTGCCGTGCCGGCCATTCTGTTGTCACAGGCTTTCGGGGGCTTTATAGCGGCAATCTTTCATCATCAGTTTGAGAATGCGTCGTTCAGCGGTGGCTCGAAAGACTTGAAGATCGTGTTCATCATAAGTAGCTTCGGCGTAATCGCGACTATTGGAGCCGCCTTGATTGCGCTGCACATTCCCACGATCGTCTTGAAGACGTACATAGGTGTGCTTGTGTTGGTTATGGGGCTGGTGCTTCTCTCGAATCGACGGTTCAGTTTTTCGTGGAAAAAGATGATAGCTGTTGGGATAGTGAGTGCGTTCAACAAGGGGATATCCGGGGGCGGTTTCGGACCCGTGGTCACGGCTGGCCAGATCATCTCCGGGCAAAGGCACAAGGGGGCGATAGCAGCTACGACGTTGGCGGAGGCCCCGATCTGTGCGGTTGGTTTCGTGACGTATCTCGTCGGCAGGGTGGTCTCGGACGTTGATACGCCGGTGCTGCATAAGCCGGTTTCAGAGTTTTTCTCACTGATGTTTTCACGTCATATTTTTCAGTGGGAGCTCGTGCTTGCCCTGTTGCTCGGCTCGGTATTTGTTGCCCCTTTTGGTGCTCTGACAACCAGGCTTATGAGAACGACCAAGATGTCCCTCATTCTCGGGACGTTGGTAACGATATTGGGCGTCTCGACGTTACTCAAGACGTTCTTCTGAAAGGTGCACGGCTAGAAGCAAAGATCTCAGCAGCCATAAGATTGACGAAGAATTCGGCTTCTCAGGTCGTACTGAAAGACCGGGAGGCTCAGTGTCGGACGGCTTAGAGCGGTGGCAACTGAGGAGTATGGAGTAGACGTAACAGCGGAGGCAACTAGACTAGACGCGTGAGCGTAGTGAAGGAGAATAACCATGAGCGCTGTCGCTCTTAAGAGACTGGTAGAGACGGCTATCAAGGAAGATGAGGTCGCCCCCTACCTGGAGGGAGGGGATGATTTCATTAAGGACGATGCGATCGAGCGGCTCCTCCGGGAGCACCGCAATCCATCGCCGCAGAGGGTACGTGACATCCTGGACCGTTCGTTGGCGCTCGAGCGGCTCGAACCGCACGAGACGGCCGCGCTTCTCAACGTCGAGGATGAAAATCTGTGGGAAGCGATGTTCGCTACCGCGGGTGAGGTCAAGAACAGGGTCTACGGACCGCGCATCGTGACGTTCGCGCCGCTCTATTGCAGCAACTTGTGTGTGAACTCGTGCGCGTACTGCGCGTTTCGGGCGGAGAACACGGCGGAAAAGAGAAGGAAGCTCAGCATCGAGGAAGTTCGCAGGGAAACCGAGGCGCTTGTATCTACAGGTCACAAGCGTCTGATCGTCGTGTACGGAGAACATCCCAGTTCCGACATTGATTATATCGCTGCCACGATCCGGACGATCTACGAGACGAAGGTAGGTAACGGTGAGATAAGGCGTGTCAACATCAATGCCGCGCCGCAGACCATCGCCAACTACAAGGTCCTGAAGGAAATCGGTATTGGGACGTACCAGGTGTTCCAGGAAACGTACCACCACCCGACATACAAGAGAGTCCATCCGCGCGGCATTAAGGCGAACTACCAGTGGCGGCTCTATGCGCTGCACCGGGCACAGGAAGCCGGCGTAGATGACGTAGCTATCGGTGCACTGTTCGGTCTGTACGACTGGAAATTCGAGGTGATGGGGTTACTGTACCACGCGATTGATCTCGAGGAAAAGTTCGGCGGTGTCGGGCCGCACACTATCTCTTTCCCTAGGCTCGAACCGGCGGCGAATACCCCGCTCAGTGTGAACAGCCCCTATAAGGTCAGCGATAAAGATTTCAAACGGCTCGTTACCGTGATCCGTCTTTCTGTGCCGTATACGGGCATGATCATCACAGCCCGGGAACCCGCTGAGATACGGCGCGATGTCATCAACGTGGGGTGCACGCAGACCGACGCGTCAACGAGGATAGGCGTGGGCGCATACAGCGAGCGCTATGACGCGCAGCAGGCCGAGCGCCAGCAATTCCTGCTTGGGGACACCAGGGATCTCGACGAGGTTATCAGGGAGCTCGCCGCGATGGGCTATCTGACATCGTTCTGCACCGCCGGATACCGTTGCGGCCGTACCGGCAGCTATTTCATGAACATTGCCAAGAAGGGCAAGGTCCATCATTTCTGCATTCCGAATGCCATCTTGACTTTCAAGGAGTATCTACTGGACTACGCGTCGGAGGAAACCAGGGAGGTCGGAGAAAAGTTGATCGAGCGGCGAATCGAGAACGTCCCTGACAATATCAGGTCTGCTTTGAAGGAACGTCTGGAGGCGATCGAGCATGGCGCGAGAGACCTCAGGTTTTGATGGGTGGCTGCGGACGGTTGAGTTCGTGACACGCGAGGTGCCGCTGGTGAGCGCTCTCGATGCGGTCTCGCGGCTCGCGCGTGAGGCATTTGGTGCACATCTCTGGTTTGTGGAAATTCTCGGTCGTCGCTGGTCGTACGTCGCGGGTGAAGGAGGCGCCGAACCGGACCGGGCGCCGGTCGCGCGCATCCTGTTGGACGGCAGGTTTGGTCTGGTATCGGACACGTGGGGAACCGCAAGTGACGAGGACCGGGCGCGGCTGGTGGCGTTTCTGAGAAACCTTGTTAGGGCGCGGGAGTCGTCATGAACCTTGACTACCGTGATGGAGAGCGTTTGCTTACCGGCAGCGATGAGGAGCTGTTTCAGGAGGCCGATACGGTTCGGGAAGAGTGGTGCGGTGACGCGGTCCACATTCGCGGCATTATCGAGTTCTCAAACGTTTGTAGCAGGAACTGCCGGTACTGCGGGCTGAGGCGGGACAATACGGCGCTGCCGAGGTACACCATGTCCGTCGAGGAAATCATCGCTGTTGCGTCGCGTGCCGCGAACGCGGGCGTGCGCACCATCGTGCTTCAAAGCGGGGAGAACGATCACGAGGGCGCCGAACCGGTCTCCGAGATCATTGACGCGATCAAACGTGATTGCGACGTTGCGCTCACTCTGTGCGTGGGCGTCAGACCAACTGATTTTTACAAGGCATGGCGGGACGCGGGGGCCGATAGGTATCTTCTGAAACACGAGACCGCCGTCCCCGCGCTCTACGAGCGGTTTCATCCCGACTCGCGCCTTGACGAGCGGCTTTCGGGACTCGCACGCCTTCGGGCGCTCGGCTATCAGGTGGGCAACGGCTGTATCATTGGATTGCCGGGTCAGACACCATCGGATCTTGCCGCCGACATTGCGCTGACACGACAGCTCGACGTGGACATGGCAGCGTTCGGTCCGTTCGTGCCGCATGCGAACACCCCGTTGGCGGGCGCGGCAAAGACTGACCTGGAGCTGCCGCTCCGTGTCGTGGCGGTCGCTCGGCTGGCGCTCGGTCCGGTGCATATCCCCGCCACGACCGCTTTTGACGCTATCGCGCCTGACGGTCGTGAGCGAGCGCTGCGCTGCGGCGCTAATGTGATTATGGCGAACCTCACTCCCGACCGCTACCGGTCTCTCTACGACATATATCCGAGCGACCGATCGGCCAACTCGCTCGAGTGGGTGAAGGAAACTGTGGCGCGAACCGGCCGACCGCTCGCAACCGATCACGGGCACTCGCTCAAGCGCGCCGGGAAGGTCAGCAGATGCTGCGAACTCCAAAAAGCCTGAGATTGCATATTGCCATTTTCGGACGCCGCAACGTGGGCAAATCGTCCGTCCTGAACGCCCTTACAGGACAGGATGTCGCTGTCGTCTCGGACGTGGCGGGTACGACCACCGATCCTGTCGAGAAACCGATGGAACTGCTTCCTCTGGGTCCGGTTCTTTTTGTTGACACCGCAGGATTCGACGACGTCGGTTCTCTCGGCGAACTGCGCACGCGTAAGACGGCGAAAGTACTCGAAAGAGCGGATATCGCATTGTTGGTCACTGAGGCTGACAGATGGGGCGAGTATGAGAAGCGGTGGAGCGCTGAGCTAAAACGGCGGCAGCTGCCTACGCTGGTGGTACTCAACAAGATTGACACTGCCGAACCCGGCACGGTAGCTGTACAGGTCGAACAAGCCGGACTTCCGTGGTGCGCCGCGTCCGCCACTGAGGGAACCGGTGTGCTCGAGGCCAAACGCGCGATCGTGCGAACGGTTCCCGAGGACTGGTACAAGCAGGCCGGCATACTGGACGGCGTTGTCGGTGCGGGCGATTCCGTCATCATGGTTGTCCCGATTGACAAGGAGGCGCCGAAAGGGCGGATAATTCTGCCGCAGGTACAGACGCTCCGGGATATTCTGGACAAGCGCGCTCGGGCCGTTGTCACGAATGAGGTGGACCTGCCGCGGGCTATCGCTACACTGAGAACCCGGCCGGCCCTGGTGATCACCGACTCACAGGTTTTCGAGCAAGTTGCCAGAGCAACGCCTGTCGCCATCCCGATGACATCCTTCAGCATCGCTTTCGCCAGATACAAGGGCGATCTCAACGCGTTTGTCGATGGTGCCAGGAAGATTGACACGCTCGGAGCGAGGGACAGGATCCTTATCGGCGAAGCGTGCACCCATCACCCGATAGGGGACGACATCGGAAGGGAGAAGATACCGCGATGGCTTCGAGGCAAGGTCGGATCGGGGTTGCGGTGCGATGTAGTGGCGGGACATGATTTTCCCGATGACCTTGAAGAGTATGCGCTCGTCGTACACTGCGGTGCCTGCATGTTCAACCGACGCGAGATGCTGTTCCGGATACTGACCTGCCAGGGACGCGGCGTTCCCATAACCAATTACGGTATCGCCATCGCTCACCTGCACGGGATACTGGAGAGATCACTCGTTCCATTCCTGGGTCGCGCTCCTGAACCGAGTTGTATCCCAGCCGAAGAGGGTCTTAACGCTGAGAAAGCCCATGTGTCTTAGCTTACGGACAAAACTGATCGTCAGCTTCGTCGTGGTGATGCTGATGTCCGGTCTGGTGGCGACGCTGGTCGGGATACATCTCATCGGCAGACGCATAGTGGAGCAGGCGCAGAACAACGTGAAAATGGATCTCAACTCGGCCCGCGAGATTTACCAGGACAAACTCGAAGATATCGAGAATTTGCTCAATTATACCGTGCTGCGGGACTCCATCAAAAATGCGTTGGCCGTGCGCGATCGCGAAACGCTGGGTGAGCTGTTGACGAGCGTGCGCGAAAAAGCAAATGTCGATATCCTTACGATTACCGATCGCGACGGGAACGTTGTGACGCGGTCGCGCAATCCCGGCACATACGGCGACGATCAAAGCGGAGACCCCATAGTCCACACAGCGTTATCGACCGGCGAGATCGTGAGCGGTGCGATTATCATGCCACGCGACGAGCTTCTCAAGGAAGGTGAGCAGCTAGCGCGACGAGCTCGTTTGGTGATCATCCCGACGCCGCAGGCTAAACCGAAACCGGAGCAGGAACATACGTCGGGGCTCGTGCTCAAATCAGCCGCGCCGGTGTTGGATGACAATGGCGGTTTACTCGGTGTGTTGTACGCGGGGGAACTGCTGAACCGCGACTATGAAGTAGTGGACAAGGTCAAGGACATCCTGTATCGAGGCGAGAAGTATAAGGGCAAAGACATAGGTACCGCAACGATTTTTGAGGGGGATCTGCGGGTCTCGACCAATGTGGTCAACGATGACGGGTCGAGAGCTATCGGAACATGCGTGTCGGAAGCCGTGTATGACCAGGTTCTTCTCAAGGGCGAGTCGTGGATCGCCCGTGCGTTCGTTGTCAACGATTGGTACATCAGCGCCTATGAGCCCATCAAAGATAGTGCGGGCAAGATCGTCGGTATCCTGTATGTTGGACTGCTGGAACAGAAGTTCACCGATATGGAGCGAGAGACGACATTGAGCTTCTTGGGCGTGACGCTCGCCGGCATGGTGTTGGCGTTAGCCGTCTCATACGTCCTGGCTGACAACATCACAAAACCGGTCCGCCGTCTGGTTGCCGCATCCGAACAGATCGCCAGCGGGAACCTCGCATACCGGGTGGGGCTCGAGTCCAGGGACGAGATCGGCGAGCTTGGGAGGATGTTCGACCGGATGGCCGCGTCGCTGAAAGAGCGTGATGAGCAGCTCAAGGCGTATACGGAACGCCAATTGTTGCGGTCTGAGCGGCTCGCGTCATTAGGTCGATTGGCAGCGGGCGTCGCTCATGAAATCAACAATCCGCTCACGGGCGTGCTCGCCTTCGGGCATTTGCTTCTGAGAAAGTATAGTAAAGGCAAGGGAGATGGTGCAGACAAAGATGCACTGGAAACGATTGTCAACGAGACAGCCCGGTGCAAACGGATAGTGAGAGGGCTGCTGGACTTCGCCCGGGAGACCGAGCTGCAAGAAGCCACCGCCGACATTAACGACATCCTTCAGGAAGCGCTTCGACTAACTGAGAACCAGGCGTTAGTCAACAGTGTCGAGATTATCAGGAAATTCGATGAGAATTTGCCGCAGAGCATGGTGGACAAAGGGCAGATTCAGCAGGTGTTCGTCAATATCCTGGTGAACGCCATCGATGCGATGCCGGATGGTGGCAGGCTGTGTGTCTCGAGCACCTTGGCGGAGGACGGACGGTTCATAGCGGTAAGCTTTGCGGACACCGGCTGTGGCATCGATCGGGAGAATATCGGCCGGGTGTTCGACCCATTCTTCACGACCAAGGACGCGAGCAAAGGGACGGGACTCGGGCTTGCAGTAAGTTACGGTATAGTGACGCGGCATAACGGCAGCATTGAGGTGGAAAGTAAGGTCGGCAAGGGCAGCACGTTCACCGTACGGCTGCCATTGGAGGAGCGGAGCTGATCGATGTTGACAGGAGTCACCATTCTCGTTGTTGATGACGAGGATATCGTGTGCAGGAGCTGTAAAGCTATACTGACCGACGAAGGGTGCGACGTAGCAGTCGTCCATTCGGCGACAGCGGCATTGCGGGAGATGAGCACGCGGGATTTCGACGTCGTGATCACCGATCTGAAAATGCCGGGTATGGACGGTATTGGGCTGCTCACGAGGATAAGGGAGAAGTGCCCGGCGACCGCTGTGATCGTGATGACCGGATACTCGACCGTTCGTTCGGCGGTGGAGGCGATCAAGCGCGGCGCAGCCGAGTACGTGGAAAAACCGTTTACGCCGGACGAGCTCACTGCAACGGTCGCTAAGGCCCTTGAAGCGGGAGGACAAAAGACCGAGCATCTTCATTTCAGGCAGCGGCTCGAAGAACGGTACAGGTTTGGCGATATCATCGGCGGCAGCAAGCAGATGCGTGAAGTGTACGAGCTCGTTGAAAAGGTCGGGCCCGCCGACAGTACGGTGTTGATTTATGGCGAAAGCGGCACCGGCAAGGAGCTCGTTGCCAAGGCGATCCATGCCAACAGTCTGCGTCGGGACAAGCAGTTTATTTCAGTGGATTGTACCGCATTGACCGAGAGCTTACTGGAGAGCGAACTGTTTGGGCATGTCAAGGGGTCCTTCACCGGCGCCATCGTCAGCAAACCGGGGCTATTCGAGATAGCCAGCGGTGGCACTTTCTTCCTTGATGAGATCGGGAACGTGAGCTTGCCCACACAGGGAAAGCTGCTGCGGGTGTTACAGGAACGCGAGTTCAAACCCGTCGGCGGTACCGAGATTAAGAAGACGGATATCCGTTTGATTACCGCCACCAACAAGAACCTGGAGGCGATGATCGCGGACGGCACGTTCAGGGAAGAACTCTACTATCGGCTCAACGTGCTCCCGATCTTCTTGCCGACGCTGAAGGAAAGAAAAGAAGATATACCGGCGCTCGTGCATCACTTTCTCGAGAAATATGGCCGACGCGTCAACGGTAAGACGCCTGCCGTTTCGCCAGAGGCTGTGGATCTGCTCATCCGCTATGAGTGGCCCGGAAACGTCAGGGAGCTTGAGAACATCGTCGAGAGGATGGTTGTCATGGCTGACGGCTCCACAATAGAACCGCAACATCTGCCCGTCGCCATTCAGAGAAGGCGATTGGGCGGGCGTATGGTCATCCCCCGCACCAATCAGGAACTCAAGCAGGCCAGAAAACATCTGCGTCGTGAGGCTGTCAAGGAGCTTGAGAGAGCATTTGTCGCTGATGCGCTCGAACGAAACGACGGGAACATCGCGCAGGCCGCTCGAGATGTCGGCATGCAGCGTCCGAACTTTCATGCGCTTATGAGAAAATACAAGCTGGCTCAAGAATAGTCCTGTATAATCCTCGTATACATGTATATATTCCTCATTGAATAGCCTAACGCTGTGCCAAGCAAAGACTTATATCTGTGCACGGTCTCGAAACGGATGGCGTATGTATACAACCGTCCACGTTGCCCGTTTCGACTCGTCCCGCCCGGTAACCGCTAAGGTAAGTATTCCCAATGCGTTGTGACAATTACCGGATCGGCGCAATGAGCCGTGCGGCATCCGGCACATTTCCTGCTGTTCCCTGTGGTGGATACTCCGTTGAGAGGACGGCTGGACACAACTCGACATAGTACCGACATCTGGTAATCATGGCGTCAGAAGCAAAGACAATAATTGTGGCTGACAGCGACGAAGAGGTGCGGAAAGAGTTGTTTTTCCGTTTGAGCACGAAGGGCTATGAGGTGAAGACGACGGATTCCGCCAGCGATCTTATCCGCGAGGTCGAGAAGACCTCCGGGATCATCGTCCTGGACGTTGAGCTGTCAGGGATGAAGGCATACGAGATGATACCGCTCGTGAAGAAAGTTAATCCGAAGCTGCCCATCATCGTCATGTCCGCAAGCAGTTCCGTGGAGCTTGCTCAGAAAATACGAAACGAGGGCATATTCTTCTACGCGATGAAACCGATCGATGCCGACGAGATCGAGACGGTTGTTGAAGGGGCTTTCAGGAAGTTGGAACACGAGACCGCGCGGTGGGAGCCGCTCACCAGTCGGGAGTAAGAATCGTGATGGGTAACACGAGGTCAATTCTCGTAGTAGACGATGAGCATATAGTCCTGAACAGTTGTAGAGCTATCCTGTCCGAACAGGGCTACCAGCTCGAGACAGTGCCCAGCGGTGAGGAGGCGTTGCGTTTGATCGAGGAGAGGACGTTCGACGTAGCCCTGATCGACCTCAAGATGCCGGGTATGCCCGGCAACGAGCTGCTCAGCAAGATTCAGGAGATGCGACCGGAAACCGTCAACGTGATAATCACGGGGTTCGCTACCGTCGAGACGGCGATCGACGCTATGAAACGGGGCGCGTTCGACTATGTCTGCAAGCCTTTCACGCCGACAGAACTGGAGGTTGTCGTGGAGAAGGCGCTGGAACGGCGCATGCTCGAGCAGGCTGCCGAGGAAGCCGAGCGGGAGAAAGAGCGTTTCATCCTGACGATCTATCATCACTTGAAGTCGCCGGTCGGTATCATCCAGGGCTATGTCAAGAACCTGCTGAAAGGTGTGCCGGCTGAGGAGTCTGAAAGAATGGCCGTGCTCCACAGGTGTCTGAAACGGGCAGAGACGCTGCGTCAGCTCCTGGAGGACCTGCTCAGCCTGCAGCGTCTACAGTCGGGGAAAGTGGAACCGAAGATGGAGCCTGTGAACCTTCACGAGATTCTGCGCGAGACGGCCGAGGGGTATAAGGTCCGCGCCAAAGAGAAGAAGGTGCGGTTGGAGGCGAATGTCGGCGGTGAAATGCCGCCGGTAAAGGGTAACAAGGAGCAACTGACGCATTTGTTCGGGAACCTGGTCGATAACGCTGTCAGATACAACAGAGAAGGGGGCGCCGTCGAGCTCAGGGCCGTTCCGAATAAAAGCGAGGTCCGCGTCCAGGTATCGGACACCGGCCTCGGGATTTCCAAAGAAGAGTTGCCGAAGGTATTTGACGAGTACTATCGGTGCCAGAACGAACAGTCGCGGGCGATTCCCGGGACGGGACTCGGGTTGTCCATAGTGAAGACGATCGTGGAGGCACACGGAGGGCGTATCAACATCGACAGCGAGCTAGGGAAAGGGACAGCGTTCAGCGTCTGGCTGCCACGGTGGGAATAGTTCCGATCGACCCATCGTTGCCGAGCGCAGATGAGATTCCTCAGAAAGGAGGGACCGTACGATGGCAAACAAGTTCAAGATACTGGTTATAGAGGATGATCCGGACGACCTGGAACTGGTGAAAATGGCGCTCAAGGATGAGCCGTACGATATCTCGGTCGCGTACAACGGTGAGGAGGGTGTTCAGAAAGCGCGCGCCGATAAGCCGGACGCCATTCTGTTGGACATCATGATGCCGGAGAAGGACGGGTTCAAGGCGTGCGAGGAGTTGAAGAATGATGCCGACTGCGCCCGGATTCCCGTGCTTGTGCTCACGGCAGTCGGACAGCATTTCTCGTCCACCCGGTACGCGGTCAGTTCCGGCATGCGCATGGAAGCCGAAGACTACATCGAGAAGCCGGTTGACGGAGAGGTTCTCCGGAAGCGGCTGGCGCATTTTTTGAAGAGGAACTAAATGGGATCGACCGAATCGGCTGCGTTGGTCATAGGCGGCGGTGTAGCAGGCATTACCGCAGCGCTCGGTATTGCCGAGAGCGGATTCGCGGTATCTGTCCTTGAGAGAGAGGAGGACATCGGCGGTCACGGTGCCCGGTTATGCTGCAAAGCTACCGATGTATGCCGCCAATGCGGCGCGTGCATCGTCGCCGACAAGATCGAGCAGGTGCGCGCCCACCCGAACGTGTCAATCCTAACGAGGGCGGAGCTCGTAAACCTGTCAGGAGCAATGGGCGACTTCGACGCGGCCATCGTGCGCGACAAGAGCGAGGAATTACGGATACGTACAAGCGCGATTGTCGTCGCTACAGGTTTCGCGCCGTTCGACGCGAGACAGAAACCTGAGCTTGGGTATCGAACGTGCGCGAATGTGCTGACGGGATTGGAACTGGAGGAGCAGATTCGTCGGACCGGTTCGATCGTGCGGCCGTCTGACGGCTGCCGGCCCGCGAACATCGCGTTCGTGCAGTGCGTGGGATCGCGCGATCCGCATATCGGCAACGACTACTGCTCGCGCGTCTGCTGCAAGTACGCCCTTCGCATGGCAAGCATGCTCCAGGCGCGCATTCCGGATCTCCACGTGACGGTGTTCTACATGGACGTGCAGGTCGGGGGCAAAGGTTTCTACGATTTCTATCAGAGTTGCAGGGACACCATGCGTTTCGTCCGGGCGATTCCGGTGGGTGTCGTCGAGGACGGTTCCGGCTCCATTGAGTTGCAGTACGAGGACACCACGCGCGGCCAGGTTGTAAAAGAGCCGTTCGATATGGTTGTCCTGTCCGTTGGTATGGTGCCGGCTGCCGACGCGGGCACCCTTGCGGCGATGCTGGGTATCGGTACCAACGGCAGCCGCTTCTTCGCGAGCCGCGACGGAACGGAGGCGAACCTGACCAACGTTGACGGCATAGTCTTGGCAGGAGCGTGCCAGGGGCCAAAGGATATCGAGGGTTCAATCGCACACGCGCAGGCTGCAGCATTGCGCGTGGTTGCTCAACTAGGAGTCTCGTAAGTGGGTCACGCGAGAAACAGGGAATCCGACGGCACCATCAAGAAAACGTCCATGAGCAGACGTGTCTTGGTGGTTGGCGGCGGGGTAGCTGGGATCGAGATGGCTCTCGCCTTGGCGGAGCTCCGTTGCGATACCACGCTCGTGGAGCAGGGGACGTCGCTCGGAGGGAACGCTGGGGCACTGTGCTCGCTGTACGGTTTCGAGCAAACTCCTGAAGAGTTGATTGGCAAGAAGGTAGCGACGATGCGCACGAATCCTGGTATCCGCGTCTTGTTCGAGGCGGCCGTGCGTGACGTTAAGGGGGACGTCGGAAATTTGCATGTCCGAATAGAAGCCTGCGGCAAGGTTCACGAGAGCGATTTCGGTGCAATAGTCGTAGCGACAGGGTTCGATCTTGCTACTGGTTCGCCGGTTACGAGCGGCGAACCGACAGCCATATCATGTTCCGAGCTCGAGAGAAGGCTTGCGCAGCTGCGAGCGGGAAACGGGAGAGGGCGTAGCAACGCCTTGAGTGTACCGAGGAACGTGTGTTTCGTCGTGGAGGATTCCGGCGTCGATTCCGCGGTTCACGCAGCTTCAGCTCTGAAAAACGCGCTGGCTGTCCAGAAGCTTCCTAAACGCAACGTGTTCCTGTGCTGCCAGAACGTCAACGTGGCGGGTGAAGGGTTGGAAGCGCTGTACCGCGAAGCGCGTGCCTCAGGAGTTGTCATCTTCAAGTTTGACGGTGACAAGCCGCAGGTTGCCGCTGCGGATAGAGGGTTCAATGTGACTGTCAGGGACGCGTCGGTCGCGGCAAACGACCGGTGCAATGGCCTTATGGACCTGCACTGTGACCTGCTCGTTCTGCCTGAACGTATAGTCCCGGGACCGCACACGCCGTATCTGCAGAAGCTGCTGCGGGTGGACGTAGACTCGTCGGACTATTTCCAGCAGAACAACGTGTGGCTGAGACCGACGGCGTCGAACCGGAAAGGCATATTCTTTGTGGGCGGATGTCGCGGCAGCTTCGATGTGTGCGACATACTGACCGAAGCGCGCGCAACGGCGCTTGAGGTCTACACGTGGATCGGTCGAGATGAGATCCCCGTATCGGTCGGCAAAGTCCGGGTAGATCCCGCGAAATGCGCGGTCTGTCTGACGTGTCTGCGGTCGTGCCCGCACGATGCTGTCGAGATAGTTTTCGACGGCGATATAGGTGGCAAAACGGCGCACATTGTGGAGAGCGCATGTCACGCGTGCGGTATCTGCGTGGCGGAGTGTCCCGCAAAGGCGATACAGATGGTGGCTGCTGACGACCTACAGAAGGGTATGGCGATAAAGGGTGAACGACGCCAGGTGGAGCAATGGGTACAGAACTGAAGATAGTGGCGTTCTGTTGCGAACATTCGGGTTCGCTTGCCGCCCGGATGGCATGTGCCGGTGAATCAGAGACGTCCGCCGGTACCGAGATAGTGTCGGTGCCGTGCAGCGGGAGCGTGCAGGCCGCCGACATCCTCAAGGCGTTCCGTTCCGGCGCGGACGGCGTCGTGATCGTTGGGTGTCATGACGGATCGTGCAAGCATCTGGTTGGCAACAGAAGAGTCCAGCGGCGCGTCGAACATCTCGCCGGTACCCTGAAGGAGATCGGATGGAATCCTGAACGCGTCGCCTTTTTTCCGGTGTCGGCTGTCGAGGGACAACTTTTCAGGGACCGACTGGCGGAGGTCGTCGACAGACTTCGCGGATTAGAAGCCGGGAGATAGAACGTATCGTTCAAGACACAACGAGTCCGGTGAAGCTGCCTCCCCGGTCGGTCCCGCTGCGCGGGCATGGATAAATAAGGATGGGTAAATGATAGTGGCTGAGAGAAAGCCCATTACCGAAATACGGGAGATGGTCGAACCGCACGAGAGCGTGCTCATTGTCGGTTGTGGCGCGTGTGTGACGGTGTGCATGGCGGGCGGCGAAAAGGAAGCGGAGCTTCTCTGCTCGATTCTTGTTCTCGCGTTCAAAGATACGGGGAAACAGTTCACATGGGATTGCGTCGAGCGACAATGTGAGCCGGAGTTTGTCGAGCCGTTGGCGGACAAGATTCAGGCGAACGACGCGGTTCTCTCGATGGCGTGTGGAGCCGGCGTCCAGACGGTGGTCGCTCAGTTTCCCTCGATCCCGGTGTATCCCGCGTTGAACACGCAGTTTGTGGGCCGGCCGCTGGAACAGGGTCTGTGGGCCGAAACCTGTGCCGGGTGCGGGAACTGTATTCTCCACAAGACCGGCGGGATATGTCCGATAGCACGGTGTTCGAAAAGTCTGCTCAACGGTCCGTGCGGCGGGTCGGTTAACGGAAGGTGTGAAGTCGATCCGGAAAATGTTGAGTGCGGATGGCAGCTGATTTATGACCGTCTGGAGCAAGCGGGCACGCTTTATCTTCTTGATGAGATCATGCCGCCAAAAGATTGGTCAACAAGCGCGCACGGCGGTGTGCGGCGCGTTATACGCGAGGACGTGAGGCTGTGAACGACATCAGTGGGCTGCAACGGGTTCTGGACGCCGGCGCGTTTGCGGTTACCGGGGAGCTCGGTCCGCCGAAGGGAAGCGATGTCGAGGTCGTGCGGCGAAAAGCCGCCCATCTGAAAGAGGCGGTTGATGCCGTCAACGTCACGGACAACCAGACGGCGGTGGTGCGTATGTCGAGCATCGCAACGTGTGCCATCCTGCGCGAAATGGCTATCGAGCCGGTGATGCAGATGGTGTGCCGGGACAGGAACAGAATAGCGTTACAGAGCGACCTGCTGGGCGCATACGGGCTCGGGATCCGCAACGTGCTGTGCCTGTCGGGCGATCATCAGCGGTTCGGCAATCATCCCCAGGCGAAGAACGTGTTCGATCTGGATTCGATTCAGCTCATCCAGACCATAAAAACCATGAGAGACGAGTCAAAATTCCTCTCTGGCGATGAACTGGAGGGATCGCCCCGTATGTTTATAGGTGCGGCAGCGAGCCCGTTTTCCGATCCGTTCGAGTTCCGCGTGAGACGTCTTGCAAAGAAGGTCGCTGCGGGCGCGCAGTTCATCCAGACGCAGTGTATTTATGACCTCACGAAATTCCGCACGTGGATGACCATGGTGAGAGATCTCGGGCTGGACGAGAAGACCCATATCCTGGCGGGGATTACCCCGCTCAAATCCGTGGGAATGGCGCGGTACATGAAAAACAATGTGGCCGGAGTCGACGTCCCGGATGAGCTTATCGAGCGACTGAAGGCGGCAGGCAAGAAGGACGCTGCCGAGGAAGGTATTGCCATCGCTGTGGAGACCATCCAGGAGATGAAGAGTATTGACGGCGTGCACGGTGTCCACGTGATGGCGATCGAGTGGGAAGAGAGAGTTCCGGAAATCGTCGAACGGGCCGGACTCTTGCCCCGAAAAAGGGTTGGTACAGAGGTTGTCGCCGGGTCGCAGAAAAACGGGTGACGACGGTGCTTCACGTGTCCATGAGGTGAGAATGGTGCAAAAGTCCACGGTAAAGGTTGAGGAACGGCAGATTGTCATGAAGGACCTCGATCCGAAGTTCAAATACGACGTTGCGCAAGAGCCGGGCGGCGAGAATATCACGGTGTGCTTCTCGTGCGGTATTTGCACGGCGGGGTGTCCCGTGAGCGAGATAGATCCCGATTACAACCCGCGCAGGATCATCCGCATGGTGCTCCTCGGCATGCGAGAGGAGGTGCTCTCATCGGATTTCATATGGTTATGCAGCCTGTGCTACACGTGTTACGCGCGATGTCCGCAGAACGTCAAGTTCACCGACGTGATGCGTGCGCTCAGGAATATGGCGGTGCGTGAAGGGTACGTCCACCCTTCATTTCTGAAGCAGGTCGAGCGAATCGACAGGTGCACGCAACAGTTGCGCCATGACATGTTGATCAGGGCGCTGCGCAACAAAAGGGAGGACACGGCCCTTTCCGTCCGTGATTTGCGGGAAGTTGTAGACATGTCGCTGCCCGTTTGAAACAGGGTGGCGCTGGGTATCGGCAGGTTTTCCGGTTACCATGAAACGAACAGGTGACAACGATACAGTAGGTGCGGTGCTCGTCGTTGGAGGCGGGATAGCGGGAGTCCAGGCCTCGCTCGACCTGGCCGAGTCGGGTTATTACGTGTACCTGGTCGAAGAGTCTCCGGCAATCGGCGGCGTCATGGCCCAGTTGGACAAAACGTTTCCGACGAACGATTGCTCGATGTGTATCCTGTCGCCGAAACTCGTCGAGTGCGGGAGACATCTGAACATCGAGCTGCTCACGCATTCGGATGTTGAGAAGCTCGAGGGGGAGCCCGGGAAGTTCACGGCCACCGTTCATCGTCGCGCGAGGTTCATAGACGAATCCAAGTGTGTGGGATGCGGACGTTGTATCGAGCACTGTCTGACGCGTAACGAGATTCGGCTGCCGGAACCGATCGAGCCCGCGCGTACCGATCTCGAGGTGGACGGCGCTGTCGTCGATTCGATCGTAGACAGCCACAAGGCCGACGCATCGGCGCTGATCGCCATCTTGCAGGAAGTCAACGAGGAATTCGGCTATCTGCCGGAGCGTGTGTTGCGATACGTTTCGTTCAGGCTCGGAATACCGGTCAGCCGGACGTACCACGTGGCGACGTTTTACACGGCGTTCAGCCTTGTCCCGCGCGGGAGGCACACGATAAAGGTGTGTATGGGCACCGCGTGTAAGGTGAACGGCGGGGACATTTTACTCGAGCAGATACAGAGGGAGCTTCAGGTGGAACCCGGCGACACTACGCAGGACAACAGGTTTTCGCTGGAAGTCGTGCGATGTCTCGGATGTTGCAGTTTGTCGCCGGTTCTCGTTGTTGACGAGGATACCCACGGGTACGTGAACATTGACAAGATCGACCGCATCCTTGACCGGTACGAATAGGTCGAGCAGGTTTAGGAAGAAATGAAACTGAACACTTTGGCGGACCTTGACAGAGCGAAACAGGACGGCCTGGAAACGCTGTACCCTTCCGGCAAGACGAAGCTGTCCGTGGGGCTCGGGACGTGCGGTATCGCCGCCGGCGCGATGCACGTGTATACGGCTCTGAACGACGAGATCTCAGCGCGGCAGCGCAACGGTTTTGTCGTTGCGCAAACGGGCTGTTCAGGATTCTGCAAAGCCGAACCGTTGGTAGACGTTATCGGGCCGAACCTGCCGCGCCTGTTGCTTGGGCCGATGAGTCCGGAGAAGGTTGCAGAAGTGCTGGACGGTTTAGCGGACGGCGGCGGGTTCGACTCACAGCTCGTTTTGGCCCGGCTCGATGTCGAGCCGTGCGTTACCGACGGGACGGAGCATGCGTACGTTCGCCGTACGCGCCGATCATGGTGGAAAACGGCACCGACGTATGCAGATCATCCGTTCTACGGGAAACAATTGAAGATTGCGACGCGTAACTGTGGGCTGATCGATCCCGACAGCATCAGCGAGTACATCGCGCGTGGCGGGTATTACGCGCTGTACAAGGTGCTCACCGAACTGGATCCGGACGATGTGATCGCGCTGGTTACCGAATCGGGGTTGCGCGGTCGCGGTGGCGCGGGCTTCCCGACCGGCAGAAAGTGGCGTTCCTGCCGGGATGCGCCTGGCGACCGGAGGTACGTGGTCTGCAACGCCGACGAAGGCGATCCCGGCGCATACATGGATCGGAGCGTGCTCGAGGGAGATCCGCATTCGGTAATCGAGGGAATGCTGATAGCGGGGTATGCGATCGGCAGTTCCGAAGGGTACATGTACGTGCGTTCCGAGTATCCCCAAGCCGTGGTGCGCATACGGAAGGCTATAGAGCAGGCGCGCGGGTATGGGCTGCTGGGCGAGAAAGTGTTCGGTACGGAGTTCAGCTTCGACATAAAGATCAGTCAGGGCGCCGGCGCGTTCGTGTGCGGGGAGTCAACGGCGCTGATGACCTCGATCGAGGGCAGGGCAGGCGAGCCGCGCGCAAAGTATATCCATACCGTGGAGTCCGGTCTCTGGGGCAAGCCGACGAATCTGAACAACGTCGAAACGTTTGCGAACGTCCCGGTCATAATCGCTCGCGGTCCCAAGTGGTTCGCGGGGATAGGTACCGATCGCAGCAAAGGAACGAAAGTGTTCTCCCTTGTCGGTAAGGTCCAGAACGGTGGGCTCGTCGAAGTTCCCATGGGTATTTCGCTGCGCGACATCATTTACGAGATAGGCGGTGGCATACCGGGTGGTCGTCGGTTCAAGGCGGTTCAGACCGGTGGTCCATCAGGTGGGTGCATTCCGGCGGATTTGCTCGATCTGCCGGTTGATTACGAGAGCCTATCCGACGCCGGTTCGATGATGGGCTCCGGCGGCATGATCGTCATGGACGACAAAACCTGCATGGTGGATGTCGCAAGATACTTTGTTGATTTCCTCAAAGATGAGTCATGCGGCAAATGTGTCCCCTGTCGGGAGGGGCTCCGGCAGATGAGCGAGATTCTCGGGCGGATCGTCCGTGGGGAAGGGCATGAAGAGGATATCGATCGGCTCGAATATCTCGCCGATATCATGGCGGAAGCCTCGCTGTGCGCTCTCGGCAAAACCGCTGCGAATCCGGTGCTCAGTACATTGCGCTATTTTCGTGATGAGTATGAGGCACACGTCACCGAACGGAGGTGCCCTGCCCGGGTGTGCCGGGCGCTCCTGACCTACTCCATCGACGTGGACAAATGCACCGGGTGCGGGGCGTGTGCGCGGAAGTGTCCTGTCGAGGCGATTAGCGGTGAAAAGAAACAACCACATGTCATCGATACTGAACAATGCACACGTTGCGGTGTGTGTCTGAGCGTCTGCAAGTTCGATGCGGTGACGGTCGAGTAACAGGGTTGGCATATGGAACTGGTTGAGGTAACGATTGACGGTCGGAACGTCCAGATTGAAAAGGACAAGACGGTACTCGATGCCGCACGGAAGCTGAATATAGAGATACCGACGTTATGCCACCATGAAGCGGTCGAGCCGTATGGTGCCTGCCGTCTGTGCCTGGTCGAGGCGACGCAAAGCAAGCGCACCCGTATCGTGACGTCGTGCAACTACCCGGTTTCGGACGGATTAGACGTGCGGACGAACACGGAGAAGGTGGTCAAGCTCAGACGCGGTGTCGCAGAACTGCTGCTCGCGCGGTGTCCGAACTCGCCCGAGGTTCGAGCAATAGCCGCCAAGCTCGGTGTTGACGAGACGCCGTTCAAGAAATCGGATGACCGGTGCATCCTGTGCGGTCTGTGCGTGCGTGTGTGCAGGGACGTCATGGGGATCGGTGCCATAGGGTTCGTGAACCGAGGCTCGAAACGAGAGATCAGCACACCGTTTAAGGAAATGTCCGATGTGTGCGTGAGCTGCGGGGCGTGCGCGTTCGTGTGTCCGACCGGCGCGATAACGCTCGACAAGATACGTGAGGCAGCTGGCGGCGAGATACGTTCCACGTTTGAAGCGGGTCTCGCCGCGCGGCCGGCTATCTACAGGAAATACGCGCAGGCTGTGCCGAACAAGCCGGTCATCGACCGCGAGCGGTGCGCCCACCTTCTCTTAGGTACGTGCAAAGCGTGTGAGCATTTCTGCGAGGCAGGCGCGATCGATTTTGAACAGAAAGATGAGGATGTCCGTATCGATGTCGGAGCGGTGGTCGTAGCGCCCGGATTTGATGGGTTCAAGCCGGAGCCGGCAGGCCGTTTCGGCTATGCCAAGTACCCGAATGTGGTAACCAGCATCGAGTTTGAACGGATACTGAGCGCGTCCGGCCCGTTCAAAGGGCACGTGGTACGGCCGTCCGACATGAAGGAACCGCGCACGATCGGCTTCATCCAGTGTGTCGGCTCGCGCGACGTGAGCTGCAATAGCGGGTACTGTTCTTCCGTATGCTGTACCTACGCGATAAAGCAGGCGATTGTCGCCAAGGAACATCTCAGCACGGTCGAGCCGACGATCTTTTTCATCGAGCGGCGGACACAGGGCAAAGACTTCGACAAGTATGCCGAGCGAGCGCAGCATGAGTATGGTGTCGAGTTCATTGCGTCCGGCGTCTCCGACGTTATCGAAGATCCCGCCACGCACGATCTTACGATCAGGTTCGTCGACGAAAGCGGTACGCCGAAGTCGTTGCCGTTCGACATGGTAGTGCTGTCCGTCGGTTTGCATGCGCCGGAGAGTGCAGGCCGGCTGGCACGCGATCTGGGGTTCGGGTTGAACAAGTACCGGTTCGCGCTGACCAAGCCGTTTTCGCCGCTGGAGACCTCGCGCGATGGCGTATATGTCTGCGGAGCGTTCGGCGGTCCGAAGGATATCCCGCAGACCGTTGCCGACGCCAGCGGTGCGGCAAGCAGCGCCTCGGCGTTGCTCGCTTCCGCACGTCATACGCTCACGCGCGTCAAGGAGTATCCCCCGGAGAAGGACGTCAGCGGTCAGGAACCCAGAATCGGCGTGTTTGTATGCCACTGTGGGATCAACATCGGCGGCGTGGTCAACGTGCCACAGGTCAAGGAGTTCGCAGCAACCCTCGACAACGTCGTTCTCGCCGAGGAGAATCTGTACACGTGTTCTCAAGATACGCAGGAGCGGATGAAGACGCTGATTCAGGAGCACAATCTGAACCGCGTCGTCGTCGCGTCGTGCTCACCACGGACCCATGAACCGCTCTTTCGCGAGACGGTCAGAGAGGCGGGATTGAACCCGTACCTCTTCGAGATGACCAACATTCGCGACCAATGTTCGTGGGTGCACAGGGATGAGCCTGCAAAAGCTACCGAGAAGGCGAAGGATCTCGTCCGGATGGCCGTGGCGAAAGCGCGTCTGCTCGAACCTTTGTATCCGCGTTCGCTCGAGTTGACCCACGAGGCGCTCGTCATTGGCGGCGGGGTCTCCGGTATGGTCGCCGCGTTGGCGATCGCCGAGCAAGGTTTTCCCGTGCATCTGGTCGAGAAAGAGCACGAGCTCGGCGGTAATGCTCGACGGCTGCACTATTCGCTCAACGGCGGCGACCCAGGGCGCTACGTGAACAAGCTCGTGAACGCGGTCCGGACAAACAGCCTCATCACCGTTCATACTGCGACATCACTCGTGGACTTCTCGGGATTTGTCGGGAACTTTGAGGCGGGTCTCATGGCGGAGGGGAAGACCTATGTGGAAACGATCAAGGTGGGCGCCGTGATCGTAGCGACCGGTGCGAACGAGTACCGGCCCAGCGAATATCTCTATGGCACCGATCCGCGTGTGGTGACGGCGCTGGAGCTCGAGGACCGGATCGCGGACGGCGACCACGCGCTTAACGGAGCCAAGAACGTTGTGATGATCCAGTGCGTGGGATCCAGAGAGCCGGATTACATGGTGTGCAGCCGCAACTGTTGTGCCCACGCTGTGAAAAACGCCCTGAAGCTCAAACAGATAGATCCCGAGACAAATGTGTACGTGCTCTACCGCGATATGAGAACGTACGGATTTCTCGAGGAACAGTACCGGCAGGCGCGTGAGCAGGGAGTGATCTTCATTCGGTACGAGCTCGAGGACAAACCTGTTGTGGAGGCGGTGCACACCAACGGGTCGCAGCGGTTGCACGTAACGGTAAAAGACCGGGTGCTCGGCGCGAAACTGACGGTGGACGCCGACCTTGTCGCGCTGAGCACCGGTGTGCGGCCTCCGGCGGGTAACAGAGAGATCGCGCAACTGCTCAAGGTGCCTCTCAACGAGGAAGGATTCTTCCTCGAGGCACATATGAAACTGCGTCCGGTGGATTTCGCCACAGACGGAGTATTCATGTGCGGTCTTGCGCACGCGCCGAAGTCACTCGAAGAGTCTGTCGCCCAGGCAAAGGCGGCCGCGGGTCGTGCAGTGACGATACTGGCGAAAGATACCGTCTCCGGCGAGGGCATAGTGTCCGCGCATAATCCCGATTTCTGCTCCACGTGCCGTATATGCGTCGGCATGTGCCCGTACGAAGCCATCACGTATGATTACAACAAGAAAATCATTGTGGTGAACGATGCACAGTGCAAGGGCTGCGGCACCTGCGTAGCAGCTTGTCCGGCAGGCGTCATGACGGCGCGCCACTTCACGGACGCGCAGGTGTTCGCGCAGATAGAGGCGGCGTTAGCATGAGCTCAGCAGAGTTTGAACCGAAAATCCTGGCGTTCCTGTGCAACTGGTGCACGTATGCGGCGGCTGATCTGGCCGGGATCAGCAGAATCCAGTATCCGCCGAACGTGCGCGTCATTCGCGTGATGTGTTCGGGCAGGATCGACCCGACGTTCGTGCTCAAGGCGCTCAACGACGGTGCCGACGGCGTCCTGATAGGCGGATGCCATCCGGGCGATTGCCATTACCTCGAGGGGAACTATAAGGCGATGCGGCGGTACCAGTTGTTGATGAAGCTGCTCGAACAGTTCGGCGTCGAGAGCGGCCGGGTACGGCTCGTGTGGATATCCGCCGGAGAAGGCGAAAAATTTGCCCGGGTCGTCCGCGAAATGACCGAAACGGTGCGTGAACTCGGGCCGTTCAAACGCAAAGAAACGAGGGTGCACGTTGAGTAAACCGAAGCTGGCTATATACTGGGCGGCGACCTGTGGCGGGTGCGACGTAGCACTCTTGGACACCCAGACGAAAGTCGTTGAGATCGCCGACGCGTTCGAGCTTGTTCTGTGGCCGATCGCTATGGATTTCAAGTATAAAGATGTTGAGCGGTTGCCGGAGAAGAGCATCGATCTGTGCCTGTTCAACGGCGCTATCAGAACCGAGGAGCAGGAAGATATCGCCCGCATGCTCCGGAAGCGGGCCAAGGTTTTGGTTGCGTTCGGTTCCTGCGCCTGTCACGGAGGGATACCGGGGTTGGGGAACGTCAGCGATAGGAACGGCATTTTCGAAAAGGTATACCGCCAAACGCGTTCGACGGCGAACAACGACGGAATCAGACCCAGAACCCGGACGGAAATGCCTGAAGGGACGTTGACGCTGCCGGCATTCCACGATACTGTCCGGAGCCTCGACCAGGTGGTTGACACCGACTATTATGTGCCGGGATGTCCTCCGCCGGTCGACCTGATAGGACAGGTGGTGACTGCGGTCCTCAGCCGGTCGCTTCCCGCCGTGGGCAGCACGCTCGCCCCGGACAAGACCGTATGCGACGAGTGTCCGCGCGAGCGAGACGAGACCAAAAAGGTCAAGCAGTTCAGACGTCTTGCTGAGGTCACGCCGGACCCGACCCGATGTCTTCTCGATCAGGGGATCATCTGCTGCGGTCCTGCTACCCGTGCGGGATGCGAGGCACGATGTCCGTCCGTCAATATGCCCTGCCGGGGGTGCTTCGGTCCGCCCGCCGGGGTTCTCGATCAAGGGTTGAAGCTGTTGAGCGCTATAGGCTCGATCATCGATTCTAAAGATGAACGTGAAATCAGTCGCATTGTCAACGGAGTTCAAGATCCACTCGGTTGTTTTTATCGGTTTGGGTTGCCGAAATCGTTGTTGCATCGGACCCGGACCAGGAGTGCTGACAGTGAAACGCGTGACGATTGATCCAATAACCAGACTCGAGGGGCACGGCAAGATCGAGATATTTCTCGACGAGACCGGGAACGTCGCGAACGCCTACCTGCAGGTTCCCGAACTTCGCGGGTTCGAGCGGTTCTGCATGGGCCGACCTGCGGAAGAATTGCCCAGAATAGTCCCACGAATATGTGGGGTCTGCCCCGGCGCACACCACATGGCGTCCGCCAAATGTGTTGACGATCTCTACCACGTTGAGCCGCCGGTGTCGGCCAGGAAGCTGCGCGAACTCTTCTATTGTGCGCACATTATGCATTCGCATATCGCGCATTTCTACCTTCTCGCGGCTCCCGATTTCGTCATGGGACCCACGGCCGATCCCGCCGAACGCAACGTGCTCGGGATGATCGGGAAGGTCGGGCTCGACGTCGTGAAGGATGTTATGAAGCACAGAGGGTTCGCCCAGGACATCCAGGCGATGATTGGCGGCAAGGCGACACACCCGGTGTGCGCACTTCCCGGCGGCATGAGTAAGGCATTGAACGAAGACGAACGGCGAGACATCGAGCAGAAGGCCGTGTCCTGTCTCGAGTTCGCACAGTTCTCGCTGAAACTGTTCCATGACGTCGTGCTCGGCGAAAAACAGTATGTAGACCTGATCAGGAGCAACTCATATTCGCTGAAGACTTACTACATGGGTATGGTAGATGAAAACAATGGGCTGGCCTTTTACGATGGCGATGTCCGCGTTATCAGGCCGGACGGCGAGGAGTTCCTGAAATTCGATGGTCGCGATTATCTCGAGCATATTGAGGAGCGTACCGAACCGTGGACGTATCTCAAGTTCCCGTACCTCAAAGCGGTCGGCTGGAACGGGTTTGTTGACGGTCCTGACAGCGGCGTATACCGTGTCGCGCCGCTCGCCAGGCTGAACGTAGCGGACGGGATGGCGACACCCCTGGCTCAGCAGGAGTATGAGCGCTTGTTCGACACACTCGGCGGGAAACCGGTTCACGCAACGCTCGCCAACCATTGGGCCCGGCTCGTCGAGGTACTGCACGTGTCGGAGCGGTTGGTGGAACTCAGCCGCGACCCGCAGATCACGAGCGACGATATTCGGACGATTCCCACGGAGACTCCGACCGTCGGCGTTGGTGTCGTCGAGGCACCGCGCGGCACGTTGTTCCACCATTATGAAACGGACGAGGAGGGGTTCGTCACTGACGTGAACCTGATCGTCGCCACCGGCAACAACCACGCCGCGATATGCATGTCCGTGCGCGATGCTGCTCGAGGGGCGATCACGCACGGCAACGTAAGCGAAGGGCTGCTGAACATGGTCGAGATGGCGTTCAGAGCTTACGATCCGTGTATCGCCTGCGCCACCCACTCCTTGCCCGGTCGGATGCCGCTTACCGCGACGGTTTACGACTGGCGAGGGAACTTGCTCCGTGAGATCACGCGAGAGCGACAGAATTAGCGGTAGGAGAGGCTGCACGTGCGATCGCTCGTCTTGGGATTAGGCAACCCCATACTAACGGACGATGGGGCTGGCATAAGGGTCCTGCAAATCCTCAGAGAAGAGGTCCACGACCCTGACGTCGACATGGTCGAGGTGACCGCCGCCGGGCTCGATCTACTCGACGCGATCGTCGGGTATGACCGGCTGATCGTTGTGGACACTATTCAAACAGGCTGTTGCGTGCCGGGAACTATACTCCGGCTCACCATGGACGATTTCGGTCTCACGCATCATCTTTCCTCGCCGCACGATATCGGTTTCAAGGAACTGGTCGAACTCGGACGCGAGCTGTCACTCGATATGCCGACTGACATCGTCATCTACGCCGTCGAAGCGCAGGACACTGCGACATTCAGTGAACGGTTTACGGCGGAAATAGACAAGGCGGTCCCGCAACTGGCAGACATGATCGTGACCGAACAGTTTGGAGAGCAACACCCTACTTAGCGCTGCATGACATCGGCCGGCCAGCGGCTTCTCCCCCCCAGCCGTTTTCGTCTGACCCTGCGACCCTCCGGCATGCAACTTGCCTCCTCTTGGCCGGTAAGGAAGTCGAACAGCAAGATCGCCGGACCTCGCTCCTGAAGCTATCACGCGGCAAACCGGGTCGGATCAGGCCGCGGGCAGCTCCGCATAGGCCTTTTCGAGCAGCTCGCGGACTTCTTCGTCTTTCGTCTGGGCGAAATCTCTGTACCACCGGCCGACTCCGCCGAAAGGTCGCGGCGTTTCTACACAAACGACGTCATCCGCATCGGTTTTCAGCGCTCCCTTTGTGTCCGGCGGCGCTGTTGGGACTGCAACGACGACCTGTGCCGGGTCATGGTGGCGCACGGCTTGTACCGCTGCGCGCATGCTCGCGCCCGTGGCGAGACCGTCGTCGACGAGAATCACCGTCTTACCGGCGAGCTGCACCGGGCTCGTGTCCCCGCGATACGCGCGCTCCCGGCGTTTCAGTTCCTTTTTTTCCTCTTGTGCAACACGTTCGATAGCGTCTTCGCTGATGCTGAGACGGCTGATGATCCCTTCGTTCCTGACAAACACGCCGCCGGACGCAATAGCGCCCATGGCGAGCTCTTCGTGGCCGGGAACCCCGAGTTTACGCACAAGAAACACGTCGAGCGGCGCGCGCAGTTTCCTGGCCACCTCCATGGCAACCGGTACTCCTCCTCGCGGAAGTCCCAGGACGACCACATCGCCGCGTCCGGCGTATTCCTCAAGCGCTTCAGCCAACTCCTGACCGGCTTGCAGGCGATTTTCGAATACTTTCATGATCTTCTGCGACTCTCCTTCGAGACTGTATTGCTTGTCTATCGCTCACCACTTGTGAATTGTTCGATCAAGTCTTGTTTCAATTCCCAGAGCCGCTGGCTGAGCGAAACATGGTACACGTGCGGGTTAATAAGGCGCGTCACGCCGCCGTCGGCCCTCTCGAGGTCGCGTTTGCGCCGCGCTCGGGCCTTCTCGATGGTCTGTTCTTCCAGGACGCGTTTGCCGTCCTTCAAAGTGTCAACCAGCAACGGCTCGAACTCGCTGACATGCTTTCTGGGCACCTTCCTGTACTTTGAAGGTTCGGAAGGATGGCGCAATATAACTTCGTCCCACTCGTGGGGATCCTCTTCGTCCCGGATAGTAAGCAGGTCCGCCATGGCGATGCCCTCGTTGTCGTACAAGCGCCATACCGCCTTGTTTCCCGGATTCAGCGTCTTTGCCGCCGATTCCGAAACCTTGAGGGCGGGGATCCATTTGTTGGGACTCTCCTCGACGGCCACGAGCTTGTAAACACCGCTTAGCGCGGACGCGCCTTCAGAGGTGATCAGCTTCGTCCCGACGCCATAGGCCAGACGCTTGATCACCGACTCCGGGTCGACCCCATAGCGGGACGCCGATTTCTCTATCTGGCTCGTGATCTGCCAGATAACCATCTCGTCCAGCTCATTGGACAAGAAGATAGTGGCATCCGGGAACCCTGCCTCATCGAGCATCTTTGAAGCCTTGATGCTCAGATAGGCGAGGTCCCCCGAGTCGAGCCGAATACCCAGCGGGCGGTGCCCTTTCTTCTTAAGCTCCTCGAATACCTTGATAGCATTGGGGACACCGCTTTCGAGCGTGTCGATGGTGTCCACGAGCAGCAGGCAATCGTCCGGGTATACGTCTGCGTAAGCGCGGAAAGCCCCGAGCTCTCCTTCGCCAAGTGCCATGAAGACTTGCACCATACTATGGGCATGCGTTCCTTTGGGCGAGTATCCCAGCGCATGGGAGGCACCGGCGTTGGAGCTGAAATTGGCGCCGCCGATGAGCGCCGCGCGGGCACCCGCATTTGCAGCCTTCCCGGGGGCACGTCGCATGCCGAACTCAATGAGCAAGCTATCGCCGGCCCTCTGGGCGACCCGTGATGCTTTGGTGGCGATGAGCGTCTGGTAGTTGAGGTGATTCAACAGGGGTGTCTCGAGTAGCTGCGCTATCGCCAGCGGTGCCTGCACCACCGCTATCGGCACGTTAGGATGCACCAGACGACCCTCCGGGACAGCTTTCATGGTGATGGTATCGAAGCGACCGTTTTGCTTCAGCCAATCGAGGAAATCGTCGCCGAAGATCCGTTCGCCGGCCGTGCCGGTTTGGGCGCGCATGTACTCGAGGTCTTTCTCGCGGAACTCCACCTGTTCCATCCAGTTCAAGAGCCATTCGAGCCCGGCGGCCACGCAGTATCCGGCCTGATGCATGCCATAATCGGGGTACTTCCTGAAAAAATAGTCGAAGTGGACGCGCTTCTTGTGCAGGCCCGTCCGGAAATACAGCTGAGCCATGGTCAGTTGATACTGGTCCGTAAACAGGATACCTTCAGCTACGCTGCGGTCGAACTGCATTGTCGTTTAGCCTCCTTACCGCTCGTACGTCGCATACCCGCGACGCGACGCCTGCGCGGCCCTGAGAAAACCATGAATCGTACAATAACTACACGCGACCTGTATAAAGACTGTGCAGATCGTGGAGGAAAGTTTCTGCAGAACTGCGGTAAACAGAAGAGGACATCGTTCGGTTTCGTTGGTCGTTTCCCGCGCAAAGAGGAAAGCGAGTAGAAACGACGCCCCCGCGCTGAACGCAAGCGGCGCATTCTCAACAATCTACATGGTGGAGACGAGGAGGCTCGAACTCCCGACCTCTTGTCTGCCAGACAAGTGCTCTCCCAACTGAGCTACGTCCCCACCGCACCAGTCAGGCGTGTTGAATCCGTACGGCTGTGATGATCTTAACGGATACCGCCAGAACTTGTCAACCGCGTACGAGTCACAAATCGTTGACTCTTTGTCTGAATGCGCGCAGCGCGTCCGCGGGCTTGTCCGGCTGGTTGAATATGCTCGATGTGCCGAGCACGAGGAATGACGCGCCGGCACGGATAAGGCCGGGGGCGTTATCGGCGCATACGTTCCCGTCAACACCTATCTCCACCTGAAGCCCTTTTGCGGCGACCAGGTCCTTCATCTTCGCGATCCGGTCCGGTATGTCAGGGATGGCGCGCTGACCGGCGAAACCGGGCTCGACCGCCATCAGGAGAATTCTGCCGAGGTCGTGAACGAGATAGTCCGCGGTGGATAGGGGTGTTGCCGGGTTGAGCGCGAGACCCGGTACCACACCGATGTCGCGAATCTGCTGGATCACACGATGCGGATGGTGGGTGCTTTCCGCATGGACGGTTATCGCGTTACATCCCGTCTCGAAGAACCTCTGGACGTATTTTTCCGGCCGGACGATCATGAGATGCGCAACCAGCGGCAGGTCGGTTATTTTCCTCACAGCGCCTACCGCCTCGAACCCCATCGTGATGTTCGGCACGAACGTCCCGTCCATGATGTCGAAATGCAGCTCATCGATACCGGCATCTTCCAGTTCGCGTACCTCGCGTTCGAGGTTGCCGAAATCCATGCACATCACCGACGCACACAGTTTGACACTCATGAGCCGACTCTCTCCGCGATAAACTGTTCGACAGATTCTCTCGTTGGCATCGACGGTTGCGCGCCAAGACAAGTCACGGCAAGCGCTCCTGCCGCGTTCGCGAACCGTACGGCGTCCACCAGGTCTGTGCCATCCGCCAGAGCCACCGCCAACGCGCCGGTGAACGCATCGCCCGCCGCCGTGGTGTCCACCGCATCGACTGGGAAGCTGGAGACGTGTTCCTCCAGATCGGGTGTCACGACAAGCGCGCCCTGTTGGCCGAGCTTTATCACGACGGTTTCCACACCGCCGTCGAGCAGCTTCTTTGCCGCCTTTCGCGCCGTCGTCAAATTGTTCACCTCGATGCCGGTCAGAGCGGACGCTTCAGTCTCGTTCGGCGAGACGATATCGGCTTTTCTCAGCAGATCCATGGAGACCTCTTGTGCGGGACCCGCGTCAAGCACCGACCGCAACCCGGCGGCATGCGCCATATCGAGCGCCGCTTCAATCGTCTTCAACGGTATTTCAAGCTGCAGAAGCAGGAAATCAGCCATCCCAAACAGAGCAGCTACCGGCCGCAAATCGTCCGGCCGACAGGTCGCGTTCGCCCCTGGCGCGACAACGATACTGTTCTGTCCGCTCTCGTTCAGGATGATCACGGCGATCCCGCTCGGACCGTCGTCAACAAGAAGGTGCTCGGTAGTCACCCCGCACGACGAGAGACCCTCTCTCAGCCGTGTGCCGAACATGTCGTTCCCGACACGACCGACAAAATGGGTGGTGCCGCCGAGCCGGGCGGCCGCTACCGCCTGGTTCGCCCCTTTCCCGCCCGGCACCATCGTGAACCCGGACCCGATCAGGCTTTCACCTTCCTTCGGCATCCGTTTCGTGCGGACGACCAGGTCCATGTTCACGCTGCCCACAACGATGATCGTCGAAAACATTCGCTCACCCGTACCGATGCGCTCATGCAAACGAGAAGTGCCGCCAAAGGACAACCGCCCGGACTGATGCGTCCCGCAGCTCGTAAAGGAGGCTTCGTCTTGTCGAAAGGGGGCTATTCTTTCAACTCGACCTCGAAGTGTATCTTCATCGACATGTCCATCGACGCGTTTGACGATGCACCGCCTGCACCCATGGGGGGACCCATCGGCATCGGCAGCCCGCTTCCGGCGAACGCGATGGATATGTCTCCTTCCTGCCGGACGAAGTGCCCTCGCTCGATATCGAAGTATGCTGTAGCACGCCCGTCTAACCCGGACTTAGAAGCATCGACCTGCGGGCCGCCCAAGCCCTCGAGCGGAAGCTGCGAAACGTCCACATCGAGCACCGTCACGATCTTCGCGCACTGTTTACCGCTGAACAGTTCTATCCCTTCAAAGGTGGTTTCCAGCATTATCCCCGGCGGCAGTTCCGCCGGCATACCCACGCCCAGCGCACTCAAGTCAAGCCCCCACCGGTCTCCCGGCCGGACGAGCTTCCTCGGCAGGAATATCTCTGTGAGAGCGTTCGGGCCCGCAAAACCTGCGCCGCCGAGCTGACCCGCCATCTCCGGCACGCTGACCTCACCGTCCCTCGTGATCGTCATCGTTACCCCTTTCACGAAGATTTGGGAGAAATCCGTATCGCTCGGCATCCCTGGGAAACCAGGCATCGCGCCGGCGGAAAGCTCGTCGCTGCCGGCTTGGCTCGAGTCATACATGAGCTGGCCACCGGAGTACATTTTCATTCCGCCGGCACCGAGCCGCATCTCCATGCTTTGCCCCATCATCTGCATGTCCATGTTCATCTCGTCCATCGTCTGTTTCACTGTCGCTGTCCCGGCCGAGTCCACCTCGAGTACCTCCATCTTCGAGCCGGTCTTGAGCTGCACGTTTATTGGCATGGTCTGCTGCGCGCCTCCCCCGGACATCGTCATCATGCCGGTCACATTCGCTCTGACATCGTACTTGAGCGTCTCACCCTGCTTATACGTCTCGCGCAACCTGTGCCATGTGTTCCCTTTCTCCTGGGCCTGGGCGGCCGTCGCGCAAACCACTATGGCCGCAACGGAAACTGCTACAGCACACACCAACGCGCCTCTTCTGTTCGCTATCATCGTTTGAACCTCCTCATTCTTTCTTTTTCCCGCCAAGAGCCGAGCGCACGCTTCATCGTATATATGCTCCCAGACCAGTCGCTCGTTCCCTCTCCCCGTGGGAGAGGGCCAGGGTGAGGGGCCGGTGCAATTATCCAGGAAAATAGCGCAAATGGCAAGTGGTTTGAGACGGAAGGCTGGTGCGGAAGAGGCATCCGCCCGTACTTCGTAGGGGGAGGGTCTTGCACCTTCGCGCATTCCCAACAGCCCGCACTAATTGCGTTGCAACGGGAGGCCATCCTCCTACGGCGGATCTTCGACGAGGGCCTCCCCTACGTGCCGGCATCCTGGGCAGCGTGGTTTCGTAGGGGCGGTTCGCGAACCGCCCACGTTCATTGGGGCAACGGCAGACCACTGTGTCCGCCTTCGACAGGCGGGCGAACACACAGGTTCGCCCCTACGATCTAAGAGACGCCCCGGTGGGGCGTCTCCTCCGGTTCGCGGGAGAACTGTTCTGCCCAGAAAGGTTTCCCCCGCCACTATTCATATAGTCACGTGCGCGACAGTATCTCCACATACGCTTTCACGGTATTGGCCAACCCCATCTCCAACGCTTCCGCGATAAGCGCATGACCGATAGACACCTCGAGTATCCCCGGTATCGAACAGAACTTCCCGAGATTCTGCAAGTTCAGATCATGACCGGCGTTCACACCGAGACCGACCTCCTGCGCCTTCGCCGCCGCTCGCGCATACGTCTCGATCACCGGCTCCACATCACCCTCACGGTACGCCGTCGCATACGCTTCCGTGTACAACTCAACCCGGTCGGTCCCCACCGTCGCCGCCCGTTCAATCTGCTCCAGATCAGGGTCCATGAACAGGCTCACACGGCACCCCACCTCTTTCAACTCACGCACGATCGGCACCAACCGGTCGCCATCTTTCGCAACATCCCAGCCATGGTCCGACGTGACCGCATCGGGCGCATCAGGCACCAACGTACACTGTGCCGGTTTCACATCCCGCACGATCTCCATGAACCGGCCACCGAACGGGTTCCCTTCGATATTGAACTCGACCGTCAACATCGCCGCCAGCTCGTACACGTCCGACGGCCGGATATGCCGCTCATCGGGTCGTGGATGGACCGTTATACCGTGCGCGCCCGCGTTGATACACGTCCGTGCCGCATCGATCACGCTCGGGATACCTATCGTCCGCTGGTTCCTCAACAACGCTACCTTGTTCAGGTTAACACTCAGCTTCGTCATGTCACCACTCGTCTTTCAGAAGACCCCCTGTTGCCCGAGATAAAACCCGCCCATTCGCAAGAATCATAGCACAGATTCCGGCTGCGGCTCAACGGGCGAGCGACGAGTGAGCTGCTGGTTTCCACTCGTTTTTCTGTTGCGATAGGCCAACGGCGAGCGTAGTATGGTAATAGGAGGTACTTCATGGTGAACCGCGATGATGATGCAGGGAGAATTAGAGTAATTCCGGGGACGTCATACTCATTTCTTGAGGCACGTGTCAAGCGGGGCAGAGCATCGCGCTTTTGGAGATCATGCCGTGAAAAAGACAACGCTCTTCAGGGTTATCGCTAGGTTTTTGAATGCGGCCGTGATCCTCGTCTTATGTCTCAGTGTGGGATACTTACTGACCGAACGTATATTGTGGCAGGCTCTCTTAGAAGCAGATGCGTATTTCCTCGGACACGCGTTTGCGAAGGATGCGTATAGGAGGGGTGAGCCGCGCCTCCTTGAACTCTCGGAAGAGGGCGGCTTCGGCTTCACCGGCAGGGTTGAAGACGGCCTTCAAGTATGGACGCACCCTACGTCTAGAGACATCTGGTCTATCCCTCTGAGAGTATCTAGTGAGGGTTATGTCGAAGGGTGGAATCAGGCTATGCGAAGACTGACCTCGGACTGCCGTTTGCCGCATTCGGCGATAGAGAAACGTATTGAGGAGCTTAAAAGCGACGATAGCTACGTTCGGTTTTGTGCTGCCGACGCGCTCGGCAGGATGGGTCCGGAAGCAGAGGCAGCCGTTCCCGTCCTTGCTAGCGCGCTCAAGGATCAGGATACAGGTGTTCGGGCAGCGGCCGCTGAGGCCCTCGGAAAAATGGGTCCCGCTGCCAAGGACGCCGCCCCGGCTCTCACTGAGGCATTACAGGATAACAATCAGCACGTTCGCAGATACGCCGAATACGCGCTCGAACAGATCGGGCGGTGAGTCCACAAGCCGCCCGTGCTTTATGGGGTAAACTAACGACAAGCATCTATTTCCAGGCCACGTGAATGGTATGGAACGAGCCCAGCCGATCGTAGCATCGTACCGCAACCCGGTTGATGTTGCGAAGGAAGATCCACTGCGGGCAGCTTTTGTGAACTGGTACTGTTGATAGTCAGACAGTGGTACACAGTGGAGATACGCTTTGAACCGCAGACCAGACCGCCTAGGGAAGGGTCTCCATTTTGGCTGCGGAGCCCTTCTAGGGTTGGTGGTGGGATTAGGCCTGTTATTGAGTTTATTGCCTGAGGATTGGTACTGGTCGGCGTCTATCATAATCGTAGCCGTTCTCGTGTGCGGCTTCGCGGCTATGAAGATGGGTGACCGATTCTGGCATTAGCTGACCTCTTGGGGGCCCTTTGCGAGCATGCGTGCGACGGTTCGCATTGTGTAAGCGTCAAAGATACGTGAGGAACGGGGAGACAGCCACCTATTCCTGGATAACGTGAGCGGTATGGATCGAGACGAACCGATCGTAGGATCGTACCGGAACACGGTTGATGTTGCCGTGAGGGGTGGTCTGCGTGCAGGGGAGGGAATTAACAGGGATATGCAGGATGGGCAGGATTAATGTGATCGAAAAAACATCCTGTGAATCGTGTCCATCCCTGTCGTCTACCGCAAAGCCGCAAAGTGGTCGCTGCGGCGACCTGCGCCGACCTCGTAGGGGCGCTCCGTGCTGCGCCAGCAGCGGGCACTTGACCGATGAGGTGGCGGGTGGTATCATGATTGCGAATGGTCGGGCATGGGGGGCGCGACAAGAGGGCAGGAGCGAACCGAACCTATCGTGGAATCCTTTCCGGCACATCGGCTTCTCATTCTTTTCGTGTTGCTGCCTGTTCTCGGTATAGGCTTTTCTGTCCTCTATTACCGTAAGAAGCAGAGCCTGCTGCGGGAGATCAATGAGGTACTGGCTATGTGCCGAAGCACAGACTCCTGGCGCAGTAGAAGCGAGTTCAGCTTAGCGCCGTCGTTAGAAGGGCTCGAGGGCGAACTAGATACGAGATCTTTGTTTGCATTACTCAGAATCCGAGATAAGGTATGGCGACATTACCGGATTCACTCAGAGAAAGATGACCAACATCAGTGAGAACAAAGCTGGGATACGCTGCTGTCCGCCATTCATCGCCACCGGTCACCGGTGCGCACGCTCAATCCGAGCCGGGCGCAAAGTGGGCGCTGCTTGCCGCGCCCGCCCTACCGCGCAAACGAGAGCGCATTAACAGGGATATACAGGATGGGCAGGATTAACGCCTTTGAGAAAACATCCTGTGAATCTTGTCGATCCCTGTCGTCCAACGCAAAGGCGCAAACGGCGCAAAGTAAGTCGTAGGGGCGGCAATACCCTCACCTGTCCCTTCGGGACATCCTCTCCCACTGGGAGAGGGGAGGGTGAGGGCACATTTCGAATCCGGCTGGCATGGCCGCGTGGGCACATTTTCGATTGACACGCCGTGCGAATAGTGGTACACTGGCAGATGAGTGAGAAATCGGGCTCACTCGCATAGAGGCGAGGGTTTTTCAGGGGAGGTGATGCTGCAATTTCGCACCATAGTTGAGGGGGAGTGATCTGTGGCGCTCCGTAAACATCTTAGGGAAGTGCAGACCATGAAAAAGAGAGAAGGTTTCACATTGATCGAGCTGTTGGTGGTCATAGCGATCATCGGCATACTGGCTGCGATACTGCTGCCGGCACTCGCACGAGCCCGTGAAGCGGCACGAAGGGTGAGCTGTGCGAACAACCTGAAGCAGATGGGGTTGGTCTTCAAGATGTATGCGAACGAGTGGGACGGAAAGTTCCCGCATTTAAGTACCGTTATTTACGATCCCCAAGACGATGCTCCACCGGATTCGCCGGACTGCGAATACCAAACCCTGGTCATCAACAATCTCACCTGGCATGGTCCGTCTCTCTACCCAGAGTATCTGAGTGACATCAATATCATGACCTGTCCGTCGGATGCTACCCCTAGGAACGAGGACGCGTACTATTATTACGGTGACGAGAACCAGGGCATCAATCCCTGCCGCTTCCGGGATATGTCCTATCACTACTTGGGTTACGCCCTGTCCGAGAGAATCATGTATAGTGACCCTT
>Ga0180433_10001698_pt1 | contig 36373 bp, 28 predicted proteins | sample SS_ome_8_FD_132980 | JGI IMG/M metagenome (GOLD analysis project Ga0180433, IMG submission 132980) | Hypersaline lake sediment archaeal communities from the Salton Sea, California, USA - SS_1_D_1 metaG | ecosystem: Environmental > Aquatic > Non-marine Saline and Alkaline > Hypersaline >... | reverse complement strand
CTGCTTGAGCCACGGCAGGATGACGCTTGTGTCGAGCCCGCCGCTATAGGCGAGCACTATCTTTTTGGGTTTGGGTTTGGCCATTGGTTGTGACTCCTTTGAACGGCAGGTAATATACCAGCGGTCGTTCGGTACGGGCAAGGGGTAATCGCGAAGTAATTCTTGCTCCTACCTCAGGTACCCCCTGCAGCTCAACTCGCCGCGGGGTGTTATTGTCACTGTTATCGCCCCGTCTGTTGCGGTGTGGAACACTTCCGCGCCTTCGACCTCGCCGAGGACGCGTTTGAGGCGGTACTGTTTACTGCTGCAACTTGTCAGAACGCGCGACGCGCCGAGATCCTTGAGAAATCCACCGGCGAGGGTTTTGATCGAGCCGTGGTGCGGGGCGACGACGACGTCCAATTTCAGGCCGCCTAATAGCTGAAGAAGCCTTTTCTGAGCGGGCTTTTCTATGTCGGAGCACAGCAGAATCCTTCTGCCGGCGAATTCTATCAGCAGCACGGCAGATCTGTCGTTTTCGCCCATTCCTGCGGTCGCTGCCGGCTCGAGAGGAGGCCAGACGATCTCAACCGTGCAGTCTTTATGCCGCCTGGCACCGTTCTCGAGCGGTTGTATCCGCAGCCCGCGTTCTAGCAGGAGCGCCTCGAGATTTTCAACAGCCGCCGGCCGCTCGTTTGCGGCCAGCAATACGGCCGGCGTGAAAACCCCGGCGACAGGATGGGAGTCCACCACCTCCGGTATGCCGTTTATGTGGTCCAGATCGCCGTGGCTTATGATCAGCGAATCGACGCGGCCAATTCCCGACCGGCGAAGAAAGGCGTCGACCACCCGGCCGCCGACGTCGGATTTGCTGATTGAACCGGTGTCCAAGAGGTAAAGGCCCCCGCCCGGAGGCCGCACGACGACAGCCTGACCGTGCCCCACGTCGAGACAGTGGACTATCAGGTTGCGGGGACGAATCCTGGCATATTTTATGGATGCCGACAAAAGAACCAAGGCCGCCGCGGCCGATATCGAAAGCATTCTCTTGTACACGGGGTTTCGGAACCTGGCGAAGGCGATGAAAATCATCGTGGCGTAAAGCACCAAGACGACGCCGAAATGTACACCGCCGATAATTATCTCACATGGCGCGAAATCGGCGATGAACTTCACCATGTGGATGAGCGCGGAGGAAAGCCAGTTCAGGGCGGATCCAAGGAGGGCGGCAGCCGGCGGAAGAATCGCCAGGACTATTTTGGCAAAGCCCGTGATCAGTATCGCGGCAACAAGCGGGAAGACCAGCACCGTCCATACGGCCGCCAGCGGGTTGATCGTGCCGAAGTGGTACAGCAATATCCCGGCACCGCCCAGCCATGCCGAAACGCCCACGCAAAAGAGGTCAAGAGTGCCCGAGGCAAGTCTCGCCGGGAACCGGCGGATGTTTTTTCCCGCCACTGGCGCGATCAGCATTCGGAAGAAGGGATCTATGCGGCCGAAAAAAAGCAGTATCCCGCCGACCGATGCGAAGGAGAGCTGCCAGCCTGCTTCGAAGAGATGGGTGGGTCTGATCAGAAGCAGGATTATCGCCGCCAGGGCTAACGAGTTGAGAGCGTTCGGGCTGCGTCGAAAAAAAAAGGACGCGCAGAAAACCCAACAGATGATTGCCGCCCTCAGCGTCGGGGCTCTCAACGGAACAACGACCAGAAACAAACAGACAGCAGCGGCGCACACGGCCGCGCGGGCGGGCTTGTCCAGTCCGACGGTCTTGCAGAGCCACCAGATCATCGCCACTAAGATCCCGATGTGCAGACCCGAAAGGCTGATAAAGTGAGAAAGCCCCGTTTTCCTGAATGCCCGGCGTATTTCCGGATCGATATCGCTCCTTTGCCCCAGCAGCAGCGCCTGGAGCAGGCCCGGATTCGCCCCGCGAGCCGAAATGTCACGCTGCAGAGCGCCGGCGGCGGCCTGTCTGATCTTTCGTCCCGCTCCCGCAAGGAGGCTGGGCGGCCCATTGTCGAGGCGTTCAACCGCCTCGGCCGAATTTACCGAGGCGCTGCAGAATACACCTCTCAGGGCCATGTAATGCGCGGTGTCGAACTGCCCCGGGTTCGAAGCCGGTTTTATCCTGTTGAGCCAGCAGTGCGCGCGTATGTGGTCGCCGGCGCGCAGCACCTCTGCGGCAGTGGCGGGAATGTAAACGCGGATGGTTCCGGATGTAGGCACCAATTCGCCGGCCGACTCCAGGCCAGTCAGCTCCAGGTAGAAGCCGGCGGTCGGCTCGCCGGTGGCGAAAGTCGCAAAGTGCCACCGCTGCTCATACCGCACAGGCTCTGTTGCCAGACGGCCGCGGATGGTCGCCGGGGTTCTTTGGCCGACCAGGTGTCGTATGTCACCGGGCGGCGGCCTGTTGAAAAAGGTAAGCCTTGAGGCACCGAGACTGAGGGAGCTCACCGCCGCGCACAGGCACAAAAGCGGCACAGTGTGCTTGTGAAGCGGCGTATAGTCACCGGCCGTCTTGTTATGCGGCGACTTGGTATGCCGTGTGGATTTTGCCTCCGCGATAAGAATGAAGGCGGTTGCGGCCAGGGCCGCCGCCAGCAGGGTTGCCGGCCACAACAGCTCGGCCGCTTGAGGAGGCCGTCCGCCGAACAGAACGTGCTGCAGTACTATGCCTGCAGAGAGGCCGACAGCCGGAAATACCAGAGGCGATCTGTCGAAGACCCTCCGAAGAAACCAGCCGACGCCGGCGAGCTCGGAGTCGATCAGGGCGAGCTGTTTTCGTATTTGGTCCATGGTGGGCCTCCCCCGGATGTGTTCAGGGTAATGGACGCGGAATCCGCAGTCAAGGGCGACTGACCCGGCGATGGCCCATTTTTTAGCTTCACCACAAACCGAGCAGGCCGAAAACGGCCGCTTTTTTGCCTCTGTAGAGTTTTAAAGGGGCTGAACCCAGTGTCCGTCGTGCTCGTGCTCGTTATCCTACTCCTACCTCCTACCTCCTACATGCTACCTGCTATCCTCTCACAATCGCCCATATAAGGCCGCAGAACCGCCGGTATGCTGACCGAGCCGTCTCTGTTCTGGTAAAGCTCCAGTATGGGTATCAATATCCGTGGGGTGGCTATTACGGTATTGTTCAAAGTGTGGCAGAAGCGGGGTTTGGACCGGCCTTGCTTGTACCTGAGCTGCAGGCGCCTGGCCTGGAAGTCATAGAACTTGCTCGCACTGTGGGTTTCGCAATAGCCTTTGCGCGACGGCATCCAGGCCTCTATGTCGAACTTCTTGGCCTGTCCACGACCCAGGTCTCCGGTGCAGACGTTCACCACCCGGTAGGGCAACTCCAATGCCTGCATGACGGCTTCGGCATTGGCTAGTATTTCCTCGTGGAGTGTGGCGCTTTCGGCCGCGTCGGCGCGGCAGATGACCACCTGTTCGATCTTGTCGAATTGGTGTATGCGGTAGAGGCCGTAGGTGTCCCTGCCGGCGGCGCCTGCCTCCCGCCGAAAGCAGCTCGAAAGTGCCGCGTACTTCAGCGGCATGTCGGCGGCATCGAGTATTTCGCCGGCGTGATATGCCGTAAGGGGCACCTCTGCTGTGCCGGCAAGGTTCAAGGCGTCCTTTTCCACGCGGTAGGTCTGCTCTTCGCTGCCGGGATAGAAACCTGTGCCGAACATCGCCTCGTCTTTTACGAGGACCGGCACCGAAAGCGGTACGTACCCGCGCGATACCATCAGGTCCATGGCGAACTGGAGAACCGCCCAGCTGAGGCGGGCGCCGTGGCCCTTGAGAAAATAGTTACGGGTCCCGGCCAGCTTTACCGCCCGTTCGATGTCGATGATGCCCAGTGCCAGGCCCAGCTGGAGGTGGTCCCTGGGCTCGAATTCGAATTGCCGGATCCTGCCCTCCTTTCTTATCTCGACGTTTTCAGTTTCGTTCCTGCCTCGCGGCACATCATCGTCGGGCGGCTGGGCGACCTGAAGCATCAGGGTGTCGAACTCGGGTTGCTCGTTCCGGATGGCGGTTCGGGCCTGTTGCTCTTCGGCCTTGAGTGCCGAAAGCTGTTCGATGGCCCGCCTCCTCTCGTCGCCTGACAGTTTCGGCATCGACCCGCCCAGACGGTTCTTCTCGGTAACGATGTCCTGCAGCCTGCCCTTGGTCTTGCGGAGAATGCCGTCAATTTCCACAAGCCGGCCTATGTCCACCTGGAAGCCTTTGTCACGGGCGCACTTTTCGAACCTGGCGGGATCATTGCGTATGTCTTTTATGTCGATCATGGTTCGAACCGCTTCACCACCACCACGTTGTTTTGTCCCCCGAAGCCGAATGATTCGTTTACCGCCACGTTAACAGGTGTTTTTCTTGCCTCATTAGGTACGTAGTCAAGATCGAGCTCAGGGTCGGGATCATCAAGGTTTATCGTCGGCGGTACTATGTTGTCCCTGATTGCCAGAACGCATGTTATCAGTTCGGCCGCGCCGGCGGCCCCGATCAGGTGTCCGAGCATGCTCTTGACGCTGCTCGCCGGTATGCTTTTGGCCCTGTTCCCGAACACCGCCTTGATGGCCCTGGTTTCGACCGCGTCGTTTTCGACGGTGCCGGTGCCGTGCGTGCTGATGTAGTCCACGTCGGCGGTGGTTATTTCCGCGTCGGCCAGCGCCGCTTCGATGGCTTGAATGGCGCCCCTTCCGGATTCGTGCATGTCGGTTACCCGGAAGGCGTCCGAGCTGCTGCCGTAGCCGGCGAGCTCGCCGATAATTTCGGCGCCGCGGCGGCGGGCGGAGTCAAGGGATTCCAGAACAAGAACAGCCGCGCCCTCGCCGATTACAAAACCGTCGCGGGTCCTCGAGAAGGGGCGTGAGGCGGTTTCGGGGCTTTCGTTTCGCCTGGAAAGGGCGGTCAGGCGGTTGAATCCCATAACTCCAAGTGGATGGATCATCGAATGGGCTCCGCCGGTAACTACAAGGTCAGCGTCACCTCGCCTTATCATCATCATCGCCTCGCCGGCCGCCTGTGTGCCGGCCGCGCAGGCGGTCAGGCAGCTGCGCACTGGTCCCCTGGCGCCCGCCATCAATGCCACGTGCGCAGCCGGCATGTTGGCTTCCTGTTGGAGCTCGTGAGGCGCCTTCATCAATCTGCCGGCGGCGGCCGCCCATTTGACCCAGTCCATACGCCTGGCTTGAGAGTCCCAGCCGTTGATAATCGAGTCGAAGAAGGCCCGGTTGTCCACCGAGCCCTCGCCGGCGCCCAGGTAGACCCCGAGCCTGCGCCGGTCAATGCTGTCGGAGGGACGGTCGGTTTCGATTTGCACGCCGGACTGGCGGCAGGCCTGGGCTGCCGCGGCCAGGGCGAACCCGCAGCCGCGGTTGGCATTCCGGTGGTGCTCCACATTCTTTATGTGCCGGGAAAGATCGAAGCCCTTAACCTCGGCGCTGAATTTGGTGGGATACTCGGATGCATCGAATATCGTGGTTGCACAAACCCCGGTCCTTCCGGCCAGTATCTCTTTCCAGGTGTGCTCGACGTTGTGGCCGATGGGGCAGATAATGCCCATTCCGGTTATTACGGTACGCTTGGACATCCTACTCGTTCCACCTTTTCAGGACAATCGCGGCGGTTTGTCCCCCGTACGTATAGCTGCAGCACAATACGTTCCGTATCCGGCCGGTGTACTGCTCTTTTGGGATATTGAGGTTGCAACAGCCGGCTTTGCTGTCGCAGTTTTTCGCCGCCGGCACCTTGCTTTCAGTCATTGCGCAGACGGCCGCGACAAGGTCCAGCGCGCCGGCGGCGGCTCCCGTGTTGCCCAGCATGCTTTTCGTCGGCCAGACCGGCACGCTTCGAGCCGCCGCGCCGAGGGCGGCCTCCAGGGCCGCTGCCTCGGCTGCGTCGTCGGCCGGTATGCCCGTTCCATGCGGTATCACCAGATCAAGTTCAGCCGGCCGGATGCCGGCCGCATCGATCGCCGCTTCAACGGCAATCCGGAGCCCTTCGCCGCCGGGTTCGAGATGGGCGTAGTCCGGATTAAGGCTCGTACTCTGGCCCGTTCCCGCTATTTCGGCGAGCGGCTTCGCCCCGCGCTGCATCGCGTGGCCCGCTTCTTCGAGAACGACTACAGCCGCACCTTCGCTGAACACGCAGCCCTTCGCCTCGGCATCGAAAGGCCGGCACGCGGTGGTCGGATCGTCGTTGCGGCCGGCGGCTCGTTCAAGCAGGCACTGCCGCATCATCACGATGGGATTGACCTTCGCTTCAGCGCCGCCGGCCAGCGCCACGTCGGCACTGCCGCGCTCTATTACCCGGCCGGCCTCGATTATCGCCAGATGGCCGGCGGCCTCCGCGCACATGATCGTATTGCTTGGCCCCTGTATGTCGTGGATGATGCCGATGTGGCATGCCAGCATGTTGGGCAGGTACTTCAAAAGCCACAAGGGCGTTATCAGCTCGAACCCCTCCCGGGCCCATTTGCGCATGTCGAAAGTTCCGTCGGATGCACCTTTTGAAACGGAATCCGCCAGTTCCACCAGGTCGCAGCTGATGAGCCCCGCACCCATGTTGATCGCCATGCGGGTCGGGTCCACGTTTATGTTTTCCGGATCAATCCCTTTGGTCTTGATGCCGCTGGAGCTGACCGCTTCGTGGGCGGCCAGTACCGCAAGCTCGATGTCCCGGCAGAATAACTTTACCGCCTTGCGGTAGCTCTTTGGCACGAATTGCTGTATCCTGTATTCCGGCACCTGGCCGGCGAATTTGCAGGCAAATCCCGCTGGATCGAAGGCCTCGACGGGGCCGATCCCGCACCGCCCCGCGCAAAGGCCGGACCACATCGCTTCACTTCCGATACCAAGGCCGCTTACCGCTCCCAAACCGGTTATGACTGTTCTGGCGCGATTCATTTCGGCTTGGCGACACCCTGAAGAAGTGACTTGAACGTGTCCGTGAAAACGAAGTTTTCCTCGCCGAACCTGTTGCCGGCGATGTTCCGGTCTATGTGGCTGAACATCAGGTCGATTTCGGCGATCAGTTCATCCGAGCGGGTCACTCTGCCGGTGCTGCCGGCGGCTTCCGGGGCCAGCGATTCAATCGCGGCTCGCAGATATATTGTGTCTCCAGGCCGCACGTAATCGAAGAATACCGCCTTCTTGACCTTGGCAAGGATGACCTTTTCCTCGAAGTTTCGCGCCTCTCCGACGAGTATGCCGGCGGTCTGCGCCATGGCCTCTATAATCAGGCACTCGGGCATTACCGGAAAACCCGGAAAGTGATCGTGGAGGTGTTCCTCCGCCAGGGTGACGTTCTTGACGGCCACGGCGCTTCGGCCGCTTTCGAACTCGATGAACTTATCTATCCAGATCCAGCGCATCAACAGTGCGGCGGGTGGTTCGAGGCCCTAACCGCTGATTTCTTTCGTGCTTGTTTCGAATTTCGATAATCGGATTCAACCGCCCGAACAACGCTGTAAAACAAGGTCTTGGACTCTGGCAAAGACGAAAAGTAGCGCTGTGGTATACACACTCGAGCGGCCGTTATGCGGCGGAAAGCTTTCCTTCGACGTAGTTTACAATGGAACTGACAGTAAAGAGGTTGCCCAGCTTGTTTATGTCGGGATCTTCCTCCATGGCGGCCAGGTCGGTGTGCGGCATTCTGTTTCTTATCTCGGAGATGCCCTTTTCGGTAAGCTTGCCGTTGGAAACGAAGTCCGGATTATTGATCATGCTCTCGACCGGGAACAGCTCCTCGCGCGGGATCTTTATTCCGAAAGCCTTCTCGAGGCGAAAAACAATGTCCAGAAAATCGATACTCTCGGCGCCGAGATCGCCCATAAGGGTGGCGCTGTCAGTGACCTCTTCGTCATCGACGCCGAGTGCGTCGACCAGCACTTCCTTGGTTTGCTGGAATATTTCGTCCCGACTAAATGCCATTTCTTTGCCTCCGGTACTCTGTTTCAGCCGCCCGCCGCCGGCTGTCTCAACAGCCGCCAGCGCTCTCTCATATTCTCTACTACAAGAGCGTCCGCCGCCGCCTTGTGCGGTTCGTTTTCCGCCAGGTTAAAATGCCTCAGCCAAAGCCTCGCCTCGACCACCTCCCGGCCGCCGGCGAGGCCGTGACCCTTAAAGCTGCTCACTTCAGATTCGATCAACTTTGCCTCGACTGTATACTCGATCAGGCCGCCGGGAGCAAGGAAGCTCTTATACTTCACGTTCTGCGCCTTTTCAAGCAATATCATGCTGTGCGCGAAATCCTCCGCATCGCGCACCAGCCAGGAAGCGGACTCCACGAGGCCCTCGAGCAGGAGCACCCCCGGAAGAACCGGAAAAGCGGGGAAGTGGTCCGCCAGGTACTCTTCGGACAAAGAAACGCTCTTGACGGCTTTTATGCGTTTTCCTCGCTCGATTTCGACGATCTTGTCTATCAGTATGAATCTCATATTAGCAGTTCCACAGCAAAGGCCGTAGAATAGCTTTTTTGCCGGGCCGACGCCACTTTTTTTCGGTGCGGAGGATTAAGAGTTCAGGGTTCAGGGAAGAGAGTTCAGGGTTCAGAGTTCAGGGAAGGGCTGGCGCCTTGTCGAGGGGGCCGGGGCGGAGCGGGCGGTAGTCGGACCAGTCGGACCAGTCGGACCAGTCGGACGGGGGCTGGGAGGAGGGCTGTCGCCGCGGCGGGGGCTTTCGACCCCGGCGTCAGCCATTCTGGCTCCTACCTCCTACCTCCTACCTCCTACCTATCCCACCTGCCTTTTCTGGAAAACCGCCACGGCCAGAAGCAGAATGCCGGCGGTGTAGCAGATTGTATAGACGGACGCTATGGCGATGTATTTCGCTGGCACCCGGCTGGCCTCGTAGATGGCGTCGCTTATCCAGAACACCTGCAGGTTCGGTACGAGGTACCTGCCGATCCGGGCCCAAAGGTAAGAATCGGCCAGCCTTCCGAAGACGTAGTCGCTGATCAGGCCGAGCAGAAACATACCTATGCAGGCCGAAAGGGTTACCATTATGTTGAACCTTGACGACAGGGCCACGGCCAGCGCCACGATTATCAGCGCGGCCAGAAGCAGAAGAACAGCGCCGTACACGTCCATGGTGTTTATGCGGTTGCCGGAGGGATTGAACCGCCAGGTTCTGTCTATGAATGACAGCATTACTATTGCGGCGGTGGCGAATATTGCGGTCAGCACGACCGCGGTGGACGAGAACTTCCAGTCGTAAAAATAGTTGAACAGGGCCGTAAGCACTATAACCGCTCCGATGATGAACGCGACGGCTGCCAGCACAGTGCGGTCGTGAGTGTCCGAAGCGGTTTCGAGGACTCCGTGCCGGATGGCCATGAGCAGGGCGACGGTGCAGACATAGTGCGCCAGGGTCACCGCGGCAGCCACGCCGGTAAACTTGGCCAAGATGAATATGGTGCGGGGGACGGGTTTGCTAAGTACCGTGGTGATTGTCTTGTTTTCTATTTCATCGGCGACCGCCCCCGAGGCGGCGAAAACGGCTATGAACAAACTCGACAGAAATAACGTAGATAAACCTAATTCTCGCAAGAGCTTATTGTCGTCGCTCATGGTGTACATCGTGATAGACGGGCTGATGAAGAACAGAAGAAGTGCAATCGCGATTATCACCGCGTAGATCCGCTGCCTGATTATCTCGAGAAATGTGTTTCTGGCCAGTGTCAAAAGCTTGTACATCGTTGCTCCGTTGAATCGTCAAGCCCGCCGCGGACCGGGCTTGTCTTGTTATATGTTATGGCGTATATAGTGTAAATAGTCTGCCCGGGAGCGGATCGTTCGGATAGGTGTGGAAAAAATATGCCGGTTGCGTCCAAGAGAGCTGAAACCCTGGCCTGGGTGTATCTTCTGTTGTCCGTGATATTGTTCGCGGCGACTTTTTTTGTGGGCAGGTGGAGTGGGATTTTCGCTGTTTCGGCGGCGGCCTATTTTCTGCTGGCGGCGATTCCGATCTGGTTCGTGCTGAGCCTGCAGTTCCACCAGAGGAGCATGGCCGAGCGCGAGAGGCTCGATGCCGCAGCTTTGGAAAGGGCCGACGGTACCGGGGCCATCTTCCGCGACGGCGCGGCCGGAGAGGACCTTTTCGTGGCGGCCGGGCGGCTGGAAGTGTTCGAAAGATGGCTTCTGCCGGTGTTCTCTGCGGCCATAGCCGCTTACCAGCTCGTCGTGGGCCTGGTGCTTATGCGCATCTTCACGGCCTCGGAGGCGACTGAAGTTTACTTCGGGCCCCGCTACGGCACCGAGCCGAAGGAACCTTTGCTGGCGGCTGTTTTCATGACGGCTGTTGCCTTCGCGGCTTTTCTGTTGTGCCGTTACGCCACGGGTATGGCCAGGCAGCCGCAATGGAAACCGCTCCGGGCAGGCGGCAGCTTCCTGCTGGCTTCGGCGGTGGTCTGCTTTGCCCTGGCTGTGGCCCTGGCCGCTTCGCAGTTCGAGATATTCGCACCCATAAATTTTCTTGCGCCGGCCATAGCTGCGGTGCTGGTGGGGCTTGGCGTCGAAAGCTCGCTCAACACGGTGCTTGACATATACCGGCCGCGGCTGAAAGATCAATACCACAGAAGCGCGTTCGACAGCCGCCTGTTGGGGATAATAAACGAACCGGGAGAGATTCTTCATACAGCGGCCGGCGCGATCGACTACCAGTTCGGGTTCAAGGTCTCCGAAACTTGGTTTTACCAGCTTCTGTCAAGGGCGGTCGTTCCGCTGGTCCTCTTCGCGGCCGCAGTGCAGTATCTGCTTACCGGCGTAGTGACGCTGTCGCCTCATGAACAGGCTGTGGTGGAGAGGTTCGGTACACCTGTCGCCTCCGTCGAAGGCTCCATAAAGGTGTTCGGGCCCGGGCTGATCGTCAAGTGGCCTTGGCCCATAGATATTGTCCGCAGGTACAGCACCTCCAGGATATCGGAAGTGCACATAGGCTATATCCCCAAGAGCACCTCCCGGCAGGCTTATGAACCGGAGCCGCTTCTGTGGGGCAAGTCTCACCACGAAGTCGAGTACGACTTGCTGGTAGCCGGCAGAACCGGCTCCGGCCGGGCCGGCACCGTGCCGGTAAGTCTGATAAAGGCCAGCATACCCGTGCAGTACCGGGTCAGTAACTTGGCGGAATTTCTTTATAATCACCGCGATCCGGAGAGACTTCTGGAAACGCTGTGTTACCGCGAATTGGCCCTTTACGCCGCGGGTTCCAGTATAGAGGCCGACGACGCGGAATCAGCCGCCGCCAGCCTTTTGGGAGCGGGCAGGATAACCGCCCGCCGGGTGCTTACCGAAAGTATCCAGGCCACCGCCGACTCAGCCGGGCTCGGAGTGGAAATCGTGTTCGTGGGGCTGCAGGGGGTTCACCCCCCTCCGGAGGTGGCGGCGGACTACCATCAGGTTGTGGGGGCCGTTCAGGAAAAACAGGCCCTGGTGTTGACCGCGGAGGCGGAACGTAACAGCACGCTTAGTATGCTCGCAGGCTCGATTGAGGAGGCCGGCGAGCTTTATGACCTGGCCGCCGAATACCAGAAGGTCAGCTTCGGAGGCGGCCCGGCCGGCGAGCTGCTTGCCGGGCGCCTGGACGAGGCCTTCGCCAGCGCCGGAGGCGACATATACAGGACTCTTAGACAAGCTCATAGCTACGCTTTCGAGAAGGCGGTCCTGGCTGAGGCAACCGGTCAGCGCTTTGCCAGCCAGCTGGCCGCCTACAGGGCCGCGCCGGCGATATACAAGCAGCATCAGAGGTTGGCGATGCTCGAAGAGGCCCTTCATCCGATACGCAAATTCGTGGTGGCCGCCGGCCGCAATGACACACAGGTTTTTATCGTCGACATGCAGGAGAAGCTCACGCCGAGCCTATATGACCTCACCGGTATCGAAGAACAGGGAACGCAAAAATGAGGAATACCGCTTCAACCGTCTTTGTGGCGATTCTGGTGACAATCCTGGGCCTGTACTTTATATCTTTCCAGGTCCGCCAGACCGAGTCGGCCCTGGTTACGACCTTCGGAAAGCCGACCCGCCAGATAACCGAACCCGACTGGTATTTCAAGTGGCCCCCGCCGGTGCAGCGGGTGTACAAGTTCGACTCCAGGGCCAGGGTATTGGAGGCCGAGATCGGCGAAACCACGACCAAGGGGGCCGTTCCGATAATCGTCAACACCTACGTGGTGTGGCGGATAGCCGAACCCTTGAAATTCTTCAACGCAGTAGGGACTGTCATGGAGGCCGAAAAGAAACTCCGCAGCCAGATAAGCGATACCCAGAACAGCGTAATCGGCGAGCATTATTTCAGCGAGTTTGTAAACAGTGATCCCGAGAAGATAAGATTCGCAGAAATCGAAGCCCGGATGCACGCCGACTTGAAGGCGGCGGTCATGGACGATTACGGCATCGCGGTGGACGCCGTAGGCATAAAACAGCTTAAGGTCAGCGAGGACGTGAGCGAGGACGTATTCGAGAGAATGAGGGCCGAGAGAAAGAGAAAGACCGAAGCGATCATAGCCCAAGGCAAGGCTGAGGCCGTAAGGATAAGAACCGACACCGACTCCAAGAAGGCAGAACTTTTGGCGGCCGCCGAGGCCAGGGCCAAGGCGATACGCGGTTCGGGCGACGCCGAGGCGGCGGCGTTTTACAAGCTGCTGGAGGAGGATCCCCAACTGGCGATGTTCCTTCGTGACATCGAAGCGGTTAAGAAGATACTCGAACAGCGGTCCACGGTTGTTTTGAGCACCGACACCGAGCCTTTCAGGCTGCTTGAGGAAATGCCCGATCTGGGGGCAAAACCGCGGTGAGTTTTTGAGCTAAGCGACATGGCAGAGAACGGCAGACAAGACGAACGGGCCCTCGACGCGGCCGGCAAGAGTCTCGCAGACGCTCTGAGGCTGAGTTTCGCCATACTCAAGGTGATCATGATAATCCTGGCGATCCTGTTCGCTGCATCGGGTTTCAAAACGGTCGGCCCCGACGAGCGGGCTCTGGTCCTGCGGTTCGGAAAGATCCGCGGGGCCGCCGACGAGAGGGTTTTGGGGCCGGGCCTGCACTGGATATTTCCCTATCCCGTCGAGAACATGGTCAAAATCGGAACTGAGAAGAAGATCAATGTGGCCGTGAACAGCTTCTGGTACAGAGAGCATCCGTCGGAACTTCTGGGTCCGTCCCCGCAGGGCCGCGCCCGCGTTCCGCGAAAGCTCGATCCGCTGCGGGAAGGCTACTGTATCACACGAAGCTCGAGCGCGGCGTCTGATGCCTCCACGGGCAGCGATTACAACATGGTACACTGTAAGTGGCAGTTGACTTATAAGGTGGACGACCCGGAAAGCTTTTTCCAGAACGTTTACGTGGCCGAACCCAGGCCCGGCCGGGAATATTTCGACGTGGCGGTCGAGGGCGTGACGCCTCTGCTGACCGGCCTTTTCGAGGATGCGGTGGTAACCGCCATGGTCGAATACACCGTCGACGAGGTCCTTCAAAGCCGCTCAGCGATCCCCCAGCACGTAAGGCGAATTCTGCAGAGGAAGCTCGACGATGTCAGAAGCGGCATAAGGGCCGTTTCGGTGCAGCTTACGGACGTGACCTGGCCGCGCCAGGTCAATGACGCGTTTCTTGCCTCGATCAAAGCCAGCCAGGAACAGCAGCGCCTGGTCAGCGAAGCCGCCAGCTACGCCGAGAACACTCTTAACGAGGTTGCCGGTCCTGTCGGCGGGCGGCTTCTGGCCGCCATCAAGGACCCTTCCACGGCCGAAAGCGACCTGGAGTTTCTGTGGTTGCAACTGGCCGGTCAGGCCCAGGAGAAGATCGCCGCGGCGAGGGCCTATAGAACGCAGGTCGTGGAAACCGCCAGGGCCAACGCTCAGTACCTCGGTCAGATACTGCCCGAATACCGGAGCAGGCCCGAGCTTGTAATTCAGAAGATTTACCAGGACGCGGTGGAAACGGTGCTGGAAAACGCCGACGAGAAGATAATCATACAGCCGGCCGAAGGCGGCGGCTCCAGGGAAATTAGGCTTATGATCAATCGTGATCCAGCCCTAAAACCCAAATCCGGAGGCGTGGATTGACGGTTATGGTGCACGGACACCTGCATTTCAAGGAAAACATTTCCCAGGCGCGGACAAGGGGAAAGCAGATCCGCCTCAGCGTAGCCCTGTTGGGTACCCTGGCGGGCGGGGTGCTGCTTTTGAACAGCAGACTAGGCGAACTTATTCCCGCCGCCGACAGTTTCAGCGTGGAACTTCTAGCCATGGCCGGTGCGCTGCTCTTGGGAGGACCGATTGTTCTGCATGCGGCGAAGAGCCTTTTGAAGAGGCAGTCCCACATGGACGAGCTTGCGGCACTGGCGATAATCGCCGCGTTCGCCACGAAGCAATACATGGCCGCCGGAATGATCGGGTTCTTCATGCTTCTCAGCGAGCTTATCGAGAGTCGTACCGCCCTGGGCGCCAGGGCCTCGATAGAGTCGCTGATACGTCTTACGCCCAAGAAGGCCAGCCTGGTGGCCGCCGACGGGTCCGAAAGGCAGGTTGAGGCGGCTGTTCTTTCACCCGGTGACATAGTGAGGGTCCGTCCGGGTGACAACATCTGCGCTGACGGCGAGGTCGTCAGAGGGCTAAGCTCCGTTAACGAGGCCACCATAACCGGTGAGTCGCTGCCGGCCGACAAGGTAGACGGAGATCAGGTTTTCGCCGGAACCACCAACCTGACCGGTGTGCTCGATGTAAAGGTGACAAAGGCGGGCGGTGATACCACCCTGGGCAGGGTCCAGTCGCTGATAATGCAGGCCGAGCGTACCAAGATGCCGATAATGAGGATCATCGATCGCTACATCAAGTGGTACGTCCCTACAATACTCATGGTCGCCGGAATAGTGCTGTTTTTCACCAGGAATATAAACCACGCCATTACGATCCTCGTTATTGCCTGTCCCTGCAGCCTGATATTGGCAACGCCCACCGCGATGGTGGCGGCCATTTCAGCAGCCGCCAGGGTGGGCGTGCTGGTCAAGAACGTGGCGGATCTGGAGATCGCCGGGAAGATGACCTCGCTGGTGTTCGACAAGACCGGGACGGTTACGACCGGCCGTCTCTACGTGACTAAACTTACACCAGCCGAGGGGATCGAGGCGGCCGAGCTTCTGTCGCTTGCGGCCGGCGCCGAGCACATGAGCCGGCACCCGGCTGCGCGGGCCCTTCAGCAGGTTGCCCGTGAGGCCGGTCTTTCGCTTCCTGACACTACGAAATTCGAGGAAACCCCCGGCAAGGGAGTTACGGCCAGAGTCGGAAAGGCGGCGGTCACCGTCGGCAGGGCGTTGTTTCTCCACGAGAAAGGCGTGGATACCGGTGGTGTCGCGGATCCGGTTCTGCAGGAGGAGCAGGGCTTCAGCACACTCTACGTGGCCAAAGATTCGAAGTGCATCGGCTGGATCGGATTGCAGGACAAGACGCGGCCGGAGGCGAGCACCGCAATAAAGGAGTTGATCGGCGCCGGCGTAAGACGTGTTACCATGCTGACCGGCGATCGCCCGCAGGTTGCCAGCAGGGTGGCCGCCGAACTCGGCTGCACTGATTTCAAGGCCCAGTGTCTGCCCCAGGACAAGTTGGCGATAGTCGAGCAGCTCAAGGTCGAGGGGCACACCGTGGTCGTCGTCGGCGACGGCATAAATGACGCGCCCGCGCTGGCGGCGGGAGACCTGGGCATAGCCATGGGCGCCGCCGGCAGTGATGTGGCGATCAATTCCGCCTCAATAGCCCTCATGAGCGACGACTTGAGGCGCCTGGGATTCCTGTTGAGACTTTCCCGGGGCACAAAGTCCGTAATTATACAGAACCTCTCATTCGGCCTGGGCTTCATTATGATCGGCATATCCTGTTTCTTCATGATCACGCCGAATCTGGCGGCTTTTCTGCACTTCGCCAGCTCCCTGGTCGTAGTATTCAACAGCGCCCGTCTGGTCAGGCAGGGTGAGGAGCTGGAATAGCCTCCGACCAACGGGCCGTACGGCCTGCGATTTATGGATTACGCCATAGAGACATTCAAGCTCACCAAGATTTTCGGAGACTGGTGGGGCAGGGACAAGGTTCTCGCCGTGGACGGGCTGGATCTGCAGGTCCGGTACAACGAGATATTCGGCCTGCTGGGGCCGAACGGGTCGGGCAAGACCACGGTGTTGAAAATGCTCCTGGGGCTTTTGTACCCGAGCCGGGGAAGGGCCGTGGTGCTCGGCGGCAACGGTTCGGACCCGAAGATAAACAGCAGGATCGGGTTTATGCCTGAGGAGTCGTACCTGTACCGGTACCTCAACGCCAGAGAGACACTGGATTTCTACGGGATGCTGTTCGGCCTGCCGGCCAGGGTTCGCCGGACCAGGATTGAGGACCTGCTGGAGATGGTGGGGTTAAGGGCCGTTGCCAACAGGCCCGTGGGTACTTACTCCAAGGGCATGGCCCGCAGGATAGGCCTGGCGCAGGCTCTTATCAACGACCCGGAGCTGCTGATACTGGACGAGCCGACCACCGGCCTGGATCCCATCGGAACCCGCCAGATAAAGGATTTGCTGGTCGAACTGGCTGCGAGGGGCAAGACCATACTGTTGTGCAGCCACCTTCTGGCGGATGTGGAGGATGTATGCGGCAGGATCGCAATATTATACGGTGGAAGGGTGCAGACCGCCGGCCAGGTCAAAACTCTTCTGAGACAGAGTGACAAGCGGCAGATCACGACAGGGCAAATAAGCGATAACGCCCTGGAGAGGATAAAGGGGATAGTGAAGGCCGAAAACAGTTACTGCGAGGTCACCACTCCGATGGACAAGCTGGAGTCGTTCTTCGTCAAAACGGTGGCCGAAGCTCAGCGGCAGGCCAAGCCGACCAGCGGGGCGGTAAGCACCACGCGAATCGGCGACTTCCTTATGGGCCGTGAACGGGCCGAGGGGATACTCGACAGGCTTGTCTCGGCTCCAGTGGAGGCCGGTACACCTGTGCAAAAACGCCGGGATTCCGAAGAACGGGCCGCAAAGACGCCCCGGCGGCGGGAGGGTGACCGCCGGTTGCTTGAAAAGCTGAGTCGCGGTCCGTCACGGCTCAAGAGCCCTGACGTTCAAAGAAAGAAGGTCGAGCAAGCCGGAAAAGACTCGCAGGAGGACCGGGTTCGCAAAGACGTCCTCAGAGACCTGACGGACGGGGGCGGTTCGACGGCCTCAAAAGGCGATGCCGGCGACGGGCAAGGAGACCGGGGCGCGTGACGTATGGGTGTTATCTGGGCGGTTGCGGTAAATACTGTCAGGCAGGCGCTGCGGATGAAGATCGCCGCGCTTTTCATCGTTCTGACGGTTGTTCTGCTGCCGACGTTGGGTTTTTCGACAACCGGTGACGGGACAATAAAGGGGATCGTTCAGAGCTTCGTCAGCTATGCGTTTTCGCTGGCCAGTGTTTTATTGTGCCTGCTAACCCTGGTGGTGTCGGTTTACTCTGTCACCAGCGATCTCGAGCAGAAGCGGCTTTATACTGTACTTACCAAGCCGGTCGGCCGCTATAAGCTGCTTGTCGGCAAGCTGTTCGGCGTTTTATTGCTTAGTGGTTTTCTGCTGCTTTTTTTCTCGGCCTCCATATACGCCATAGCTTCATACCTGCCGCGATATCACGGAACCGGGACGGCCGAACGGGAGCAGCTGGCCGACGAGTTCTTCACCGCCAGGAGGTCGCTGCGGCCCGCCGAGCCCGATGTCCGCGATGAAGTGCAGCGTTTATACCGCAAACGGATAGAGACCGGACAGGTTCCCTCCGAGGCGCGGCACGGCGGCAGGGCCAGGGATGCCTACATGCAGGGACTTGCCGAACTGGCGGCCAGCTGGAAGAGGGCGGTCGTTCCGGGTAAAGAGCTGGTATGGGAATTCGAAGATGTACGGCCGTCCGACCCCAACGGCAGCTTGTTTATAAGATTCAAGTACGACGTTTCGGCCAACCCGCCCGATCTTCAGATCGCGGGCAGGTGGTTCGCCGGTGACAACAGGGTCTATGCCGCCGATGCCGGCGGCGCGGTATACACTTTCGAACGGCGGGACCTCATACGTACTTTTCATGAAGTGAAGATACCCGCCGACGCGGCGGCTGACGACGGGTTTCTGGCCGTGGGATTCTATAACGATCCGCGGCTGAACGAAGCCACCGTGATTTTCCCGCCCGGTGAGGGGCTGGAGATATTGTACAAGGCGGGTTCATTCACGGGAAACTTCGCCCGGGCGGTGGCGGTGGTATTCTGCAGGCTGGTTTTCCTGGCCTGCCTGGGCGTCTTTGCGGCCAGCTTCCTGTCTTTCCCGGTGGCCATTCTGCTGTGCCTTTTGGTTTACGTAACCGGAACCGTAAGCGGTTTCTGCCTGGAGTCCTTCGATTTTCTCGGTGAGGCCGCCGGCGGTTTCTACCACTGGACGGTCAGGCCACTGATCCTGCTTCTGCCGGCCTTCGACAAGTTCAACCCCACGAAGTTCCTGCTCAACGCCAGGCTGCTTGGATGGCCGTTGCTTGCAAGAATCGCCGGTGTGATGGTCTGTCTGAAGGGGGCGCTGCTGCTTTTGGCGGGCCTGTTTATTTTCGGCTGCCGCGAGATAGCCAGGGTGATAGTGTAATGCGTTTTCGTGACTCAGCAATCGTGGTGGCATGTCTTACGGCGGCGGCCGGTTGTCTTTTCGTCGCCGGTTCACAGCTGGACTACATAAACGGCCAGCGGCGGCAAATGAACCTGGTCAGGAACGAGCCGCTGGAAAACGCTCCGCCTTCGCTGGCATTCGCCACCGTGGCCATGGGGGCTTTCCGGGGCCTGGTGGTGGACATACTCTGGATGAGGGCCGACCGGCTCAAGGAGCAGAAGCAGTTTTTCGACGCCAAGCAGCTGGCGGAGTGGATAACCGTTCTGCAGCCGCGTTTCGCCTCTGTATGGGAGTTTCAGGCCTGGAACATGGCCTATAATATATCGGTGTGCATCCCCGCCTCTCAGCCTGCTGAGAGGTGGCGGTGGGTCAAGAACGGCTACGAGCTGCTGCGGGACAGGGCCATACCGTTAAACCCGACCAGCATGGGCCTTTACCAGGAGCTGGCGAGGATATTCCACCACAAGATCGGTTCGGTTTCAGACGATGCGCACAAGTACTACAAGCTGCAGCTTGCCGCAGCCATGGAGCCGCTGCTGGACTCCGCTTCGACAGGTTACTTCGACAGGCTCGCAGCCGCACCGCAACATTTAGAGCAGATCGCTTCCGAGGCGGCGGTTGCCGAGATTATCACGGCCCTGCGCGGGGCGGACGAGAAATTCGGCGATTCCGAAGAATTCGCGGGCAGCTACCTGCTTCTGCGTCGCAAACCGGCCGCTTTTGATCCAGCCGCCGTGAAAGTGATAGATGCCTTCAGAGGCACGCAGGCCCTCGACAGGCTGGACCTTTTTGCCAAGGCCTGGCAGCTTCGAAACGTGTGGAAACTGGAACCAAAGCTGATGCGGGAGTTGAACGGCATATACGGTCCGATCGCTGAAAAAGATCCGAATTCCCACCTGCCGTTGGACTGGCGCCATCCGGCCGCCCATGCCCTTTACTGGTCGGTGAAAGGGCTCCAGGAGGCGGGCGAAAAGGAGTATTCGGTGGACGAAACCAATACGGACCGGATGGTGGGCCACAGCCTTCAGGAGCTTTTCTACAACGGAAGGATATTTGTCTATAACGCCCCGCCTGATGAGGCGGCGGCTGAGGAGGTTCCCCTTGGCGGCAGGGAAATATTTCTGCGTCCCGACCTGGGGATGTTCGAGCCGTGCAATGAGTCGAGGCTGGCGACACTGGCCAAGTACAAGCAGCTCGACGCGGCCAGCTATGAATCTCTCCAGAACGGTCACAGGAACCTGCTCAAGAATGCTGTGCTGCTGTTCTACCAGGCCGGCCTCGAGAAAAAGGCCCGCCGGATATACGACCGGATGAGGCAGCTGTACCCCCTCGACGAATTCAAGTCACCGCTGGTTGTTTTCGTGAGAAACAAGATCCGCGAGGAATTAAACGCCATCGGTGTCAACGACGCCAAGCAGATGGTCATAATGCTCCTGCGCGAAAGTTACTTGCGTTACGCCCTGCGCGACGACGACGGGGCCTTCGGCAGGGAAAAGATGGCCCGCGAAGTCTACGAGGACTATCAGGGCCGCTACAGCGATCAGCACCGGATCGACCTGCCGGAGTTCAGTCTCCTGCGTTACTTCGCCCTTATTGATTTTCTTAACGATTGGCAGTTTCCGGAATCACTTCGCCGCAGCCTTCTGGCCCGCATAAAGCTCGAACGTCCGGAACTGGCCGAGCAGTTAAGGCGGCAGGAGAGGGAACTGATGGAGAAGGCAGTAGACAGTAGTCAGTAGTCAGCAGTCAGCAGGGCCGAAGACCACGTGTGAAAGTATAAAGGTGTGAAAGTGCGAAGGCTCCGCGGAAGCCGCCTTCGGCGGCTGAGAACAATGATGTGCAGGCTGGAAGCCTGCCCCCCGACTGAAGCGCCTGGTCGGGCTCCTTCCTGAACTCTGGAATCCGAACTCTAAATTCCGCCCCGCCCCGGCGACAGCCCCTACTCGACTACTCGTCTACTCGACTACTCGTCTACTTGGAAAAAAAGGGATCAGGAACCTTTTTTCGAAAAAAGGTTCCTGACCCCCTTTTTTTCCTTATACTGCGGTTCATGATTCCGAAAGACCTTACAGCTGCGCAAAGGCGGGCGGTCGACCACAGGGAAGGGCCGATTCTTGTCATAGCCGGACCCGGCAGCGGCAAGACCCGGGTCATAACCTGCCGCATCGCGGCGCTTATAGACTCGGGTGTGAAGCCGCGGAGCATCTGCGCGATAACCTTCACCAACAAGGCCGCCGAGGAGATGCGAAACCGCGTGATCGCGATGGGAACGCCGGGAGGGGCCCACATAAGCACCTTTCATTCGCTGTGCGTGAGGATCCTACGCCGGTACGCCGAGGCGGCGGGCATAAAGCCCAACTTCAGCATCTACGACACCTCCGACCAGGCAAAATGCATGAAACAGGCGATCCGCGACTGTGATCTGGACAAGGCCAACTTCCCGCCCCGCAGGATGCTGGCGGCGGTGTCCGACCTGAAGAACAGGCTCGTCGATTCCGATGCCCTGGCTGCAACGGCGGACAACTTTTTCACCAGGAGCCTGGCGCCGGTCTACCGCAGGTACGATGAAATACTAGGCCGGTCCAACGCCCTGGACTTCGACGACCTGCTGCTTAAGACGGCCCTTTTGCTGAGGCGGGAGAAGGCGATCCGCGAGGACCTTTCCCGCAGCTTCGAGTTTCTTCTGATAGACGAGTACCAGGACACCAACCACGCCCAGTACGTCATCGCCACGCAGCTTGTGTGTGCGCACGACAATATTTGCGCAACCGGCGATCCCGACCAGTCGATCTACCGCTGGCGGGGTGCGGACATCCGCAACATACTGGCCTTCGAAAAGGACTGGCCGGGCGCCGCCGTGGTCAAGCTCGAGGAGAACTTTCGCAGCACGCCCAACATCCTGCGGGCCGCCGACAGCCTTATCGCAAACAACGTAAGCAGAAAGCAGAAGAAACTCATATCCACCAGGGGTGCCGGCGCCGAGATTGCATTGACGGCCTTCGATGACGAAGCCGAAGAGGCCGAGGCCGTCGCCCTGCGGATAAAACGGCTGGCTGAGTCAGATTCACCCGGCAAGGCGGCCGTACTGTATCGTATAAACGCCACCAGCCGGGTGCTGGAGGAGGCCCTTGTAAGAAACGAGGTTCCCTATCAGATCGTAAGGGGGGTGGAGTTCTACAACCGCAGGGAAATACGCGACATGCTTGCGTACATGAAGGTCATAGCCAACCCGAATGACGAAGCGTCTCTGTTGCGAATAATCAACACGCCGCAGCGGGGAATTGGAAAAGTTACGATCGAGAGGCTGCGAAAGTATGCTGCCGCCCGAGGCGTGGGCCTCTTCGAATCGCTGCGGCAAAACGCCGATTCCGCGGGCAAACGCCGCGGCGGGGCGGCGTGCTTTGTCAGGATGATGGAAAAGTTCCGCCGGCGAAGCGGCCGGGGCGTGGAGGCCCTGATGCGGGAAGTCTTCCGAGAATCAGGCCTGGCCGCGGCGCTTCAGAAGCTGCCAGACGGCGAGGACGATATCGAGAACGTCGAAGAGCTGATAAACTCGGCCGCCCGGTACGACAGCGAGGCCGAAGAACCTTCGCTTGCGGACTACCTCCAGCAGATCTCGTTGTTCAGCGATGTGGACAGTTACGACAGTACGGCCGACCGTGTGCCGCTTATGACCCTGCACGCGGCCAAGGGCCTGGAATTCGATAACGTCTTTATCGTGGCGGTCGAGCAGGGGCTTCTTCCCCACGCCCGAAGCGAGGATCTGGCGGCGCTCGAGGAGGAGCGGCGGCTGTTCTTCGTCGGCATGACCAGGGCCAAAAGCGGCCTTCACATAAGCTTCGCCCGTTACCGCACCTTCAGGGGGGACGCGATGCCGACGGTGCCGTCGCATTTTCTGGACGAGCTCGGTCTGCCGGTCCGCGAATCGAACGGCGAAAGCATTGGCGAAACGGGCAGCCTCGCCGGTTCGCCGGACCGGCCTCTTTTCAAGCCCGGCCAGGGCGTCCGCCACCCCAGGTTCGGCCCTGGCAGGGTGATCGACTTTGCGGATATGGGCGAAAACAGCATGGTGACCGTCCGCTTCGCACGCGGGACAAAGACGCTGATGGTGAAATACGCGAAGCTGGCGGCGAAGTGAGGGGGCGGGAAGCGAGAATTCAGAATTCAGAATCCAGAAGCCAGAAGGGGCTGTCGCCTGGTCGAGGGAGCCGTCGCGAGGCGGGCGATAGTCGGACCAGTCGGACCTGTCCGACATGTCGGACGGGGGCTGGGAAGGGGCTGTCGCCGCAGCGGGGCGGAAGCTGGAATCCGGGAAGGGCTGGTGCCGGCGGCTGGGCGGTTCGGCGTTCGGGAAAGAGACCCCCGCACAGCCCCCCTTGACACGCCCGGCCCAGCCGGGACAATATGGCCTGTTTCGTCAATTCCTCAATCAAAGGAGAACGATATGACACAACTCAAGTGTGCGATCGCTGTTTTGCTCATGGCGGCCGTTGCGGTAATGGGAGCAGGCTGCCAGCAACAGCGGCAGGTCAAGCGGGTGGGGATGGTCATCGGTCTGGACCCGAACAAGATGGAGATGTACCGGGCCCTTCACGCCGACGCAAATCCCGGAGTCCGCGACATCATAGAAGAGGCCAACATGCGGAACTTCTCGATCTTCCTTCACCGGTTCGACGACGGCAAATACTATATGTTCGGCTACTACGAGTACGTCGGAGACGACTACGAGGCGGATATGGCCAAAATGAACGCCCATCCGCGGATCAGGAAGTGGCTGGAGGTTACCGACGCCTGTCAGATTCCACTGGACAACCGAGCCGAAGGCGAGTGGTGGGCCGAGATGGAGCGGGTTTATTTCAACGAGTAGCCCGGCACGATGGCCTCCAGCCTCTACATCATCGATGGGCACGCCTATATATACGCCGCATACTATGCGCCGATGCGACAGAGACTGACGGGGCCCTCCGGCGAACCCACTAAGGCGACATATATTTTCACCACCATGTTGGTCGGTTTGATGCAGCGGCGGGAACCCGACATGCTCGCCGTGGCCATGGACTCGAAGACGCCGACGTTCCGAAGCGACATCTACCCGGAATACAAGGCCCATCGTCCGCCCATGCCGGATGATATGCCGGGACAGATCGCCAGGATCGAGCAGATTCTGGAGGTCATGCGCGTAGCGATGCTTCGGGCGGAAGGGTATGAAGCCGACGACGTTATGGGTACGCTGGCCAGGAAGGCGGCCGCCGACGGACACGAGGTCTTCTTATGCTCAGGCGACAAGGACATCCTGCAGCTTCTCGACAACCATATAAGCGTTTTCAACATCAAGACCGGCGAGGCCACGAGCCGCGAGGGGCTGCTTAGGAAAACAGGGCTGACACCCGAACAGCAGCTGGACTGTCTAGCACTGCAAGGTGACACATCCGACAACATTCCGGGTGTTCCGGACGTCGGACCCAAGACCGCCGTGGACTGGATAAGGAGATACGGCTCGCTCGACAACCTCATAAAGCACGCCGGCGAGATAGAAGGAAAGCGCGGCGAAAATCTCCGCAAGTTCGCCGACCGGCTGGATATGAGCAAACGCCTCGTTACGATCGATTGCGATGTTCCCCTTGCGAAGATACCGGCCTTCACCGGTTCGAAGACGCCGCGGGGGCTGGACTACAAGATACTCCAGACAAAGGCTTTCGATGACGAAAAACTCAAGGCGATATTCACGGAACTCGGCTTCACCAGGCTTCTGTCCCAGCTGCGCCTCGGCGTCGGCGATGCCGAAAAGGCACAAGCGCCGCCGGCGGAAGCGGCCGCCGCTTCCGGGCCGGCCGCCGCCGATACCGTCCGGCACGACTACGTGCTGGTCGACACCCCGGGCAAATTCGAGGATTTCCTCGGCGGGTTGAAGAAGAAAAAAATATTCGTCCTGGACACCGAGACCACATCCACGGACCCGATGAAGGCGAAACTGGTCGGCATCAGCTTCTGCTGGAAATCCTTCCATGCATTCTACCTGCCGGTGGCGGGGCCGCTGGGGGCCAAGTGCCTCGATGCCGAAAAGGTTAAAAAAGGCATCGGCCCGATCCTTGCCGACGCCGGGGTGATGAAGGTCGGCCAGAACATAAAGTACGACCGGATCGTTCTGGAAAACGCCGGCATGCCGATTGCCGGGATCCGTTTCGACACGATGGTCGCATCCTACTGCCTGGACCCGACCCGTAAGAGCAACTCGATGGACGCCATGGCCCTGGATTATCTCAATTACAGGCCGATCCCGCTCAATTCCCTGATAGGCAAGGGCCGCAACCAGGTGACGTTCGACGCGGTCGATACGGCCAAGGCCTGCGAGTACGCCGCCGAGGATGCCGATGTCACATGGAGGCTCTACGAATACCTCGCCGACAGGATCGAAAAGAAACCGGCCCTCAAAAAGCTTTTCTTCGGCGTGGAGATGCCACTGGTCGATGTTTTGGCGCAAATGGAGATCAACGGCGTGTCCATCGATACGAAGCTGCTTCGCGCGATGTCCGACCAACTGACCGAGTCCATGGAGCGCCTCGCCGAAAAGATCCACCAAACGGCCGGGACCGTCTTCAACATAGACTCGCCCAGGCAGCTTTCCGAGGTTCTCTTCGACAGGCTGGGCCTGCGGCCGGTGCGGGTGGGAAAGACCGGCCTTAGCACCGATTCGGCGGTGCTCGACGAGCTTGCCGGCGAGCACCCGGTGATAGAGCTTGTAAGCCGCTATCGCATGCTGGGAAAGCTCAGGAACACCTATACCGACAAGCTCGGTGCAATGGTCAACGCCAGGACCGGCCGGCTCCACACGTCCTTCAACCAGACCATAACCGCGACCGGGCGGCTGAGCTCCAGCGACCCGAATCTGCAAAACATCCCCATACGCACAGAGTTGGGCAAAAAGATCCGCGCCGCCTTCGTGCCGAAAAGCAAAAGCGACTGCATACTAAGCGCCGACTATTCCCAAATAGAGCTGCGAATGCTGGCTCACTTCTCAATGGACCAAGCCCTGCTGGACGCGTTCGAGAAGGACCAGGACATACACACTTTCGTTGCATCCCAGATATATGGCGTAGAGCTGAAGGATGTGACGCCGCAGATGCGGTCTGTCTGCAAGGCGGTGAATTTCGGGATCATCTACGGGCAGGGACCCTATGGCCTTTCACGTACGGTGGGAATAAGCCAGGCGGAAGCGAAAAAATTCATCGATCGGTACTTTGCCCGCTACGGCTCGATACGCTCTTTTTTCGACAGGTGCGTGGATGCGGCCAAGAAAACCGGCTGCGCCGAGACCATACTGGGCCGCAGAAGGCCGATCGAGAACCTCGAAAGCAGAAGCGCGGCCCGCCGGTCCCAGGCCAGGCGCCTGGCGGTAAACACCGTGATCCAGGGATCGGCCGCGGACCTCATAAAGGTGGCGATGCTGAACATACAGCATCGTATCGACCGGAAGAAACTGCCGGTGAAGATGATCATGCAGATCCACGACGAGCTGGTCTTCGAGCTTCCAGGGGCCGAGGCGGAAAAACACTGCGAATGGATAAGCGACCTGATGACATCGGCCCTCGAGCTCAACGTGCCGCTGAAAGTCGACGTCGCCTGGGGCCCGACTTGGAGGTGAGCCGGCCCGCCAGGCACTAATTCGGATTGCGCCCGGCCAGCTGAAAAAAGGTACCAGGTATCTTTTTTCTTATCGATATCCCTCTTCGATCTCGCGGATGGCCTTCTCGAACGGTACCGCGTCCCGAGGACCGGCCTTCGCCTTGTCGTAAGCCCGGATGTCGTCCAGTTCTTGAAGTTCCTCCATGATACGCCGCCATTCCTCGACAGACAGCAAGACGGCTTTGTGACGCTTTTTCTCATCGATTACGAATTGGGGATGAACGATGACCATGGCGCATTCCCCGGATTGTGGTGTCCCCGGATTGTGCTTTATTGACAAAAGTTGACTCAGGGCGGTTCGGTCAATAGAATCGCCCGCTGGTGTTCATCGCGGTTTTAATCGGGTGCAAATGGGAACATGGCGACGATAAACGAGAACTACCTGAAACTTAAGGCGGGCTACCTTTTCCCGGAAATAAGCCGCAGGGTCGCCGCCTACAGCAAGAAAAACTCCTCCGCCAGGATGATAAGCCTGGGCATAGGGGATGTGACGCAGCCGCTTGCGCCGGCGGTGGTGGAGGCGATGAGAAGGGCGGTCGAGGAGCTTTCCGACGTAAGGACCTTCCGCGGCTACGGCCCCGAGCAGGGCTACGGTTTCCTGCGGGAGGCGATAGCCGGGAACGACTATGCAAGCCGGGGCATCGAGATCGGCGCCGACGAGGTGTTTGTAAGCGACGGGGCCAAGTGCGACACCGCCAATATCCAGGAGATATTCAGCGCCGACAACGTTTTGGCGGTGGCCGATCCCGTCTATCCCGTTTATATAGATACGAATGTCATGGCTGGAAGAACGGGACCGGCGGCCGCGGACGGCCGCTACGTTGGAGTCGTTTACATGTCGTGCACGGAAGAAAACGGTTTTCTACCCCGGCCGCCGGCGAAGAGGGTCGATCTTGTCTACCTGTGCAGCCCCAACAACCCCACGGGGGCGGCGGCCGGTCGAGATGATCTGCGGCGGTGGGTCGACTACGCCCGCCAAAACAAGGCGGTGATACTGTTCGACGCCGCGTACGAAGCCTTCATCACTCAGCCGGAAATTCCCCACTCGATCTACGAGATCGAAGGTTCCAGGGACGTGGCAATAGAGTTCAGGAGCTTTTCCAAAACGGCGGGGTTCACCGGGGTCAGGTGCGGATTCTGCGTGGTACCCAGGAACCTCAAGGCTTATACAGGCGACGGCGCACCGGTCGAGCTCAATGGCCTCTGGAGCCGCCGGCATACGACGAAATTCAATGGGGCGTCGTACATCTCCCAGGCCGCGGCGGCGGCGGTTTACAGTCCGGAGGGAAAGAGGCAAACCACCGGGATCATAGCCAAATACATGGCCAATGCCGCCTTTATGCGCAGGTCGCTGGAAGAACTGGGCTATACGACCCATGGCGGGGTCAACGCTCCTTACATATGGATGAAGACTCCGGCCGGCCAGACGAGTTGGGGTTTCTTTGACAGGCTCCTGCAGAAGGCTCAGGTAATAACCACGCCGGGGTGCGGCTTCGGGCCCGCCGGAGAGGGGTATATCCGGCTTACGGCCTTCGGCGCGGCCGAAGACGTAAAGGAGGCGATGGAGCGGTTCGCCGGGATTTAGGCGGTGGGCCCGCGGGTAACCTTTTTCCTGATCTTGAACCGCTGGAAGAGCAGAGGATCTGAAGTGAGATTACGATACAAGCACGAAGAACAGGTGTGTTATGCCCGTCCGAGGCTTCAAGCGCGACAAAATATTGGCATACAGCATTTTTGAAGGCCCGTGATAATGCAGCCGGCTAATATCACCGCGTATATCGGTCTTGGAAGCAACGTCGGCGACCGCGGCGATAATATCAGGCGTGCGATCGAATCGCTGGGCAGGACCGACGGGATAGAGGTCGTAAGGACAAGCAGAATTGCCGAGACGAAGGCGCTGGGACCGCCGCAGCGGAAATATCTCAACGCCGTGTCTCAGGTTGTAACGTCGATGCCGGCGGAGGACCTGCACGCGGCCCTGACCGTGATCGAGACGAAGCTGGGAAGGCAGCGTTCCGGCAAGTGGGGCCCGCGGACGATGGACCTGGACCTTCTACTTTACGGCGGAATGAGGATAGACACCGGCGGGCTGGTGGTTCCGCACCCCCGCATGCACCTGAGAAGCTTCGTTCTGGACGGCCTGTGCCAAATAGACGCCGCCCTGGTCCACCCCGTGCTCGGCGAGAGCATGCGCGAGCTTTTCGGCAGGCTCAACGGCCGCAACTTCGCGCCGGATCCGGAAAGCCCCCGTCTTGTGGCGGTCTGTGGGGTCATGGGCGTGGGAAAAACCACTCTTGCCGAGCGTTTGGCGAAGGCGCTGGGCTGCCGTCTGGTCCTCGAATCCTACGAAGACAATCCATTCCTGCCCGATGTTCATATGGGAAGGAGCGAATCAGCGATGGCCTGCCAGCTGCATTTTCTCGCCGACAGAACGGCCCAGCTCAGGGCCGGCTCGCTGGCTGGCGGCGAGGCGGTTGTGGCCGACTACGTCTTCGACAAGGAGCTTGTCTACGCTCAGCTGCTGCTGGACCAGGCGCGGCTTTCGCTGTATCGAAGGGTCTACCGGCGGATGACGACGGCGGTAACGAGGCCTGTGCTGCTGATATATCTTTTCGATTCAGCCCGAAACTGTCTCGATAGGATAAGGGCCCGTGGGCGGCCTTACGAACGGAAGATCGCTCTTCGATTCCTGCAGCGGATGGGGCGGTTGTACGGGCGGTTGGTCGACGAATGGGACAAATGTCCGGTTATGCGCGTGGATGCAAGGCGGTTCGACTGCCGCGGGAACGCCGCTGTGAAAAGGCTGGCCGGGCAGGTACGATATTATGCGGCGGGGTGCTGATTAGTCGGCATTGATTTGGTCGGAATGGCACAGATGGAAACAGCGAAGACGATTTCAGGCATACGCAAGATAGTGGCGTCGGCCCGAGCGGACGGAAAGACAGTCGGACTGGTGCCGACGATGGGGGCTCTGCACAAGGGGCACGTTTCGCTGATACAACGGGCGGTGACAGACTGCGGCTTCACCGTCGTGAGCATCTTTGTCAATCCGACTCAGTTCGGCCGCGGCGAGGATATCAAGACATATCCCAGGACCCGGGAGGATGACATCGATCTTTGCGGGAAGTCCGGCGTCGACGCGGTTTTCATCCCGGACAGCGCCCAGATGTACCCGGGTGAAAACCTCTGCTGGGTGGTCGTGGAAAAGCTCACCAAGCCGCTGTGCGGAAAGTTCCGGCCCGGACACTTCAGGGGGGTGGCCACTGTCTGCGCCAAGCTGTTCAACATAGTGGCGCCGGACGCGGCCTACTTCGGCCAGAAGGATGCCCAGCAGGCATTGGTGGTAAAGAAGATGGTCGCCGACCTCAACATGCCTCTGGAGATTGTGGTTTGCCCGACGGTCCGCGAAAGCGACGGCCTGGCGGTAAGCAGCCGCAACCGTTACCTTACGCCCGCCCAGCGTTTGGACGCGGCCCTTTTGCACGACTCGCTCGAGGCGTGCCGTCGGATGCTTGGGTCGGGGACCAGGAACGTCCGGCAGCTGGAAAAAAGGATGCGCGACGTCCTGGCCCGCGGCGGTGGGATTCAGATCGAGTATGCGGAAGTGGTCGACGCGGAAACACTTGAAAGTGTCGCCGAAGCCAGGGGCAGGGTCATCGCGGCCGTGGCCGCAAGGATCGGCGCCGCGAGGCTCATAGACAATTTGCTGCTGGACGCGGGTGATTAAGCCTGTACAATGAATTTTTTGTCTTTGGGATGGATAGAGCCGTGTTCATAAAGATTCTGAAGGCCAAGCTTCACGGCGCAACGGTCACCGACGCCAGGATCGACTATACCGGGAGCATAGGAATTGATGCAGACCTGATGCGGGCCGTAGGTATACTGCCTTACGAGGCGGTCCTGGTGGCCAATATCACCAACGGCAGCAGGTTCGAGACCTACGCGATCGAGACGGACGCCGGGTCCGGCAGGTTCGAAGTCCTGGGTGCGGCCGCCCACCTGGCGCGGCGGGGCGATAAGATAATAGTATTCGGTTTTTCGTACTGCACCGCCGAAGAATCGGTGAAGGTCAAGCCGAAGGTGCTGGTTTTGGACGAGAGAAACAGGGCGGTGCCTCCGGGCGGAACGATGTAGCCGTTTTTTGCCACGGGTCAGCTTCGCGGTTGGCTTTTGCAAAGCCAACCGCGAAGCTGACACACAGACGCCGTCCTGAGCTAAGCGAAGGATCTCACAGATTGGCACAGGTTTTATAGGATACGCCCGGATGCAACTGAAACATGGCAATCTCTTGTGCTTCAAGTAGTTGCTGTTTATTCGCCCGCGATTTGTTCTTGATGGCGTCGAAGTAGTGTATCCCGAACTGTTTGAAATCCCCCTTGTCCACGTTACGATCAAGAGCTACGGCCTGATGATGGTCGTGGGCTTTCTATCGGCCGTCTGGTTGATCCGGGTGCTGGCCCGTGAGATAACGCCGGACCCGCAGATGATTATAAACGCCGCTCTTTATTCGCTGGTGGCCGGCCTCGCCGGCGCGAGGCTCTTTTACGTGGTGCATTACTTCGAACACTTCCGCAGCCGGCCGCTGGCGGCATTCGCGATCTGGGAAGGGGGTTTGGAACTGCTGGGCGGGGTGCTGCTGGCGATAACCGTTATTTTCCTTTACCTGCTGTACCACAGGCTGCCGGTGAGGCGGTACCTTGATATTTTGGCTATAGCGTTGATGCTGGCGCTGGCTTTCGGCAGGATCGGCTGCTTTCTCAACGGCTGCTGCTATGGAAGGCCGACCGACCTGCCGTGGGGCGTGAGGTTCCCGTACGGTTCGCCGGCGTACCGCAGCCAGGTTTCGCCGGATCCGGTCAGGGGCAGAACCGAACCGCAGCTTGAGCTGCCGCCGGAGTTCTTTGTGCCGGCCCAAGGCGCCGGGACCGTTCTGAAGCCTTATGAGGACCTGTCACCTGCCCAGAGGCGGAAGGTGAACGGGGGCCCTTACAGGTGTCTGCCCGTTCATCCCACCCAGTTGTACGCCTCGGCCAATGCGGTGCTGACGTGCGGGCTGCTCTGGCTGTTCTGGCGAAGGAGCCTTGGGTCGGCCGGCAAAAAACGCCTCCTGGCGGCGCCCGGCTCCACGTTCGCCCTGATGTTCATCTTCTACGGAATAAGCAGGTTCCTGATGGAGTTCCTGCGGGATGACAATCCCTTCACCAGGCTCGACGGGCTGACGATATCCCAGAACCTCGGTATAGCGCTGGTGGTCTTCGGGGCGGTCCTGATGGTTATTTTCCACCGGATGGCCGGCCGCGTGCAAAAAAGGGTCCAGGACCCTTTTTCGTAAAAAAGGGTCCAGGACCCTTTTTTGCGGGGATTTGTCAAAGGCCGGCCAGGGCCTCGCACAGGCCGTCCATCTGCTCGGCGGTGTGGCCGCTCTGAACCGATATTCTCAGTCGGGCCGTATTCGGGGGCACGGTTGGGGGCCTTATGGCCGGAACGAAGAACCCCTTTTCCATGAGCATGCGGGATGCCGCCAGGGCCTGGCGTGATTGGCCTATCATTATCGGGATTATGTGGCTTTCGCTTCGGCCGGTGTCGAGACCGAGCCGCTTGAGGCCGGCCCTTAGGCGGTCTGCGTTTTCCCTCAGTCTTTGACGGCGGCCGGGTTCCGTCCTTGCGATGCGCAGCGCTGCTGCCGCGGCGGCGCACACTGCCGGCGGAGGGGCGGTGGTGTATATGAAGCTCCTGGCACGGTTGACGAGGAATTCGATGATGGTCCTTTTAGCCGCCGCCACTGCGCCGGCCGAGCCGAGAGCCTTACTCATGGTGGCGACGACTATATCGACTTGGTCGAGAAGGTTGAGCTGCCCGGCCAATCCTTCTGCGTTTTTTCCCAGGCAGCCTATGGCGTGGGCCTCGTCGACTACAAGTATGGCGCCGTACTTTTTTTTGATTTCGACCAGCGAGGCCAGATCTGCGGCGTGTCCGTCCATCGAGAAGACGCTTTCGGTTACGATGAATTTGTGTTTATAGTGCCGCGCTAGCAGCTTTTCGATTCTGTCCGCCGAGCCCCTGCGGTAGGTTCTCACGTCGGCGTCGGAGCCGGCGGCGGCGTCGATGATGGAGGCATGGTCCAGCTTGTCTATAAGGACAAGGTCGCCCCTGCCGGGCAGAGTTCTCAAAACGGCATCGTTTGCCATCCAACCCGCCGGAAAGATCAGGGCGGTTTCTTTGCCGAAGAGCTTCGCGAAAGCCGCTTCGAGCTCCGCGTGTGGCCTCATCGTTCCGCTCATGAGTCTGGAGGCTGCGGCACCTTGGCCGTACCGCGTCAGTGCCGTAACCGCAGCTTCGATGATACGTGGATCGGCGGCGAGATTGAGATAGTTGTTGCTGCAGAAGCATGCGTATTCACGGCCCTCGATAGTGACGGACGGACCCTGTGCCGAGTCGACGCAAACCATGCGGCGGTAAAGGTCGCCGCTCCTGAGCGATTCGAGTTTTTCGGAGAGGCTTTCGGAAAGTTCCATGTCAGTTCGCCGAGAAAACCGCAGGGTATTGTAGCAGAGAACTGAACAAGCGGAGAATCCATAATTCAGGAATCGAGAGGGGCTGTCGCCGGGGCGGGCGAGCCGGAAGTAAGATTTCAGAGTTCAGGGTTCAGGGTTCAGGAAGGGCTGGCGCCTGGGCGGGGCAACCGGAGCGGGGCGGACGATAGTCGGACCGGTCGGACCAGTCGGACATGTCGGACGGGGGCTGGGAATTGGCTGTTGGGGGTGCAGGCTTCCAGCCTGCTCCGAAACAAAGATACCTGGTACTTTTTTTCGGTCGGGCGGGGATGGCGAAATCGATGGCCAGGAACCCGGTCGCCTGGTATAATCGATTGCTGTAGGCAAAGGGAATCAACAGCTGTCTCAGCGGCAAAGAATGGGTCTTTACGACAGAGATTATACGCGGTCGGACTACCAGTCGCCTTTTCATCATGCGCCACAGTTGCGCATGGGCGGCAGGGGCCTCACTCCGGTGGTCAAGCAACTTCTGATCATCAATATAGCTGTTTTCGCCTTGACTCTGTTGATAAGACCGCTGGGCGACCTGGTGTACTCATTGTTCCAGCTGGACCCTTCGTCGCCGGGCAGAGCCCTGCAGTTGTGGAGGCTTATCACTTACCAGTTTCTCCACGACAGGGGCTCGATCATGCACATTTTGTTCAACATGCTGGGCCTTTTTTTTCTGGGGCCGGCCCTCGAAACATATCTTTCCGGCAGGAGATTCCTGCTGTTCTATTTGGGCTGCGGGGCGGCGGGGGGACTGTTCTATCTGATGCTGGTGGCGGTGAATTTTCTTCCGCCGATACCCATGGTCGGCGCCTCAGGGGCGATTCTGGGGATGCTGGCGGCCTGCGCCATAGTTTTTCCGCACTTCGTGGTGATTCTCCTGTTCTTTCCGGTTCCGATCAGGACGGCAGCGGCGCTTTTTGCTGTGATGTACGTTTTCTTTGTGCTGACCAGAGGCGCGAACGCCGGCGGCCATGCCGCACACCTGGCCGGTATGGCGGCGGGGGCGGCCTATGTGCTGGGCAAGAGGCCCCTGGCCTCAATGACCGGTTCATTGTCGGAGTTGCTGAGCCGTCGGAATATCGCTTCGCTGCAGCAGGAGCAGGCCGAGGTGGACCGTATCCTCCAGAAGGTACACGAGCACGGCATCCATAGTCTTTCCGGCAGGGAAAAGCGCCTGCTCAAGCGGGCCACCCGCTGGCGCCAAAAGGCATCGAGCGGCGGTTAGGGCGTTTGTTCCTTGTCCTGATCGTCGTCGATTTTCCAACGTTCCGACTCGTCGATGTCCTCGATCTCCCGCTGCATGTATTTTATGATCTTGTCCTGCAGAGGGCCTAGCTTGCCGTACCACTTGAGCATGCTCTGGTAACTGGCCACCAGCATGTCCAGGCGGATCAGCTGCCACTTGGCTATGCACTCGGGTTCCTTGATGTTGACAAAAGGATCGCAGCGGAAGGTTCTCTGGCCGTCAGGGCCTACCGTACAGAATTCACAGTCTTTGCACTGGATCATATCTCACCACACAAATCCGAATCGGCGGAATTTTACCTTTATCTATAAGTTCTTATAACATATATTGTGCCGGTTATCAGAGGAATTTTGAGTTTTCGGAGTGTTAAGTGGCAAAGCCGAGACGCCGCCGCAAGGTGGGCAGCAAGAAAAGGCACGCCCGCTGGAAGGTGCGGCAGAAGAAGAGCTGATTCGGAATCATCATCCGACGGCAGCGGTGGAATCCGCCCGGGGGCGGGGTGTTTTTTCTGCGCCCCTTTCGCGTGAATGAAACACTTCAAGGTTACCTTCAAGCCGGACAACCGGCAAGTGGTGATACACGCCGGAGCGACGGTCGCCGAAGCCGCGGCAAAGGCGGGCATCATATTGAACAGCGTATGCGGGGGCAGGGGTATTTGCGGCAAGTGCGCCGTGATACTTGGCGGCGGAACCGAGGTGCTGGCCTGTCAGAAGCGGGTGGAAAGCGATTTGATTGTTACTGTTCCTCCTGCTTTGAGGTTCTATGAGCGCAGGATGCTCGCGGGCGCTCTTGAAAGCGGCGGGGGGGAGACGGGAATCGAACACGATGCCGGGAAGGTGGGCTTGTTCGGCCTGGCCGTGGATGTGGGAACGACGACCGTGGCCGCAAAGCTTGTCGATTTGTCCAACGGCAGGTGCGCGGCTGCCGCGGCCCTTGCGAATCCGCAGGCACGGTACGGTGCCGACGTGATTTCCAGAATAGCATACGCGCGAAAACCCGGTGGGCTGCGGCGGTTGCGGGAATTGATTCTGGGCTGTATCAACGAGCTTGTGGACATCTGCTGCCGCCGTGCCCAAGTGCAGCCCGAAAGTATCAGCGAGGCCTGCATAGTCGGCAACACGGCCATGAATCATATAATTCGCGGCCTGCCCGTGGAGCAGCTGGGGCGGGTGCCGTACGCAGCGTACCGGCTCGATGCCGAGGATCGGACGGCCTCGGAGTCAGGTATTTCGATAAACCCCGGCGCCGGCGTACACTTTGCGGCCAACATAACCGGGTTTGTCGGAGCCGACATAACCGCTGCGGCGCTGGCTGTGGAGTTGGACAGGGCGCCTGACCATACTCTTCTGCTCGATATAGGAACAAACGGCGAGATCGTGCTGGCGGCCGGCGGCAGGCTTTGCGCTGCAAGCTGCGCGGCGGGTCCTGCCCTGGAAGGCGCCGGAATATCCTGCGGAAGCGCGGCGGTAGAGGGTGCGATAGAGTCCGTCGTGCTCAAAGACGGCGACCTGGAACTGGACGTTATAGGGGGCGGTCCTTGCCGGTCGATATGCGGCAGCGGCCTGATCGACGCCGCCGCCGTCCTGCTGGACGCCGGCCTGCTCGAACGAAGCGGGCGTCTTTCGGACCGGCGCGTTATGCCTGACTTCCCAGCCGGTGGTCTGGCCCGGCGTTTGATAGATCGTGACGGCCAGCCTGCTTTTGTGATTGCCGACGGCGAGCCCGGCGGGGGCGCGGTGGTTTTGACGCAGGGTGATATCCGCCGGCTTCAACTGGCCAAGGCGGCCATCAGGGCCGGCGTCAGGTTGCTTTATCGCAAAACCGGCAACAGGGAAGAGGACCTGGACCGTATTCTTCTGGCTGGGGCGTTCGGCAACTACATCCGGGTCGAAAACGCCCTTAGGATCGGGTTGCTGCCGCCGGTTGCCTCCGAGAAAGTCCGCTTCGTCGGTAACGCCGCCTGCTTCGGGGCGCAGATGATGCTGGTCAATAAACTCTGGAGGCGGCGGGCTGGGCGGCTGGCCCGGGATATCGAATACGTACCGATCGCCGGAGAGGCCGATTTCACGGACGTGTTCGCGCAGTGTATGGGGTTTTGAGGGAAGAAGCCGGAATCCAGAATCCAAAATGGCTGACGCCCTGCCCGTCCGCCCCATGAAAAAAAAGATACCTGGTATCTTTTTTTTCGGAGCAGGCTGGAAGCCTACCCCCCCAGCAGCCAATCCCAGCCCCCGTCCGACATGTCTGATAAGTCCGACGGGTCCGAATATCGCCCGGTTCGCGTCGGCTCG
>Ga0180433_10001697_pt1 | contig 36388 bp, 32 predicted proteins | sample SS_ome_8_FD_132980 | JGI IMG/M metagenome (GOLD analysis project Ga0180433, IMG submission 132980) | Hypersaline lake sediment archaeal communities from the Salton Sea, California, USA - SS_1_D_1 metaG | ecosystem: Environmental > Aquatic > Non-marine Saline and Alkaline > Hypersaline >... | reverse complement strand
GTCCATATGTTTAAACCGAGTGCCGTCATCCGTAAAATCTGTGATCTTTTTCTCTAATATGTAAGACTTATTAGGATGATACAGGAACGTTCCCTGTTTATCTATTAAAAAAGCCTGACCTGTTTTAAAAACCCCCTCAAGATTTACAATATAATTTTTAAAATTCTGCAGGCTTATATCTACCCCCCCAATACCGAGAAGCTCATCATTCTCATTATATATAGGATGGCGGTAATTTACACCTACTGACTGATCAACATAATCAAATGATACATCAAAAATTGGATTCTTATCTTTTATTGCATCTATATACCATTGTCTGGTTCCCACCATATAATCATCCGGTATCGAACGTTCTAAACTTTCATAGTACATCTGAGTCTTTTCACTGGCCATAAATGCAGATTTAATCTCACCATCATCTTCTACAAGTTTCTTAAAATAATCAATGATTCTTCCGTATTGCTTATCCTGACTGCGGTCAACTTTTCTATTTGTATTTGTATCCAGCCAGTTCACTACCATAGGATTTCTGCTTAATGTCCAGCCAATTTTTGATTTTTCGCTTAAATATCCTTCAAGCTTACTTACTACTATTCTTACTTTCTCCATGGCTTTATCTTTAGTCTCATTGACAATTAAATTTCTTGAAAAACTTAGATATATAATGAAAATTGCCAGCAGAACGAGTAAATTTGCTCCAATAATGAATAAAAACATTCTTTTTCTGAGATTTAATTTTTTAAACATAATAAATTCCCTTAAATTATATACATATTGAAATTATTAACTGTACAATAAATTACATTCTGAGAGACATTAACCTATACTTGTATTTCTGTATCTGAAATAATAACAAGGAATTATACATCTATCATCCCTGTTAATTTTTCTCTATATATAGTATAGACTATTAAAGCAAATATAATGCCGTATATTTGGATATTATATTTTATATTTTTTAAAATTAATTTGACAATCTGTCTAAATTTAATTATATTTATCATTAAATTATAAAAAATCAAAATAACAAATTTTTCCATTTTTATAATATTATATTATTTTTTATATATAAAATAAGGAGAATTAAGTGGATTTATTTGACAAATGCAAAAATTTCACCAGAGCGAAGGAAGCAATAGCTTCAGGATTTTATCCATATTTCAGGCCTATTGAATCCGGTCCGGGTTCAGAGGTTATAATTGATGGTAAGAAAATGATAATGATTGGCTCCAATAATTATATGGGTCTCACTGGTCATCCCAAAGTAATTGAAGCAGCAATTAATGCTATAAAAAAATATGGGAGTGGCTGTACCGGATCAAGATATTTAAATGGTACTCTTGATATTCATATTGAATTAGAAGAACGTCTCGCCAATTATCTAAAAAGCGAAAGTGTTTTATGTTTCTCAACCGGTCATCATGTAAATCAAGGTGTTATAACCTCACTCACTACGAAAGGAGATTTAATTTTTACTGACAGAGCAGATCATGCTTCAATTATTGATGGATGTATGATGTCATTTGCAAAAATGGTAAAATATAGACATAATGACATGAAAGACTTAGAGAAAAAATTAAATTTACATAAAGACAAAGATGTTGGAAAGTTGATAATAACTGATGGTGTCTTTAGTATGGAAGGTAATATTGCTAATCTTCCTATGTTAACGAAATTAGCTGAAAAATATAAAACCAGACTTTATGTCGATGATGCTCACTCTATAGGAGTTTTGGGAAAACATGGTAGAGGAACAGGTGAACATTTCGGATTAGAGGATAAGGTTGATCTGCATATGGGTACTTTTAGCAAATCATTTTCCTCGATTGGAGGTTTCGTCGCTGGCGATGAAGATATTATTCATTATATTAAACACTTCGCCCGTTCTTTAATTTTTACAGCCAGTCCTCCACCTGCTGCTGTTGCTACAGTTCTGGCATGTCTTGATATTATCCAATCAGAACCTGAAAGATTGGAGAAACTCTGGAAAAATACCAGAAAAATGCTTGTTGGATATAAAGATCTCGGATTTGATATCGGAGAAAGTGAAACTCCTATTATTCCTATTAAAATCGGTAAAGATGAACACTGTTTTGCATTCTGGAAGTTACTGTATGAGAATGGAATTTTTGCTAATCCTGTTATTAATCCTGCAGTCCCGCCGAATGAAGCATTAATCCGAACCAGCTACATGGCAACGCATACTGAAGACGAACTTGATAAAGTACTTGAGATTTTTTCTAAACTCGGTAAAAAATTTGGCATAATTTAAAGGTTTGATGATGTCAGCTATTAAAATTTATAGTTTTACTAGCAACGATAATAAAAGATGGAAATCCTTTGTCAAATTTCCTTATTCTCTTTATAAAAATAATTCTTATTGGGTTCCTCCCCTGTTTGCTGATCAGAAAAATCTTCTTGATCCTGATAAACACCCTTTTTACGAACATGCTTCCGCCAACTTTTTTCTGGCCACAATAGATAATCAGGTTGTAGGAAGAATAGCAGCACTCATAGATGAAAATCATAATAAGATACATAATGAGCAAACAGGATTTTTCGGTTTTTTTGAGACCATTGAGAATTATCAAGTTGCAGAAAAACTTTTCAATGCCTCTAAATCCTGGATATACAATCAAGGCATGACTAACTTTCGTGGCCCGGTAAATCCATGTTTAAATGAAGACTGTGGCTTTTTAACTGATGCGTTTGATTTGTCGCCTGTTATCATGATGCCGTATAACCCACCTTACTACATTGATTTTGCAGAAAAATTCGGTTTTAAGAAAGCAGCAGATCTTTATGCCTACTATATTGATAATAATAAAAAAATCCCGGATAAACTGATTAAAATCGTTAATATTGTCAATAAAAAAGAAAAGATCATCATTCGCCCTTTTGATTTGAAAAATTTTAATAATGACGCAAAAGCTGTGTGGCATATTTATAACAAAGCATGGAAAAAAAACTGGGGCTTTGTTCCTATGACTGAAAATGAATTCAATTATTTAGCAAAAAATCTAAAACAAGTAGTAGAACCGGAATTAGCGTTATTTGCAGAAATTAATGGAAGACCAGTTGGTTTTTCCCTATCGGTCCCTGACATTAATCAGGCATTAATTCACACTAATGGCCATTTATTCCCTTTTGGTTTTATTAAACTACTCTGGTTTTCAAAAAAAATTGATATGATCCGAACCATAATTATGGGGGTAATACCAGAATATCAAAGAATCGGCATCGATGCTCTGTTTTATTATAAAACCTGGAAAAATGCAGTAAAAAAAGGTTATGTTAAAGATGAAATGTCCTGGGTAGTGGAGAGCAATAAAATGATGAGAAGATCTGCTGAAATGTTAGGTGGAGAAATATATAAAACGTATCGATTATATGAGATGAAGATATAGAAGGATTTTCTCATTATTTTGAATTATATAAAGTTATAATTTCCGGATTAGCATCCCTAAATCTTGGCAAACACTGGCCTACATTAGCGTTAACATAGGTAGGATCACATACAATATAATTTTCATTGTCATAACGTATATATTTACCATTTATATCAGTATGAATTTTAACAGCTGTAGCAATATGACCCGGATAATCTAAACCCACAACCTCCAAATTAAGAAGACTCTTTATTAAATAAGCAAATAATACTGCTCTATCCTCACAATCAGAACCAGGATAAAAAAGAGTTTCTTCAATAAATAAGGGTTTTTCGTCTCCAAACTGCTCATAATCAGATTTATATTCAAAACTTTTCTGTACAAAATGTAAAATTACATTTAATGCTTCAAGTTCAGTCTTATTTACAATTAATGGTTTTAGGTTTTTCAATAATGAGTAACTACTCTCATTGGATATAGGTGCGTTAAAATAAATTATATATTCTGTCAAGGGATATCCCGAATAAAAGTCAACAATCGATTTATTAATGTTTAATGATATCGAATAATTATTATGTAAGTATTTAAACTCCAATGTCTTTTTGATAACTTCCGGATTAACCGAAGGACATAAATAAATATTTAAATCAATCAAGTTTATTGCTTTAGGATAGTTGCCCATATAGGTATAAATATTTGTGGCCTCGTCTGATGAGTATAGATTAGTTAATCTATAGTATCTTCTATTATCCACTTTGATGAAGGGCTGTTTATACAGAACATTGCTGGATGAGATTAAGAGAAAAATCTGATTTTGATCATATCCGACTTTTACATCATATCCAGATTTTTGCATTAAAAACCATACTAATAATTTCGCAGTATTTTCTTTGTCAGGGAAAATCTGATTAGAGAGTTTATCCAAAAATTTTAAAAAAGCCCAATCATTCAACCTCATTTTTTCTTTAATATTGTTGCATTGATCAAGAATATAAGTAAACTGGGTTTTACTCATCTGACCCCAAAACATACTTATCTCTTTATTATCAAAATTTTCCGGAAATTCAATCTTATCCCAGGTTACATCATACATTATAGTGCAGGGTGTGTTTAAATAATTAAATTCTGTTATCTTCCCATAATGAAATTCCATTTTCGGTTTACTAATAAATCCCATGCTCTCTTTTTCCGGAGGTGGTTTGATTTTAAAATCTCGTACTTTGTGTTCTTTTAATCGATAGTCAAAATCTAATTTTTTGAATTCTTTTACAGGAATAACCGAAGGCTTAGGAACTTTATCCGGGATTACTCCTTTTATTAATTCAAATTCTTTCCATTCCTTTTTCAGAAATTCAGCAAATTCTCTGTCCCTTTCTTCCATGAACGTTCTAAACTGCTGATTTTCTTTTTTAAACCAATCTTTAAAATTTTCCTGAGCATAACACCATGGATAAAAGGGAATTACCATGAGAAGAATAATAATGCTTAATACAAGTATATAAGGAATTTTTCTTCTATTAATTTTCATGGTCAATTCTCCAAAGTAGTTATTACAATTCTATCTTCAGTCCGTAAAGCATCACCATATTCAACCATTTTCATACCTCGGGTATTCTTTAGAAAAGAATATAAATCTTCTTTTAATATGTTATATCCATTATGTAACTCAGTATAAATTTTTTTAAAAGGTTCTGTCTGGGCAAATATTTGAAGTACTTCAACCCCAAAAGGCTGATCACAAATAAATTTTACCGGAATTTTGCAAGCTATGTTTATATATGAACGATCAATAAAATAATTATCCAATAAAACTGTACGCATCCCATTTGCCAGATGATAAATTAATCTGACATAACAAGGCATATTTACATTAATATAGACATCCATTATTTCATCATCAAAAAATATGATTCCCTCTTTACCTCTGTTAGTCCAGGTTTCAAGAATAAGACCATTATTCTTAAAGTGCCCATTATTGAATAACTGTTGATCTTTTAAGGCTGCTTCGAAATTTTGCGGTTTTATAGCAAGACCAGACTTGTTTATCAATTTTTCAGAAATCATAATATTAATACTTGCTACAATCTGATCATGCTTATAATTACATATTTCTGCCATAATTTTTATACTGTCTTTCTGCTGCCAGTAAGTGCCCATTACGAAAAACAAAGAATCTGCAGATTCAAAATCTGTCAAATTAACAGGTGAATGTATATTATCTGTATGCAACCAATTGACAATACTGAATCCGGATAAGCAGGAAATATTATTTTTTAAATTTTTATGTAAAAACGCAGCAAATTCACTCGACATACCAGTATTTTGAAAAGTAAAAGGAAAAATCATTAGTTGACCTGTTGTTTCATTTAGTTGATCCCTGAAGCAGCTGGATATAAAAACTGCTATATCTTCTATACTCATAATAGGTTGTTTTCTGAGATCTTGAACAGCTCTATTCAACTCTGCTATAGTAATAATACTTCCTGTTTCATGCTCTTTTACTTCCAACTCAGCGAATGTTTCAATCATAATTGAAGATGAAGCCCGGATAATTGCCTGAGCACGAAATAGTCTGTTAAATAAGGGGTAACAACTCAAATAATATTTTAATGCCAGAGATTTATCACCCTGTTTACGCGCAGATTTGCCTAAAATATAATTATGTGCTATATCATTATTTAATTTTTTTATAACAGAATTATAATGATCAATAAGTTTCTGTCGTTTTACATAAACCAGAGCATATGCTGTCTTAGATCCTTTATCATAAAATTTTTCTACTTCACAGCCCCAAAGTTTTAAATGAGAAGTAGATTTAGTAACAGAAGTATAAAATTGCGAATATGCATTGTCTCCTTCTTTAATTCTCATTTCTGCATTTGATTTTATATCTAAATAAATTTTATTCATTAATTCTTTATGAGCATTCCGAACTGATATATCCATACATTGAGTTTTGTTTTTATTTTCATTTAAAGCAGCAATACCAAAACCTGTTATATACATCTCATCAGGATATTTGACACTTTTCCCAAAATTTTGCACCCAATCCGGACTCCCTCCAAACACTGAATTGGTAATCAAAACCATTAATGAAAATATTATACATCTATTCATCATCATCCCCTGTAATAATTAAATATTACATTACTTTGCTACTATGGGAAAATCGGGAATTGATTTTGGTACAATTGTTGTTGGTTTTTGGTGTCCCTTAGTCAATTCCTTTACCCGTTTTGTTATATAAAAATCAAGTTCTTTGATCGTAATTATATCATTTTTATCAAAATCAGCCTCCATATATTTCAATCCATCCGTGAGTGCTTTAGTAAAAGCACCATGTTCCCAACTCGGATCTTCATAAGCGGCAGAATTATCTGTAGTTGCTGTCATAATAACCTGACCTGTTCCGGCAGCAATCAAATCCTTTATGGCTGTTGTAATATCAGATTCTCCTCTTTTTTTACTGCCCAATATATTTCCAGAATGACATGCATCTACAAAAAGAATAACTTTGGATGGTAAGTTAGTAATGACATCTTTAAATTCAGTCCATTTTACAGCTGAACTTCTCAAAGACTCGATATCAGAATCATAACTGAGAAAATAGTAATTATTCAATCCATCATTGATGCCATGGCCAGCTATAAACATAATGACCACATCTTTCTGGGTTGCCTCATTAATAAGCCAGTCAATACTATTTAAAATATCTGCCCTTTTTGCTTCAATATTTGTTTTAAGTTCATAAGATATATTTTGATAGAGTTTAGTCTGATTTTTAAATATTTCAATGATTGAATGTGCATCCGCTGCTGCAAAATCGAGCTTGTATCTAATATTTTTATATTCAGATACTCCTATAGAAAGAACATAAAGGTTGGGTTTATACATATTCTCCACACCTTTTCTTTTTACATGGATGAATACTGGATTACTGGCTGCAAATCTATTACCGGCTACTATCTTTAAAACACTGGAGCCATTAGGAACTTTTATATTCTTTCTGATATGCTCAAAACTACTATTATCCTCAACTAATACTTTCATTCCTCTTTCTTTAATTTCTCTTCCATTCAAAAATATTTTAATATCAGTTATATTAAAATCAGACTGAGCAATAACATCGAAATCAATTTCTACCTCATCTTTATATGTAACAATTTCTTCAGGAGTATTTAACTCTATTTTGGGGGGAAGAATATCTTCAATTGTAACTTCATTTAACCGCATCTTTGTCTTGGTAAAAGCAAGTGCCTTATCTTCGCTTTTTAAGCGGATAATATTTTTCATTAAACTGGGTTGATAATAGGTCCGGAAGAAACGATCTGAACGGAAATAATCTGCAGCATTATCAAATCCCCGGTTTATATGATAACCAACAAACTGATCTCCTCCAATACTTGAAGCATAATATCCTTTACCAGACCAGACAACCCACTCATCATCATTGCTGATAAAAATATTGATTAATGGAAATAATTTTTTTATTTCCGATTGGTTGGTTAAAGATTCAAGATTCCAAAGCTTTATAGTCTGATCACTGCTTCCACTAACTAATACATTATCCTCAACAGCAATACTCCAAATAGTTCCCGTATGGCCGATACACCCCCCGACAATCTCACCTTCCAGATTATAAATATTTAAACATCCATCATTACCACCTGAAATAATCAGCCCATTTTCAGTAAATCCATATGTCCTATGCTGATAACCATTTGTAGCATCTCTTTCTATCCTCTTATATATTTCACCATCTTTTCTGATTTCTAATACAGCATCGGAAAAACCATACTTACCTCCTTTTGTATGTTGAAGTGTGTAAGTATGATTAAGACCATTATAGATTACCGGAATTTGTTTAAATTTTTCATTTCCCTGTATATCTTTTATCGTAAACTCTTCCAGATTAAAATATTTTTCTAATTTTGTTTTTTCATTGGTATACGTCATAGGAGTATAACCAAAACCAATCTTATTGTCAAATATACCGACACTCCATACTTTTCTGCCTTTACCTTCAATTACTCCTTCGACACGGGCAGTATTAATATTCCAAAAATAAATTTCGTAATTCTCTCCGCCACCTGTAACAGCTGTATTTTCATCAAGAAAAGCTACTGCCTGAGTCAATGCATGCTGTTTATTAAAAGTAGTGACCTGTTTAAATCCTTTTCGAAGATCATAAATGTTATTATTAGGAGGAAAACCGACATGCCCGGAAAGAAGATATCGACCATCTTCTGAAAATGCCAGACCAATAGGCTGGGTTTTGGTATATATATTCTTAATTGGATTAAGATCCATGTCAAATAGACTGATTTTATTAGCTTTACCGCATACGGCAATATATTTTTGTGATACTGACACATAAGAGAGGTTAAAACTGTGGTCAATAGTTTTTATTAATCCCGGATTTAAGGAATATAAATTTAATCGTTGATCATAACCAATTGAAACGATTCTGTATTCCGAATTATGCTGAAAAATTTTAACTCCATATACATCATCTGAATGATTTAAAAATTTCTTGTATAGTTTAAAACTGCCATTTTCCCTATTCCAAACAATAACCTGCCTATCCATAGCTCCGGACACTAGCATATTACCCTGATTATTGAAATCTAAATCAAGTACTAAATTTGTATGACCTTTTAATGTTTGAAGTAACTGCCCGGTTGGAAAATCATATATTCTGATTTCATTATTACCAAAATAACCTCCCACAGCTAAATAGTTATCATCTGTTGATAATGCAATTGCAGATATCATCCCCCTGTTTCCACTTCCAATCTGTCCAATTATTTTTCTTACTTCTTTTTTCAGATCTACATCCCAAACCCTTATTGTTTTATCATCACTTGCTGATACTAAAAATCTTTTATCTGAGGTTACCAGAATATCCCATATTCGTGCTTTATGTCCACCTGTATCTAGTTGCAGTATTGCATTGTTCTGAGCTAATACAAAACACTGCATTAAAAGACAATATATTAATACCAAAATTCTTTTCATTGCTTATCTCTTACTGACTATACAAAAATTTTTCAGCATTGGTAAAAAAATAACCACCCTGGCTTACCTCTATACTATTCATAGTTGTTTTCCGATGATCCAAATAAATTCATAAAAAACATATTAATAGTAAATATTTCTTATGTATTCCATTCTTGCTGCGCAAGGTAATCTTTTATACTTTTCAAATACTAACATATCATATATTATTATCGCAATTTTTATGCCCTGTAATGGGAAAAGTATACTAAGAAAAATGCTTATAGAAGATCATAAATGAAAGCTAAAAAAGTTATTATACATTTCAATTAATTACTTTGTTGATTAAGTTCATTGAACATTTTCTGAGCTTCTTTTCTCACCTCCTGTATCCAATAATCATTACTATGTTCTTCAGCATAGAGTATAAAATACTGTTTACTTAAATCTTTCTTCCCATTGTCAAAATAAAATAATCCCTCTGAGTATTTTTTAAAATATTCAATTGATCGTTCAGAAATCTTATTTGGCCGTACTTGTTGATCAATTGTATGATCATTTTTTACAGCTTTAAGTATATCTACACTAATGGAATACTCCAGGTTACTAAAATCATAAAATTCAGAAATCGTGAAATATTTCAAAATACTGAAAACAATTTCCCCGGTGGAAACACATATCCCTTTTATATGAAATCGTATATCAGATGACAGATTATGAATATTCCCCATTATAATTATATCAGCACCAATTAGTTCACCAATTCTATGAGCATCTTCATTCGAAGTGAAGCCATATTCCTGTAATTTTATCTCTTGAAGTACTTCACCCAGTTTTATTCTTTCCAGAACTTTTATATTGTCTAGTTTACTCAATCTGTGAGAAATTGCATCTGGAAGTCCATGACTATATATTTTTGAATGTTTAATATCACCCAATACTTGAAAGGGAACTACAGCAATAGAATTAATTTCATTTTCTGAAATATTGCTATTAAAAGAAGAATGCAATACCAGCACAATAAGACAAATATATCTGATCATAATAAATTATTCTCCATGATTAGCTACCATTTATTTTGTTGTTCCTGTCTACGCTGTTCATATTCTTCAATTTCCTCTTCCAGTTCTTTAAATGCTTTGGAAGAACGAAAACGTGTATACATTGCCTGATTATTTTTAATTTGCTCCATTAAAGCCTTATTAGAAGCTCCAATAGGATAAGACATTAAAACATAGGCTCTAAACTTACCGTTGTTTTTTACAACTTCCTGTTTAATAACTTTGCTTCCGGATAGGGCAGTTGATACCACCTGTTTAGAAGCTGAATTGAACTGCTGAAGCATCTGAGTATTTTCTCCACTTCCTACTTCTTCCATAAAATCTTTTTCTAATCCGTCAATTTGTGTTTCTACCTGATTAGCTATTTCCTGTCTGGCTCCATGTTTGGCTTTGTCAAAAGCTGTCTGCATATCTACAGAAGTTTGAGTATTAACTCCGAAAAAATAATTATCATTTGCCGGAGGCTGCTGATACCATTCAGGAACTCGGCCAGTTGAAACATCTGTCAAAGATTTAGACCCTGCACAACCTAAATAAAGTACACTGAGTATAACACTAAAAATTGTTAAAATTATTGATTTCATTTTTTTCTCCTTTTTTAAATAATTAATAATTAATCTTGAATTTTTTTGTAACAATAAATTTGTTCCCGTCTTCATAACAGACAATCAAATTCCATACCATTGTCTGATTTTTTGGAATATTCTCAATCGGATACATAAAAAGTGTATCGGTTAATGTCTCTACTGGTGAAATCACTTCCTGGTCTCTGGCTTGACTTAAATAATGCTGGTAATAATCAATATCTTTTACCTGTGGCCATCGAAATATTAATGCTCTTCTTTCATTAAACTTTTCAATAAACATCTTCTTCACAAATGATTCAATATAATTATCTTTTTCAGCTATATTACCATGTTTTAGACTAGAAAGGCTGTCTCCGTAAGCTTTTGATGCAATATTCTCAGGCGGATGTAACAGAAATTCTTCCGAATCTTTCTGAACAATTAATCTGACATTATTATGATGACCTGGAAAGCCCAGAAAATAACCTATTATGATAATAACAATTAACGCTATTGCCGGTATAGCTACTTTTACTGGTCCGGGCATAGTTGAAACATTATCACTGATTTCTCTTATTGCAGTACTTATTATGTTTTTCAGTATGTCTATTATGTGTCTCTTTGGGCGCACAGCTTTTTGAAAATCTTTTATATTGTTTTTTATTGTTTCAGTAACAGGTAAAAATGAATAATATTCCTTATAACAGGCTTCACATTCCAGCAGATGCCTTTCAAATTTTATCTTTTCCTCTTTGATAACTTTACCAAATTCATATCGGGCTAAAAGACGACCAATTTCAGGATTTGTACATTTTTTACTCATAAAATTCTCCTCTTTATGGCTTCTTGTTTTAACCTTTTTCTACATCTGGAAATTATTACATCAATCCTGCTTCTTGATAGATCCGGAAATGCTTCATGGATAACTTTAATATCACCCGTTGAGAACAACAGACTAAAAACTTTTTTACACCGCTCACCCATGCCTTCTACTATTTCCAGTAGATGTTTCTTTAAATCTTCACATTCAGATAATTCAATGGGATGCCATCTATAAACAGCATCATTAAATATATTTTTTCCCACATCCAGGTCGACTTTTAAATTTCTTTTTTTATTTTCAGAATTATCTAATTTAGCTGAAATTCTTCTTTTTTTCATAACATCACTTATTCTTTTATCATATATCGGTTCATATTCTTCATTATCCAAGCTTTTGATTCGACTATGTTCTCTCGTAACTCTTCTTCGATATTCTCTATACTTATTGTTCAATATAGTTTGTGCCCATTGTATAAATGTTCCTTTCGGTTTTGAACTTCTGCATTTCTCAAAAACTATTTTAAGAGCATTTTGAATTATATCCTGTCCATCTTCTGGTTTAATATGATCTCTATCTCTATAAATTTTTTTTTGTATCAAGTGAGAAAACCTTTTATTAAGTATTTCAAAAAGTTTCTTCTCACATTCTTTTGAATTCTGTTTTATACCTTGAATAAGTTCACTGAAATATTCATCGATCTCTTCATCCAAAATCTCCTGAGACCACTTGATTAATAATTCGTTTTCTTTAAATACTATTGCTTGTTGTTTAATTTTATCCACAGCCTTCTTTGCTACAATTTCAACACTTTCTCGCTCACATAGTATCTCTTGTACTAAATGCAAAAATCTTTCATATAAAATCTTTAAATTATCATTTGTCAAGAAATTATCATTATTCATAATATATATTTCCCTTAATATCTGATATACTCTATCACACTAAAATCATTTTAATAATATACAAAATTATCCTCTTTATGTAAATATCCCAAGTTTGTTTATATTTCCATTAGTAAATAGTTGCAATAAATCAAGAATTTTTTTATATTAACTGTGATAAAGCCTGAAATAGATAAATTTTACTATCTTTAATAATTTCTCATTTATAATTTCTCAACTTACCAGGAATTATCTAAATGAATTATTTCAACTATCTGAAATATAATTTATAATTATATAAGTAAAACTAATATAGAGGTGATAAGGTATGACTATTTATAATAAAAGACAACAAAAAATTGCAGACCAAATTGATTCGAAAGCTGCTTTAAAGGAATGGCAAGACTGGAAATGGCAATTAAAACATACGATTAAAGATATTAATACATTTGAAGAATTATTGAACATTTCATTTAGTAAGGAAGAACGTGATAAACTGGAAGGTACAATTAAAAAATTTCCCCTTTCCATAACACCTTATTATCTTTCTCTTATTGATGAAAAAAATTATGAATATGATCCTGTTTATAAACAAAGTTTTCCCTCTCCGTCTGAATTAATCACCAGTAAATATGATATGGCTGATCCCTTAGCAGAAGATAAAGATTGTCCGGTTCCCAATATAACCCACCGCTATCCAGACAGAGTATTATTTCATGTAAGTAATGTATGTTCAATGTATTGCCGTCATTGCACCAGAAAACGCCGAGTAGGTGATGTAGATTCTATTCCGAATAAAAAAGAAATTAAAAAAGGAATCATATATATAAAAGATACTCCCCGGGTTCGGGATGTGTTGCTATCCGGAGGTGATCCCTTTCTTTTATCTAATGATTATTTAGACTGGATAATCACAGAACTAAAAAAAATATCCCATTTAGAAGTAATCAGAATCGGTACACGAACACCGGTTGTCCTGCCTTACAGAATTACTGATGATTTGATAAAAATGCTTAAGAAACATACTCCCTTGTGGATAAACACTCATTTTAATCACCCCCGGGAAATTACCAAGTCATCCATAGAAGCAATAAATAAACTGGCAGATGCAGGGATTCCTCTGGGAAATCAATCTGTTCTCCTGGCCGGTGTAAATGACTGTCCAAGGATTATGAAAAAACTTGTACAAAAACTCGTACAACATCGTATCCGTCCTTACTATCTATATCAGTGTGATTTATCCGAAGGTCTGACTCATTTTCGAACTCCGGTAGGAAAAGGAATCGAAATAATTGAAAGTCTTATTGGTCATACCAGTGGCTTTGCTGTACCCAGATACGTAATTGATGCACCAGGGGGTGGCGGTAAAATCCCAATCCACCCTATTTATTTAGTATCCTGGTCAACAAATAAAGTAATTTTACGTAATTATGAAGGTGTTATTACTTCTTACAAAGAACCTGATTCATATGAACCGATCTTCTGTGATCGTGACTGTAATAACTGCGATCTCACATTAAATCTTGAGCCGGCAGATGAATATAAAGCAATCGGTATTGAAAAGCTCTTATCTTATAAAGACAAAACCATATCTCTTGTACCCAATAAGACAGAAAGATATGGCAGACGAAAAAAGAAAAAATAAGAAAATAAGTAAAATTTTACAGCTTATTTAAAATCTGTATCCCACACATCAATTATATTCTGTATATTACCAGAATGAATTTTTCTGCCATTATGCATATATATTCCACGGCTTGCTATACTTTTGGCAAAAGGAACATCATGAGTAACAATAATAAAATTGCTTTCTTCTTGCAGTTCTCTTAGCCATTCAGCGAATTCTTTAGTGGTTCCTGCATCAAGTGCTGCAGTAGGTTCATCTAACAGCATATATTTGGGTTTGAGCATTAGACCTCTCGCAATAGCAGCCCTCTGAGCCTGTCCCCCGCTAACCTGTGCACTGTAACTATCAGCAATATCATCAATTCCAAGTCGGTTCAGCATTTCCTTTGCTTCAATGCGTGCTCGCTGAGAAGTAACTTTCTGAACTTTACAGGGAGCAAGTATCATATTTTCAAGAATGGTAAGATGCGGAAACAAATATAAGTCCTGAAAAACAACACCGATCTTCCGACGAAAATCTAATTCTTTCATATTATATATATTTTCCCCATCAATTAATATCGAACCCTTTTGAAGAGTTAAGAAACGGCCAATACAATTCAGCAAAGTGGTTTTTCCTGAACCAGATTCGCCTAAAACACCAAATATATGTTCCGGAGGAAATGAAGCTGAAAAATCTATCAGTCCCTTAGTGCCGTCTGCGTATGTGAATGATACATTTTTAATCTCAATCATAAACATATCCTTTTTGTTTAATCTTCTTTTCCAGCTGCCCCGCTAATTTCATTAAAGGAAAGGTAACCACAAAAAACAACACAGCAGTGATAAAATAATACTTACCTGGTTCAAATGTCACACTGATTATAGACTGAGCTTCCCTAATAACTTCGGGAATAGAAATGATTGATATTAAAGCAGTATCTTTAGTCAGAGCAACCACTGAATTCATCAATGGCGGCACCGCAATCCGAAAAGCCTGAGGCCATATGACAAACCGGAACCTTTGAATTTTGGAAAGTCCAAGTGCCTGTGCAGCCCGTGCCTGACCTGGATCAACACTCATTAATCCGGCACGGATCACCTCTGCCATATATGCCATGGTATTAATTCCCAGTGTTGTAATAGCAGCAATATACGGTGATAATCCCAGCCCCATCCAGACAAAGAGGAGCTGAATTAAAATCGGTGTACCCCGGATAAAATCTACTATCGTTCTGGATATCATTGAAGGTACAGCCAGTACACCTTTTCGATATGTTAACAATATTCCGCAAGGAACTGCGAGCACAAAACCAATGAAAATTGATATCAGGGCGATGCCAATGGTTATTGCAAAACCGCGCAGCAGTTTCCTGATGATCACTATGTTTGGCATTATTTCATTTTGTTCTCCTGACTGAACTTTCCCTCCTCCAAAATATTTATTATGGATTTCCTGTAGCGTTCCGTCTTCTTTTATTTCCATCAGAGCTTTATTTATTTTTGAAAGCAATATCTTATTTTCACTTCTGACCGGTATAGCAATATCTTCTCTATAAAGCATATCACCTACTGGTACAAAAGGACGACCGGATTTATTGATTTGCCAGGTGCCAACTAAACGGTCACTCACAAATCCTGTAATACGTTTCTGCTCTAAAAGAGTAAATATCTCAGCTGTTGATTTTAAAGTAATAACATTAACTTCAGGATAATTTACTTCTAGATAATGCTGATATGTTTCTCCTAGACCTGTTGCTATTCGCTTTCCCCTGCACTCTTCAATACTGTACACCTTATCTGGATTATCACGGTGTATAAAAAGTTGAGCACCAGAATGATAGTATGGCATAGAAAAATTGACCTGATTCTCTCGTTCCGGGGTGATTGCCATAGATCCAATTATCACATCATATTTTCCGGCAAGAAGTCCTGCAAGGATGCCATCCCATTCGGTAGTAACCAGCTCCAACTTGACATCCATTCTTCTGGCAATCTCCTTAGAAATATCAACATCGAAACCAGTAAGTTTACCATCAGTTCCGAAATAACTGAAAGGAGGATATTTACCGGTAAGAGCTGAAGTGATTGTCATTGTGGATTTTTCTTTTTGTCCGTAAATGGATATTGGATAAACGACTATAAGAAATAACAGTATACATAAGATAAAACGAACAGTAGGGTTTTGTGAATTAATTGTAAACATAATGTTATACACCTAATAATTAGTTTAATTATTTACATTTTATAAAGTGATTTCACAAAAAAGATAGGATAAAAAATATCAATATAAGGCAATCTTTATTTACTGAAATCATTGATGATCAGTTGTAAAAAACATTATAATTTTATATATTCATTTTAAATATTAAGTTATTTTTTTAAATTATAGTAAAGCTATTAAAAGAAATTCATAAAATCAAGTAAATATTAAGGTATCCATAAACAAAAACAATCAAAAATAAGGAAGAAATAATGTTTGATAAAGTGGAAAAATTAAATTCAGCTACCATTCAACACGGAAAAGCGAATGATCGTATATATTTAATGAACATTGGCAATGAACCAGCACAGTCTTTAATAGATCAGATGGAAAAACTTGCTTTAAGACATTCCTATACAAAACTTTTCTGTAAAATTCCAAAAAAATTTATCACACAATTCAAAAAAAATAATTATCAACAGGAAGCATATATACCTAAATTCTATAACGGAAAAGAGAACGTCTCTTTTATGTCAAAATTTTTAGATACATCCAGGGGAATTCTTACAAACGAAGAAAAAAAATCAATTAAGCAAATAATAAATATTTCTAATTCAAAAAGAGATTCTTTTAATCCTGGAAAACGTAATAATTTTAATTTTAAAATTCTCAATGAAGACGATATTCCTGTCTTAAAAAAAGTCTATCTGACTGTCTTTGCTTCATATCCCTTTCCAATTTCTCAGGAAAACTATCTTTTAGAAACTATGAATAATAACATCATTTATTTCGGGGCATTTTACAAAGGAAAACTGGTTTCTGCATCATCTGCAGAAATGGATAGTAATTCAAGCAATGTTGAAATGACAGATTTTGCCACTCTCCCTGATTACAGGGGCAATAGTTTATCAGTAATTTTACTTGATGAGATGGAAAAAGAGATGAGAAAAAAAGACATAAAAACAGCCTATACGATTGCACGAGCATTATCTGCCGGCATGAATATAACTTTTGCTAAAATGAATTATACATACACCGGCACTCTGATACATAATACAAATATTTCAGGTTCTATCGAGAGTATGAATATATGGTTTAAAAATCTTGTGTAAAGGATATAAAAAAACCTTCCAAGTTCTTTTTTAAAATCTTGGAAGGTTTCTTGTATACTTGACCTTGGATAATACCTTATACTTTTTTTACTTCTTTTTCTTTACTTTTTATTAATTTATCAATTTCATCTGTATATTTATCAGTTAATTCCTGTATATCCATTTCTGCATTGTATTTTTCATCTTCTGAAATCTCACCTTCTTGTTCAGCATCTTTTAAAATCTTCATACCCTCTTTACGAATATTTCTGATAGATACTTTTCTCTGTTCGCCCATATCATGCAGCATTTTTATTATATCTTTTCTTCTCTCCTCTGTTAAAGGAGGTATGGGTAATCTGATTATATTTCCATCATTATTAGGAGTTATGCCGATATCAGCTTTTAAAATTGCCTTTTCAACTTCTCCTAATTGTGTTTTATCCCAGGGCTGTATTGTTATTAATCGGGGTTCTGGTATTCCAATATTAGCCATTTGCTTCAAAGGAGTCATGGTACCGTAATAATCAACTTTAATGGAATCAACCATAGATATATTAGCCTGTCCGGTTCTTACTTTTCCCAGTTCTTCACGAGTATTATAAAGAGTTTTTTCCATTTGTTGTTTTACATCTTTAATAATTTCTTTTATCATAGTTATCCTCCCACATAAGTTCCAATTTTTTTCCCAGTAACTATTTTTCGCAAATTGCCTTCTTCAAGTAACTTAAATACTATTATCGGAATATCATTTTCCCGGCAAAGTGTCACTGCTGTGCTATCCATGACACGTAAATTTTTTTCAATTACTTCCATAAATGAAACTTTATCATACCGAATTGCAGATTTATTATGCATGGGATCAGAATCATAAATACCATCAACTTTTGTGCCTTTTAAAATCGCATCAGCTCCAATTTCAATAGCTCTGAGAGATGCAGCTGTATCAGTAGTAAAAAAAGGATTACCCGTGCCCGCGGCAAAAATCAAAATCCTTCCTTTTTCTAGATGATTAAGTGCTTTCCGTCTGACGTAAGTTTCAGCCATAGCTTCTAATCGTACAGCTGACATTACTCTGGAAGGAAGATTATCTTTCTCCAGAAAATCCTGTAAAGCAATAGCATTAATTAATGTGGCTAACATTCCCATATTATCTGCTGCTACTCTATCCATCCCCCTTGCACTGGCAGATAATCCTCTAAATATATTTCCCCCGCCAATGACTATACCAATTTCAACGTTTAGATCATAAATGGATTGAATTTCGTCAGCAATTTGTTTAACAGTAACAGGATCTATCTCTAAATTATTATTAGATCGTAATGCTTCTCCGCTTAGCTTTAAAATAATACGGTTATATTTTACTGATTGACTAATCTTTTCACCTGAAAATTAATTTAAAAATTACCATTACTCTCCAAGCTCATAACGAACAAATCTTCGTATTGTAATATTTTCTCCTAAACTACCAGATATTTCTAATAGATAATCATTTACAGATTTATCTGTATCTTTGACATATGATTGTTCTACCAAAATATTCGCTTGATAAAATTTCTCTAATTTACCTTCAACAATCTTATCGATAATTTTTTCCGGTTTTTTTTCTTCTTGAGCCTGAGTACGGAAAATTTCTTTCTCACTATTGATCACTTCCTGTGGAACATCTTCTCTTTTAACTGCTATTGGATTTATGGCTGCAATCTGCATAGCAATATTTTTAGCAAATTGTTGAAAATCATCTGTTTTAGCAACAAAATCGGTTTCACAGTTAATCTCTACCATTACTCCAATCCTGTTTCCGGGGTGAAGATATGTCATAATAACACCTTCATCAGTGGTTTTTCCTTCCCGTTTTTTTGCAGATGCAATACCCTTTTTACGAAGATAATCTACAGCCTTCTCCATGTCACCGTCGCTTTCGATTAATGCGTTTTTACAATCCATAAAACCTGCGCCGGTTTTATCACGAAGTTTTTTAACTTCTGAGGCAGAAACTGACATATATTACTTCCTTTCTGTATCCTTGGATATTTCCTCTGTTGTATCCTTTTTATCTGATGTTTTTGTGGTTGTTTTTGTGGTGGTACTTTTTTTATCGGTTTCTTTTGTCTGAGTTTCTTCTTTCTCCGCTACTTCTTTTTCTGCTTTTATTTTTGATTTGGTTTTTGCTTCTATTATTGTATCTGTAATAGTCCGTACTAATAAACTTATGGATTTAAAAGCATCATCATTTGCTGGAATAATATTATCCACCGGATCTGGATCGCAATTTGTATCAACCACACCAAATATTGGAATACCTAATTTGTTTGCTTCATTAACAGCGATATATTCATTATTTGTATCAATAATAAAAAGTGCACCCGGCATCTTTTTTAACTCTTTTATTCCACCTAAAGATTTTTCAAGTTTTTCTTTTTCTCTCTCTATCATTAATACTTCTTTTTTTGTTAATTTATCAAATGTTCCATCCACTTCCATTTTTTCTAAATTTTTCAAATGCTTTATACTTTTCTTAATATTTACATAATTAGTTAATGTACCACCAAGCCATCGTTCATTAACATATGGCATTTCACATCTTTCGGCTTCAACCTTAATGATATCTTTAGCCTGCTTTTTGGTACCGACAAATAATATTTTTTCTCCATTTTCAACTATTTTAGAAATTTGTTTGCAACTGTCAAGTAATAACTGTAATGTCTTTTTAAGATCAATAATATGAATATTGTTCTTCTTCATAAAAATGTATGGTTTCATCTTGGGATTCCATCTTCTGGTAACATGACCAAAATGTGCTCCAGACATCAATAATTGCTGTAATGTAATATCAGGCATTTAAATCCTCCAAAATTTAGGGTTAATCTTCCATTCTCATCATCTTTTCAAATAATCAATACATACAATTGCATATTGACACCCATTTAAAAATCAGAGAATGTGTTTATTCATGTTAAGTTACGACAAATAAATAAAAATTATCGTTTTGAATACTGAAATTTTTTCCTTGCACCAGGTTGACCGTATTTTTTTCTCTCTTTCATTCTGGGATCTCTGGTTAAAAATCCATTGGACTTTAAAGACGGACGAAATTCCGGATTAACAGTAAGTAAAGCTCGTGAAATTCCATGTACTATTGCACCTGTTTGTCCGGATAACCCTCCACCTTTTGCTGTTGCTATTACATCATACTGATTTTCTGTATCTGTAACTTGAAAAGGTTGTTTGATTAACATTTCCAGGGTATCTCTTCTAAAATAGTCTAAAACTTCTCTCCCATTAACAAGAATTTTACCTGAACCTGGTTTTAACCATACTCGGGCAACGGATTCTTTTCTTCTTCCTGTTGCATAATATTTCGTTTCTTTCATATTTTCCTCAAATTATTTGGTAAATTAACTGGTTTCTGAGCTTTATGAGGATGCTCAGAACCAGTATATATATGAAGTTTTTTTAACATCTTTCGACCGAGGACATTCTTTGGCAACATACCTTTTACAGCATGTTCAATAATAAATTCCGGTTTTTTTTCTTTCATACGATTATAATCAATCTTTTTTAATCCACCTGGATAACCTGAATATCTCTGATAATTTATTTCAGTAGATTTGTTTCCGGTAATTTTAATCTTATCAGCATTTACAATAATTACATTATCACCTAAATCTACATGTGGAGCATATTCAGGTTTGTGTTTACCTTTCAGTATATAGGCAATCTGACTTGCTATACGACCTAATATCTGTCCATCAGCATCAATAATAAACCATTTACGTTGAATATTTTCTTTTTTGGGCATATATGTTTTCACAATAACAAACCTCCAATAATATTTAAATTTTCTTAATATAATAATATTAAAAATTTTTGTCAAGAAATTTATTTAGCTTGAGGTAAAACTTTATTGACTTGTTCATTACATATTTTAAAAAAATAAAGTATTAAATCCTATAAATCAAAGAAGCCAAAGTATGTTTTCTATCTCCTATCCCCTTTTCAAATTCAAGACATAAATCACTGGTGAAACTTAATAAAATACCAGCCATTGAATTCCAGGCACTTTTCTGCTGGAGAGTGACATCATACTGAACATTGACAGAATCAAATATATTCATATGTCCGCTGTGCTGTTCCTCAGACTGTTGGTACATAGCTCCAACCCAGATATTCAAGTTGTTTACGATTTTCCATCCATTCATTGTAATCCCTACTTTAGGAGTAAAAATCCAGGTCTTGGCTGATGATTCGCTGTTATCAAGCTTAGTATTTGAAAATGCAGCTGTTAGAGAGATAAAATAAGGGTCATACCCTCCAGCCATAGTAATTCCGCTTCCATATACAACACCTTTGTAATTCATTCTTATTTTATCATCAAGCAATTCATAATCAACAAGGGTTTTACCTTCTATCTCACCTAATATTCCGAAAACATTAACAAAGGGCAGAATCCACAGATCTAATTTCAAGTTTCTTTCAATAACATGATTATCTATGGCCAGATCTTCAGGAATTGCTGTACTGATATCATAATCCGTTATATAAAAATTAGATTCTGAAAAACTGACACTCTGATTCTGATTATAAAAATTTAATCCAAATCCAAAAGGAGAAGGCAATTCTTTTCCCTTAGCGAGAGATTTCCAGAGAGGAAAAATACCCCCGGAATCCTGAGAAAAACAAATACCATTGATCAATATAGAGACCAAAAGCAATAGTATTAAATAATAAAATGATTTCATTTTATTCTCCTTGTCTCCAATGGTTAAATGTTAGAAAACCATCTTAATTATAATGTACCTTTATCGTATCTTATATCAGGTAATGTCTAAGAACAATTTTTTATTTATAAAGATTTTGAAAACTCATAAATAATATACATAATTTTATGATTTAAAAAAAGGAAAAAATCACAAAATTTATTTTTCTTTATTAAAACTGAAATAAATTTTTCTCTTTTTCTTAACCGTTAAAACAGTTAAAGAAAAATATTCATAAAATCTTTATTGTAATCTAGTTTATAAATTTATATGCTATTACCGTACTTTCTTCAAGTGTTGGTATAACTAGAAGATTTTTATCAGCAATATATTCAAAATCAGCACAGCGGCTTTCCGGCAAATTTAATAAAACAACTGTTTTGCCTTCAGCATTTATTCGAAAGATCCGGCCTTCATAATGAGAAAGCATAATATTTGTTTGTTTATCCACTTTAATTCCAGAATTCTCCCCTCAGTAGTTAATTTTGAAATGAATTGCTGTCCTGGCTAACTGTATTGTTCAAAATTGGTAATATATATTATTTCTTATTTATCATCATAGAGAGCAGATTCAGGCATTCTAAATATGTCTTCAAGCTCCCAGACTTAACTCATATTTTTATGTTCAATTATAGCATCACCGTCTTTTACCTTAAAGCCCCAACCTCCAAATACCTCAGCAATCCACATACACAATTCATTTTCACCCTTTTTAAAGGCAAATGCACAGCATCGTTATACCTGATGATTCCCAAGAAAGAAGGATCACGTCCCTTATACATATAATTTATCATTTTTACTGCTTTTTCTGATTATGGATATACGAACCGATTAACTCTTCCAATTCCTTTAAATAATAAGGGATCTTAGTGCTTGAATTAAAGGGATTGGGAAAATTCTGATTCAAAAAAAATTTTTCAGGTTCCTTATTTTCTATTACAACTTCAGTCCAGATATCAATATCCTCATTAAAAGTATTCCAGGCAACAAACTGAAAATATTCAGCAATATTTTTCACTAAACCTTCATGAAAATTAGTATTAACAGGTTCAAAGAATAATGTAGAATATATTACACAGGCCATTAAATAGAAACCGTATAATGAAGGATGATTCCAGTCACACTTATGTAAATAATGTAAGGGATATCCTTTTTCTTCCAGAACATTTTTCCAGGCCCAACCCACAGGAGCAATAGTAAATCCTATTTCATCAGCCCATTTTATAGTAATAATTAATACTAATTTCTTTATTGACTGCATAATCAATCTCCCGGATTTCACAATAACCATTATTTAAGGTTACAGGTGTGTATGCAGTATGATTATATAATATCATTATCAGTATGCAGGGTCGGGATATGTATCATATTGAGAGTTATATCACCCATTTGGATCATTTTTTGATCAGAAAAAGTATGATTTGGATATGTCAGGTTATATCCCTGCCTGTATTCTTTGAGGAATTGCTCATGAGCAAAAGCCCATCCTCTGGCTGTTTGTTCTTCCCTGGAACCGGACCCAAAGTTGTAATTGTTTCTGCCAGTCCTGCATACGTTCTTCCCGCTGCCGGATAAAAGCACCCAGTCCCTTTTCAAACTGCTGAAGTGCAGGTATGATGTTTTCATGTCCCATAATCGGTATATCTGAAAAAGCCTGATTGCCGTTAATATGATCCCAGTGCCAGTGAGTATTGATCACCCAGGCAAAATCATTCCTTCCAAATTCATGGCTTATAATCTTTCTCAGACTTTTCGCACTCTGGGGATAATATCCGGTATCTATAATTATCAATCCTTCAGAGGAAGCAACTGCAACAACATTATTGCAAATAATATCTCCAAAAGGTGCAACATCACCTACTTGTAAATTAATGACATGATTACTGAGTCTCTGAACAGTAATTGGAACTTCATCAGGCGCTGTCCAGCAAAGAATATGAATAAACAAAATAAACATTATAAGTAAAAATTTTAATTGATCTTGTTTAATATTCATTACTATGTATCCTCTTTATATTTTTATTTCTTATCATAAGCAGTATGAATTTTAATATAGTGTGTTGTTCCTTTTTTAATTTTTTTGCCTGAAGTGCTTATCTCAGTATGAATCTGTTCAAAATTATCCTTATCCTTTATCCGGAAATCAATCCATATTTCTTCTTCTTCAGATATTATCTTCAAGCGCAGTGTATTTGAATCAAGCCAGTTGCCGAAATGCGGCAGTGGTTCATTATCAAAGGAATTATAGGAATAAAAAGCATAGTGAGCTTTTTCAGTATAGTAATTTATCAGGGTTAATACATCAAGGGGGCCATGCTCTGTTTGAGTTGTAAATTTCCACTGCAGCCATTTTTTCTGCAATATCCACTGTATTGATGAATGCCCCATACTTTTTTTCCCAGTTGTATGATCTATGGAACTGCTTTCCCACTCACCCAGTAAAAATTCCAGTTTTTTATGCTGTTCTGGTAGTTCCTGTGCCTGAGTTGAGGTGAAAAACATAAACTGTTCAATGAAGAATAAACAAAAAATTACAAAAGCTTTAGTAAAGTAATTTTTCATAATTGTTGTTTCCTTTCATGGTTTTGAGGTTTTAATTCTTCAATTATTCCCGCATCCATCCAGTAAATATCAATACTCCCATTACCAGGACCACTTAATATTTTAATTTTTTCCTTATAACTTATTGGTTTTTTAAGATAAGATTTATAATCTGACTGAATTCCAAAGAGGAAAAGATACTTACCATCTGGTGTGACACTGCCGACATTGATCCAATCCATTGCGTTTACTTCCGGCCCCATATGTTTGGCCTGTGTCCAGGAACCGTCCTCATTTTTGTAACAGATATAAATACCATTTTTCCCTGTACGATTTGATGTGAACATTAAATAACTTTCATCCGGTGCTATCCAGGGATCGAATTCATCCCGTGCGCTGTTTACAGCATGATCCAGACGTACCGGTTCTGTATACTGCCCATCCAAACATGCTGACATATAGAGATCATATCTTTCCGGGTGATGAATAAAGAAATAGATGTTACCATTGGCAGCCAAAGTCGGCGCAAAGGCGCGATCAAGCATTTTTATCAGTTTTGGCTCAGTCCAACCGGTCGAGGTCCTCTCAACCATCCAGGTATGAAATATTTCTGAAGATTCACCTTTTCCATCCAGGGGACGCAGGGAGGTGAGAATAATTGTATTACCATCCGGTGACAAACAGAATTTCGCACGGTATTTTGGAGAGAAAGAAGCAACTTCCGGTTTTGTCCACCCCCCGTTTTCCTGCTTTGTAACCAGTATGGTCCAAACCGGATCACCGCCTAAAATGTAATAAAACTCTTTTCCGTCAGGGGTGAATGAACCGAACAGTTCATCAAAACCTGTAGAAATAATCCCCGGAGCAAAAAGCTCTGGAGTCTTTCCCGGCGGTTTTTGACCAAGATAAGGACCTTTGAGAGCCGGAAAATCATTCTTTTTAACACAATTTGAAAACAGTAAGAAGATAAAAGAGAACAAGACACTGAAAATCTGTATACCTCTCATATTGGATACCTCCTGTTTCAGTTTCTCTGATCTCCCTTTTTCATTTCCATAATTTTTTCCCGGGTTTGATCCCATGACTTGTTTTCAGGATCCATTTCTTTGGCATTGTCAATGGCCTTTAATGCATTCTCATACTCACCGTTCAATGCATAGAGCCAGGCCAGGGTGTCATAAACAGCAGCTGACTCACTCAGTTCAAGTGAACGTTTGACCGCACGGATAGCATCGGGATAGATTGCCTCGATTCTCATATCATGTCCTGTCCGCCAGGAAAATGTATTCAGGTAATTGGCATTATCCCAATTGGCATCTACCACGTCCTGGAAAAATTTCTTTAAAAAAACTGTTTCATCAATCCGCTTCAGCTTTTTAATAATTTCTGTAGTAAGATGCGTTGATTTGTACACTGCATCACTGATCTCCTCATAGGGAGTATCTTTAAGAAACTGCACTATTGGTGTGATTTCATTGTGCGTAAGCTTCCTGCATGCATCATACAACCGCAGATACTCCTTGTGCTTGACTTCATCAAAGGCCAGGAGTTGGGCACACGCATCCTTTGAATACCAGCGCCCGTCCGCCATCACTCCACAATTATGCCGGACCGCATTGATATCCTCAAGGGGATTATATTCCAGCAGCACCAGATCGGCCTGTTTTCCGATTTCAACAGTGCCTGATTCCGGTGTCTGAAGTCCATTCATACGTGCTGCCACAATACCGGCATTTACCGTACAAAGCCTGAGCGCTTCATAGGGCGTAAAACCGATATCGACAAAATACGCAAGCTCGTCATGAAGTGAGAATCCCGGCACCAACCCCATGTACCAGATTGCATCCGTACCGCCGGCAATAAGAATACCCTGCTCATGCAGTGCCAGGTTCAGTTCCTCCAGCATTGTCTGCCAGACAGGAAGCAGATGCTCAATACCTTTGAACTGCTGCTGATGCTTTTCCCGTCCCAGGCCTACATCGATATAATACAATGGAGGCAGGTATTTTAAAGAGGGATTGTGAATGAATTTATCAGGATGGAATAACTTCTCATCCATCATATGAGTATAGTTACACGTAGTACTGACCGCAATGTCACGGTCTCTAAGCATCAATGCGATCTCCCGGGCCTCTTCCTTGAGTATTGCCCGTACCTCATCCATGGGTTTATCAGCATATTTTAGTATAAAATTACCGACAATGTATTCCAGCCATGCATCACCACTCTTATAGTTAAGGCCGGTATCGATATCAGCAAACTCCCAGGCCAGTTCTTCCACATGAGCCACTTCATGCATCCCCTCTTCAATGATACCGGCAAGACCAACTTTGTAGGGGATATGGCCAATGGTATAGGCGTCCAGAGCTGATGCTTCCATCATGGCTCTGTGAAAGGATGTACAGGAAGGGAAAAAACTGTAGAACTTAACAGCATCACATCCTTTCTCATACCGCTCCTTTACCAGATTCCAGGGTTTATCTTCAAAACCTCTTATTGTATAGGTAGTCATGTACATCCTGGGGCCGGGCCGGTCGCCGTCCTTAATCTCTTTTCTGAATTTCAGCATGAAGTCCCTGCCATTGCAGTCTCTGATTGTGGTAACACCATTGGCCAGATAAAGCGGCAGTCCGTTCCCTTCCGGATCCAGATAGAGATGGACATGCATATCAGCCAGGCCCGGTATCAAATATTTTCCTTCTCCCGGGATCACAAGATCGGTTTGACTCACATCGGCTGTTCCGCCCGGAACAATTGCTTCAATAGTGCTGCCGTGAATCACCACATCCTGATTCTTCAAAACTCTTTCCGTTGTCATGGGAACAACATTCACATTCCGGAAAACAACTGTTTTGACTTTTCCACACGAGCCGAACAGCAGCAGCAATATAAGCAATGCTGCAGCACGCAGTATTAATGGTATTCTTTTCATTGATTCCCTCCGTTTATTGATTATTATGAAACATCCTAACTCAGTCATTCTTCAGAAATTCTATCGGGATGGTGGATCGTTTACTTTATTTTTTTACCTTGAAAGACGCCGTCCGGACGTTTAAAATCAAATGCAAAAACTTTTTGGTCTTCAATTTTAAAGTGCACGCTGAGTTCCAGATTGCCTTTTATGGTAAATGCGTTTTCTTTTACAGGAATGAGTTCATTATTTTCTCCATCAGAAGTTACTGCAATCAGCTTATCCTGTACGATCTTGACAACCACAATATCTCCCATCAGATCATACTTTCCTGTATACTGTGAAAAATAATCAACATCCTTAAGCCGGTCCGGGACAGCGGCTGTCGCGGTTCGGACAAATTCAAACGTATCTACTTGATTATCGAGAGGCATTTTCAACCGGTCTATACTGCCATTGACATTCAGACAAAACTGTACTAACAGACTGCGATATTCAAGTCTCTGCAGAAATGACATATCCTGCCGGTATTTTGCCTTGAACACGTTATAGCGGACATGTTCAAGCTCATATTCACGGGTGTAGAATGTCAACCACAGCTTGCCGTCCCTGCAGGTAACCGTTGCCGTACCGAAGGGCTGATTCTCATATACTCCTGCAAAATTATCCAGAGAATGGGTAGGAGTGCTGATTTCTTTCGTTTCCTTCATGCTTCGGCTGGTTCTTTCTGGCCGTTCATCTCTGAATGTGTATCTTTTCTTCGGTTCAAAACCGAGCAGCAGGTCATATGCGTACCAGGACAGTACATCTGAAATTCCGCTCCAGCCGTTATTCACCACGAATACACCGATCCTGTCATAGGGCATAAATGAAGCTATACCTGAGAATCCTCCCGGCAGGCCGCCGCTATGGCCAATGTAGAGATGTCCCCGGTACATTTTGAGCAACCACCCCAGACCATAATTGATAAAAGATTCTTCATTTGATTTCATTTGGTTTCTCGGGTCATCATTTGCTGAATGAGGCGAATGCATGGTAATGAGAATATCGGCAGGGACAATTTGATTATCGCCTATTCTGCCTTTGTTAAGATTGAACTGTATCCATTTCATCATATCATCGACGCAGCTGTTTATAGAGCCTCCCGGGCCGAGATTGTCGACATTGAAAAAAGGATTCGCCGTGGCTTTTCCGTTTATAATCTGGTAAGGCGTCGCATGATTTGGATCCGGTTCCGAATCTTTTACAGACGTATTACTGCGAGTCATGCCAAGCGGTGTAAAGATACGTTCCTTTATCAGTTCATCCCAGGTAGTGTTGTTCACTTTGCCCGCGATGTATCCGGCAGCTGTGTACATATGGCTCGTGTACTGATGACGCTCCCTGAAGCCGTAAATAAAATCAAGATAACGCAGTTTATGAACAATCTCTTCCCGGCTGAATGGTGACCCCATCCATAACTTGTCATGCCGTGCCAGACCGGTTCTGTGGGTAACCATGTCCCGGAGTGTTATGTGTGCGGTGATGTAGGGATCCTTCATAGTAAACTCCGGCAGATAGGTACGTACCGGTTCGTACCAGTCAATCTTGCCGTCTGCCACAAGCATGCCTATACCCATTGCAGTGAATGACTTGGTCATTGAGCCGATTGCAAAGAGAGTCTGCGGTGTAACCGGGAGTTTCTTCTCTACATCGCGGTAACCGAATCCTTCGGCGAAAATTACCTTTCCATCTTTAACAATACCCATACCGAGTCCGGGTACGTTGGAGTCCTCCATTACCAGATGGACGTACTCTCGAAGCTTTTTCAATTTCTTTTCCAGTTTCCTGTCCTTTATTGCGCATTCCGGTTGATTCACTGCATGGTTATTTTCCGTATTACAGGCTACTGTCGACTGTTCATTCCTTACGAATAAAGCTTCCTGTGCCGATAATGGATGCAGAACAATAAAAAAGATTATCGCGCTTAAGAATATTAAATTTCTAACATTACCATCCTTCGTCCCTAACATGGTATTTACTCCTTATTTTATATTATTCTTTTGTAACTCATAAATTATTCCCGCATCCATCCAGAAAATATCTTCTGTCCCCAGCCGCCTGCTGGAAAAGAAAAAGTACTTTCCGTCCGGACTGACAGAAGGACAATAATCTTGTGCAAAAGAGTTGACTTCATGTCCCATATTAACTATACGTGTCCAGGATCCGTCAGGTTGCCTGAAGGTGATATAAAGATCTCCCTGTCCGTATCCCTCACAATCAATAAAAGTAGTAAAGATCAAATAACTTTCATCCGGTGCCACAAATCCATTATATCCGCCATGATCTCCATTTACAGTCTGAGGAAGCTGTCGAGGTTTTTCAAATTTGTCTCCATTTTTGCGGGCAAACTGCATATTGCCATCCAGAGTCAGGTGCATGGTACCCTCTCGTGTGAAGGTTGTATAAAAACCTCCAGTAAATGCTTTACCTAATTTTTGGGGTTCAGTCCAGCCAGTACGAAAACGTGCGGTTGTCCATATCTCCCAGGGCCCGCCTTGTCCTTCACCTGACTCCGGTCTGTTGGATAAAAAGAATATCTGCTTTTCATCCGGGGTAAGAAATGCTTCCGCTTCCATCCAAGGACTGCTGAAGGGAGTTGTCACCGGTGTTGACCAAATTTCGTCTTTTTTATGCATCACTTTTATATCCCACTTTCTGGTCAGCCATCTGGTAAAATAAAGTTCGGAAAACTCATTGGAAAAACATACATCTCTTTCATTAGCAAAAGGAGTTGAAATGATTCCCGGGGCAAACAACTCAGGCTCTAATCCGGGAAGAGCCCTATCTGGAAACTGATCTTTCAGTTCAATCTTATCAAATCCAGAATTTTTTGCACCTATATCCTGTAAATATTCAATCAAAACAGTATCTTTATTATGTAAAGCATAATCCCAAGCAGTAAGTCCATACCTGTCTTTTATGTCCAACTTGACTCCCTGGTCCACTACAATTGCAGTCAGTTCTTTTGCTCCGCCCAGAACAGCTGCATGCAAGCATGTACTTCCATTATTTGACTGCATAATGAATAATTCCGGATAAGAATCAGATATCTTCCTGGCTGCAGGAATCTTTCCATTCTCTACTGCATAGAAAAGCCCGGTTTTCCCGAATCTATCTTGAATTGTCATATCCAAGCCTGATCTTAACAGAAATTCAATCAGCTCGATATTATCTGTCTGACAGGCAAAATGCAGGGCTGTACGGCCATTAAGATCCCGATGTTTTACAGCTGCTCCGCTTTCTGACAAAAGTCTTACAATATTTAAATGACCATTCAGTGCTGCAGCCTGCAGGGGAGTTCCCTTTTCAGTATCATAAGCATCAGGATCAGCATTTTTATCCAGTAACAGAGAAACCACCTCCTCATGACCTCGCATGGCTGCATAGTACAGGGGAGTTATTTGTCCTCTGTTCTTTTTATCAAAGGGAATGTCTTTCTCCAGAAGCAATTTTACAACCTCAGTGTGCCCTCCAATCGCTGCAAAATGAAGAACGCTTGTACCGGCTGCAGTTTCAGAAGCTGGATCAGCCCCCTTTTTTATTAAAAAAGACAAAATTTTCAAATTCCCTTTATTGGCAGCAAAATGTATGGCCTGTCTGCCTGCAGCATCTTCTGCAATTATTTGAGACAGATCATTATTCACAATAATTTTTACAGCTTCCAGATCATTTTCCTGTACTGCTTTTAACAATGACTGACTGTACAGCGATACAGTTAAAAGTGTAAATATGAGAACGGATAACTTAATTTTATAGTTTTTTTTCATAGTTCCCCTCATTAATTAAATTTTATTAATTACTAAAAAATTTTTAATTAATCTTCATTTATCAGATTCCACACTTCCGGATCATCAAGTACGGTTTGAGAAGCAACTTTCTGAAAATAAAGAGCTTCATCTTTAGGAAGACCTGCATAGTAATTCGCATCCCCCAGACTGTCAAGATATAATGTAGAATAAATAACACAGGCCATAAGATATGATCCTCTTAGAGAAGGATGATTCCAGTCAGAACGATGAAGATAATGCAATTTGCTGGAATCCTGTAAAACCTTATACCAGGCCCAGCCCACAGGTGCTGTCATGATATCGAGTTCATTGACCAGAGAAGTAACATTATCATAAATCTTTTTTTGCATATCTTCATATGAATCATTTTGACCTTGAATCCAAGTAGTTCCATCCTCAAAAGCCCAGGGTAAACAGTATACTATTTTAGTACTATCGTTGTTATTCAGAATTTTCTGCTTTAAGGTTTCCAGGGAACTTCTCAGAGGATGTCTTACATAGGGTGGAAAAATCAAATGATGGGTATCCGGATACCCTGCATTTGAACCACATCCCTGTAATATAACATAATCCCAGGGTGATTGTTTGATTTTTGCTTCTGTGGTTTGATCAGATGCATGAAAATCAAGATAAGTTCCGTTTCTGATCCGGTAGTCAATGAATACCTTCTTTTCTTCTGCCTGTGTTAACTTCCTCACCAATGAAGGTAAATTGTTATAACTGAAATAGGAAGATCCGATAAGTAATATATGGATATCTGCATCTTCAACCTGATTACTATAATTAGTTGAAAAACTTGAACAAAATATATTTACTGATATGACTAAAATAAGTATTTTTATTAGTGAAGTTGAAGAATTTTTCTTCATTCTTTCTCCTTTAGAATTATTTTTTTGTAAGTGGTACACCCAAATCTTTCAGTGCTTTTCAACCACTGACACTCTCAGGATTGAGTTTCAAAGACTTTTTGTAATTTACAACCGCCTCATCCCTGTTTCCCGCATGAACAAACGCTTCCCCGTAACTGTCATACACATTCCAGGAATTGGGAAACAGTTCAACATTAAGTGAGAAAACTTCCAAAGCTGAGAGAATGTTATCTTTACCCAGGAGAGTATATCCTATTCTGTTCAGCATATTTTCCAGATTACTAATATGTTTTTTGTAGATATCTGGAGCACTACGTATCTCTTCACACCCCTTTGTATAATTTTCTTCAGCGAAGTATCCAGTTGCCGGGGAATAACCTTCTACAGCCCGTTGCTGTACAATTTCTTTACCCATCCAGTCCAATTTTGCCTGAACAGATTCTTTCTTATTTCCTGAGAATTTTATTTTCACATCCGGAATATCAGTATGGAATGCATTGGTTGTTGCATTATAATAAAGGTCTGAGTTTAGTCGGAAAAGACTGCCCGGAAGAAAATCAGTCGCTTTCAGCTTCAATACTTTACCATCCAGTATTACCTCCAGTACCCTAACCGGTGAAAAAAGATAACGTCCGATATAAGTATGCAGTTTTTTTGCCGGGACAGATACTCCCCTGTTCTCCAAAACTTGATAGGTTAAGGCCTCCTCCATTACAGGATCTCTCTGGTTTAAAAAATCACTGATAGTATACTTCACAGGAATATCAGGATGAATAGCATGACGTTGATCAAACGGCATACCTGCTACAGTACGTTGGCTGGAGATTGAAAAAGGCAAACGGGAATGAGGAAGTACTGCAAAGGTAGGACTACTGTAAAAAACTGGGCCCTGTCCTGTAGGTTCCCCCAGAAAAACCGCTTTTGTCTGTAGTTGGAGCTGAGTAGCAAATATAACTGCAGAAGAGAAAGTGCGCCTTCCAATCAGAACCAGGAGTCCACCGGACCGGTTGAATCTCTCATCATCCCGCAGAAAACGGACCAGGTCACTCCATACACGATTGCCGCCATCATTATTGCGGATATCAACGATACAGCATTCCAGTTCAATATTGCGGACATCCTCTTCCATCCTGGTTGTAAATTCAACCATGGTCTCCCTACCTGGTTGATTATCACATTGATTGAACTGAATGTAAAGCGTTTTCTGATCATCAAAAAGTGAATATCTGTAATAATTTTTACGAAATGCTGCATAGACCGGAGGTGCATCATTATCAACAGGGAACATATTTGCCCAGAGAAAATGTGCATAATAATTAACAGAAGGGACAGTAATATTTATTAACTCACTCTCTTTGTTCTCAAAAGTAAAATCCGCCTTCTTTACATTATCGATTATGCCATGATAATAAAGCCATTCAGGCATCATCACCATATAGGTGAACCGTTCTTTGTATCCGTATTCATTTTCAACAGCAAAAAACAGAGAAAATTTATTATATATTTCATCTAATGTCTTAGTACCAATTTTAATTATCCTGGCACCAATGAGATCTTTGTACCCACGACCTGCATCTACAACATACAAACCCTCAAAAAATACATAGACTTTAAAAGGAAAACTGTGTAGATCAAAAGCCGGCATCATTATAAAAGGGAAAGTGTGACAGTCATTGAGCAGAGCTGCAGTTCTGAATAAACACATTTGAATTTCAGCCGTTGTATAATCTGCAATATGCTCTTCAACTTCCTTTACTGTTTCATTCAAATCATGTTTGGATACCAAAGCTTCAAGATCAGCATGTTTTTCTGATAATTGTTCAGAAAGTGAATGCAGATCTTCGATCCATTCCTTTTTATCTGGACTGGTTGGTATACCTTTGAAATAGAGCATACGATAGCCAGTATTAATAACTATCGCTGCGATTAAAACCATAATCATTGCCATAACAGGAAGTATTCCTATAAGTTTTAGCCACAACCTTTTGTTTCGAAAACAAATCATTGCAGTGAGTACCATTAATGATAACAGTGAAAATATAAATATTATCTGAAATGCATTAAAAAGAGTACCAAAAGGTATTGGAATGAGAGTATATAAAACAAAACCTGTGATCACTGCGAGCAGAACAGCTACTGTTACTAGCCACCGAAAACTCTCTTTTCTATTCATTAATTAACCTCCTATACCGTTTTGTTTTTTATTGTTTGCATAAGACAAAAGAAATATTGTTTAATTTAAACAATATATAGACTACAAAAATTTTTTGTGTATCGCCTTGAATGTGGTAATAATTATCCATAGAAATCTCTCCTCTGTATTTTGAAATTAGACTATTTATATTAAAGAGTGAATTGAAAATCGATAAAAGGTAAATTGAATCGCTTAACGGTCATAAATCATGTAACCGTTCACCGATGTATAAGACCTTTAGTCTATTTCTGATTGTTTTTACCTCAGTTATTATTAAATTTTACTTGAGTTTGATAAATGTATTATATATAATATAAAGAGTTTTTTATGAACGACTTTGGAGTGTTGAGTTTGCAGAAAAAGAAAAAAGTCCCCTGGTTCTGGATACTAAATATAGCTGGATGGTTCTCACTTTTCTCTATATATAGTTTTTTATATAACCGGGAATCAATAAATGAAATAAAAAATCTTGTGGCTCTTGCTATTACCTATATTATTGGTTTTCTTATAAGTATTGTTCTACGTCTTTTTTATAAAAAAATACACTATCAATCACATTCAATCATTTATCTAACAATTGTAGTTATTGCTGGAACATTGATTTCAGCAAACTTATGGCTCTGGCTTGATATTATCTGCAGTTACCCTTTATTCGGACAAAAAGGGCTGGATTACTGGTTACGCTTTGACTATTATACCCAAAATGTATTTTCACATATGCTGGTTTTCTTCTTATGGAGTTCATCTTATTTCGCTATAAAACTCTGGAAGGAATGGTTAAATCAAAAAGAAAAATCAGAAAAGGCAAAAGCTTTAGCTGAATCAGCACAACTGCAAATGCTGCGCTATCAATTGAATCCTCACTTTTTATTTAATGTTTTGAATTCTATCAGGGCTTTGGTTGATGAAGATAAAAAAAATGCAAAAAAAATTATTACTGAACTTTCCGAATTTCTTCGCTACTCATTGATAAGTAAAAATGATACAGATATTCCACTTAAAAATGAGATTGAAGCAATTCGGCATTATTTTTCAATTGAAAAAATAAGATATGAAGATAAACTGGAAGTTTCTATTGAAATTGATCCTCTGGCAGAAGATTACCCGGTATTGAGTTTTTTACTTCATCCCCTGGTAGAAAATGCTGTTAAATATGGTATGCAAACCAGCAAAATGCCTCTGATAATTAAGATTAACGCCTTTGTGGAAGATAATACTTTAAATGTTGAAATTACAAACTCCGGCAAATGGATTAAACCTGATTTTGAAACGACTGAAAATAAAAAAAGTACAGGAACAGGTCTGGGCAATGTTCATCAGAGATTAGAAAATGCTTTTCCTAAGAGACATACCATTAAAATCTTAAAAAACACGGATAGTGTTACCATAAAATTATCCATCAATCGTGGTCTGAAAGAATGAAAAAAAATTACAAAGCCCTTATCGTTGATGATGAAAGACTGGCAAGAAATGATTTGAAAACTTTGCTATCTGAAATGAATACTATACAAGTTGTGGGAGAAGCAGAAAGTGTTTCCACCGCAATTGAGGCAATAAAAAAATTCCGTCCTGATGTTATTTTTCTAGATATTCAAATGCCCGGTGAATCAGGATTTGACCTATTGGAAAAAATTAAAATTAAATCAAAAATAATATTTGTTACT
>Ga0180433_10001696_pt1 | contig 36410 bp, 35 predicted proteins | sample SS_ome_8_FD_132980 | JGI IMG/M metagenome (GOLD analysis project Ga0180433, IMG submission 132980) | Hypersaline lake sediment archaeal communities from the Salton Sea, California, USA - SS_1_D_1 metaG | ecosystem: Environmental > Aquatic > Non-marine Saline and Alkaline > Hypersaline >... | reverse complement strand
GGCGGGGACGCCGGTGATGCCGAGGCGGAGCATGACGAGGACCGGCGCGGTGAACGGGACGAAGCTGAGCACGACCCAGATCGGGCTGTTCGGGAAGAACATCAGCAGCGAGATGAACCAGAATGGCGCGACGGCGGCGAGGGTGAACAGCGGCGCGATGCCCTGGGCCTCTCGGACCGTCGAGCAGATCGCGGCGAGGGCGAGTGCGACGACGGCGAACAAGAGATAGCCGAGGACGAAGAGGACGACACCCAGGATCAGAAGTCCGAGGGACGCCTCGACGGAACTCAACGCGCCTCCGACGGCCGCGGATGCCAGCCGCAGCAGGAGCGGAATTGAGACGGCCCAGACGAGCACCTGGAGCAGACCGGCGGCCCCGCGGCCGAGGAGCTTCCCGGTGAGGAGCTGTCCGGGGGAGACGGTCGAGAGGAGGATCTCCATCAGCCGGTTCTCCTTCTCCTCGCCCAGGCTCTGCAGGACGTAGTTCGCCGAGACGTTGAGCGCGATTGCCAAGAGCGCCCCGAACAGGGCGGGGATGATGAAGTTGGTGAACCCGCCCTGGTCTTCGGCGACCGTGCCTTCGGTCGTCAGCGTGATCGTCTCGATGCGGGCCGGCGTGAGCACGCGCCCGATGAGCTCCGGAGGAACCTCGCTCGCGAGCAGGTTGCTGTCGAGGAACCCTTCGATTGCCGAGGCCACGTGAGGCGGCGGCGCGAGCTCCTTCTCCAGCGTGTAGCGAGCGACCGTGCCGGTGGCGACGTAGTCGGCGGGAATGACGAAGAACTCGTCGACTGCGCCCTCGGTGAGTTCCTCGGTGGCGACCTGTTCCGACGCCAACCGGATCAGCTCGATCCCCGCCGGCTGGTAGAGCGGGTCGAACCCGCCGATCTGGTCGACATAGCCGATGCGCGTGACGGCAGCTTGCGGCGTGACGACGCTGGAGGCGAGCCGGAAGATGCCGATCCCCAGCAGGATGACCACCGGAACGGCCAGCGTGAGGATGATGAAGCCCTTCTTCTTGATCGTGTGCAGGAACTCGTGTCGAAGGATCCGCCCCGTTCTACTCGGTATCTGCGCCATCGGCGTCACCTCCGGCTTTGGGACCGACGATCTCGATGAAGATCTCGTTCAGGGACGGCGTGGCGACCTCGAACCGAGCCATGGGGATGGACGCTTCCACCAGCTGCTCCAGCACCTTCTGAGGCGTCGAGGCCGGATCGAGCACCAGTTCGACGTAGTCCTTGTGCGTTCGCTGCTCGGTGACTCCGGCCAACTGCGGGATCTCGGCGGCCGATTCAGCGCCTGGCTCCGTTTTTGTCTGAACGATCACCGCATGTCCGCGGTGCTCGGCGCGGATCTCGTCGAGCGATCCGTAGAGGACGGCGCGCCCGTCGTTCACCATCAGGACGCGGTCGCAGAGGGCCTCGACCTGGTTCATCTGGTGGGTGCTCAGGATGACGGCCTTGCCCTGCTCCCGAAGGTCGAGAAGCAACTGTTTGACGCGCTCGGTGTTCACCGGGTCGAGACCAGTGAACGGCTCGTCGAGGATGACCAGTTCCGGGTCGTGAACGATCGTGACGATCAGCTGGATGATCTGCGACATCCCCTTGCTCAGTTCCTCGATCCGCTTCTTCTTGCTCGGGAGCATCCCCGTCTGGTCGAGGAGCGCATCGGCTTCGGCCTCGATCGTGTGTGGATCCATCCCCTTGAGGGAGGCGAGGTAGGTGATCGTCTCGATGACGGAGAGCTTCTTGTACAGCCCGCGCTCCTCGGGCAGGTAGCCGAGCCGGCCCTTGGTCGCCTGGCTCGGGGTTTCGCCGAAGATCGCGACGCGCCCGGCGTCGGGCTGGATGATGTCCATCATCATCCGGAGCGTCGTCGTCTTGCCGGCGCCGTTGGGGCCGATCAGCCCGAAGACCTCGCCCGCCTCGACGGAGAAGCTGAGTCCGTCGACGGCGACCTTCTCCTCGTAGGCTTTGACGACATCGATGACTTCAACGGCCGGCATGGTCATCCTCCCATGACTTCAGCTTTACTACGAATGGGCGGTTGCAGGCAACCGGGTAGAGATCATGCCTGTTCTCGACGCGAATCTCGACCCCTGGCCACGAGGCGTTCTCTCCACAGTGAATGCATCCCATTCGCACGGAGTACAGGGATCGGCAGAAGACCTATCGATCGCGTGAGGATGGGGCAGAGGCCCGTGCTGTAGCATGAAGACCTGAGCCCGCTGCCGGCTCCGACGTCCGCTGAGATCGCCAGCGAGGCTTGACTTGCCCGTCAGCGAGAGTAAAATGCTAGCGCGCTTTGCGTCGCAAAGTACTCGGCAGCGCGAAGTAGGGACCGTGAGAACCCTTGGAGCAACGCTTGCGGTAGTGATTGCATTGATCGCGGCAGCGTGGTGTGCGGTGGCGTGCGACACGTGGGTCGCGCTTCCTGACTCCACAGGCGCTGGGGTCACGCTCTTGGGCAAGAACAGCGACCGGCCAGCGTTTGACGCGCAGCCATTGGTGCTGAATCTGCGTGCAACATGGCCTTCTGGAAGCGAGATTGATCTCGGCCGGTTGAGCATCCCGCAAATCGGAACGACGTACGCGACCCTCGGGTCACAGCCGTATTGGTGCTGGGGCTACGAGGAAGGAATCAACGAGTTCGGCGTGGCGATCGGGAACGAAGGCGTCTGGACACGACCTCTCCTCGAGATGCTCTCGGAACTACGAGTCGGACAGGATCGCTCGCTGGGACTGACGGGCATGGATCTTGTCCGGCTCGCCCTCGAACGTGCGAGAACGGCTGCAGAAGCGGTCGCCGTGATCGGCGCGCTGCTCGAGGAACACGGGCAGTTGGGGTCGGGGGTTCCGACGACAGGGCTTCCCGGCGGGGCCTACGACAACTCCTACATCATTGCCGATGCGGAGGAAGCATGGATTCTCGAAACGGCCGGGCGCGAGTGGGTGGCCCGGCGAGTGGACTCCGGCGTTGCCTCGATCTCGAACGACCTTTCCCTCGGCGCCGAGTTCGACCTCCAGTCATCACGCGTGATCTCTCAGGCGGTCGAGAAGGGATGGTGGAGCGAGTCTTCGGGAAGCTCGTTCGACTTCGCCGCGGCGTATCGGGATCCATCCCCGATTGGCCAGGGAAAGACGGAGCGGTCGATCGTCCGATCCGAAGCGTCGCGCAGCCTTTTGGAAGAGCAGGCAGGAGCGATCGACGTCCCGTGGATGATGCGGATCGGGCGGGATCGCTCCTCTGCCCCGCCGATCGACCAGCCCGTGACGGCCAGTTCGTGCGTGGCGGTCCTCCCAACCACTGGAGCTGGGCTTCCTGTCTTCTGGTGGGCGGCGGCCCGCCCGAGCGTCAGCTGCTACGTCCCGTTCTTCGTTCATGCCAGTCAGCTTCCGGATCTTGTTTCGAGCCCGGGAACACACACGGACGGTGTCGTGGCTCCGAGCAACGTTGCACCGGATGCGTACTCGGATGAGTCCTATTGGTGGATCTTCCGAGACCTGGCTGACCTTGCCACCGGCGGCGTCAGTGACGAGACCGATCGGGTTCGGGCGGCGTTCGATCCGTTGGAGGAGGAGTTCGCTCGGAAACTGCCGCAGGTGCTTGCCGAGGCAGAACGGCTGAGCGCCGACGGGCGGGCAACAGATGCTGCACTTCGGCTTTCCGCGTTCTCGGCGGAGTGCGTGGAGGAAGCTCTGGCCGTGGCGAACGATCTGCGAGAGCAGCTGAGCGCGGAACTCGCCTCCTACGAGATCCCCGAGCACCTGCAGCCCTACATCGGAACCTACGCGGCTACGTTCGATGACAGCGTCTACTCCGTTGTCGTCAAGGGCGGAGGCCTGGCGCTGGATGTTCCGGGGCAGACCGTGTACGAGCTGAAGGATCCAGACGAGACGGGGCGGTGGGTGTTCGTTCTCTCCGGCGGTCTTGCCGTGTCGTTCGTGTCGGACGCCTCCGGCCTTGTGACTTCGTTGATTCTCTATCAGAGCGGTCTCGCGCTCGAGTTCCTGAAGGAGGGATTCCGGCCGAAGGTCGAGGTGTCGGCGGAGCAGGCGGCGGAGCTCGTCGGCGAGTATGCCGATCCGGATTCGGAGGGCAAGATCGAGGTGCTCCATCAGAATGGACGCCTCGCGGTCCGACTCGACGACCGGATGACGCTGGAGCTTCACCTTCCCGACACAGAGGGCCTGTGGCGAGCCCGGGCGACGGATCAGATCGCTGTCCAGTTCGAGACCGGTTCTGCTGAGGAGACGGTCGGCCTGGAACTGATCCGCGGGTCGGAGCGGCAAGCCTACCGGAAGGATTCCGCGGGAGTCGACGGAGTCCCGGGAGAGCCCGTGGGCAGGGAAATGGCTGGTACTCCTCTCGCGACCCTTCTGATTGGCGGGTTGCTGGTCGGACTACTCATCGTGCTTCTGGCCTCTCGCTAGGGCCGGAAGCGCCCGGCGAGCGCTGTGGAGAAGGGCCGGCGAACAGATGCCGCGTTCCGAGCTTGCCTTCGCATTCTCGGCATTCGGAGTCGCACCTTGCTCTCTACGCTCTCCAGCCTTCCGGGGGCTGATGCTGGCTTCCGGCACGACGATGGAGATTCCGCAACGTGCCGGACGAGGGTCCTGCGCTCGCCAGATCGCCCCCGGTCATCGGCACCTGGATCAAGAGCTACGGTTCCTTCACGCAGCGGAAGCCGAGATAGGCGGGTCCGTGGTCCTTCTCCCGCTGCCACACCTTCCCGTCGTAGACGATGACGTAGGCGCGGGCGGCATCGACTTCCGTCGCCGTCCACCAGTAGATGACCTGGGAATGCACGTTCCACAGCGGAGATTCCTTGTCGGGCTTCGTCTCGTAGCTCGCGACGGCGGCATCGGCATCCCACACGCCGCCGCTGTTCAGGCCATGGCGCGCCATCGATCTCACTGCGTCATCGACTGTCGGCAATCGCCAGATGTTCTGGGCTTCGGGAGCCAGCGTGAGACCGTCTTCGCTCAGGCAGGCGCACGCGAGTTGTGCTTCGTGCCAATCTCCCCCCGCTCGCGGCCATCCCGGCCCATCGGGCGCCCAGACGAGATCGACGCCGTTTCCGTGGACGACGCGCGCGCCGAGACGGCCGTCATCAAGGCGCTGCGAGACGCGCACGGCGGGTCCGGCGCCGGATGCTACCAGAACGAGCAAAGGCAGCCCGACGGTCAGGGCGAGTGCAAGCCTCCGCGGACGTGGACGCCCGAACCAGTAGAGTGCGCCGATTCCCAGCAGAGGGAGCATGAGCAGCAGGACGGCGGCGTTGCTCGCGCCGCGGAAGAACCACGCGATGCTCACCGCGAGCAGCACGTGGAGGCAGCTTCCAACTCGCGGCCACCGAATGGCGACGAGCGTGACCCCGACGAAGAGGAGCATCGGGCTGAGGTACTGCAGAAGCATCATTCCCACGTCCAGCAGCCAAGAATCGTAGTACCAGCCCTCGTGGAATGTCTCGACGATGCCCCAGAACGCCCAGATGCACGTGACGGCGATCGACAGTGCGACGGCGATCCATCCGATGATCCGACGCTTCGGCAATCGTCTCATTGTGACGTCTCCCTACGGGTGCACAGCCTGTTCTTGTCCCTCTGGCCATGAGCTGCAATCGGCTTCAGGTAGTCGTCGAACAGGTGCCAGGGCGTGAACCCGCAGGCTTCGTAGAGCGCGCGGGAGGCCTCGTTGTCGCCCGAGTTGGCGACGGTCGCGTAGGTCATGCCGGCGGCCTTCATCCGGTGCATCACGTGGAGAACCAACGCCTTGCCCAATCCGCGGCGTCGATGACCGGGATGCGTGCCGACGGGTTCGAGCAGGCCAATGCAGTTCAGTTCGTCGTGCCAGGTGACGGTGAACGCGGCGAAGGTGCCGTCGGGAGCGACGGCGACGTATTCGCGCTCCGGGGCGTAGCCGGGAGCCTGCATGTAGCGTCGATAGAGCTCGGGCGTCCACGTCGCTCCGAATGCCTCGACGTGAATCTTGGCAAGTGCGGCGGCCTCCTCCGGGCCAAGAGCGGAGCGAATGGAGTAGCCCTCCGGAAGCACGGCACTGGGGAGGTCGGCGAGCGGCGCCCGGTTGAGCACGTAGGGCGGTGCGTCCTCGCGCGACCAGCCGAGCTCGACGAGAAGGCGGCTTCGGGCCGCATCGCATCGGAAGGCGTCGCCGAGCAACTGGTCGCCCTCGATCCCGTGTTCCTGCATCAGCTGCGCCGTGCGTTCGTCGGCGAACCGCAGCACGTCGCGCTCGAATTCGCCCCCACGAAGGTCGGAGCGCACCTGCGCGTCGTAGCCCCTGTGACGAGGCCCGATGAGAGCCCAGGCCGCCACGCCCTGTGCGTCCTCCCAGATCCGGAGAAGCTCAGCCGGGTCGTACTGCTTGTTGCCGCTGAAGAGGTGGTGCGGGATGTCCCCTGGATGCAGGTACCCGCAGTGGTCGGTCTCCGCGATGGCCGCCGCGTTGAATGCCTGAAGAAGCTCAACGTCCGAGTCTCCTCGATAGGGCCGATGCCGCATGTCTCTCCTCCGCGGGATCATGATCGGGCTCTTGGGGTCGCTCAGCGTGCACGCCGAATCAGGCGCCCGGATGGCGACCTCCTCGCGGGTGTCATCCTACGCGATTGGTTGATCCTCGCCCGCTCGATCGATTTCACCGGCTTCCGGTCGGCGGTCCGGCATCCTGCCGTAGATCTCGACGTGCCACATCTCCGCGTCGTGCTGGAACGTACGCTCGAACCCGTTCTCTCGGATCCACGCCCGGATGGTCTCGGGCGGCGAGAAGCGGACCCGGAACGGGAGGACGAGCCGGAGGAGTGGGCTGAGGAGGCGCAGCGTCAACGCGAGCAGCGGTCGGCGGGCGGGGAAGGCGATCGCATAGAGGAATCGTGTGTGCGCCGCCGACTGGCGGATCAGGCTCTCGGGGTCGTGATAGCAGTGAATGACCTTGTCGAGGATGGTGATGTCGGCGGGCTCAACCTGGTGGGCGAGCGTCATGAAGTCGCCGTGGAGGTAGGTCGTCCGGTCATCGCAACCGGCGGCGCGTGCGAGACTCTCGGCTAGTCCCCGTTGAGCTCGATGCCGATGGCCGAGGAGGCGCCTTCGAGGAGAAGCCGTTGGTGAAGGCGGCCGACACCGCAGCCTATCTCGAGGAGCGTGCATCCCTCGACCCCGCGATCCGCGAGGGTGTCGAAGAGGATCCTCTGAGTCGAGTCGAGTTCAGTTGGCTTCTCCTGCGGACGGTTACGCATCGTGTGAGGCTCCCTCATCGATCACGGCGATTGCGATCCTCCTCCGCCATCTCAGGCCGGTGTGCGCCACGTCGCCGAGAGCCAGATGGTCAGGGCGTTGAACGCGAGCCCGACGACGATCAGGAGCTTGTCGTAGTGGCCGGGATAGGTGTGCACGGACGCGGCGTTGAAGACGAACAGGACGCCCGCTCCGACGATGCCGATCCAGCGGATCGCGGGGTACGGAACCATCAGGGTCAGCACGACCATCACGATGGGAATCAGCATCAGAAGGGTCGCGCCGATCCACATCCACTGTGTGGCCGTCTGGTCCCCCATCTTCCCTGCGGTGAAGTCGCCGGCGAAGATGCGCATGACGTCTCCCAAGAGATAGGTCAGCATCAGCGCGACCCAGACTCCCGACAGCGTGATTCGTGTACTGACCATGATCCGACGGCCTCCCTTCAGTCTTGGATCACTCGCAAACGCGGATGACGACCTTGCCTCGCGTGTGACCTGCGCTGAGGTGCCGCATCGCGTCGCAGAAGCGTTCGAGCGGGTAGACCTCGTCGAGGACGGCCCTGAGCTTGTCTGCCTCGATGAGCTCCGTCAGCTCGACGAGATCGCCCGGTCTCAGCGTCGCCACGTATCCCTTCCCCTGCCGTCGAACGAGCATCGATACGACGAGCGCCTTCACGATGTAGGGCATGCCGGCGTTCCCGCTGTTCGGGATGTGTTTGCCGGTCGGCGTGAGCACGCGTCGGCAGTGAGAAAGCGGATGGTTGGCGACGTTGTCGAGGATCACGTCGTACCGTGCGTCGCCCCGAGTGAAGTCCTCCTGTGTGTAGTCGACCGCGTGATCGGCGCCGATCGACCGCATTAGGGCGAGATTCCTGCCGCTGCAGACGGCGGTGACCTCGGCGCCGTACGCCTTTGCGATCTGCACCGCGAACGTGCCGACGCCGCCCGAGGCGCCGTTGATCAGCACCTTCATCCCCGGCTTGACCTTCCCGGCATCTCGAATCCCGTGGAGGGCCGCGATGGCCGAAGTGGGTACGGCGGCCGCCTCTTCGAACGTCGCGCTGGCGGGCTTGCGTTCGAGTTGGCTCTCGCGGGCGCGCGCCAGCTCAGCGCACGTGTGCGAGAAGGAACCGAAGATCTCATCTCCGCGCCGGAACTTCGTCACACCCTCTCCGACGGCTTCGACCGTTCCGGCTGCATCGAGTCCGGGGATGTAGTTCCTCGGTTTCGGGAATCCGACGACGAACCGCGTGAAGTAGGGCACGCCGCGCATCATGAAGACATCGCCGGCATGAAGGGAGGCCGCGTGGACGCGAACCAATACGTCGGTCGGCTTGCTCAGCTTCGGGGTTTCGACTTCGCGCAGCTCGAACGCATCCGGGGATCCGTAGCGGGTCTGGACGATGGCGTTCATCTCACGCCTTTCGATCGGGCAGCAGCGCGGCGATCACGAGTCCCAGCCCGATCCCGCTCAGCAGAAACGCGAGGAAGAGGAAGATGCTCGTCGTCAGGAAGATGAAGCCGACGCCCAGTCCGATCATCGTCGTTCCGCCGATCGCCCACGCGCCGCGGTCGAGCTGTTTGCGTTCTGACATCATCCGTTGAGTCCTCCTGTCCGGCTTCTGTAGGTTCCGAATGCCGCCTCGTCGACGACGGTAATCACGACGTTCCCCCTCTTGTGCCCCTCCGCGACGTACCTGTGCGCTTCCGCGGTCTCCTCGAGCGGGTATCGTCGATCAATGACCGTTCGGATGGCGCCAGCCTCCATGAACTCCCTGAGGAGCTGGAGGTCCTTGAGTCGGTCCGCGGGTGGCCTTAGTCCCGTGGCGATGAACTTCGCCTTCCTGCTTCCCAGCTGGGGCAACAGAGCACCGAGAGACGGGAACGAGCAAAGGTAGACTCCATTCTTCGTCAGCGCTCGCTTGCATCGGCCGAACGAGCTCTTGGCGACGACGTCGAAGATGATGTCGTACGGTTTGCCGTTTCGCGTGAAGTCCTCCTTCGTGTAGTCGATCACGTGGTCGGCGCCGAGAGACATCACCAGCTCGACGTTCGTCGTGCTACAGACGCCGGTGACTTCGGCTCCGAGGTGCTTGGCGATCTGCACAGCCATCGTCCCGATGCTTGCCGAGGCGCCGTTGATGAGAACGCGGTACCCGCTTTGAATGTGTCCACCATCCCGAAGGAACGGCATCGCGGTGAGGAAGGCGTCGCACGCGGCCGCGGCCTCTTCATAGGTCGCGTTGGCGGGCTTCGGTGTGAGAAGGCCATCCTCAGGAATGCAGATGTACTCCGCGAACGCCCCGGTCTCGGGTTCGGCGATGATCTGGTCCCCCACCTTGAACCTAGTGACGGCCTCACCTACAGCCGTGATCTCTCCAGCCAGCTCGACGCCGAGAATCGCAATCTTGGGCCGGGCGAGGCCGAGATTCGGAGAGAAGATACGCGCGATGAACGGCTTGCCGGAGACGTTTGCCAAGCCGGCAGTCGTCACCGTCGTCGCGTGGATTCGGACAAGAACTTCGTGCGGTCCCGGTGTCGGTGTCTCGACCTCCTTGAGCTGAAGGACATCCCAGGATCCGTACCTCGAGTAGACGACGGCTCTCATGGTGTGCTCCGCCCAAGCGCATCGGTGACGAGAACGAGCTTCCCGGCGTAGCGGCCGCGCTCCAGGATTTCGTGGGCTCGCGCAGCCTCTTCGAGCGGAATTCGTTCGGCGATGACAGGATGGAGCTTGCCGGCCGCCAAGAGATCGAAGAGTTCAGGAAGCACTGCGTGGATGATCGGGCCCGCGTTCGGCGCGAACGGAGCCCGGCGCCCGTCGGGGAGGAGCTTGAGGATCCCGAGCATCATCAGCGTGAACGGGATGGATCGGAGACCGTGCTTCTTCGTCGCCGCCATGCCGAACCAGATCAGCCGTCCGCCGCGGCGCAGGCATCGATAGGAGCTGAGGACCTGCCGGGCGCCTCCGATCGGATCGAAGACGACGTCGACGCCTGCTTCGGTGAGTGCGCGGATGCGATCGACGACGTTCTCGTTCCGGTAGTCGATCGGTGTCGCACCGAGCGACGAGACGAGGTCGTGGTTCCACGGCGAGGCCGTTCCGTAGACGTCGAGTTCGGCGAGTCGCGCCAGTTCGAGAAGCGCAGTGCCGACGCCGCCCGCGGCGCCCTGCACGAGGATCCGCTCTCCGGGGTTCACGTGGGCGGCGCGGTGGAGCATCGTGTACGCCGTGCCGTAGTTGACGACGAGACAGACGGCCTCGGCGGGATCGACGCCATGCGGGACGGGAACCCACTCGTCGGCGGGCAGGCAGACGTGCTCCGCGTAGCCTCCACCGACGCCGAGCGAGAACGTCCCGGCGGCGACCGTCTGCCCGATCGCGAGACCCGTGACGTCGTCGCCGAGCGCGTCGACGACGCCGACGACGTCCTCGCCGAGCGTAAACGGCGGCTTCGGCGTGCCCGGCATGCGTCCCGACTGTCGGAACATGAGGTCGTAGGCGGAGACCCCGGCCGCCAGCACGCGGACGCGGACCTCGCCCGTCTTCGGCTTCGGGAGATCCTCCTCGACGACCTGGAGGACCTCCGGTCCGCCGTGCCGCGAGACGACGACGCGATGGGACTTCATCAGCGAACCTCCTTCCGGCGCGCTAGGCACCTTGGGCGCAGAGAGTTCGAGACCACCCTATGAAGACGACGACGAAGGAGTCAAGTCGTCCGGGACAGCCGCCGGGTCGGAGCGACGTCTCCTCGCCCGCTTCACGCCGGCCTCACGAGGAACGCACGGAGCGGACCTACGGTCGTGGGATCGGGATGGGGAGAGAAGTACGAGACCGAAGGAGGATACATGCAGTCCATGTCTGCGTTTCGTGGAGGAGCTGTCGCGTTGGGGCTCGTCGTTGCGGTGGTCCTGAGTGTGCTTGCGCTCGGTCAGGGGGATGACCTGCTCGCCGAGATCCGGGCTGAACTCGTGCCGGAGGCGGGAACTGAGACGTCGTATGGAATGCCGCTGTCGGTGGAGTCTCTTTCGCAGCTCGTCGACTGGTGGTACACGCTGGTTCCCGCGGTCGAGGACCAGCCCGCCTATGTCGATGGCCTGAGGCAGCTCGTCGCGCCTTGCTGCGACGACAACACCGCGTTCAAGTGCTGCTGCGAGCAGGGGGACAACGCGTGCAATCTCATCCGTAGCGGGAAAGGCCTGGCGGCCTACCTGATCCTCGAGCTCGACTACCAAGCGGAGGCGGTCGCGGCGAGCGTCCTCGAGTGGTTCCGGTTCGTCCGTCCCGACTACTACGTCGCCGCCGAGCTGGCGGCGCGCGGCCTCGATCCTCAGCTGTACGGTCTGACGACGCACGGCTCGTGCTATCGCGGTCTCTGTGACGTCGCGATCAGCGAGGGCGGCTGCGGCGGGATGCTGGAGCTGTTCGAGCCGGCGATCGACGTGGCGGGCAGCTAGGTTTCCTCCGTGCCCTGCGAGCGGCGTGCCGAAGCCGGACGTGCATTGGGATGGACGCGGTCGTGGCGAACTGACGAGTGCGAGATACCGTAGACGCTTTGGTCGTGCGGTGCATCGGCTTCCTGGGGCGGCCGCTGGGCCTCCGGCTTGTCGGGGACGTCAATAATCGTATACTCGTACCATAATGACGTCAAAAAGGGCAACGTGTCTCGTCTGATTCGGCTATCGGAAGCGACCGCGCTCGGGCTGCACGCGATGGCCCACGTGGCGGAGTCGCCCGAGGGGGCCGTTTCCTCCGAGGCTCTCGCCGACGCGCTGAGCGCCTCGCGCGCGCACCTGTCAAAGGTGCTCAAGACGCTGTGCACTGCAGGGCTGCTGAGGTCGAAACGCGGTCCGAACGGCGGCTACGTCCTGGCTCGGCCTGCGTCCTCGATCTCGCTGTTGGAGGTGTACGAAGCCATTCAGGGCCGGATTCGCCTCGACGGCTGCCTGTTCGACGAGCCGATCTGCGATCAGGTTCGTTGCGTTCTCGGGGATCTGGTGGAGCGGGTCCGCTGTGAGGTCCACGAGTACCTCGATCAGACGATGCTTGAGGATGTCGCGAAGGACTGAGGAGGTCGAACGTGTTCTGCTATCAGTGCGAACAGACGAAGGACGGGGAAGGTTGTACGGCCTACGGGGTCTGCGGCAAGGATCCGGTATCAGCGGCACTGCAGGACCTGATCGTCTACGTGGCGAAGGGCGTCTCGATGTGGGCACACCGAGCGCGAGCTCTCGGCGCGAAGGATCCTGACGTCGACCGGTACGTGATCGAGGCGCTGTTCACGACGATCACCAACGTTGACTTCGATCCTGAGAGGTTGGAGCGGATTCTTCGTGACGGGATTGCGCTTCGGGAGCGAGCGCGTTCCCTCTACGAGCAGGAGGCCGCAGCGAAGGGGCAACGCGTCGAGACGCTGAGCGGGCCAGCCGCGTGGAGCGCAGCAGCCGACCTCGCGGGACTGCTTAAACAGCACGATGAGATCGGGATCAAGGTTCGCCGTGACGCGCTCGGAGACGATGTGGTTGGCCTGCAGGAGCTGCTGACGTACGGACTCAAAGGCGCGGCGGCGTACGTAGACCACGCGCTGATCCTCGGCGTGCAGGATGAGAACGTCTGGGCGTTCTTCCACGAGGCGCTCGACTTCCTTGCGGCATCCCCGACCGACATCGATGCGCTCACGCGGATGTGCCTCCGCTGCGGCGAGGTCAACTACCGCGTGATGGAGCTTCTCGACGCGGCGAACACCGGCGCGTACGGGTCGCCGGTTCCGACGGCCGTGCGGGTTGAGCCGGTCGCGGGGAAGGCGATTCTCGTTTCGGGTCACGATCTGAAGGACCTCCACGACCTCCTCGTTCAGACGGAAGGGAAGGGGATCAACGTCTACACGCACGGGGAGATGCTTCCGGCGCACGGGTATCCTGAGCTGAACCGGTTCGAGCATCTGGCGGGCAACTACGGTGGTGCGTGGCAGGATCAGCAGAAGGAGTTTGAGGCGTTTCCCGGGGCGATTCTGATGACCACCAACTGCATCCAGAAGCCGCGGGAAAGCTACCAGCAGCGAATCTTCACCACCGGCCTCGTCGCTTGGCCGGGTGTGACCCACGTCGAAGGGCCAGACTTCGGTGCGGTCATCGACGTTGCCCTCGCCGAAGCCGGATTCGCGGAGGATGGGCCTGACCGGACGATCACCGTGGGATTTGCGCGCGACGCCGTGATGAGCGTTGCGGGCAAGGTCGTCGACGCGGTCAAGGCGGGAAGGATCCGACACTTCTTCCTGATCGGCGGGTGCGACGGTGCCAGGCCCGGACGGAACTACTACACCGAGTTCGCGCAGGCGGTACCCGACGACTGCGTCATCCTGACCCTGGCGTGCGGGAAGTACCGCTTCAACAAGCTCGACTTCGGCGCGATCGACGGGATCCCACGACTTCTCGACATCGGGCAGTGCAACGACGCCTACTCCGCGATCCGGATTGCGCTCGCGCTCGCCGACGCGTTCGAGACGGACGTCAACTCGCTCCCGCTGTCGATGATTCTCTCCTGGTACGAGCAGAAGGCGGTCGTGATCCTGCTGACGCTCCTCCATCTCGGCATCGGGAACATCCGGATCGGGCCTTCGTTGCCCGCGTTCATCAGCCCCGCGGTGCTGACGACGCTCGTCGAGGGGTTCGGGTTGACGCCGATCTCGACGCCGGAGAACGACCTGGCGGCGATCCTCGGCTAGCCGTCGGCGGGAGTGAGTCATGGCGGAACGCCGTTCGGGATACAGGTGCCCGGGTCTGAGCGGACGGGCGCTGACGTCGACGCTCGTGAGCTGCCCGGCGTGTGGTGCGGAGGTCGAGATGTTCTCCGACGAGACGTCCGTCCGGTGTCCGACGTGCCGGACGCGCGTTGTGCAATCGCCAGCGGCCGGTTGCCGTAGCTGGTGTAGGGGATGCACGGCGGCCCGAGGAATTCCGAGACAGCGCCGGCGTCCGACGAGCCGCTCTCCGAGAGCCGATGAAGTCGGCTACAGGGTGAACTCCCTTCCGACGGAGAAGTAGGCGAGGCGGCCGCCGAGAGTCTCCTTGAGGATCCCGTACGCCTCGGTTCCGGTGCAGTGGCCGGTGACGAACAGCGTCCCCTCGGAGGCGAGCATCTCCTGGCCGAGGGCGCGCACGTCCTCCGGGGCTTCGGCCATCTTCGCCAACGCGGGGTTGAACAGGTGGAATCCGCCGATCACCGCCTTGACCGGGACGTCCGGGAACGCGTCACTCACGGTGTCGAGCACGTTGAGAACCCCGGTGTGGCAGCACCCCGAGAAGACGATCAGGCCGTCGCTGTCTCGGATCACGAGCAGGTCCTCGTGGTCGAAGTCGTCGGGGGACAGCTTGCCGGATACCTCCTTGAACAGGTTGGCGTTTCCGGCCGGGAGCGGGTGGTGGGAGACGATCGTCGGGAGGACGAAAAGGCCCGGGGCGATCTCGGTCGTGGTCGCCGAGAAGACGAAGCGATCCGGATAGCGGTCGACGAGCGTCGCGTCGAGCGACACGTCCTTCCGGATGACGCCTGCGATCTTGACGACGTGACGATCCCTCATCGCCCGTTCGCTGACGTAGACGGCAGCGGACGAGTTCGACGCGAGGAAGTGGTCGAGCGCGCCGCCGTGATCGCTGTGGCCGTGGGAGACGAACGCGAAGTCGACGTCACTGAGATCCTTGCCGAGGGCCGCGGCGTTCGCGCTGTAGAGGTCGTCTTCGCCGAGGTCGAGAAGGAACGAGAGATCACCTCGCTCGACGAGAATCGAGATCCCGTGGCGCGACTCGACTCCGTCGAGCGTCGCCGACGCGTGATTCTCGACGAGGACGGTGAATGATGTATCCCCGCTCGTCGCTGCGTTGGCGAAGACGGTGTCCGAGTTCGCGATCACCTGGGCGGCGCGTCCTGCCTCCGCTTTCAGATTTGCGGCGCGCGTGAAGCCGAAGCCGCCGACGAGAACTCCGGCAGCGAGGACGACAACTCCGAGCGCGATGCCGACGATCAGCCACGTAGTCATTCCGATCCCTCCCGAGGGTCTGGCGATCCTGCGGACCGATCGCCTCGGCGCATTCTCTCCGAGAGGATGCGTTCGGCCAACTTAAACCGGAAACAGAGGGATCAGGCGCGGACGCCCAGCGTCGGACCTGGGGTGAGGTCCAATGTGGTCATCTCCGAGGGACCGGGTTGCGCTAGTCCTCCCAGAAGAAGAAGTCCCCTCCGACGGATTCCAGCTCGATCCAGTGCTCGCCTGAGGGACCGAATTCCACGCAGAGCGAGATGCACACGCCCTTGTGAATCTCGGGGCATCCGGGGAGCGCGAACTCGCGCATCTCCTGTGCTCCGTAGAGATTCAGGTTGTCGAAGGCAGCGAGTCTGTTGCTCCCATCGTGAATGTGGATGGACGTGACTCGGACATTGGCTGAAGGTGTCCGGAAGCAGACGAAGACCTTGTCCAGTCGATAGCGTCTGAAGTACAGATTCCAACGGAGTGAATCGGGGATCCCGAGACTCGCTTCCGGGACGAAGACTTCCTGAAGGTCCTTCAGGAACCCGCCCCCTTCCTCGAAGATGGCGAACGTCCCGACGACGGGCGTCGAAACGGGGAAGTGGAGCCAGTTGCTCGTACCGGGATCGCCGACGAGGCGGGTGTGAAAGGCCATTCTCTGTACGTGTTCAAGCCTCTCCGGATACTCGATCTGCACTGACGTGCCGTGAGCCCACATCGCCAGCATGCCGGTGAGATTCACGTCGCTCGGAAGTCCCCCAGCGCCCAGGGCAAAAGCGACAAGGAGTCCGAGCAGTACGATGGCGATGCGCGCTCGGCGTTTTTGGGTCATCTTGCGACCACCTCCGGCGGTACGCTACAGGAGTCACTAGTAGGAGGTCAAATCGAGTCCATCTGCACTAGTTACACCGGAGAGACGTAGGCTCAGGGCTCGCGTGGCTGAAGGCGATTCGCGGCCCCCCTCGCGGTCGCCGCGGTGGAACGTGCGTGCGTGGGGAAGTCTGGTCGGAGTTGGCGAGTTCCAGGAGCGAGACTACAGTGGAGGATCTTCCGAGCGGAGAGGAGCGCGATGGCAGAGAACTTGACCGAAGAGCAGATCTACGATCTGGCGAGAAGAAGGGTGAAGGCGAGGCGGGACTTCGCGATCCACCTTGTCGTGTACGTAGGCGTGAATGCGCTTCTGGTCTGCCTGTGGCTCTTCGTCACAGGGAGAGGGTTCCCGTGGTTCGTGTTCCCCCTCGGCGGTTGGGGGATCGGGCTCATCGCGCATTTCTTCTCCACGACCGTGGACAAGGAGGCGGACAGGATCCGGTCTGCGCGTGTGGAGAAGGAAGCGGACAAGATCCGGAGGGACCAGACGTAGCCGGGGGGGACCGTTGCCGCAATCCGTCGAGGAAGGAGAGATGGGTGTCAACCGAATACACGATTGCGATTGACCCGGAGGTCTGCCGAAGGTGCGGCCTCTGCGTCGAGGCGTGCATTCACATGAAGCTGGAGCAACCGGACAAGAGCGCCCCCCCGAGGGTCGCGGAGGAGATGGACTGCATCGCTTGTGGGCACTGCGTCGCGATGTGCCCGACCGGCGCCCTGTCGCACTCCGCGTTCGGCTCTGACTCGATTCGGCCACTCGACAGGAACCTGCTCCCGACGGCGGAGCAGATGATGGAGGCGCTCCGCGCGCGGCGGAGCTACCGCAAGTTCAAGGACGAGCGGATTCCGCGGGAGACGCTTGAGCAGGTGATCGAAGCTGCGCGACTGGCCCCGAGTGCGCACAACACGCAGACGACGTCGTTCGTCGTGGTTGAGGATCCGGAGATGCTCAAGCGCGTGGTCGATCTGACAATCCAGTTCCTCGATGGCATGGCCAAGTACTTCCGTCACCCGGTCAAGGGCCGCATCGCTCGGTGGATGGGCGGCGACCAGGTTCGGGGCGTGATGCCGATGATCCCGGTCTTCGAGGGTGTCGTGGAGCTTGCGAAGGAGGGCGCGGATCTCCCGATGTTGCTCGACGCGCCGGCCTGGATCGTCTTCCACAGTGCGAAGAGCGCTGGGTACGGCACGGTCAACGCCAGCGTGGCGATGCAGAACGCGATGCTGATGGCCGATCGACTCGGTCTCGGGACGTTCTACACGGGCTTCCTCTTGGTGCCGACGATGCGGGGTTTCGCGATGCACGACCTCCTCGGACTCGACCATGACCAGGAGATCCACGGCGCGCTCGCCGTCGGCGTGCCGAAGCTGGAGTACGCCAAGTGGCCGTCGAAGAGGCCGGCCAGCGTGCGTTGGATCTGAGCAAGGCGTTGAGTACGGGAGAAGGACGACCGTTGAGCGCGAGCGATGCAACGCGCGATTCCTCAGAAGGCGTAGACTACGACCAGGCCGCAGAGGAGTACGGCTGGCGCGGTCCGGAAGTGGCGTTCGGCTTGGCATACGCGTTCATCGAACCCGGCCAGACCCTCCTCGACATCGGCATCGGAACGGGACTCGGTTCGGTCCTGTTCCACAAGGCCGGACTGCGGATCTACGGGATGGACCTGTCGCCGGAGATGCTGACGGCGTGCCGGAAGAAGGCGTTCGCGGCGGACCTGCAACAGCACGACCTGACCGTCGAGCCCTATCCGTACGCGGACACATCGGTCGATCACGCCATCTGCGTCGGGGTTCTACAGTTCATCCCTGACGTTGCCTGTGTCTATCGGGAGGTCTCCCGCATCCTCCGCGACGACGGCACATTCACGTTCATCGTCGCCGACCGCATGCCGGGCGAAGACGCCGAGCTCGCGGTAGGGACCGAGCACACCGAATCGGGGGAGACCCGGATCCTGTACCGCCTCAGCGGCGGGGAGGTGGGTGATCTGCTGGGCGAGAACGGGTTCGCACCGCTACGGAACGTCATGTTCTCCGTGCCGATGGATCGGGAGAGGAAGCGCCTCCTTCGTGTTTGCGGCTACGTTGCGAGGAGAGTGCGGCGCGTGTGAGGGACTGACTCGTGCCCGCGATCGACCAGGGGCAGGCGCGATTCGAGCACTCGGCTCCTTCGTCGAAGGGTCGGGTCATCGTGACAGTACCTCTTGACATCGTCGCGAACTTGCTGTATAGCTGTTCGCAGCCCAGCAGGAATGCATAGGAGCTAGAGACATCGTGGACCCAGACGGAATGGCACGAACAAGCGGTTCCCTGTTGCTCCTGGCTCTTATTGTTGAGGTCCTCCCGTCCGGGGGGCCATGACCTGATGGGCGAGAATCCTTAGGCCCAACAGGAAAGGGCCGCCCGGAGACGGGCGGCCCTTTTTCTTTTGGGCTCGAGGCCCGAAGCGGGCGCGCAGAAGAGGGTGAAGCGATGCGGAAGACGGGTGCGGAGATCGTCTGGGAGATGCTTCGGCGAGAGGGCGTCGAGGTCGTGTTCGGGATTCCGGGGGGCGGGATCATGCACACCTACCATCCTCGCCGAGACTACGGGATCCACCACGTCCTCGTCCGCCACGAGCAATCGGCTGCTCACGCCGCTGACGGGTACGCGCGCGCATCCGGTCGCGTCGGTGTTGCGATCGCCACGTCGGGACCGGGGGCGACAAATCTGGTCACCGGGATTGCGACGGCGATGATGGACTCCTCGCCGATCGTGTGCATCACGGGTCAGGTCGGCACATCGGTTCTCGGAACGGACGCGTTCCAGGAGACGGACACGACTGGGATCACCCTGCCGATCACCAAGCACAACTACCTTGTCACCGATGTTGCCGATCTCGCAGCGACGATCCGCGAGGCGTTCGAGATCGCGCGATCCGGCCGCCCGGGACCGGTGCTGATCGACTTGCCCGGTGACGTCCAGCGCGGCGAAGCGGAGGCGCCGGCGGCAGACCGGGAGTCCGCCGGGTCGGTTCGTCCGTCGCCGACGGCCGACGAAGAGGCGATCGAACGAGCGATCGCTCTGATCGACCGGGCGCAACGGCCGGTGATCCTCGCCGGTCGCGGCGTTCTCCTGTCGGGAGCGGTCGACGAGTTGGTCGCGTTCGCCGACAAGACGGACACGCCTGTTGCGTTGACCCTGCTGGGGAAGGGCGCGTTCCCGCCGGACCACGCCCTCTGCCTGGGGATGATGGGGATGCACGGCCACCCTGCGGCGAACCACGCGATCCAGAATGCCGACCTCCTGATCGCCCTCGGGATGCGATTCGACGATCGAGTGACGGGAAACCCGGCGGAGTATGCGCCACAGGCTCGCAAGATCCACGTCGACATCGACGCGTCCGAGCTGAACAAGCTCATCCCGGTCGACGTTCCGATCCACGCCGACCTGCGTCCCGCACTGGGGCGACTGATCGATGGCGTCCGCGCGGCGAGGCATGAGAGCTGGGTCGAGCAAGCGGAGGCGTGGCGCGCGGAGTCCTGGGAACGCGACACGCTGCGCGTGGAGCCGAACGGAGCGCTTCCGCCGCCGCACATCATCCGCGAGATCTTTGCAGCGACCGACGGAGAGGCCGTCGTCGTCACCGACGTGGGGCAGGCCCAGATGTGGACGGCCCAGTACTACGCCACGCGGTGCGGCCACGCGTTCCTCTCCTCCGGCGGGTTGGGGACGATGGGGTTCGGCCTCCCGGCGGCGATCGGGGCCCAGTTCGCGCGCCCCGAAGCTGAAGTCTGGGCCGTCGTCGGTGACGGCGGCTTCCAGATGAGCCTCCACGAGCTGTCGACACTCGTTCAGGAGAACCTGCCGGTGCGGATCGCGCTGATCAACAACGGCGCGCTCGGGATGGTTCGGCAGTGGCAGACGATGTTCTACGACGGTCGGCACGAGGCGACGGACCTGATGAACCCTGACTTCGGTCGGATCGCTGACGCCTACGGGATCCCGTCGTATCGCGCGTCGACCTTGACCGGCGCGAGAACGGCGATCGCCGATGCACGGGGGCACGAGGGCCCCGTGCTGATCGAGTTCGAGGTCGCCCGAGAGGGCGAGCCGTCCCACGTCTATCCGATCGTGCCGGTCGGTGCGGCGCTCGATGCGATGATCGGCCGCTCTCCGACGGTCGCCGGATCGGTCGCAGGGAGGCGCACGTGAATCGAACGTTGATCGCGACCGTCGCCGACCGCCCCGGCGTGCTCAATCGGGTGGCGAGCATGTTCCGCCGGCGGGCGTTCAACATCGAGAGCCTGACCGTCGGTCACACCGAGCGGGACGGGATCTCGCGGATGACGATCGTGGTCGACAGCCGGCGCACCGACACCGAGAAGGTGGCACAGAACCTGGAGAAGCTCGTCGACGTCGTCGACGTCGAAGACGTCACCGACCGACCGACGATTCTCCACGACCTGGTCCTCGTCAAGGTCTACGTCCAAGACAAGCAGACGCGATCGGAGATCCTAAGGATTGCAGACAGCTTTCAGGCAAGAGTTCTCGATATGTGCCCGCAGACGGCGATCGTCGAGATCGCCGGCAGCGATGCGACGATCGGCACGGTCGTCGAGGCACTTCGGCCGCACGGGATTCTCGAGATGGTTCGGACCGGCCGCGTGGCGATGGTCCGCGGGGGTGCCGGAATCGACACCGGAGCCGCGGCTCCCGCGAGTGCGCCTGTGGGGAATGCAGAGCAAGGAGGCAGTTGATGGCGAGGATCGATTTCGGCGGGATTGTTGAGGATGTCGTGACCCGCGAGGAACACACGTTGGATCGTGCCCGGGAAGCCCTGCGCGACGAGCGGATCGTCGTCGTCGGGTACGGCGTTCAGGGGCCCGCACAGAGCCTGAACCTGCGCGACAACGGGTTCAACGTTCGCGTTGGCCTCCCCCCGGAGCGGACGAGGTCGTGGGAGAAGGCGCTGCAGGACGGGTGGGTTCCGGGCGAGACGCTCCTCCCGTTGGACGAGGCGGTCGCCGACGCGACGATCGTCCTCTTCCTCGTCTCCGATGCCGGGCAGCGCGCGCTCTGGCCGGCGATCGAGCCGCATCTGAACGAAGGGGACGCGATCTACTTCTCGCACGGCTTCTCGGTGACGTACAGCGATCAGACCGGGGTCATCCCCCCGCCGTTCGTCGACGTCATCCTCGTTGCTCCGAAGGGATCGGGAGCGAGCGTCCGCGCGAACTACTTCGCGGGGAGCGGGATCAACAGCAGCTACGCGGTTGCCCAGAACTTCACCGGGCGAGCGACGGAGCGAGCCTTGTCGATCGGCATCGGAATCGGCTCGGGCTTCCTGTTCCCGACGACATTCGAGAAGGAGGTCTTCAGCGACTTGACCGGCGAGCGGGGAATCCTGATGGGCGCGCTGGCCGGCGTGATGGAAGCACAGTACGACACGCTGCGCGCGCACGGCCACACCCCGAGCGAAGCGTTCAACGAGACGGTCGAGGAGCTGACGCAGAGCTTGATTCGGTTGGTCGGCGAGAACGGGATGGACTGGATGTACGCCAACTGCAGCGCCACCGCGCGACGGGGCGCGCTCGACTGGCGTCTGCGGTTCAAGGCGGCGGTTGCGCCGGTGTTCGACGAACTCTACGCGAGCGTCGTCAGCGGCGAGGAGACGCGCATCGTCCTCGAGGCAAACGGAGCACCCGATTGCCAAGAGCGCCTCGACGAGGAGCTGCGCCAGATGAGGGAATCGGAGATGTGGCAGGCGGGAGCAGCGGTTCGAGCGCTGCGACCGGAGAACAGCCGGCGCTAGGTCGAATCGAGCGGGGAGAGCGAACGTGACAGAGCACGAGATCGATCTGGTCCAGATCTTCGATACGACGTTGCGGGACGGGGAGCAGTCCGCCGGGGTCAGCCTGAGCGCGGCGGAGAAGCTCGAGATTGCCCGGCTCCTTGCTCGGATGGGCGTTCACGTGATCGAAGCGGGGTTCCCGGCCGCCTCGGCCGAGGATCGTCGCGCCGTCGAGCGGGTCGCCCGCGAGGTCGGTCGGGACGAGAGCCGCCCGGCGCCGGTCATCTGTGCGCTGGCTCGTGCGACCGACGCCGACATCGACGTCGCGTGGGACGCGGTCCACGCCGCTGCCCGTCCGCGGATCCACACGTTTCTTGCGGCGTCGGACATCCACCTCGAGCACAAGCTGCGGATGACGCGCGCCGGGGCGATCGACCGTGCACGGGCGGCGGTCGGTCGAGCGAAGTCGGTCTGCTCGTCGGTCCAGTTCTCGCCCGAGGACGCGAGCCGGGCCGATCCCGACTTCCTCTGCGAGATGGTCGCGGCCGCGGTCGAAGCGGGTGCGACGACGATCAACATCCCCGACACCGTCGGATACGGCACGCCGGACGAGTTCGGCACACTGGTCGCACGGATCGTCGAATCCGTGCCGAACGACGGGAGCGTCGTGGTGTCGGTCCACTGTCACGACGACCTCGGGATGGCGACGGCGAACACGCTCGCCGGGCTTCGCGCGGGGGCTCGTCAGGCCGAGGTGACGATGAACGGAATCGGTGAGCGAGCCGGGAACACGGCGCTCGAGGAAGTGGTGATGGCGCTGCGCACCCGCCGGGCGCGCTACGGGCTGGACACGTGCATCGACACGACTCGGATCGCGCGCGCGAGCCGGATGGTCAGCCACTACACCGGACTTCCGATCCAGCCGAACAAGGCGATCGTCGGAGCCAACGCGTTCGCCCACGAGTCGGGAATCCACCAGGACGGGGTTCTCAAGCACCAGGCGACCTACGAGATCATCCGACCCGAGACGATCGGCCTCGCCGAGTCGAGCCTCGTGCTCGGAAAGCACTCGGGACGGCATGCGTTCGCCGAGCACGTCAGCGGACTCGGCTACGAGCTCGACGCGGCGCAGCTGGAGGCAGCGTTCGATCGGTTCAAGCGACTCGCGGGAAAGAAGCGCGCAGTGAGTGACGCCGACGTCGAAGCGCTGATCGCTGATCTGGTTCACCGATTCGACGATGCGTACCGGTTGGCCGACCTCCAGGTCGTCGCCGGCCGGTCCGGCCTGTCGACGGCGACCGTGCGCCTGCTGGGGCCCGACGAGCAAGAGCACGTGCACGCGAGCGTCGGCACCGGTCCGGTCGACGCGATCTACCGGGCCATCGGCGAGATCGTCCGGACGCCGAATCGTCTCGAGGAATTCCGGATCCACGCCGTCACCGAGGGGATCGATGCCCAGGGCGCGGTCAGCGTCCGCGTCAGCTCCGACGGCGTGCCGATGCGCATCGGCGGCTACGGAACCGACGCCGACATCCTCGTCGCCAGCGCGCACGCCTACATCAACGCACTCAATCGACTCATCGAACAGCGGGGTGCGTCGCCCCAGGGCGGCGCAGAGACGGAAGCGGCAGATCAGACTCAAGCGAGAACGAAAGGGGAAGCGAATGAACGAACGGGACGGAACCGACCCCTCCGACGGGGACGGCGGGAACGGCCGGACGCAGATGAGGGCGCCGTCGGTGCAGTGGCGGGACGAGACGGCGGACAGCAGCGGCTGGGCGCTGCGCTGGGATGCGACCGCGCTCCGAAAGGTGAACCTGGCACGGCAGATGCGCGAACTGCGCGAAGCGTCGGGGAATCCGTAGGGACGTCATGAGGGGGCTGACGCTCGCCGAGAAGATCCTCGCGACGCATCGTCTACCCGACGGGGCATCGGCGGTCGATCCGGTTCACGCGGGCGATCTGATCGAAGTGGCCGTAGACCTCGTCCTGGCCAATGACATCACCGCGCCGATCGCGATCCGCGAGTTCGCCGCCCTCGGCGTCGCGGGCGTGTTCGATCCGGAGTCGATCGTCCTCGTCGCCGACCACTTCACGCCGAACAAGGACATCGCCTCGGCCGAGCAGGCATCGCTGATGCGGGCCTTCGCCAAGCGTCACGCGATTCGCCATCACTACGATGTCGGCCGCGTCGGGATCGAGCACGTGCTGCTGCACGAGCTCGGCTTGGTGGTCCCCGGGGAGGTGATCGTCGGCGCCGACTCGCACACGTGCACGGCAGGCGCGCTCGGTGCGTTCGCGACGGGGATGGGGTCGACCGACATCGGCGTCGCGATGGCGACGGGGGCGGCATGGATGCGGGTTCCTGAGTCGATCCGCGTCGAGCTGCGCGGGGCGCCGGGCGAGTGGGTCGGAGGGAAGGACCTGATCCTCGAGACGATCCGACGCCTCGGCGTGAGCGGGGCAACCTACGCGGCGCTCGAGTTCGGCGGATCCGCTCTCGATGCGCTGTCGATGGCCGATCGGTTCACGATCGCGAACATGGCGATCGAGGCTGGCGGCAAGGCGGGCCTGCTCCCTGCGGACGAGACGGCGCTCGCCTACCTCGACGGACGAACGAACCGGGCGGTCGAACGGATCGCCGCGGACGAGGGGGCGACGTACACCCGAACACTGACGATCAACGTCGCGGCGATTGAGCCGGTCGTCGCCCTCCCGCACCTGCCGGAGAACGTCTGTCCAGTCGGCGAAGTCAAGTCGACCCGGATCGACCAGGCGGTGATCGGGTCCTGCACCAACGGACGTATCGAGGATCTGCGCATCGCGGCGGAGATTCTGCGCGGGCGCCGGGTCCATCCCGACGTGCGCTGCATCGTGATTCCCGGGAGCCCAAGCGTGCAGCTCGCAGCGGTTCGCGAGGGCCTGGTCGAGACGTTCCTCGACGCAGGAGCTGCTGTCTCCACTCCCACGTGCGGGCCGTGCCTCGGGGGACACATGGGGGTCCTGGGAGCGGGCGAGCGTGCCGTCAGCACGACGAACCGCAACTTCCGCGGGCGGATGGGATCGCTCGACAGCGAAGTCGTTCTCGCCGGACCCGCGGTGGCGGCTGCGTCGGCGATCGCCGGCCGCCTTGCCCATCCTGCGGAGGTGATCTCGTGACGATTGCCGGACGGATCTGGGTGTTCGGCGCGAACGTCGACACCGACGCGATCATCCCGGCGCGGTACCTGCACACGTCGGATCCGGCCGAACTCGCCCGTCACTGCCTGGAGGGTCTCGATGAGGGGTTCGCGGGCCACGTCGAGGCGGGCGACCTGATCGTCGGCGGCGAGAATTTCGGCTGCGGGTCATCGCGCGAGCACGCGCCGCTGGCGATCCAAGCCTCCGGCGTCGCCTGCGTAATCGCGGTCGGGTTCGCGCGGATCTTCTACCGTAACGCGATCAACCTCGGTCTCCCGATCGTCGTCTGCCCCGACCTGCCGCTGTCAGAGGCGAGAAGCGGCCAAGCGTGGACCGTCGATCTCGAACGCGGACGGGTGCGGAACGACGCGCTCGGCACGGAGACGCCGTTCGAGCCATTTCCCCCGTTCATGATGGCGCTTCTCCGCGCCGGCGGGCTCACCGCGTACACCCGCGGTCGGATCGCCGCAGGCGATCTGCCGCGACGAAGGACGAAACGATGAACCGTTCGATCACGCTCTACGACACGACGCTCCGCGACGGCTCACAGCGCGAGGGACTGTCGTTCTCGCTCGCCGACAAGCTGAAGATCACCGAGCGGCTCGACCGCCTCGGCATCGACTGTATCGAGGGGGGCTGGCCCGGCTCGAATCCGAAGGACCAGGAGTACTTCGAGCGGGTGGCCGACCTCGGCCTGACCCACGCGGAGATCGCCGCGTTCGGAAGCACGCGGCGGGCGGGAGTTGCGGTCGGGGAGGACCCGGGGCTTGCGGCGATCCTCGCCACGAAGGCGCCGATCGCCACGATCTTCGGGAAGAGTTGGCTCCTGCATGTTCGCCAGGTGCTCGGTACGACGCCGGACGAGAACCTGCGGATGATCGGCGAGTCGATCGGGTTCCTGCGCGAGGGGGGGCGTCGTGTCGTCTACGATGCGGAGCACTTTTTCGACGGGTACCGCGACGACGCGGCCTACGCACTGGAGACGCTGTGTGCTGCGGCCGAGGCCGGTGCGGAGGTCGTCGTTCTCTGCGACACGAACGGCGGAACGCTCCCGGCGGAGATCGGGGCGATCGTCACCGAGGTCGGACGTACGATCGGTGCGCCGATCGGCATCCACGCACACAACGACATCGAGACGGCGGTCGCCGGAACGATCGCCGCCGTCGAAGCGGGCGCCGTGCACGTGCAGGGGACGATCAACGGATACGGCGAGCGGTGCGGGAACGCCAACCTCTGCTCGGTCATCCCGACGCTGCAACTCAAGCTCGGCCGCCGGTGCGTCGACGAAGACCAGCTGTCGGGGCTCGCCGAGACGGCGCACGCGGTCAGCGAGTTGGCGAACCAACGCCCCGATCCGCACCTTCCGTACGTCGGGACGAGCGCGTTCGCTCACAAGGCGGGCGTCCACGTCAACGCGTTGCGGAAGCGGGTCGAGACCTATCAGCACATCGAGCCGAGTCGGGTTGGGAATCGCAGTCGGATCGTGATCTCGGAGCAGGCCGGCCGAGGCAACGTTCTGCACAAGGCGGAGGAGTTCGGGCTCGAACTCGGAAGCCGCGGCGCCGCATCCGCCGTTCTGTCGCGGATCAAGGAGCTCGAAGGACGAGGATTCCAGTTCGAGGGCGCCGAAGGGTCCGTCGAGCTGATGATCCGTCGAACCGACACTGCGTACCGTCCGCCGTTCGAGCTCGTCGACTTCCACGTCCTGATTCGCAGCGGGGAGGACGGGGCGATGGCCGCGGAGGCGACGATCAAGATCCGGGTCGGCGAGCAGACGATCCACACCGCCGCTGACGGGAACGGGCCGGTCAATGCGCTCGACGCGGCGTTGCGCAAGGCCCTCCTCCCGACGCACCCCCAACTGGCGGCTGTCCACCTGGCCGACTACAAGGTCCGCATCCTCGACGGGGCCGCCGGCACGGCGGCGCAGACGCGCGTGCTGATCACGTCGAGCGATGGAACCCGTTCGTGGAGCACGGTCGGGTGTTCGGACAACATCATCGAAGCGAGCTGGATCGCCCTCGTCGACGCGTTCGAATGCGCGCTCTGCCCGGCACCGGCGCTCGCCGGCGTTCCAGCAGAAGGAGAACGATGACGACGAGGCAGATCGTGAGTCTCCCCGGGGACGGGGTCGGTCCAGAGGTCGTGCGCGAGGGGATCCAGGTCCTTCACGCAGTCGCCGAGACGTTCGGCCATCGGTTCGAGTTCGCGGCGTTCCCCGTTGGAGGGACGGCGATCGACGCGACGGGATCGCCGCTTCCGAACGAGACCCTCGCCGCGTGCCGCGCAGCCGACGCGGTCCTTCTCGGGTCGATCGGCGGGCCGAAGTGGTCCGATCCGACCGCGCCCGTCCGACCCGAGCAAGGCCTGTTGGGGCTGCGTGAGGAGCTCGGGCTGCACACGAACCTCCGCCCGGTCCGGGTCCCGCCCGCGCTCGTCTCCTCGTCCCCGGTCCGCCCGGACCGGGTCGACGGGACCGACCTCGTCGTCGTGCGCGAGCTGACCGGTGGGATCTACTTCGGCCCGCGCCAGGAAGCGAGTTCCGAAGGCGTCGCGTTCGACACGATGCGCTACAGCGAACCGGAGGTCGCGCGGATCGCCCACGTCGCGTTCTCGCTCGCCCGGGCCCGCCGCGGACTCGTCACGTCGATCGACAAGGCGAACGTGCTAGCGTCCGGTCGCCTGTGGCGTCGTGTCGTCACCGATGTGGCGAGGGAGTACGGCGATGTGACGCTCACTCATCTCCTGGTCGATGCGGCGGCGATGCATCTCCTCCGGCGGCCGGCCAGCTTCGACGTGATCCTGGCGCCGAACATGTTCGGCGACATCCTGAGCGACGAAGCGTCGATGCTCGTCGGATCCCTCGGGATGCTCCCGTCGGCGTCGCTCGGCGCCGGAAGACTCGGCGTCTACGAGCCGGTGCACGGGAGCGCGCCGGACATCGCCGGCCGCGGGATCGCCAACCCGCTCGGCACGATCCTGAGTGCGGCCCTCCTGTTGCGGCACTCGCTCGATCTTCACGAGGAAGCCGTCGCGGTCGAGACGGCGGTCGACCGGGTGCTGACGGAGGGAGCGCGCACTGCCGACCTCGGCGGACCGTCGGAGCCGACGATCGGGACGGCCGAGATGGGAGACCGGGTTGCCGCCGCGGTTCGCGAGGCCGGTCCGCGCGGTGCGGGGTCGAAGGAGGTCGCAGCATGAGAAGCGATCGCGTCAAGCGCGGGCTGGAGCGCGCCGCCCACAGAAGCCTGTTCTACGCCACCGGCCTTACGCCGGAAGAACTCGATCGACCGTTGATCGGGATCGCCAACGCGTACAACGAGATCGTGCCCGGGCACGTTCACCTCGACCGGATCGCCGACGCCGTCAAGGCCGGGATCCGGAGTGCGGGGGGGACGCCGCTCGAATTTAACACCATCGGCATCTGCGACGGGATCGCGATGGGGCACGAGGGGATGCGCTACGCCCTTCCGAGTCGCGAGCTGATCGCCGACTCGGTCGAGGCGATGGTCGGCGCGCACCGGCTCGACGGCGTCGTCCTTCTTCCCAACTGCGACAAGATCGTCCCCGGGATGTTGATGGCGGCCGCCCGCCTCGATTGCCCGGCGATCCTCGTCTCCGGCGGGCCGATGCTAGCCGGACGGCGCGACGGGGAGGCGATCGACGTCAAGACGATGTTCGAGGCGGCAGGCGCCGTCCGCGCTGGGCGGCTTGGCGAGGACGAGCTGGCCGAGCTTGAGCTCTCCGCCTGTCCGGGGTGCGGCTCCTGCTCCGGGCTGTTCACCGCGAACTCGATGAACTGCCTCGCCGAGGCGCTCGGGATGGCGCTCCCCGGAAGCGGGACGATTCCCGCGGTCAGCGCGGCGCGCGTGCGCCTCGCCAAGCGGGCCGGGGCCGCCGTTCTCCGACTGGTCGAACGGGGGACGACGTCGCGAGCGATTCTGAGCGAGGCTGCGTTCTGCAACGCCATCGCCGTCGACATGGCGATCGGCGGGTCGACGAACACCGCGCTCCATCTCCCGGCGATCGCCCATGAAGCGGGGATCGCGTTGACGCTCGAGCGGTTCGACGAGATCAGCCGACGGACGCCGTCGCTCGTCAAGTTGAGTCCGGCCGGGCCGCACCATCTCCAGGATCTGGATGAGGCGGGCGGGATCTCGGCCGTGATCGGCGAGTTGCTGCGCGCCGGGCTGATCGACGGGGAGGAGTTGTCCGTTGCGGGATCGACGATCGCCGCTGCCGTCGACGGGGCGGTGAGGCGAGGCGACGTCATCCGCCCGATGGACGAAGCGCACGACCGCGAGGGCGGGATCGCCGTTCTTCGCGGGAACCTGGCGCCGGACGGCTGCGTCGTCAAGGCGAGCGCCGTGGTCGAACGGATGCTCCGTCACCGCGGACCGGCGCGCGTCTTCGACGGGGAAGAAGCGGCACTCGACGCGATCCTCGGCGGCGAGATCGAGCCGGGCGACGTCGTCGTGATCCGCGGGGAAGGTCCGCGCGGCGGCCCGGGAATGCCCGAGATGCTCCTCGCCACCGCAGCGATTGCCGGCCAGGGCCTCGATGACCGGGTCGCGCTGCTGACTGACGGACGTTTCTCCGGGGCCACCCGGGGCGCCGCGATCGGGCACATCGGCCCCGAGGCGGTCGACGGCGGGCCGATCGCTCTCGTCGAGGACGGCGATCCGATCGAGATCGACATCCCGAAGCGGCAGCTTGCCCTCGACGTCGACGAGCGCACGCTCGCGTCGCGTCGCGACCGCTGGTGCCCGCCGACGCCGCGTGTGACATCGGGACTTCTCGTGCGCTACGCGAGTGCTGTCAGCCCCGCCGCCGCTGGCGCTGTCCTCGATGGCGGATGGTGAAGGTGCGCCGGAGGAATCCGTCAAGTTGGCATGGCTAGCAGGGACACTGACGATTCGTGACAATCAGGCGATCGGCGACCTCATGAAGACAAGGCCTTTCTTCCGGGTTGGCATGGTGCCCGCTGGGAGTCGTTCGAGAGGCTGAGGAAGCGCCGCTGGCTGAGCTCGCGATCACTCGAATGAAGAGAACATGGGCAGCAGCGGACATCCCGGATCTCTCGGGTCGGGTGGCGATCGTCACCGGAGCGAGTAGCGGGATCGGACTCGAGACGGCGCGGGAGCTGGCCCGGAGAGGCGCTCGTGTGGTTCTGGCTTGCCGAAGTGAGGACCGGGCGCGGGCAGCCCTCACATCGATCCGGTCGGAGATCCCCGAGGCGCAGGCAGCATTCCTCGAGCTGGACTTGGCGAGTTTGCATGCCGTGCGGCGGTTCGCGGAGGCGTTCAGGGGTACGTTCGATCGACTCGATCTCCTCGTCAGCAACGCCGGAGTGATGCTGGTCCCGCGAGGACGGACCGACGACGGCTTCGAGATGCACTTCGGCACGAACCATCTCGGCCACTTCGCGCTGACGGGGCTGCTGATCGATCGCCTCCTGGCGAGCCCCGGTTCCCGTGTTGTGACCGTGACGAGTGCGGCCCATCGCTTCGGACGTCTGGACTTCGCGAACCTGATGTTCGAGGAGCGTCGCGGGTACTCCCGTTTCCGAGCGTACGCACGGTCCAAGCTGGCGAATCTCTTGTTCACGTACGAGCTGCAGCGCCGCCTGGAAGGAAGCGGGACGATCGCCGTCGCCGCTCATCCGGGCGGCGTGGCGACCGACTTGGGGCGTCGCGCGACGGGACACCGACTCTATCGAGCGCTCCTGCCTCTGTTCGAGTGGCTCAGTCAGAGTCCGGGCGAAGGTGCGCGTTCGGTGCTCCGCGCGGCGACCGATCCCGATCTAGCGGGCGGGGAGCTCGTCGCGCCGACCGGGATCCTCGGGATGTGGGGAGCTCCTGGCGTCCTGCCGTGGGACAGGAAGCGAGTGGATGGACAGGCGGCCGCGCGACTCTGGGAGATCTCGGAGGAGCTGAGCGGTGTCCGATTTCTATCAGACGACGCCGGCTCTGAGCGGTAGGCGGCCCCTCAACCGTAGGGCGACGGTCGACGTCGACCTGCGATGGAGAGGCTATCGCGCGAGAACGAGCCGATTGCGGCCTGACTCCTTCGCCTGATACAGCGCGTCGTCGACGAGCTGAACGAGCTGGTTCTCGCGCTCGACGTTGTGGGTGGGGTAGGCGGCTGCGCCGAGGCTTGCGGTCACACGGATGGTCTGAGATCCGTCGGAGACTGAGCTCTCTTCGATCGCGCGGCGGAGGCGGTCTCCGATGAGGCGGAGATCGTCCGTCGACGCGGCGGGGAGGACGGCGAGGAACTCCTCCCCGCCGTAGCGGATCAGGACGTCACCGTCGCGCAGGACCATCTTGGCGACTCCGGCGATCGAGATGAGAACACGGTCGCCGACGAGATGCCCGTAGGTGTCGTTGACCTGTTTGAAGTGGTCGATGTCGAACATGAGCACGCCCAGTGGGGCGCCGATTCGCACGGCACGATCGAACTCCTCACGAAGCCGCCCCATCCCGAACCGGCGATTGTAGGTTCCCGTCAGCGGATCGAGCGCTGCGAGTCGCTGCAGGCGGTCGTGGGCGATCGCGTTGTTGAGCGCGAGGCCGAGGCTCTGGCGGAAGAGTTCCATCCGCGTTCGCGCCTCCGAGGAGAAGGGGTTGGAGGAAGCGAGGATCACAACTCCGAGCGGGATGCTCTTGTACGTCGCCGGAAGGATGACGACCTCCGCCGGGGGGAACGTCGCCACCACACCGTCGACGCGCACGTTCTCCGGGAGCCGAAGGGTGACAGGATCTCCTGTCCGTACGACGAGGCGCACGTGGTCACTGTCGGCGAGTCCCGCGGTGTCGTGCAGTCCGTGCGAGGCGGCGATTACGAGCTCGCCGGCGGACTCGTACAGCAGCGCGCCGCCCTCCGCGCCCGTGTGCGCCATGAAGCTGCGGAGCGCGTGCTGCGCCAGCCCATCGATCTCGAGCTGGCTTGTGAGGAGGTTCGAGAACGAGCGCACCGCGGCCTGGGTTTCGATCGAGTAGGCGAGGGTTTCGACCAGGCGGTTGAACGCCGTGGCGCTCTCGCCGATTTCGTCCTCGGAGTCGACGGGGATGGTGCAATCCTCCGGGGTGCACCCGTCTGCGTCGCCGGAGACGGAGGAACTCAAGACGGACTCTTCGATGTGGGTCATTGCGCGGGCGAGGACGCGCAACCGGCGTCCGACGACGAGTCGGGCGAGGGCGAAGTTGATCGCGCCGGCAAGTGCGCCGGCACCGAGACAGGCGAGGAAGAACTTGACGGTGAGCGCGGTGGCGGGCGGGACACCGAGGAGAATCACGAAGAACGGGAAGACGATCCCGATCGCCAGGCCGAATGCGACCATCCAGATCGCCAGATCGAGAAAGACCTTCCTCGTGATGCGCATCCGAACCTCCGCGTTGGTCTGCCGTCGAATCGATGATACCTTGGAAGGGGAGTCTCGCAGCAACGGGCGAAGGTGAACCAGACTGGCCCCGGAGCAGGTGTCGCCAAGAGGGCGGTGGATTGAGCTTCGCAGGCGAGAGCGATGGGCAGCCATGAGACGAGAAGAGCGGAACGCGATCGCGTTCGATTGCACGGCGTACCTGGGCGGTTGAGTGAAAGCCGTCGAGCTGTACGTCAGATCCGAGTACACGCAGCGCAACCTGCTCGTCGGCGACGGCTTCTTCCGACAGCCTCAGTCTCGGAGTTGAGTACGGATGTGCGCGGGAACTGCTTCGTGGTTCGGCTGTTCTCGATCAGGCGTTTCCGGCGCGGGCTGGCCGACACATGCACCAGATCGGCAGTCCGTGCTTGGGGATCGAGGCTTCGAGTACGAGCTCAAAGCCGTATCTCTCGTAGTAGCCGACGTTTCGTCGATCGTGGGTCTCCAGGTAGACCGGCATGCGTTCGGCGTCCACACGCTCCAACTGGGCGTGCATCAGCGCCGAGCCGATCCCCTCACCCTGGCGTTCGGGATCGACCGCCGCCCCCCAGAGGTAGTAGTGCGGAAGGTCCCCCATGATCTCGTTCTGCGTGCGGTCAACGAAGCGCTCGCACTGCATGGAACGCCTGTAGCAGCCGAGGCCGAGTACGAGAGGAGTGAGCAGGAAACCGTTCTGGACGTACTCCCAGATCGAGAGGCTTGTGTGGCCGGGCGGGAGGGCGAACAAGACGCCGGCGATCTCAGGCGTCGTGAGAACGTCGCCGTAGCGCAGGGCGCAGCGCAACACGTTCCGGAGGTACCAAGGGAGATGGCGCGCGCGCCGTGATGGGCTTGGGAAGTAGAACGTGAACATCGGGTAGTCGAAGAACGCCGCTGCCACCACGCCCGACGCGTTGTCCAGGTCTCGGCTTCCCAGGGGGACGATCTCTATGTCGGTGTCCGTCGGTGTCCTCAGCGTGTCGATTGCGATCGCTCCTGGTCTCGAATGCCGCAAGCGTATCTCAGAGGGCAGCTTCGGAAAAGAGGAGAGCTTCGAGCTGTAGGCACCGAGATCCGTGTTGCCGCGGGAAGACCGCTCCAGAGGTGCTTGTGCAAGACGTGCCCGTTCTGGGGCCTGATCCTGGGTTGTATGAGTGCCGTGTCGCCCGTTGCCGTCTCTTGCCTCTCACGGGCGATCGCTGCTAGCCTGGCGCGGGGGTGAAGAGATGACCGAGGCGACGCGCCGATACGACATCGATTGGCTGAGGGTCTTCGCGATGCTGGGGATCTTCCTCTTGCACGCGATGCACCTGTTCGACGAGGGCACCGACTGGCACCTTCGAAACGTGGATCAGAGCACGCTCGTGCTCGTCTTTCGAGGGCTGATCGACATGTGGGCGGTGCCGCTCTTCTTCGTCCTGTCCGGGTTCGGCGCCTCGTTCGCATTGAGGAAGCGAAGCGGCGGCCGGTTCCTCGCGGAGCGCGTGCGGCGGCTTCTTCTCCCGCTCTACACGATCGGCGTGTTCCTGATCGTCTTGCCGCAGATCTACTTCGATGCGTACACGAACGGGTTTCGTGGAGGCTTCTGGGAGGCTATCGGGAACCGATTCGGGGCCTTCCAGTTCACGCTGAGCTGGCCCGGCCTGACGAACCTGTTCCTCGGACATCTGTGGTTCCTTCAGTTCCTCTTCCTGGTTTCGGTCATCGTCCTCCCGCTGCTGCTGCTCCTGCGCAGCGAGGCGGGGCAGCGCTTCATCGAACGAGTGGCCGGTTGGTGCAACGCGCGAGGCGGGATCTTCCTCTTGATCATCCCCCTCGCTGTCGTGCGGATCGCGCTGATGGGATTCATCCTCGGGCAGCACACATGGGCTTACTTCGTGTTCTACATCGTGCTCTTCCTGATCGGCTATATGTTCGCAGTGGATGACCGCTTCACGGACGCGATCAAGCGAAACGGCTGGGTCGCGCTTGTCCTGGGGATTGTCGGCTTCGCCGTGCAGGGCCTCCTGGTCATGATCCTGAACTACCGGATGTTCCGCGAGCCGTTCTCGGTGACGTTTGTGATCTACGAGGTCGTGCTCTGCATCGGGATCTGGGGCCTGATCGTCTTCCTGATGAGCCTGGCTGCCAAGCACTGGAACAAGCCGAGTAGGACACTCGCGTACGCGAACGAGGCCGTGCTCCCGTTCTTCCTCTTCCATCAGACCGTGATCCTCTCGATCGGGTGGTTCGTCATCCCGTGCGATCTGCACCTGATCTGGAAGCTGATCATCGTGACGGCAGCTGCGTTCGCTGTGACGCTGGGGCTGTACGAGGTCCTGGTCCGACGCTTCAACATCGTTCGGTTCTTCTTCGGAATGAGGCCGAGGAGAACGGGCGAGTAGAAGGACGAAGGGAGAAGAGATGACCGAAGAAGAGCGGTACGCACGGGCGCGGAAGCGCGTGAAGGAACTGCGGTACTTCTACCGAAGTCTGGCAACGTATGTCGTGGTCATGATCGTCCTGTTCATCGTCGACTACGTGAACGGCGGCACGTGGTGGGTCTACTGGCCGGCGCTGGGCTGGGGAGCCGCGCTTGCCCTGCACGCGATCCGCGTATTCGGCGCGGGCAGAGGCTCCCGGTGGGAGGAACGCAAGATCCAGGAGATCATCGATCGCGACGAGCGGGATGGCGCGTAGCCTGAGTGCAGACGGCGCTTCGGCGTTGCATCGCAGTGATGAGAGCACAGCATCTCCTCTGTGCGGAAGAGGTGAGATGTGAATCGCCGCCGGATGGAACGTAGACGGAAGAAGCGCGCCAAGTGAGGCAGCCGAGCCCGAAGCGATGCATGCGTCGAATGCAGAGCTCGGGGGGATCTGATTGCCGATGTCGCGAACGGTGAGCCGAACAAGAGGCCGCCTTCGTCATACACCTGGATCTTGTCACTCATGAACGGTACGACGGTTCCGACCCGCACCACGGATCCAACGGCAACGATGAGTACCAGGCTTCGTTGACCCTACGTCGGAGTCCCGCGGCCGGCCAACGCTCGCCAGGAAAGCCAGGAAGCAGCGGCACCCAGCAAGAGGCCGAGCAGCCCTCCCCATACGACGTCCTCCGGCCGATGGACCCTGAGGAACACCCGCGACCAAGCGATCAGCACGGCCCACACAGGGAGCACGTGAAGGATTCGACGACGAGCCGTCGTTGCGAGAAGAGAGGTGAGCACGAAGTAGTACGTGGCGAGAGCCATCACGGAGAGGGCATGGCCCGAAGGGAAGGAGTAGCCCGCTTCGTGAATCCAGTGATCTCGCACGCCGGGTATGAGCGCGACCGCGTCGAAATCGGGGGCGTGTAGCCGTCGCTCTAGGTGGCGGCGGCGCTCCTGCTTGTCCATCGTGGTGTAGAAATCGTCGACCGTCAACCCGAGTGCATCTTCCTCGGCCAATTCCACGATGTTCGGCCTGGCGATGCCCATCTCTAACTTGATGACGTACTCATTGACCAAGGCCGCGCCGCCGAGCAGCGTGCCGAGGACGGCAATGTGGATGAGCACTTCCCCGAGAACTCTGCGTAAGGAGACCGGAGGGCGAAGAGCAAGAACGAGGCTCAATGCCAGGCCGATCATGATCACGCCGGTTACGCTGCCCGTCGCAGTCAGTCCGACCAGCACAGACGAGAGCGCAGTGTCCAATCGAATGACTGGCAGGAAGTGCACCGCCCACAGGCCACCCCAGGAGACGAACATCGCAGCCATCGGCCATCGAGCAATCCGAACGAAACAGCACCTACGGGGCATGTTCTTGATCGAGATTCGGGCTGTCGCCCGACTCGTCTGCGCGTTCCGCGATGCGGTGATACAGCCGCGCCTCGATGGATGGTCCCCACTTGATTGACGCCCACGCGAGCGCGACGGTTCCGGCGGC
>Ga0180433_10001694_pt1 | contig 36430 bp, 31 predicted proteins | sample SS_ome_8_FD_132980 | JGI IMG/M metagenome (GOLD analysis project Ga0180433, IMG submission 132980) | Hypersaline lake sediment archaeal communities from the Salton Sea, California, USA - SS_1_D_1 metaG | ecosystem: Environmental > Aquatic > Non-marine Saline and Alkaline > Hypersaline >... | reverse complement strand
TTTCTGAGACACTTGATTGGGAACTGGATGAAGAAGCAGAAGAACAGAAGCAAGAAGAAGCTGAGGAAGAAGAAACAAAGCCGAAGGAGAAAAAAAAGAATAAAACCATGCGTATCATCCGGAGAGATGATGACAACAAAAAAGATACAAGTGAAGACAGGGAAGAAGAAGAACAGGAACAGGAAACAGAAGAGCTTGATCTGGGATTAAGAGATTTAATTGATTCAAAGATGGAAAAAAGTTTTATTAAAAAACTTTTTGACAATAATTCCAAAGCATATGAGAATCTTATTGAAAAACTCAATAAAGCCGAAAGCTGGCGGGAAGCAAAAGTTTTAATAGATAATGAATTGTTTAAACGGGATGTTGATCCATTTTCAAGAGAAGCGATAAAATTGGTTGATCTTGTATATGGAATTTTTTATCCCGAAGAAGGAGTAGGAGGAAAGTAAATTGATCAAAAAATGTGTTTCACTGGGTATATGTTTATTATTTATTGTACATCTTGGTGCTTTGGAGAACAATGAGAAAAAAGGAATTGTAACATATACTGACGGTACAGTAAAGAAAAGAAATGAAGAAGCAGAGTTATGGAAAGATGCACCTATTAATACAGATGTTCTTTCCGGGGACAAGGTAAGAACGTATGAAAGATCAAGAGCAGAAATTGATTTGGCAAGACTTGATATAATCCGACTGGCACCCAAAACAATTATTGATGTATTAAAACTTTACGAAGAAACAAAGGAGCAAAAAGTCCAGACCAAGATTAAGATCAATTCCGGAGAAGTCTGGGCTTCAGTACATGATGTGGAAATGGATACAGAGTTTGATATTTCTGCCCCGGTTGGTGCAGCCGCTATTACTGGTACTGTACTGAGATTAAAAGTGGAGGATGATTCAACAGCACAGCTTAAGGTATATAAAGGAGAAGTGAAAATATCCACCGTGCCTGAGAAATCAGATATCGAACCCCAAAAGATTCCGACTCTTAAAAAGCCTCACCAGATTGAAGGACCAACTGAAGTAGCTCCGCCCCATGAAGTCACCTTAGAAGAGTGGGTGTATATTGTAAAGTCCATGCAGCAGATTAGGTTCGATAAAAAGGGAAAAATTTTAAGTATAGGGAATTTCAGTTCAAAAGATGAAGAAGAAAAGAGCTCCTGGGTTAAATGGAATTTTAAAAGAGACAGCTTAAGAACACAGAAGTTTTAGAAAACACTGTAAAAAATTCAGCTCTTTATAGAGGGGCAGTTTTGTCAATGTACAAACTGCCCCTTATTTGTTGAATTAAACACTTTGTTTTATTATCCTACCATCTTCCAGACACAAAAGTTATTTCAGGATAATCTTTTTACTTCGTTCACTTACCGGAGTATAATATTCCAGACAGAGGTTTTTTCCATGAGAACAAAATAAAAACGGACCGGTTATTGTTTCCCCGATGGTTTGACTGATTTCAGAATTCATCATCCTACCCAGAAAAGTATTCAGTAACAGATATTCTGTCTGATGACGGGGTGAAGGATCTCTAGACATACGAATTAATATCACCCACTGGTTATCAGGAGAGGTATCAATAATCTGTAAGATACTTCCAGGGTCAGTATATACATCCCTTCCTTTGTATTGTACATAATTGATCAGGATTGTATTGTCCTGATCATTAACATACACACTGTCAATCTGGGTATATTTCTCTTCCAGTGGATTATGTATATACACATCATTGAAAAATAATTCGGATATGCAGGTGTCGTCCCACCTGCTGCCTGAATACACTTCATTAATTTCAATCTTGATAATGACAGCAGTATCCGCCGGGGGAATATCAAAATCATTTGTGTAGGAATCAATAGTTTCTTTTTTGAAATTATTGATTTTTTTCCAGGAAACGGGAACAGCAAAGCTTTGAACTGAGCTGGTGTCAGATAAGTCTATAGTAAATTCTTCGGGATAGGGCAGGGATTTATAGACAGCAGCAATCTCACTGACATATCCTTCCGGATTCACTCCAGCATAGAGAGTAAGTTTTAATTTTTTGAGACGATTATTTTTTTTGTACAGTGATTTACTTTTTGCATATCCGTTCATAATATTCAGTCGGGTTCTTCCTTCAGGTAATATAAAAAACACAGATTCCTGAACTCCTGCTCCTTCTGTTCCTTCTACCCAGGCCGTTGAGAAATCATGATCAAATAAATTGGCTGCACCGTATTTACCTTTCAGAACATTGTCTGCAGACTGTAAAGCAGAGGTGGCATTCAGCTGCATCTGATTATTATTTCCGATTAAGGTGATTTCTGTCCATTCCGAATTTTCATGTGCTGAAATAATAGTACTGTTAATGAAATAAATGCATAAGGTTAGTATATATCTGTATATCATTATTATTCCTTATTGCTTATTGTCAGCTTACTTGTTTTGGTTCCCCCTTTATTACAGGTAAGTGTTACTGTAATCGTATCACCAGGTTTTATTCCCGGCAGTTTATAAACCAGAGAACCGCCGTTCAGATCATCCTGCTGCTTAAGTGTCTGTTTGATAATTTCCTTTGAGTTTATTTTTACTATTGTTCGAAATACATGATGCTTGGCAGCATCCGCAACTTTATGAATAAAATTCACCTTCAGTATCTGAGTTTCCGGATTAAAATCCAGAACAGTTTTTAACGGTGTGTGACTGTAAACAATTCCTGTAATTAATACAAAAAAAATGAGCAGTGTGCATACTTTACGAGTCATTTTTTCCTCCTTTTTTTAAAATAATTGTTTTTAATCCAGATACTGTTCAGCAGTAAATGGATAATTATCAAAGCGAAAAAAAATATTCCGGAATATGAGTGAAGTGTGTAGAACAGCATGGTGCCCTGTAGGTCTGATGGTCCCCATCTGTACAAAACCATGGCAATGGCTGCCAAAAGAAAAGACATAAACAGGATCAAGTTGATAATTTTTAAAGCAGATTGTTTTTTCATAATCAATTACTTCAGCATTTTAAGCAGATACACATACTCCAGCGCTGTCATTAAGGCACGCTGTTCATGGGTCACACCGGAACCATGTCCCCCCTCAGTATTCTCAAAATAAAAGAAAGGATGTCCCTGTTTATCCATTTTTGCTGCCATCTTCCGGGCATGCCCGGGATGCACCCGGTCGTCTCTGGTGGTGGTATTAAAAAATACTTTGGGATACTCTTCGGATTTTTCAAGATTCTGATAGGGGGAATACTGTTTAATATATTCCCACTGTTCCGGTATATCAGGGTTTCCGTATTCTGCCATCCAGCTGGCACCGGCCAGGAGTTTGTTATATCGTTTCATGTCCAGTAAAGGTACTGAGCAGATTACAGCATTATATAAATCAGGTCTCTGAGTATAGGCGACTCCTACCAGCAGTCCGCCATTGCTTCCTCCCATGATTCCCAGATGATCGGGAGAGGTGATCTTTTTATCAATCAGATCTTCGGATACTGCAATAAAATCATCATACACCCGCTGCCTGTTTTCCTTTAAACCTGCCTGATGCCATTTGGGTCCGAATTCTCCGCCGCCTCTGATATTGGCCAGTACATATACTCCACCTCTTTCCAGCCAGGCTGTACCTGTGACCGCACTGTATGAAGGAAGCCTGGGAATTTCAAAACCGCCGTAAGCATTGAGCAAAGTGGGATTGTTCCCGTCTTTTTTTATAGACTTTGGAGCAACTACAAAGTACGGTATCGTGGTTCCGTCTTTAGAAGCAACTTCATATTGCTTGACAGCAAACTTTGAACTATCGAAAAAGTCGGGCAGACTCTTAACTTTTTTGATTTTTGTATCAGAACCGTCAGCTAAATACAACGTACTTGGATTCAGAAAATTTGTATAGGTGAAAAAATAGCGGTCAGAAAATTCATCTGTAGAACCAACTCTGATGGCACCGTAATCAGGAGCTTTAACTTTTTCTTTTTCCCAGTCACCGTTCTTCATAGTGTACTGATATAATTGACTCCGGACATTCACCAGCATATTAAGAAGCAGATAGTTTTTTGTAGTACGGAATGAAGTGATGCTGGAACGGGCATCCGGTTCTGCGATTATGGTAAAATTCCGCTCTCCGTTCAGAAAACGGTCATAATCAATACTAATGAGTGCACCCTGAGGATAGGCACGATCATTAATATTCCAGTCGCTTTTTAATTGTATCAGCATTTGATTTTTAAAAAAACTGCCCATATTACAGTCTTCCGGTATGTCCAGTCTGATAAGTTTGTCGTTTTCTTCTACATAAATTTCCGTGGTATAAAATGTCAGCGCTCTTCTGATTAACCGATACTGACGTTCCGGTGTATTGATAACATATCCCCAGACCCCCATATCTTCCTTTTCACCTTTATATAATAGAGTTGCCTGATCAAGATCAGTTCCTCTTTTCCATACTTTTACCATACGGGGATATCCTGAGGTGGTGATAGTGCCTTCTCCGAAACTAGTGGATACCATAAGAGTATTTTTGTCAATCCAGGAAACGCTGCCTTTGGCTTCAGGAAGATAAAAGCCGTCTTCAATAAAACGTTTTTTCTGCAGATCAAATTCCCGTACGACCACCGCATCACTGCCGCCCCGGGAAAGGTTCAGCATGCAGCGGTTATAGTCCGGATACAAAAATGATGCACCTTTGTATACCCATTTTTCATCTTCAGCTTTACACAGGGAATCAATATTTAAAACTGTTTCCCATTCAGGAGAATCGGTGAGATATTGTTCAAAAGAAGTGCGCCGCCAGATTCCTCGTTGATAGGTTTCATCCTGCCAGAAATTATAAATATAATCTCCTGTAATGGATGGATAGGCAATCCGGTCCTTGGAATTTAGAATATTCATAATTTCATTTTTGATTTCATCAAACTCAGAATGTTTTTTAAGTTCAGATACAGTTTTTTTATTCTGATTTTTTACCCACTGCATGGCTTTTTTACCTTCAATGTTTTCCAGCCATAGAAAAGGATCTTCCTTTACCTGGGCTTGATTGATCAAAGGAAATAGACTTAACGCCATGACCATAATGAGCACAGACGTACATTTTTTCATAATTATTTCTCCTTATCTTTTGTATTTTGTCTTTTTTCTTTAACCTTATTATCCAATTTCCATAAACATCTAAAATCCGTCCCTATCTTCCCGGGAAATAGTCAGTTTCGCATCAATAAAAGCCTGATGAGTAACTTTTAAAGCCTGGGCTATGCGACGGATTTCTTCAATTTCATTTCTGGAAGTTTTATTTGTGGCATTCGCAATCCTGAACAGTGTTTTGATAAAATCTTTACGTTCATCCAATGTTGTTACTCCATAGAAGCTGTAAGCAATTCTGTAAAAGTCCAATCCCTTGACAGCCCGCTCAGAGCTGATCTGAATTAAAAGATTTGCCTGTTTAGCAGACAGCTTCCAGTCCCGGGTAAGGATATTTTCCATAACCTTTTTTTCCTGATCCGAAATTTTTGAGTCAACGTGGGCAATAAAAGAAAGCAGTCCGGTCGCCAGACACAGTTTTCGGAGTTTTTCCTCTGGTACATTAATAGTAATTCCGGATTTTTTCTGCTTTTGCTGTAAGTCATAGTATATGGTATTTGTAATATAATCGTCAAACTCATTTTCTCTGAGAGAGGTTATTGCTGCTGCGGATGACCGTTTACTGATAGTTGTTTTCAGAGCTTTGGAAAACTGGGAAAAGATATCAGTGCTGGTTTTGGTAACAGCACGTTCAATCTCTTTCAGCAAAGCTGCCTCCTGGTCAGTCACCTTTCCGTCACTCTGGAATAATTCCTGCAGTTTATGTATTACCATTTTTTTATCTTTTTGTGATCTTATTTTATTCAGAAGATGTTCAAGCAGAATATCACGCTCTTCTCCAGTGACCGGAGATTCCATATACATCTCGAGTTTTTTCCAGTCATCTCCTGAAATTTCCTTTAGACTGAACAGCACTTCTTTTAGGGAATTAATCTCATCATGGGTCAGTTCACCATCTGCCCAGGCTGCGGCTATTATGAGTTTCCCTAAATCGAGAATGAATGATTTTTCCGGCATGACATTTCCTCAGGTATTAATCTCAGCATTAAGATTGCTTCTTAAAATTTTTTGTCCGAATAACAAGATAAATATTGAAATCATTTAAAACAAGTAATAATTTTTAGGGTGTATAAGTTATTTGGTATAAGTATATATGGATTTAAGGTGAATGATGTTACTAAGACGGAATTGACCGCAGACGGCAGACCGCGTGCAACCGGAGGTTTTCGTGTTTCCTTAGGGATCTATCCCTTGCAAAAAAAATCACAATTTCCTTAATCAGTTAAACAGTTCCCAGCTGATCCCGATTCGGTAAAAGGTATGGGGTATGAACACATGATATTTGTCGGAGATTTTTTTATTCAGAACATTATCGAAAGCAAAGGTAGCATAGGTATGTTCCATAAATCTTAAAGATGCTTTAACATTCAAAACAGCAGAAGGCTCAACCAACTGTCTGATAAATGTATGATCATCAGTTAATGTATACAGATGAAACTCTGACCAATACTTTACAGATGCAAAGAGGGTCACATGGAGATCTTCTTTAAAAAAATCATGATTCCAGGAAAGACTGGTTAATCCCTGTATATTTGGTAAATCAATATGCTCAAGATTATTTTTCTTTACTGTTTTGATAACATTCAATAATGAGGAAAGATGCAGATTTTTGAATATTTTTAGAAAAATTGTTGAGTTCATACCTGTATAAGTAGTGTTATAGCTATTATCAAAAATATGCTTATCCTGGTTGAGTTGATTGACGGTAATAAGATTATTACATGTCTGGTAGTATAATAACGTTGTCAGGCCAAAATTCTGTACATTATTATATTGAGCGTGAAACTGTATCCTCTGACTGTTTTCAGCGATCAGATCATAATTAGTATTATATGCAGTGTCATCGTTTCTCACTGTATAATTATTGTCTGTAAGTGGTGTGTTATAAAAAATAGGTATTCCATAAACTTGTTGCAGTTCCGGAGCATGAGTGTTTTGATCGTATTCAACAGTAAAGTCTAATTTATTGGTGGGAGCATATAACATCAGACCTGAAAATTTTACTGAAGGATCTGTATATTTTGTGTTATGATAGTGAAATTCAGTAAGAAAATGAATGTTATGAATGATTGGGAACAGTAATTGTATAAACAGATTATTTTGATAAAAAGAACGTTTTCTGCTGCTGGTATCAGTAAGACTGCAGCGGGAATAATCAAATCCCCAGTTAACGGGGATATATATTTTAGTGCGTTGCAGGAATTTTGCCTGACCCGATTGTAACGATAAGTTTTTCTGAGGATAGAATCTGAATTCTTTCAGATTAATTTCTTCAGAAGTATAGTTTAACCAGAGATCTGAATCCAGATTATTCAGATTCAGAGAGGAAAACAATGTATGGTCAATCCTGAAGATATTTCTTGACGGAGTAGCAGAAGAATCTTCATTAAATGGTACATTATAAGGGATTCTCAGATCATGTCTATTGCTTAAAACCGAATATTGAAAATTTGTATTATTATTCATGGAATATTCCAGAGTTGTACGTGTTTTTTGAGCATTATATTTTCTGTAGGGAAGTTCCTGATTTGTACTTTTTTTCACCCCGAACTTTTTCATCATCACTCCGGAAATAAGATTTATTTTTCTGGTAATTGATTGTCCATAGGTGACATCAAAATCACTGAACAGACCGGAACCGCTGCGATATACAAATTTTGTGTATGGTTTATTAAAATCAAATTCTTTGGTCGCTATATTGATTACTCCTCCTATTGTATTTATACCAAAAGGATTAAGTCCTGGATAAAAGGTAATATTTTTAATGTTTTCTACCGGAATTAAAGAGAAATCAGGTGCTCCTTTCAGATAATCCTGCACAGGCAATCCGTTTATAAGTATAACAGAGTTATTGTCCCGGCTTCCGTTAATTAAAACAGACCGGGATTGTCCCGGAGACTGTACCCCAAACTGATAGATCCCCGGCAAATAATCCAAAAGACTGTTCAGGCTGAGAAAAGGTTTTTCTCTGTCCCCTTCCATATCAAGCGAATAATGCAAGAACAGAGAATCTGCTGATGTTTGCGAGAAAGCATCTGATACACATATAATGATAAGAAAAATAAGTATGATATAGTATACTTTATTCATAATTAACTTTTAATTTGATTTATTGCTTTATTGTTTTGAAACTTATGAATCAGTAAAGGTACAAGAGTAGCAAAGATTATCATATTGGATATGATATGAATTATATAAAAATGCAGACCGGTTAGCATAGTTGCAAAAAACTTATTAAGCTGAAATCCCATTGAAATGACAAATGACAGATTGGTGCTCAGGGCAAAAAAGAGAGTAGAAATAAGACCGGCTAAAGAAAATTTTATAAAAGTTATTATGTTGGGGTTAAAGCTCATAGTACTGAATACTCCGCCCAGTAAACCGGCAAATCCCATGGATACTATTTGTGCAATCAGGAGAGGCGGGGATGGAATACCATATGGATTGGTTAATGAAAATATTGTTTCTGCAGCAATGCCGATGAATATGCCGTTTCGAACCCCCAATACGTATCCTGAAATAAATATTGTAGCTGTAACCAGTTCAATATTGGGAATGAACAAAAAGATATACCCCACCGCTACGCCAAGAGCAATGAAAATACCTATAAAACAGACTTTTTTGGTTTTTGGACTCATTACTTCTCTTTTAATTTTCTTTTAATATATCTAAATACCTGAGAAAATACAAGAAAATAGTCTGCATTATTTCATATTTTCGTTTATCTCCAGTCAATATTTTTTACATTCTTCCCATCTGATACTAATACTGCAGCACCCTGCATATCAGTTCTGTGTATGTTAATATCAAGAAGCTGAAAATAGTGTAAAACCAGTTTTGAGGGAAGACGAAAGCGGTTATTTTGCCCTACGGAGAGAATTCCTATTGCCGGATCAGCCTGTTTGATAAATGAAAACGTTGAGGCAGTGCTGCTTCCGTGATGAGCGATTTTAATAGCATTACATTGTAAGGGAGGATATGTATATAACATTTCTCTTTCAACTTCTTTTTCTGCATCTCCCATAAAAAGGATTTTTGTCTGCCCGTATAAGAAGTATGTAACCAGCGATTGGTTATTAACATTAAAATTTAATTGTGTTGTTCTGGTTTTAACATTTTTTGAAGGAGAAAGAAAATACAGTTTACATGCAGGCAGGATAAGACTGTCAGGTGAAGTGATTTCACATAGTTTAATATTTTTTTCCTTGGCTGTTTTAAGAAAAGCAGTATAAACAGACGTTGTATAAGGGCAGTTTGTATAATAAATGCAGTCAATGGTATAATGGTTTACAATATATAATAAACCGCCGACATGGTCACTGTGGGGATGTGTAAGGATCACATAGTTAATTGTTTTAATCCCCTTTTTATTCAAATACTGAGCAATAACCTGTTTCCCGTTGTCAAAAAACCTTGATCGCGGACCTCCGTCTATGAGCACAGTTTTATGCAGAGGAGTAATGAGCAGAGCAGAATCGCCCTGTCCTACATCAAATTGAATCCATTTCACTTGCGGAGAACTGTTTTGAATAACTGTGTTCCAGATACCTGCATTAATAGCAATCAATAACAGAAACAGTAATATTTTTCTGTATATAGTGTGTTTTATATTAAAAAGCAGCAGGAGGAACAGAAAATATATAATCATGAATAACACTGAGGGGGAAGGTACCGTGAGATGAGAAAAATTGAATTGTGAAATCCAGTATATAACAGATATAAAAAAGGAGACCAGTACATCTACGATACCTGCATAAATAGAGGCAACAAATAAAGAGAATGTGGAAAAAAATATAGTGATAAAGCTTAATACCACAATAAGAGCAGTTAAAGGAATGGCAAACAAATTAACTATAATTGACATAAGGGGGACCCTGTTAAAGTAATAAGCAGAAACAGGAAGTGTGCCAATCAGTGCAGATGCTGAAACAAACATGGTTGATACCAGTTTAGCATAAAATGGATGATCGTTTTTGATTGTTACATATATTTGAAGATTGATCAGTTTATTATAAAAATAAATTATTGAGCTTATTGCAGTAAAAGATAATATGAAACTTAAGGAGAACAGATTATTGGGATTGATCATGATCAATATTAAACCGGCAAAACCGATTATATTAAAAGGTTGTGTTTTTCTTTCCAGATTTACGGACAGCAGGTAGAGCGAAGACATAATGGCAGCCCTGAGAACAGGAGGATGAGATTCTGTTAAAAGAGTATAAAAGATTAGCGTTACAATAGTGAGAAAGGTGCGGATATAGTTATTGAATCGAAAAAGATTGAATATAGTTACACACATTAAGAGAATAAAGCCAACATGCAGTCCGCTCACTGCCAGAACATGTATTATGCCTGTTTTTGAAAAACTGTCCAGAATTTTTTCAGGGATCAGTTCTTTATCACCCAGTATCAGAGCTTTAATTACCGAATGGGTTGAAGAAGAAGTAAACAATTGAGACATAGTTGAAATCATATATCTGCGCACCGGATAGATGATTTTTTTAAGAACCACGTTCCCCCCTTTTTTTTCACCTGTATGATTTATATTATTGACATATACAATATAAAAGATGTTTTTAAGGGAGAGATATTTACGGTAATTAAACCCACCCGGATTGCGTAATCCAGAGGGCCTGGTTACTTTTCCCTTCAGAATAACCGGATCTCCGTATTTAAAATTCCTGCTCATGTTTGTATAGTCTTTTACCAGAATTTTAAAATCAGCCTGTTGGGTATCTGATTCAAAGATCACATGTGTTACTCTCAGTATATATTCTAATCTGCCTCTTTTGTTTTTGGGATCTTTTATTAAATATCCCTGCAGAGTTTTTGAATGGTTACCTGTAAAAGAATCAAAGGCAGGATTATGTATAGCTGTAAATCTATATATTTGAAAATGACTCATACCGCATAAAACGAGAGAGATGAATAAAAAAATCTGAAATATCCGGGAAGATACGTACTTGTATGATAAAATAAAAGTCGCGAGGATGGCTACGATAGTCAGAATTACTGTTATGGCCAAAGGGATACAGCAAAAGTAGCCAATCAATATTCCTGCAGCAACCAGAATGAACGTTTTAAATGACGGAGTATTGAACATTTCAATTCATTTGAAATTTTTAATGAGACTATGATATTATCAATAAAGAAAAACCAGTACACATATTCATACATCAGTATGCTATGCGACCGGTGTATTACTCGTCTTTTTTCTTGGTAATGGTTATACCTGTATATCCATAAAAAATGGAAATTAAAGGTGTCAGGAGATTCAGAAAGGCATAGGGCAGATACAGCAGAGGATTAATGCCCAGCGTTGCATACATAAATGCACCTCCGCTGTTCCAGGGGATCAATGAGGACGTCAGGGTACCGGAATCTTCAAGACACCTGGAAAGATTTTTGGGTTCAAGATTTCTTTTATCAAATTCTTTTTTATACATTCTGCCTGGTATCACAATGGCCATATATTGATCACAGGCAATAATATTCATTCCAATACAGCTGAGAATAGTGGTGGTAATCAGGGAGCCTGTTCTCTTTACTTTTTTTAGAACAGCGCCGGCAATTGCCTCCAGCATCCCTGTTGTTTCCATTATCCCCCCGAAAGTAAGAGCACATAATATCAAAGCAACTGTTTCCATCATGCTCATCAGTCCTCCGCGGCTGAGCAGATTATCAACAAATATATGACCGGTCTCGGAGACATACCCGGAGAAGGCAACATTGAGTACAGAAACAATAGAGGTTGATTGAAAGATAAGTGCGAAAATAATTCCAATAAACGTACCCCCAATTAAAGCAGGAAGAGGAGGAATTTTTTTAATTACCATCACAATAACCAGACAGGGAGGAATCAGGAGAACAGGGTGTATAAAAAAGGTGGAATCTATAGTGGTAAGAATTTCTTCAATACCTTGAGTATCAAGAGTGTTGGAAGAGAATTGTGTTCCAATAATAATGTAGAGAATGATTGTGATCACATAGGCGGGTCCGGTGGTGTAAATCATATGGCCGATATGATCAAATAGATCTGCACCGGCAATTGCTGGTGCCAGATTTGTGGTATCAGATAACGGGGACATTTTATCACCAAAATAGGCCCCGGAAATGATAGCACCTCCTACCATAGGAATCGGGATTCCCAGACCGGAACCTACACCGATCAGTGCCACCCCAATGGTTCCAGCAGTTGACCAGGATGATCCGGTGCCCAGGGAAACAATAGAACAAATAATCAGGGTGGCAGCCAGAAAAATTCCCGGAGAGAGAAGTTTTAAACCATAATATATCATTGAAGGTACAATACCGGAGATGATCCAGGTTCCTATCATGAGTCCAATTATCATTAATATTAAAATTGCACCCATGGCAGCGGAAATAGCATTGATGATTCCTTTTTGGATTTCTTCCCATTTGAATTTATAAATCATTGCAACCAGTGCGGCAAGTGCTGAAGAAAAAATCAAGGGAAGATGAGGTGTTTGTTTAAATACTGCAATTGATATATACAAGGTAATAATCAGGCATAAAACCGGGATTACAGCAATAAGGAGAGGGATAATCCTGGCAGTTTTTTTCATATCATATCCATCTAAGATTATTGAAAAAGATTATTAATGAAACGGAGTTCACGAATACATTTTTATACAATACAATATCAAATCATGTATACACTTTCTGGTGTTTCTAAAAAATCTTCATGAACTCCGGGATTTATTAATTTACAGATTCAACAGATTTAACTTCCGGAATCTGATCTTTAAGGATTCTTTCAATACCCATCTTCAGGGTCATTTGAGACATGGGGCAGCCGGCACAGGCTCCTTTTAATCGTACTCTTACCACTCCGTCCTGTATATCTACAAATTCAACATCACCCCCGTCAGCTTGAAGTGAGGGTTTGACCTTTTCTAAAACTTCTTTTACTTTTTCTTCCATTGTATCTCCTGTTAATGATGATAGTTACGACTAATGTCAGAAATTCAATTTTTCCAACTGTTAAATATAATGAATTACATACTAAAATCAAATATTATTATTTACAGAAAGTTATCGATATTACCCTTCCCCTTCCGTAATATTTTTGGTTTTTTTTCTGTTAAATCCACCACAGATGTGGGCACACGACCGCAATGTCCTCCCTCAATGATAAGTTCTATCAGATTTTGCAAACGGTTTTGTATGTTTTCGGGATCATTGCATGGATATTTTTCATCGGGAAAAATCAAAGTTGTTGTCATTAATGGTTCTCTGAGTTCACCTAAAAGCGCATGATCAATTGTATTATCAGGGATTCGTATCCCCACAGTTTTTTGTTTGGGATGCATAAGACGACGAGGGACTTCTCTGGTTGCCTGCAGGATAAAGGTATATGGACCCGGGGTATATGCTTTAAGAATTCTGAACACTGGTGTATCAAAACAGGCATATTTTGATATTTCTGATAAATCCCGGCAAATTAAAGTGAAGTTATGATCTTTATCCAGATTCCGGATGGTACGGATTTTATTAAGTGCTTTTTTGTCTTCAAGATGACATCCCAGGGCATATCCGGAGTCGGTTGGGTAGGCAATTATCCCTCCGTTTTTTATAATCTCCACACTCTGCCTGATTAATCTAAGTTGAGGATTTTCAGGGTGTATCTTAAAAAATTGATTCATAAATATAAAATAATAAAAATAAATTTATTTTGAAACTATTTTTATATTCAAAATGATGATACAGGTTGACAATGTAGAATATTTTAAATATATTAACTTAAAAACTATACATAAAAATATGAGGTAAATGTGGAAAGCAAAAAAACTCCGCTCTATGAAGAGCACGTAAAGCTGCAGGGTAAAATGAGTGATTTTGCTGGTTGGAATATGCCATTATGGTATTCTCCTGGACAGTCAAAAGAACATCTGGCAACCAGAGAAAAATGCGGATTGTTTGATATTTGTCATATGGGAGAGTTCAGGATAACCGGTCCGGAAACCGACAGTATGGAATTTTTATCAACTGTATTGACCAATAATGTTGAACGAATGAAAGATGGCAGAGCAATGTATTCCTTCATGCTCAATGAACAGGGAGGAGTAATTGACGATTGCATTTTATACAAATTTAATCCTGAACAGTGGATGCTGGTGGTGAATGCAGGCAATATAGAAGATGATTTTAACTGGATCAAGAAAAATGCCCCTTCTACTGTAGACCTGGAGAATATTAGTGATACAACAGCAAAAATAGATGTTCAGGGCCCTAATGCACCGAAACTTATTTCAAAACTGGCTGGCAGAGAAAATATTGAAAAGTTACGTTTTTTCCGTTTCAGAAAAAGTATCCATATTAATGATATGAAATTAATTGTTTCAAGAACAGGCTATACCGGAGAGATAGGATTTGAACTTTATACTGATGTTGAAAACTCTATAGAATTATGGAGACTGCTGTTAAAAGAAGGTGAAGAGTTTGGTATTCTCCCCTGTGGGTTAGGTGCACGAGATACACTTAGAATAGAAGCCGGCCTTCCATTGCATGGTCATGAATTAAAAAAAGATACAGTTGCAGTTGGCCATCCCTGGGAATTTGCCATTGACTTTGAAGGTGAATTTATTGGGAAAGAAGCTTTAGAAGAAAAAAAGAAAAATGGTATTGATTATTATGTACTTCCGTTTATTATTGAAGGAAGAAGAAAGGCGATGTCCGGATGGGAGGTTCTCCGAAACGGAAATGTGATCGGTACAGTGTTAAGCGGGGTAATATCTCCTTCATTAGATAATACACCAATAGGTTTTGCCGGGATAAACAGTGAATTACATGAAGGTGAAGAAATAGAGTTCAGACGACCGAAAAGTGACAAGACATTCAGAGGCAGAATAACAGAACTACCTTTTGTACCTTTAACGTCAAGAAAAAAGTTAAAAAATTTTTTGGATTAAATTATTTTTTATGTTTTTTACCTGCTCTATATTTATAGATTGGGTGAGGTTTAATGAATACCCATGAGAGTTGATGCAATTTTATTTCCCCGTGATCTCTCAGAATATGATTTGCGCAGTACACAGGTTGTAGTTGTAGATATTTTCAGGGCGACATCAACGATTATTACTGCTGTACATAATGGGGCAAAGGAAGTCGTACCCTTTAAAGAGACAGATGAGGTAGAAGAAAAAGCTTTGCATTATCCTGCGGATCAGGTGTTAAAATGCGGAGAAAGAAATGGGTACAAATTTTCTGGTTTTGATTTAGGCAATTCTCCCCTGGAATACAATCGTGATTGCATTTATAATAAAACCATTTTGTTTTCTTCAACTAATGGATCTCAATTGTTCTCAAAAGTAAAATCGGCTCGGAAGGTAATTATTGGAGGATTCTTAAATGTAGAGAGAGTGGTAAACAGTATTGTACAGAATAAACATGATTGCCTTATTGCTTGTGCTGGTAACTATGGGAAGATATCAATAGAAGATTCAGTATATACTGGTATGATTTTGGCACTGCTAAAAAAGAATGGTGTCATAACAGAAATGAATGATGAAGCAAGGGTAAGTCTGATTTTATACCAGTATTATCAGGATGATTTTCAATCAATTATCAGAGAATCATCTCATGGCAGGCATCTTTCTTCTATAGGCAAAGAAGATGATATGTTATATTGTTTACAGGTCAATACTGTTGATTGTCTGCCTGAGTTCGATGGACTAACAATTCTGAAAAGCACTGTAGAAAGTTAGTGAGAATGACTAAGAAACGTAAAACTAAAAACAACCAATATAAAAGTCATCAAGAGATACTCGGTATCCTTATTATGGCATTTGCACTGCTTATTTTTATTGGACTGGTATCGTATAATCCCGGAGATTATCCCAATAGCGGTTCAAAAACCAATGTAACAAACTGGCTGGGACTTGCAGGTGCCTGGATAAGTCATTATGTTTTTGTGTATACCATTGGATATGCTTCTCTTATATTTCCTCTTTTATTTTTTCTTTTAGGGTGGAATATATTTTTACAGAAAGGGTATAAAATTCTGCTGCGGGTAAGTTTATATCTCATTGTTCTGGGAATGTTTTTTTCAACTGTTCTGGCATTACCGCATGCTTTATCTGATCACGGAAGTTCTCTGGGGTTTCGGTTGAGTGGCAATTTAGGAGGATTTTTTGCTGATCAGCTGAGCAGGTATCTCGGCACTGCAGGGAGCATCATTGTTCTTTTAACCGTGTTACTGCTCTTTCTCATTTCAGCAACTTCATGGAGTATGAGAGAATCAGTATTGGGATTTAAAATTGAACTAACCTCAGTTGTTGAAAAAATTGTCAGTGTGTTCAAACCTCTGTTCAGAAAAAGGAGGGCTTTTACTTCAGAGAAAATCCGGGAACCCAAAAGCAGTTCTGAAGAGATTCAGGCCCCGGTGAACAGAGAAGACATCAGTGTGAATAAGCAATCAAAGAGTATTCACTCTCAGCCTGGAAAAAAGGTAAAAGCCAGAAAACCTAAAATCACAAAACCTGTCTCAGATAAAGAAATAAAGAAAGAGACATCCAAGGAAACAGACACAGTTCCTTCAGGTCCTTATCGTAAACCTTCAATTGATTTGCTTGATGTATATGAAAAATCAGTGTATGAATATAATACAAAGCAGTTGAGGGAGAGGGCATATTTTCTTGAGCAACGATTGAAGGAATTTGACATAGAATGTAAAGTCATTGATATTAAACCTGGTCCGGTCATTACCCGGTTTGAAGTAAAACCAGCTCCGGGAGTAAAAATTAGCAGTTTTGTCAGCCGTCAGGATGATCTTGCTCTGGTTTTACAGGCCACACCTGTACGTGTTGTTGCCCCCATACCAGGAAAGCCGGCAGTAGGAATAGAAGTTCCCAACCGAAAGCCTGAAATGGTTTCTATCAGGTCAATTATTGAATCTGATGTGTTTCAGCAATCAACTTCCCTGCTGACGCTTGCCCTGGGGAAATCAATTACCGGCCGTCCGGTTGTAACGGATCTTCAGGAGCTTCCTCACCTGTTGGTCGCAGGTGCTACTGGTTCCGGTAAATCAGTATGTCTCAACAGTTTTATCAACAGTTTGCTCTATCGGTCTCATCCGGATGATGTAAAGCTGGTGTTAATTGATCCTAAACGACTCGAGCTTTCAGTATATAAAAAATTAAAGAAACATCACCTAACTTCCTGTGACAACATGAATGAGGATGTAATAACTATTGTTGACAATGCAGTTGAAGTGCTTCAGAGCTTGAAAAAGGAAATGGAAAACAGATACAAACTCCTTGCCAAAAGCGGGGTCAGGGATATTACTGATTATAATAAATTGATTGCCAGCAGCAAGGACAGAAAGGATAAGGAAAACGCTACTCTGAAAAAACTTCCCCAAATAGTATTAATAGTTGATGAATTAGCAGATTTAATGATGACAGGAGCAGGTGATATTGAAGAACCTATTGCTAAATTAGCACAGATGGCCCGTGCAGTAGGCATACATATTATTTTAGCTACCCAGCGGCCGTCCGTGGATGTCATCACAGGCATTATTAAAGCAAATTTTCCTGCTCGTATAGCTTTTAAAGTAAGCTCAAAAACAGATTCAAGAACAATTCTGGACAGAAACGGAGCAGAAAAACTGTTAGGACGGGGAGACATGCTGTATCTTCACCCCCGTAAACCTGAGCCCATAAGAATCCATGGTGCTTTTGTATCTACTGATGAGGTAAAGAGAGTTGTAGATCATATCAGTAAACAGCAGCCAGCAGCAGAATATACTTTAAAGGAATTAAAAACAAGCAAGGGAAGCAGTTTTCTCAGCAGCGGTGGAGAACGGGATGAGTTATTCAAGGATGCTGCCAAGTTAGTGATTCGTCATCAGCAGGGTTCTGCTTCTCTCCTTCAGCGCAGACTCAGAATAGGGTATGCCAGAGCCGGGCGTCTTATTGATGAAATGGAAGAATTGGGAATAGTTGGTCCATTTGATGGGAGTAAAGCCCGGGAAGTACTGGTTGATGATAATTATCTGGAGAAACTGGAGGATCCTGAGTATCCTGACAATTTAACATAAGGAACACATAATCATGAATATAAAATCAATCATAGTAATGGTATTATTTTCCATAATAGTTTTTCCCCTGCTGAGCAATGGTGCGGATCTTACCCCTCAGGAAATCATTGAGAAAGTTGAGCAGACCTATTATAAACAAAAAACCCTTTATGCTGTTTTTGAGGAAACATATATCTGGGGATTGACCGGAGAAGAACAGACAGTGAAGGGTGAACTCTTACTAGAAGGAGACCAGAAATTTCATATTTCCACTGCGGATCAAATCATCGTTTCAGATGGAACAACGCTGAAGACCTATAATAAACTGGAGAACCAGATGTTGGTCGACAGGCTTGAAGCTACTGAAGACGATCTTCTTCCCAGCAGAATTTTATTTAAATATAAAGAACAGTATGATCCCCGATTACTTGGAGAAGAAACTATACAGGGACATGAATGTTATAAAATTTTATTTACCCCCAGTGAAGGTGATTTGTTTTATAATGAGGTGCGTGTCTGGGTTGATCAACAGAGATGGATTCCCAGAAAGATTGAGCAAAAAAGTATTGATGGCAATACAACAGTCTATACTTTACATGAAATTACGTTGGGAATCGAAATACAGGACACCGATTTTATACTTACAGCACCGGAAAATGCTGAAATTATTGATATGAGATAATTATTAATCAAGAGGTTTTGCCATGCAGCAGGAATTTACTGAAGAACAAGTATCAATAAAAGATTATATAAGAATACTTTACCGTGGACGATGGATCATTGCTGTTTCATTCATTCTGGTATTAGCTGTGACAGTATATTTTACCTTTACGGCCCAGCCAGTCTTTGAGGCAAAGGCACTGGTAATGATCAGGGAAAGAGGCAATGTTCAGCAGCAGGTATTTGAAGTTTCCAGTTTTATGAAACAGGAAACCATGATTAACAATCAGAAAGAAATTCTGGAAAGCCGCACTCTGGCAGAGGATGTAATTAAACGCTTGCAGCATTCACCTTATGCAGATTCTCTGTCCTATCTAGGTAATTATAGAAACGGAAATAATTTTTCTCCTAAACAATGGTTGCTTTCGTTGTTAAAAGGCAAGTCAGACAAGAAAGAAGCATCTGATATTGATGATTTTGTGGATAACTTCAGAAGCGGGGGAACCAGTGTTACTCCTCAACGCGATACAGATATGATAGAGGTAAGTGTTCAGGCCCCCACTCCCTTTGAAGCAGCTTTTGTGGCCAATGAATGGGTAAAAGCGTTTCAGGAACTTGACATAGAGGAAAGCAGAGGGGAAGTTACTGAAGTAAGGAAATTTTTAGAGAACAAATTAGAAGAAGTCAAAACCCGGCTTACTGATACAGAAGAGTCATTGAAAGAATACAAAGAGAGAGCAAATATTGTTGAATTAGATTCAGAGACTGAACAATTGGTGGAAGTAGTATCAAACTTTAAGTCGTTGTATGAGCAGTCCAGAACAGAACTTGAAGCCACAGAAAATCGGCTGGAACATTTACACGATCAGCTTGATGAAAGTCAGGCAATGATGCTGCAAGAGGTTTCCAGTATGTCAAGTCCGGAGATTGTAGAACTGAGAAAACAGCTGGCAGTGTTAATCGGGGGAAAAGCAGCTCTGGAACAGCAGGCAAAAGATCTGAAAGTCTCCTCAGAATATTCCAAGATCCAGCAGAAAGAAATGAGAATAAAAGGGATAAAAGAAAAAATCAGATCCGAAATACAGCGTATCGTTGAGAGCGGCGGTACAGCACTTAATCCCATGGCGTTTTCGGAAAATCTTTTTACCAGTGTTTTGGAACTGGAAGCAGAGAGGAGATTTCTTGATGCTAAAGCTTCCGCTTTACAAAAGATTGTTGCACGATATGATCGTATAATGAATAATCTGCCTGAAAAAAGTTTGAAACTTGCCAGACTAAAACGTGAACAGCAGGTAGCAAATAATATATTTATAATGCTGCGCAATAAATATGAAGAAAATCGTATAGCTGAAGCAAGCCGTATAGGATCGGTCCGAATAGTGGATAATGCTATCCAGCCCAAAGAACCGATAAAACCCAAAAAGAAGGTAAATCTTATTTTAGGAGTGCTGCTGGGTCTGGGGCTCGGGGTTGGTTTAACCTTTGCACGGGAATATTTTGATAATTCATTAAAGACCATAGAAGACCTTGAGCATATGGGATTTTCAGTTCTGGGATCGATTCCCTTTATTAAAGCCGAAGAAAACGGCAAGAAAAAAGCAAGTCTGGTCAGCATGCGGTCACGTCTTATTACCCATCATAAACCAAAATCACCGGTTTCAGAATCTTATCGTACGTTGAGAACAAATCTTCAATTTCTTGATATTGATCATCCGGTTAAAACACTGGTATTGACCAGTGCTGGTCCGGGAGAGGGGAAATCAACAACCGTTGCCAATGTCGCCATAACTTTTGCACAAATGGGATCAAAAGTGTTGCTGGTAGATACTGATCTTCGTAAACCAATCATGCATAGATTATTTGGCGTTTCCCGTGATGTGGGATTAACAAATTTTTTAATAAACAAAATGGATCTGAAGGAAGTTGTGATTAAAACTGAGATTAACGGACTTGATATAATGACATCCGGTCCCTTACCACCCAATCCTTCGGAGTTGTTATCTTCCAGAGCCATGATTAATTTTATTGAAGAAGTGAAAAAAAAGTATGATATGATTTTCTTTGATACACCGCCGGTAATCGCTGTTACTGATGCAACCGTGCTGTCTTCAAAGTTGGACGGAGCAGTGTTAATTGTAAAATCATCAGAAACAGATCGGGAAGCACTTAAACGGGCTCATACTCAGCTGGAAAATGTGAAGGCCAGAGTATTCGGAACCTTACTGAATGGTGTTCATATGGATGATATGTTCGGATCATACTATTATTACTATTACCGACAGTATTACGGAGATGGAAGTACAAAGCGGAAAAAAAGAAAAAAATCATTCAAGGAAAAATTATTAGGCTGAATGTCATGATGATAAAACTGCTCATAACTTCATTACGGCCCAAGCAGTGGACAAAAAATATACTGCTTTTTGCAGGATTGGTATTTTCTAAAAATTTGTTTCATGTGCCGTTATTGCTTAAATCCATTGGAGGATTTGCATGTTTTTGTGCTCTCAGTGGTTCTTTATATTTATTTAATGATGTTTTAGATCTGGAACAGGACAGAAAACATCCGGAAAAATCAAAACGTCCCCTGGCTTCCGGCCGTCTCTCTGTCCGCACTGTGGTGATCAGTTCTATACTTTTATCCTGTATTGCTCTGATCAGTGCATTTTTAATTGATGTAAGTTTTGGGTTTGTGGTTGTTATATATTTTTTGCTGATTATTGGTTATAATCTGTGGTTCAAAAATATTGTGATTTTGGATATTATTGTTATAGCAATCGGATTTGTTTTACGAGCTATTGCCGGAGCAGAAGTTATTGATGTTACCATATCATCCTGGCTTTTAATGTGTGCAATTTTTCTGGCTCTTTTTCTTGGATTATGCAAAAGAAGGCATGAGTTAGTCATTATGGGTGAGAAAGCCGGATCTCACAGGAAAATACTGGGTGAATATAATACTGTTCTTTTGGATCAGATGGTGTCAGTAGTGACAGCTTCAACAGTAATTGCATATGCTTTTTATACCACTGCACCGATAACAATTGAAAAGTTCGGAACACGGAATTTGATTTTAACCCTGCCTTTTGTGCTGTATGGAATTTTCCGGTATTTATATCTGGTTCATAAAAAAAAGCTGGGTGGCAGTCCGGAGTTGATTTTATTAAACGATAAAGCCACCATGATTAATTTGTTACTCTATGCTGTAAGCGTGGGTATGATCCTTTATGTAGGGTAGGACTAATAAATTACAGGAGAATGTGTGATAGATAAAATTATAGTTATACGAATAGTAGTGCTCTCCCTGGCCATTACCTTTAATGCCACTGCTAATATTCTCATAAAAGTAGGTATGAATAAAGTAGGAGAGACAGAAAATATTATTGAGTTAGCAAAGAAAGCGGTTGTTCAGCCTCAGTTACTTGCAGGTATTTTTTCGTTTGTTATGGCCTTTGTAAGTTACATTTATATTTTAACCAAACTTAATTTAAATATTGCCTATCCGATTATGGTCAGTATGGGACTTGTTATTGTGGTGACAGTTTCCTATTTTTGGTTACATGAATCAATAAGTATTATTCAGATTCTGGGATGTATATTAATTATTGCCGGGGTCTGGATGGTTGCAAAATAGATTGTCAGTATGGTTATGATAGAAAAAGAAAAAAATTGGTATGCTCTCTATACCAGGTATAGACACGAAAAGAAAGTCGAATATCAGTTAAAGCGAAAGGGAATAGACACGTATCTGCCCATGCGCAAGATTTTACGGAAATGGAGCGATCGGAAAAAATGGATTGCAGAACCGCTTTTTAACTGTTATATTTTTATTTATTCAGATACTCTGGAAAGATACGAAGCCATACAAAGCCATGGTGCAGTACGGATTATTACGTTTGGAGGAAAACCTGCAGTGGTCAAGAAAAATGAGATCCGGTATATAAAAAGTATCCTTTCTGAATTTCCAAATGCCAGACCATGCCGTAATATACCAGTAGGAAGCAGAGTAAAAATATGCAGGGGACCGCTAGCAGGTGTTGAGGGTATTCTTACAGAACCAAAAAATAAAAACCGGATGATTGTTTGTCTTGATTCTATTAATCAGGGTGTGTATTTTAATGTTGATGTGAACGATATTTGTAAGATAAGGTAGGATATGATTTCTTACCTTTAATATAGACCGAGACCATGGATTCTGTAAGTTTCACGATAAAATTTGAATTCATGGAAAGAAACATCATATTGACCGATACTATATAAGTTCATTTATTTACATGGGACTTACTTACCGAAGGTATAGATTAACCAAACAACAGTTACATATAATTAAATACTATTAATGGAGAAATATTCATTTATGACTAAACAAGACGATTTTGATGTAAAAAAATTATGTGATATTGCGATACAGGCAGGGAAAGAGATAATGCGGATTTATGAAACCGGTGACATTCAGACTGAAACCAAGAGTGATGATTCCCCTTTAACCATTGCTGATAAAGCATCTCATAATATCATTAAAAAGCATTTAACTGAACACTATCCTGATATTCCCTTACTCTCTGAGGAAGGTGCTGAAATCGACTATGAAAAAAGAAGTACATGGAACAGGTATTTTCTGGTAGACCCTCTGGATGGAACAAAGGAATTTATCAGCAGGAACGGTGAATTTACTGTAAATATTGCCGTGATTGATGATAATATGCCGGTAACAGGAGTGATTTATGTTCCTGTGTTTGAAGTGTTATATTATACACAGAATGGCAATTCCTATAAACAGAACATTGAAGAAACAGCGGAACAAATTCATATTAACAGAGATCCTGTGAACGGAATAACAGCAGTCAGAAGCAGGTCCCATACGTCACCGGCGGAAGAGAAGTTTTTTGCTGATAATAAGGTTACTGATACTATTGCGAAAGGAAGTTCTTTGAAATTTTGTATGGTTGCAGAGGGCAGGGCTCATCTTTACTATCGGCATGGACCGACCATGGAGTGGGATACTGCTGCCGGTCATGCCATAGCTGCCTCTGCGGGCGCAGAGGTGAAAGGGCTTTCCTATAACAAGAAGGTGTTAAGAAACAGCTCATTTTATGTTACTGCAGTAAATATTAAGAAAGGGATACGTTAAGGATTATGATCAAAGAAACAAAAACCCGTTCAGTGACTAAATCCATAACCTGGAGATTTCTGGCAACGCTCACCACGGTTTCTCTGGTATATATCTTTACCGGTAAAATTGACATGGCTATGGAAATCGGGGGCATAGAGGTTATTTTAAAAATTTTAATTTATTTTATCCATGAAAGAGTATGGTATAAAATCCGTTTTGGGAAAAAAGAAATTGAGCCTTTTGTGGTATGGTTTACAGGATTGCCTGGATCAGGGAAGACAGCTATCGGTGTTAATTTAGTGGAAAAATTACAGGATTGGGGACTAAAAGCTGACCATCTGGACGGTGGAAATGTCAGACATATATTTCCGGAGACCGGATTCAGTAAACCGGAGGTGGATGAACATATCAAAAGAGTTGGCTATCTGGCCAGCAGAATGGAAAATAAAGGGGTATTTGTGGTTGCTTCTTTTGTATCTCCTTATAGAGAATCAAGAGAATTTGTGAAAAAGTTATGCGGTAATTTTATTGAAGTTTATCTTGCAGCCCCCATAGAGGTATGTGAGAAAAGAGAATCAAGGGGGTTGTATAAAAAAGCACGCGCAGGAAAAATTAAAAACTTACCCGGTGTTGATGTAGAGTATGAGGAACCGGATGATCCGGAATTAGTTATTGATACAGGAACATCAGGTATTGAAGAATCAGCAAATAGAGTGTTAAAAAGGTTAAAAAAATATATTTAGTAAGGAGGTAGTTTAATGGAAAAAAGTTCAGTTTTGTCTGCTCACGGAGGAGGAATATTAGTTAACAGAATTATTCCGGAAGTGGAACGGGAAGCAGTTCTTTCAGGCTGCTGTCATAAGGAGTACAAAATCAGTGATGCGGATCTTTCCGTTTTTTATCGTATTGCAGACGGTGCTCTTTCACCCCTGCAGGGTCCGATGAATGAAGATGAATTTAATCAGGTTTTAGATGATGAGGTAATTATAAGAGACGGAAAGAAATATGCCTGGACTATACCCATATCATTTCCTGTTGCAAAAAAGAAAGCGGATACTCTGGAAAAAGGAGAACTGGTAAAAGTCAAGGATACAAAAGGGAATATAATCGGCGTTATTGAAATTTCAGATGTTTTCCCTTTTGATAAAGATACATATAATACTTCAGTATATGGAACAGAACGTAATGATCATCCCGGGGCCAGAATATTCGGCAAAGATCCCAGGGATTATTTAATGGGAGGAAGAATCTGGGCTTTTCCTCAGCCCAGGGATCCCCATTTCGGGCAGTATATGCTCACTCCTCAGGAAACACGGGCTCTTTTTCAGAGAAGAGGGTGGGATAAAATTACTGCATTTCAGACCAGGAATGCCCTGCACCGGGCACATGAATATGCTCTCCTGTACGCTGCAGAGGAACTTACCAGGCAGGGTCATTTCACCGGAGCAGTACTGAATCCCCTGGTGGGTGCTACTAAATCCGATGATGTTCCTGCAGATATCCGTATGCACACCTATGAAGCGCTTCTGGAGTCGAGAGAGCTGGGTAAAGGTGACAGAGATGAGGAATTGTGGAAATCCACAGACTGGAGCTTTGATGAAAATTTAATTCTGGTCGGTCTGGATATGAAGATGTTCTATGCTGGTCCCAAGGAAGCGGTGATGCATTCCATCTACAGACAAAACTATGGTTTTACTAATATTGTTATCGGCAGAAAACATGCAGATGCTCCTTATGATGACGGCACTCCTATCTGGGGCGATTTTGATGCACATGAAAAATTTGATGATCTTAAGGGTGAACTGCTTATCAAGCCGGTAAAAGTAGGATTTGCAGCTTATTTTGAAGAAATCAAGCGGGTGGGATTGTTAAAGGAATTCAAGCCAAAAGGATATCATACAGTATTCATTTCCGGGAAAGAAGTGCGAAAAAAATTAAAAAAAGGTGAAGAAGTTGATGAACGCATCATGAGAAAGCCGGTTGCGGATATTCTTAGAGAGTTTTATGCAGATGGTTCTTTTTCTGCCAAGAAAAAGAAAAGTACAAATGTTACCTGGCATGATACCGGGATCAGCAAGCAGGACCGGGAAAAAAGAAACCAGCATAAGGGAGTGGTGGTCTGGCTGACAGGTCTTTCCGGATGCGGTAAATCCACTATTGCCTCCAGGCTGCAGGAAATGCTTTTTGAGAGAGATGTTCAGGTGTATATTCTTGACGGTGACAATGTACGGCATGGTCTGAACGGAGATCTGGGATTCTCTCCGGAAGACAGAGAAGAAAATATTCGCCGTATCGGGGAGGTGGCACATCTTTTTGCTGACGCCGGCATAGTTGCCATAACCTCTTTCATCTCTCCCTATATCAAAGATCGTGACCGGGCCCGCAATTTGAATAAAAAGGGTGAATTTGTGGAAGTGTTTGTGAAAGCTCCCCTGAATATTTGTGAAAAGCGGGATCCCAAAGGATTATACAAAAAGGCAAGAAGCGGTGAAATAAAGGAGTTTACCGGCATATCTGCTCCCTATGAAGAACCCAAGAATGCGGAAATCGTTCTTGAAACAGATAAACTGAGTGTTGAAGAAAGTGCTGAGATGATTTTTGATTATCTTACGAATAAAGGGATCATTCAGTAGTTTAAAGTGCCTAAAAAACTATTTTATGGAGAAGGGAGAAAAGGAGAGTGGAGAGATAGGGAATAGGGAATAGGAAAGATCAAAGATAAAGGAAAAAAGGTAAAACAGAACTTCAGAACGAAAGAATAAGGTTTGCGTTCAGAAACCAGCTACCGGTAGTTAGAGGTCAAAAAAGACCGCAGACCGCGGACGGCAGACCGCGAGGTGGTTGACGAATTCGGGACTCTAAGACTCAACGACTCTATGACACAAAGACAAACCTGAGATATTAAAGGTATACTAAAAATTTATGAACATAGCTTCTGATATTTTGATAACTCATGAGCCGATATCACCAGCAACATTATAAAAATAAAGTATATAACATAATAAAGAAATTGATACCTGTTGAAGGATAGTAATTATAAAAAACATAACATGAAAGTCTGGTATAAGGATCTGGAAGACAGGTATGCTGATTTTCCGGAACAGATACAAATTCTTAATCTGGTCAGTGACCTGAAAAAAGCTGAACATTTTTGGGATATAGATAAAAAAACTGCTGTAGATCATCTCTACAGGTCCATTATACTCATTGATTTTATAGTGAAAGATCATAAGTGGAAAGGAAAGTTAAAAGAAGTACTGCGGTTACGGGAGGTTATCGGTTCATTAATTGAGGGCAGTCAACCGCTGGCTGACCCGGAAGAAACGATCAAAGCCGCTCTGCTTTTAAGTCCCGGTGCTTACGCTGCTCTGCATCAGTCCGCAGGAAAAAAGAGATAATTTCTATACAATAAACATGGATTTTACATTTTACTATACAGCCTTTTTATTGGTTTTAATGACAATATCGCTCATCATGGAGTGGATGGAAGCAGATATTATAATTTTTTCTGCCCTTCTTCTCCTGGTAATAGGACAGGTAATTTCTGTACAAGAAGCTTTTGCCGGATTTTCAAATCAGGGAATGCTTACAGTTGGTTTTTTATTTATTGTTGCTGGAGGGCTTCAGAAAACCGGGATTTTGAATGATATCGGAAAAATGGTCCTTGGCCGCAAAGTTGGGTCTCCCCGGTTAAAATTAATACGTTTGCTTTTTCCAGTAGCATCTATTTCAGCATTTTTTAATAATACTCCTGTAGTGGCAATGTTAGTACCAGTTGTACGCTCCTGGGCAAAAAAAAATGATTATTCAGTTTCAAAATTTCTCATTCCGCTTTCCTATGCTGCCATACTCGGCGGTGTCTGTACACTGATCGGCACCAGCACCAATCTTGTGGTTCACGGACTAATGCTCCAGAACGGATTTGAGGGATTATCATTTTTTGAAATCAGCAAAATTGGGATTCCCGTGGCAATTATCGGACTGCTTACCCTGATCTTTTTTGGATATCAATTACTCCCTGAACGAAAAGAACTGACTGTCAAGCTGGGTGAAAGCACCAGGGAATTTGTTATTGCCATGAAGGTTGAAGGAAATTATCCCCATATCGGCAAAACAATTGAAGAAGCCGGGCTCAGACATCTGAAAGGATTATTTGTTTTCCAGATACAGAGAGGAGATGAAGTCATTACTCCGGTAACTCCTCATACTCATATTCATACAGATGACCGGCTTTTTTTCACAGGTCTTCCTGATACTATACTGGAGCTGCAGAAAACTCCCGGGTTAATGTTAATAAAGGATACATCATTAGATTTGAAAAATTATGATTCTGATCAGATATGGACTTTTGAGGTAGTGATATCACCTAATTCACCTCTTATTGGCAAGAATGTGCGGGAAAGTAATTTTCGGAGCAGGTATGATGCTGTTATTGTAGCAATCCACAGGAGCGGAGAAAGAATAAAAAGCAAAATAGGAGATGTGGTATTGCATTCAGGTGATACATTGCTTTTGCTGGCCAATAAGAATTTTCTGGATACATGGTATCATTCCGAAGATTTTTTTCTGGTTTCCCGCTCACAGGAAATCCACTCAAAACCCCAGTGGAAGACGGTGCTGTCTTTAATTGTGCTGGGAGCTATGATTTTCAGCATGGCATTTACATTACTCCCTATTCTCATTACGGTAGGTCTTACGGCAGTAGTGTTACTGAGCACAGGCTGCATCACCCCTCAGGATGCACGTGACAGTGTTGACTGGAAAGTTCTGCTGATCATTGCTTCCTCATTTGGTATTGCAAAAGGCATGGATAATTCCGGATTGGCGGAATTTCTTGCTAATACTCTGATTTCGGGTATGGGAACCCTTGGTATTATAGGTCTTTTAATAGGCGTGTATTTTATGACCAGTCTGTATACTGAAATTATTACTAATAATGCTGCTGCTGCGCTCTTATTTCCCATAGCACTTTCTGTTGCCCAGCAGGCACAGGTTAATCCCAGACCTTTTTTCCTGGCAGTTGCTATGGCTGCATCAGCAAGTTTTGCTACTCCCATCGGCTATCAGACCAATTTGATGGTGTATGGACCGGGAGGGTATAAATTTAAGGATTTTATGAAGATCGGCATACCAATGAATATATTTATCGGCTGTCTTGCTGTGTGTATTATATATATGTGGTTTTTTATGTGATTTCATAAGAGACTGCCGAAAAAGTCAACTGATGGCTTTGCGAGGAGCGCTGCGACGAAGCAATCTCCTTGAGTTAGGTTAAAAATTTATGGGATCGCTTCGTAAAAAACACTCGCGATGACATATGTTGGATTTTTTCGACAGTCTCTAAAGAACATCAAAAAGTCTTTATACAGGATATTGTTGGATTGAAAAGCACAGATGTGAAAAAAGTGATTCTGGTTGCCGGTGCCCGGCCTAACTTTATGAAAGTTGCTCCTGTTCTGGAGCGGATGAAAGAATATCCGGACAGATTCATTCCTTTTCTTGTCCATACCGGCCAGCACTATGATGATAATATGTCAAAAGTGTTTTTCCAGGATCTGGGACTGCCGGAACCGGATGTACATCTTGGTGTGGGATCAGCTTCCCATGCAGTACAGACAGCAAGGATTATGACCGGCTTTGAGGAAGTAATAAGGGAAAATAAAGCAGATCTTATCATTGTGGTTGGCGATGTTAATTCTACTCTGGCGTGTGCCTTAGTAGGAGCAAAACTGCATATACCGGTTGCTCATATTGAAGCGGGCTTAAGAAGTTATGACCGGAATATGCCGGAAGAGATCAACCGGGTGCTTACTGACCAGGTATCGGATTATCTCTTTACTACCTGTAAAGACGCTGAAAATAATCTTGCTAAAGAGGGCATAGAAAAAGATAAAATTTTCTTTGTCGGCAATATAATGATCGAATCACTGATCAAAATAAGTGATGAACTGGGAAAATCAGATATTCTGGACCGTTTATCTCTCAGGACCAGCCAATATGTGCTGCTTACACTTCATCGTCCCTCCAATGTGGATAATAAAAATAAATTAAACGGTATTTTAGAGGCTTTACAGAAAATACAGGACCAGATACCGGTCATTTTTCCTGCTCATCCCCGGTCTGTAAAAAGAATCAGGGATTTTGGGCTCAGAGATTTTATTGCCTCAAACCATCAGTTTATAGTAACGGATCCGGTTAATTATATAGATTTTCTCAGACTTCAGAAAGATGCTGCCCTGGTGCTAACTGATTCGGGCGGCATTCAGGAGGAAACAACATTTTTCAATGTCCCCTGCCTGACGCTCCGTTCTACTACGGAACGGCCGGTAACCGTTACTCAGGGAACAAATCAACTGATCGGTTCGGAACCTGCAGCTATAGTGGAAAAAAGTTTTGAAATTTTGAATGGAAATAAGAAAAGCGGCTCAGTACCCCAGTTCTGGGATGACCAGGTATCAAAACGGATAGTGGAGGTTTTGTTTAAAAAGGAATATGGATAAGGGAGAAAAGGAGAGTGGAGAGATAGGGAATAGGAAAGATAAAGAATAAAAGATCAAACAGAACTCTAGAACTTGAGAACTCTAGAACTTGAGAGGGTTCGCGTTCAGAAACCAGCTGCCGGTAGTTAGAGGTCAGGAAAGACTGCAGAGCGCGGATGGCGTAGTGATTAATGAGTCCGGGACTCTAAGACTCTCCGACTCTATGACACCAAGACAAAAACAAAATCTAAAAAGCAAAATACAAAAAAATAGAAATAGTTCGTTTAGTTCGTTGCTTAAGCAGGAGCTTTAGAAATTGAGAATTTTATATGAGCATTGAGCTGCCTGAAAAATATAAGATTTATTTTTGGGATGTGGACTGGGAGGATCTGAAAAAAAATCCTGAACAATATACATCGTTTATTATTGCCAGACTTGCTGATAAGGGAGATGTTGAGGAGGTGAAGTGGTTGAAAGCTCACTATCCGGAAAAAGAAATTGTACAGTCCGTTATAGAATTTCGGTTTGTTTCAGCCAAAACCAAAAATTTTTGGAAGAAATATGACAGAAACATATAAAAATATTTTAAGCACAGAAGAAACTAAGCTTATTCGCAGAATACCAGAATGCATACAGGAAAAGTTTTATTTGGGAGGCGGGACAGGACTGGCATTACAGATCGGACATCGGTATTCACATGATTTTGATTTTTTTTCAGATACTGAATTTAATAATGATGTTATAATAAAAGAAATCGCTCAGCTGGGTGAGTTCAGACTTTTTCAGGAATCCAGGGGAACACTGGAAGGAACAGTAAAGAATACCCGAATTACATTTTTATATTATAACTACCCTTTACTAAAAATGGTTACCAGGTTTGAAAAAATTAGGCTTGCATCTTTAATAGATATCGCGGTTATGAAAATCAGTGCTCTTTCTGCACGCGGCAGTCGTAAGGATTTTATAGATCTTTATTTCTTAAAGGATTATTTTAAATGGGACGAAGAGCTTATACCGGCATTTAAAGAGAAATATAAGGGAACAGGATATAATGTATATCATATTATCAAAAGTCTGTCCTATTTTAAGGAAGCGGAACAAGAACCAATGCCTCAGATGATCCGGTCGTTTTCCTGGTCAGACGTTGTGCAGTATTTTGAAAATATTCAAAAAGAGCTTGCGGATATATACTTGTGAGAAAGGGAGAAGGGAGAAAAGGAGGAGTGAGAATGAAGGGTATAGTGAGTGTCTTACAGTTAGTGTTAGTAAGGAAATAGTATATGAGTATCGGGGAGGAGAAAAGTGTCTAAAGTGCTTTAAGTACTTAAAGTGCCTAAAGTTTTAAGTAATTGTCGTGTTTTTGGTTAGTAGAATACAAAATCCAAAAGACAAAAGATAAAAGAAAAACAGAACTTTAGAACGTGAGAGTTTTAGAACGAATGAAAGGTTTGCGCTCAGAAACCAGATGTCAGAAGTCAGAGGCCAGAACAGACCGCGGACCGCGGACGGCAGACGGCGAGGTGGTTGACTACTTTGGGACTCTAAGACTCAACGACTCTATGATACGAAGACAAATTAACCAAAAGAGGAGGGATGAGAGATGAAGGGTATCAATATCATTTTATTAGCTTTGGCAGCATTGGCATTTGTGTTAGCAGTGGTAGTAGTATTATTCACAGGTCCGATTTTAAATGTTACGGCTGAGGCCTTTTCCCGCGCCTGTACCAACATCGCTTTGCTGGATATTATTTTACTGCTGCTGTTCAGTAAAAAGAAGTGACTAACGTTTACAGTGCCTTGAGTGCCTAAAATTTTTGAGGTTGAAACATAAAATATTGAGAAGTTATTTATCTTTAAGTGAAAGAGAATAATGGAAATAACATTACGAAAAATATATTTTAGACCAGTAACTTTAAGTACTTTAAACTCTACGTACTTTAGACACTTTAAGAACTTTAGTAATTGAAAAATATGAAAAGAACAATTCTTATAGGCATTGACGGCGCTTCTCACAGTCTGCTGAAGGATTTTATCACATCCGGCGTCATGCCGAATCTGAAAAGACTGGCAAGTCAGGGAGTCCTTTGCCGTATGACTGCGCCGCTGCCTGACAATTCTGCTGTTTCCTGGTCTTCCATCATGACCGGTAAAAATCCCGGAGAACACGGAATTTTCGGTTTTACTGATATAATACCGCATACCTATACCATGCATTTCCCCAATTTTCTCAGTTTGGAGACCGAGACGTTCTGGCAGAGGGAACCGGATAAAAAACATGTGATCATCAATCTTCCCTTTACCTATCCGGTGCAGTCAATGAACGGCTATATGGTATCAGGATTTGTATCTCCCAATATTGAAAAGTCTGTATATCCGGAACAGTTTCTGGATTATTTGAAAAAAACCGACTATCAGATCGATGCGGATACCAGGAAAATTTATCAGTCAAAACAAATGTTTCTGAACAGTTTGTTTCAGGTGCACAAAAACCGGGTACAGGTATACCGTACAATCTGGGATGATGTGGACTGGGATGTTTTTATGGTCGTTTTTACCGGCACAGACCGGCTGGGCCATTATTTTCAGGATGTACTGGATCAAAAAGACAGTGAATATTATGATTCTTATTTACAGTACTACAGAATGATAGATGAGGAAATCGGCTGGATCTCTGATCAGAAAGATGACAATGATATTATGGTGATGATGTCTGATCACGGGATGGAGCGTATAGCTGCTGAAGTGAATTTAAATACGTATCTGGAACAAAACGGATTTCTGGATCTGAGTAAAAGTGAAAGGATCAATTATAATAACATTACTGATAAGACCAGAGCGTTTGTCCTGGAGCCTGCCCGGATCCATTTGAATTATGCTTCTCAGTATCCAAATGGGAAGATCACTAAACATGACCGGGAACCGATCATCCGGGATCTGACCGATCTTTTCAAAGACTTAACGTATCCGGAAAGTAATAAGAAGGTAATTTCAGAAGTAGTACGAAAAGAAGAAATCTACACAGGTGATCAGATGGAGCATGCTCCGGATCTGTTACTTGTATCCCACAAAGGCTTCAGTTTACGGGGCACTCTGGGAAAAGATGAAATGTTCAGTCATCCGGATATTATTAAGGGAATGCACCGGGGTAATGATGCTTTCCTGTATGTACACGGCAGTGAGGCTGCCGATGTAATGCCTGAGATTCCCAGAACAGAGGATATCTTACATCTTGTAAATACACTGAAAGGAGAATGATATATATGAAACCTCATAATGCAGAAAAAACCTGCTGGAACTGCCCTGCTGCAGTATTTAAGGGAAATGTTGATTTCCGTGCCTGCGGTCAGTCGCAGGAAGAGATAAAAGCCAAACTGGGGGAAGAAGGCCAGATCATGATAGAATGTTCCCGCAGACCTGAACTGGGTCATTTTGAACCCACAATAACCTTTGAACAGTGTACAGAATGGGAACAGGGAAAATACGGATACCAGTTAAACCATATGCGGGTCATGATCCTGGGTATGGACGGATACCTGGGATGGGCGCTGGCTCTGAAGCTTGCCAAACTCGGATTCAGAGTAAGCGGTATAGATAACTACACCAGACGTGACACAGTGATGGAAAAAGGCGCTCATACCATTGTGCCTATTGAAAAAATGACTGACAGGCTTCATGTCGCCCAGGAGGTGCTGGGGTTACATATAAACTTCAGAAGAATGGATATCCGGGAACGAGACAAGCTGGGTCCTTTTCTGGAAGAAGAAAAACCGGAAGCAATTGTTCATTACGGTGAAATTCCTTCAGCACCCTATTCCATGGTTGATGTGGATCATGCTCTGGCAGTGCAGGATAACAATACCCTGGGCACTCTGGGACTGCTCTGGCTGATCAAGGATATTGTTCCGGAAACCAGTCTGATCAAACTGGGCACCATGGGCGAATACGGCGCTCCCCTGACAGGAAGGCCGCTCTTTGAAGGCATGTTTCCCTCTGATGCCATTTTAAAATGGCGGGGCAAAGAATGGAGCCTGGGCGGAGAGATCACCCCCCGGGATCCGGTCAGTTTTTATCATGTAAGCAAAGTGCAGGATACCTTCAATGTGTACGAAGCCTGTAAATACTGGTGGCTGCGGTCATATGATATTCAGCAGGGCGTGATTTACGGTGTGCATACGGATGAAACCGCAGCTGATGCCAGACTGCGCACCAGATTTGATATTGATGAATGGTTCGGGACCGTGGTAAATCGTTTTGTGGCTCAGGCAATTATGGGTATTCCTCTGTCCATTTACGGAGCAGGTGAGCAGATAAAGGGTTTTATTGCTCTGGAAGATGCTATGGAGTGTATGGTGCGCCTGATCGTGTCTCCTCCGGAACCCGGACAGTATGATGTGGTTAATCAGGTGTCCGGTCTGTATAAATTGAATGATGCTGCAGAAACCATTGCCAGCGTTGCCAATGATAAGTATAATCTGGATGCTCAGATCCAGAGAGTGTTGAATCCCAGAGTGGAAACCGAAATACATCCTTTCGAGACCGTATCCCGAAAATTACCCATTGAATTCAAGTTTAAACAGCGGGTATCATTGGAAAAAGAAATTGACCGTATATTCAAATTGTTAACCCAGCCGCATATCAAGAAACGCATTGCTGAAAAAGCACACACCATTCTTCCCAAAACTCACTGGACCGGAGAGAAAAAAGATGCTGAGATCATTGAAACCTATAAACCGGGATCCAAGACCTATGGAGAATATCAGGGAATTCTGGATCTGGAATAAATAAAAAAGGTATGTTTATGGTAAAAGATATTACTACTAAGTCATTTAAAAAGGAAGTCATTGAATCATCTGTTCCTGTGCTGGTGGAATGCTGGGCTTCCTGGTGTCTGCCCTGTAAGCAGATCGATCCTGCTCTTAACCAGCTGGCAGAGAACTATAAAGACAAATGCAAAATTCTGAAAATAAATATTGACCGCAATCCGGTCATATCCAGGGATTACAAGGTGCAGGGTCTGCCTGCATTTATGCTGTTTGTCAATGGCAGGGAGATAACCCGTAAAACCGGTTCCCAGACGGATGAACAGCTGCAGGAACTCATTGAGCAGGCGCTGTCTGCGAGCAGTGAAGGTGACTCATCAGATAACAATGCAAAGGAAGAGGATATCATAAAAGACCGGCTCAGGGATCTGGGGTATATGTAGTGGAAAATGGAGAAGGGAGGAAAGTGTCTAAAGTGCCTTAAGTACTTAAAGTGCCTAAAGTTTTAAGTATAATGAATAATGAATAATGTATAATGAATAATGTTTATCAAAGTCTCGTCAGGGACGATATATTTATAGTAAAAAAGTTCTTAGCTGCAAGTATTTAGTACAATCATGAAGACTCTAAGACTCAACGACCCTATGACACGAAGACAAAAGAAAAGATAAACATAGTTCGTTTCGTTCGTTTTGTTCGTTGCTATTAAAAGGGGGTGGGAAAGAATATACATGAACAAGTTGGAAAAAGCATTAAAAACTTTTATTCCCTGGCTTGAGAAAAAGCATATATCATATATGGTTTTTGGAGGACTGGCTGTCAGTGTATATGGTACTCCACGTCAGACGTTTGATATAGATATTAAGCTTTCACTTCCCACCCAGGATAAAAGAGAAAAATTTATCTCGGATCTGAAAAATACTGCACATATTCTCCCTGATACCCCCCTGCATTTTATTCAGGAAACCGGAGTATTGCCGGTTGAAGTGCATAAGGTCAGGATAGATCTGGTATTTGCGGAACTCCCTTTTGAATATCAGGCAATTTCACGCAGTGTTCCTGTCCGGATGTTTGGTTTGGAGGTCAGAATCTGTACTGCAGAGGATCTTATCATCCATAAAGCTATTTCAGTAAGGCACAAGGATTGGTTGGATATAGAATCTGTTATCAGTCAGCAGAAACAGCATCTGGATTGGGATTATCTTCTTCATAATTGTCAGGAACTTGCATTGTTTTTAGAAAGACCCTCTATTATACAACGCATCAAGGATC